>ERZ773218.252-NODE-252-length-70239-cov-64.587698_pt1 | contig 70239 bp, 67 predicted proteins | sample MGYA00580527_ERZ773218 | MGnify/ENA primary metagenome ERZ773218 (study PRJEB29015, sample SAMEA2737763) | human gut metagenome | biome: human gut; feature: human-associated habitat; material: faeces | place: China | collected 2012 ...
TTTGGTAACAAAAAATGCCGTATTTATGCGGTCTGTGGCGTTTCGCAAACGCCTATTTTGTTAAAAAATAAAGAGGAGCCGGATCACTCCGACTCCTCCAAGTATGTGTCCGCAAACACATACCCCAATTGCTATCTATAATATACTATAGACAGGTAAAATATGCAAGCATTATATGGAATTTTTCAAGATGTGAAAATGAAGAGTAATCGAAGAAAAATCGAGAGAGGGTTAGGGATACTTCCCTATGGAAATTCAACTACACAGACGATAGGAAAGTGTGGGGGATTTCGCCTGTGTCATGACACAGGCAGTGCTTGCTAAGGTTGTTTTTGGCACTCCTGGAGGGTGTGCCGGATGTTTTATTAGTTTAGAAAAAGTAAATAAAGACTTGACGTTTAAATCTTACACGCGTAAGATATGAGGTGATATCAATTTCAAATTTTAAAATGGAATGGAGGAAGGTACATGAAAATACAGAGAAAAATATGGAACTATATATTGATACTTGTACTTGGTATGATGGGCATGATTACAATTATCTTCTTTTTAGTTGAGAAATTGCTGCTGGGGGACGGGAGATGTTATATACCGCAGAGAGCAATTATGATTGCTTTGATGTTATGCGTGTTTTGGCAGGTAGCATTGATAACAGTGGCATGTCTGTTAGGAAGGCGGATTAAAAAGATTTTTCATGGTGTAGTCAAAATGATGATGACGATAGTAACCGTTTCCGGTACTCTTTGTCTTGTTTTGTTTCTCGCATGGAATTGGTTGATATATAATTTTAAGTTTGATGAAAAAGTAGAGCAATATGATGAACATATCGCTTTATATGTGAATAATACATTTGTAAGAACCAGATTTAGATATCCGCATTATATGTATGAAGAAAACTGGTTAATCATGAGAACGTTAAGTGATGATGAATTGCAGGAGGCAGTTTTGAAATATGGTGATCCAGATGATTATTATAATTAACATAGGAAATTTGATAGAATTTATAGATTCAAATTTTTGAAATACAATGGAAAAAATTTTTGGATTGAAATCTTACAACTGTAAGAAAAGGAGATGCTATGACGAAAAAAAAGAAAAAAAGCAGGATATACATTATATGGATCGTGAATTTATGTTTGATTACAGCTGTGGTTGCTTTTTTTGTATGGTATGAAAGTGTACCTGATGTATCACCGGAGAAGGTTCTTAAAACATATATGGCTCATATTTCAAATCGAGAATATGAACAAATGTATGAAATGATTGATGCAGGAATATCTGGGAATATCAGTCAGGAAGATTTTATGAAACGTAATTCTGCTATTTATGAGGGAATTGGTGTAGATAATATTAAAATTCATATTACATCTTATGATAAAGAACAAAAAGAGATATGTTATGAAACATCTATGGATACTGTTGCAGGAAATGTAACTTTTGAAAATAATGTATCATTTATACAAGAAAAAGGAACGTACAAATTGGTATGGAGTGATTCTTTAATATTCCCAGAGTTGGATTCTACGGATAAAGTCAAAGTATCTGTAACAAATGCTGAGAGGGGACAGATTTTAGACCGAAATGGACGTGTGCTTGCAGGCAAGGGTGTGGCTTCTTCTGTAGGTGTAGTTCCAGGTAAATTGGAGAATAGAGATGATGCTATTAGTCAGCTTGCAGACTTGTTGGAAATGAAGGTGGAAGATATAGAACGGAAATTATCAGCTAAATGGGTAAAAGAAGATTCATTTGTACCATTAAAAACAATACCAAAGGTTGATGAATTAAAATTACTGTCGCTTGAGCCAGATAAAGAAACACTAGATGAAAAAGAAAGACATGAAAAATTATTAGAAATTCCAGGTGTGAAAATTTCAGATATCGGTATAAGGGAGTACCCGCTCGGTGAGGCTGCCGCACATTTAGTGGGATATGTTCAAAACGTTACAGCAGAAGATCTAGAAGAACATGACGGGGAAGGATATACATCGAACAGTGTTATTGGAAAAAGTGGAATGGAAGGATTATTTGAAAAAGAATTAAAAGGACAGAATGGGTGTTCTATTACTATTGTTGATTCAAATGGCAATAAGAAAAAAATCATAGTAAGCACGATTGTAGAAAATGGAAAAGATATAAAACTAACGATAGATTCGAATTTGCAAAAAGAATTATATGAACAATTTAAAGATGATAAGAGCTGTTCAGTTGCTATGAATCAGTATACGGGAGAAGTATTGGCTTTAGTCAGTACACCTTCATATGATAACAACGATTTTATTAGGGGCATGTCAAGTGAAAAGTGGAATGCGCTGAATGAAGATGAGAACAAACCTATGTATAATCGTTTTCGACAGGTCTGGTGTCCGGGCTCTACGTTTAAGCCTATCATAGCTGCTATTGGATTAACAACAGGGGCAATTGATCCAGATGAGGATTATGGGAATGAAGGATTGAGCTGGCAGAAAGATTCCTCATGGGGATCTTATTATGTAACGACGCTTCATGCTTATGAGCCGGTTATTCTAAAAAATGCTTTAATTTATTCGGATAATATTTATTTTGCAAAGGCGGCATTAAAAATTGGGGAAAACGATATGGAAAGTTCATTAACAAAACTGGGATTCAATGATGTACTTCCATTTGATATTAAGATGGCAAAATCGCAGTTTTCCAATACAGAAAAAATTGAAAAAGAGGTACAGTTGGCTGATAGTGGCTATGGACAAGGTCAGATTCTTGTGAATCCTTTGCATATGGCTTGTATGTATTCTGCATTTTGCAATGAAGGAAATATGATAAAACCATATCTTACATATAAGGAAGATGCAATGCCTGATGTCTGGATTAAAGAAGCATTTACAAAGGATGTGGCACAAACTGTTTTGGAGGATACGAAAGAAGTCATAAACAATTCTCATGGAACTGGCTATGCAGCACATAGAACGGATATTATATTAGCCGGAAAAACGGGAACTGCAGAAATCAAAGCATCAAAAGATGATACAACGGGGACTGAATTGGGATGGTTTTCTGTTTTTACAACGGACAAGAATATGGAGCGTCCTATTATGATCGTCAGCATGGTAGAAGACGTAAAAGGAAGAGGTGGAAGCGGTTATGTTGTCAAAAAAGATAGTCAGGTTCTTGAAAAGTGGTTTTCTGGTAATTAGTATAGGTTTTTCGATGGGGATTTCGGGATGTAAAGGGAATACAGAAGAACCAGTATCTTCTGAACCTATTGAAATTGTCAGTGAGAAAGGAATGGATGACAATTTTATAAATATTCCGATAGATATTTATGCGGAAGCCACAACAAAAAATAAGCTGAAGGATATGGAAACAGTACGTAAAGTTGTAGAAAGATTTGGGGAATGTGGATATGCGGCAGTTGATTGTGAAAATCGAGTTGATATGACACAAATACAAAATGTGATAGTTTTTTGTGATTCGGTGGAAAAACAAGAAAAAGCAGAAGTGACAATACTCCAAGTGAGCAGTCTGGGAGGATTTTCGGTCTACCATTTACAGACAGAAAATGGAGCGGTTCATGTGAAAAGATGCTATTACGGATACAAAGATGGGATTATGAAAAGTGAGGATGAAGGTGAATATCAAACCGATTATTGGAGATATACCGATGATGGATATATGATGTTCTCCGGAACATATTTTTCAGAAGAATTGTATGTATTAACATTGAGTTCGGCAGAAGAATATGTAGCATTTCGTGTACTGCCATTGGATGCAAAGTGCAGGGAATTAAATGAGAAATATCTTTTACCAATAGGATACGAGTTAAATAATATGTTTTTAGTAGATTGGAGTGAGGACGATTTTGGAGAGCTGAATTTCTATGATATGTTTGATTTGTTGTATCCAAAGCTACATAAAGAGAAATTCCCATATGTAGCAGATGATAATTTAGGAATAGGTGCAGTTTATCATATTCCTAAAACAGAGTTTGAAAATGTAATTATGGAATATTTTAATATCGACAGTGATAAATTGCAGAAAAAAACTATTTACGATTATCAAACTCAAACATACGAATATAAACCAAGAGGATTTTATGAGATAGAGTATCCAGAATACCCATATTCCGAGGTGGTTGGGTATACGGAACATTCGGATGGAACGATTACGCTCAATGTTCATGTAGTATATCCGTATGCAGGAGATTCTGATGTATATATGCATGATGTTACGGTCAGACCGTTATCTGATGGTAGAGTACAGTATGTATCAAATTACATTGTTTCAGAGGAAGAAAATAACAACATTACATGGCATACGCCACGCTTAACCGAAGATGAATGGAATGATATATATGGAGGACAGTAATGGAAGATATAAAATGGTTTATAAAAAAGTTTGGAATCATTTTTGTTATCCTCTTGGTGATGATTGTAAGTGTAGGAATCTTTTTTGAGAAGAACGTGAGAAAATCATCAGCAGAGGAAACATGGGAAAAGCCAGTACAGATATCAGATATAGAGTTTTGGCAGGAGGAGTCTGATTACGAGAGGGAAAATGAAGATAATTCGCCGTATTGGATTATTCCTCAGTCAAAAAGTTTACTGTCTGAAGAAGAGAGCAAAAATATCCAAAATGAAGCACTAACTGCGGCAGAACTGGTGAAGGTGGTATATAAGGATATTGTAATTATAGATGATGTACCTGCCTATGCTTCTGGAATTGATGGTTTTACAAATGAACAGGGAGAACAGGTTATAAAAATACTTGGAAAAAGTGGATATGTATGCGTTAAAGAAAATGTAGAGATGCAAAATTATGATAAATTGCAAAATTTCTATAAAAGTTATCTTATTGGTCAGGATACATTGATAACAGTATTTGTGGTTCAAGCTGATGGATTGCTTGGCGCACAGACATTTGTCTATCGAAATGAAAAGTTGCAAAGTTACTATGTAGGTATTCGATGGAGAGAGGGCGGAGAACCAGAGATACTTGGAACTTCGGTAAGTGATTTGTCAGAAATTAAATTTACTGAAAAAGGATATTTTATTTATACGTTTGAAAATCCAGTTGCGCATGCAGGATTGAGAGAATATTGGAGAGTAAAGTTACTTCCAGAAAAATGCAGAGAACTTACAGAAAAATATATAGCTGGTCTTAGTTATGTAAATTATAATATGCTGGTTGTAAACTGGGATAGCAGCAATGTGGAAGATATATTGATGCCTTGCATGTTTGAGGATATTTATCGAATTTATACAGGGAAAAATTTAAAAACGGACAATGGGGAGATTCCAGCAGAAGAATACGAGAAAATAATGACTACATATTTCCCGGTATCCACGGAACAACTAAGAAAATATTGTAAATATAACGAAAAAAGTAATAGCTATGAATATGACATGATTTCTGCCAGCCCATATCCACCGTTTGGAGAAGTGGTTGATTATACGGAAAACTCTGATGGAACGATTACTCTGATTGTAGATGGAGTATGGGCAGATTATAATTCCGACTGCGCATTTACAAATCGAATTGTGGTTCAGCCATTTGAAGATGGAACTTTTAGATATTTAGCCAATTCTATTGAACAAAAAGAATTGGAATTGCCAGTCATAGCAAGAATGAATCCTTAATGTGGCTGGAAGGAAAGGACGATATTTATGAAAAAGCGTATTTGGTTCATTGTGCTGATCAGTTGTTTATTATGTGGATGTATAAGACGAGATAGGACATTGGACAGTCAGTTGATGGATAGTAGAGAGGTTGATTTTTCGGAAGAAAATGAGAACAACAAAGAAGATATTACAGAACAGTGGGAAAAAGGTTATGACCTTCCAATAAATGAGACAGAAAGAAAAGAAGCAGAGGATGAGTGTAAAAAGGTTTTAGTGCTTATTTCTGATATTTATATTCTGGCAGATAAAGGGGATGCAGTCAATCCAGTTCTGGATGATAAGACAATCTATAAAATGCAGGATCGCATAAAAGAAAAAGGATATCCGGTTACAACGATGAAAGCATATGCAGCAATGGAAAATTATAAAAGAGTTGAAGCGTTTCTTAAAAACTGTCAGGACGAGAAGGCAGGTTCGGTAGTGCTTTATGAGTTACATTCGGACGGAGGCATTGGCAGAGATAAATTTATTTTTGATGGAAAAGATATGTATTTAATAAGTGCATGTGCTACATGGAACAGCAATGATACCTACGGAATGTCCTATATATCTTATGCAAGGATAAAAGAGTGGAAGTATACAGAGAAAGGATGGTTTGGGTATGAGTTATGTGTTCCAGAACCACCGGAAGTTACCGAGATTGTTGATGGAAGTTGTTTGGTAAGAATAAAACCAATGACTAAGGAACAAAGGGAAATGTCAGAAAAATGTGTACAAGGTCTGGGGTATCAGGGAAATAATCTTTTATGCTCGAATTGGGATGCTGACCATATGGAAAAACTGGATTATAATGGAATGTATGAATATCTGTTTGCCATGAAATATCACAAGGCGTTTGATGCCGAGGATTATCCAAATGGAATACCAAAAGAGGAATTTGAAAATTTAATTATGGAGTATCTTCCGGTGACGGCAGAGCAGATACGGGAATATGCGGTGTTTGATGAGAAAAACCAAACGTATTATTGGGCGCGACTTGGATGCTTTAATTATGCACCGACTTTCTTTGGAACTTCTCTGCCGGAGGTTATCGACATCAAAGAAAATGAGGATGGGACAATCACATTAACAGTTGAGGCGGTTTGCGACATGGTCATTTGTGATGATGCAGTCATAACCCATGAACTTACGGTAAGGTTTGCAGAGGATGGCAGTTTTCAGTATTTGGGGAATGAAATCCTAAATGACGGAATTATGCACATACCAGACTACCAATATCGAATTAAAGAATGATTTGATAATAGTTGTGTTTTGTGGTAATCTTACAGGCGTAAGAAAAGGAAGGAGGACACATGAAAAAATTAAAAGTAGTTGGAATATTGGCAGCAGTTGTATTAATAGGAGGAGTTGTTTCAATTCCGCTTATAAATAACCATACAGCCTATAAGGTGGAAAAGACATTATGTGAAATTCCGCTGCCAGAGGAAACGGAATTGATAGAGTCACTGTCACAAGCAGGGAAGCTGACAGGAAACGGAAATGGAATGCAGTATTTCGGAGCAATTCTAATTCGAAGTGACTTGTCTTTGGAAGAATTGGATGCTTACTATTCAAGGTACAGAAGTAATGAGTGGGAATGTTTGGTGAAAATTCAGGAAGGGCAGTCCATTGAGGGGATTGATCACGGGACACTACAATTTGCGGAAGAAATAAAGGACAGGGGTTATTACATTGTATATTCTTGGGGAAGTGGAAATTCTCTATTGGATGAATTGGATATACGTGGACACTAAAAAGGAGCAAGATGAATTATGAAATATATTTCCAAAATCAGTAAAATCAGTAGCTTCATATTTTACATATTTCTATTGTGCCAATTATGGCATTTATGCCAATATGGAAGCATTAGAAGTCATTTTTTCGGAGTAGTTATTTGTACAGTAGGTTTTACAGCGGCAGTTATTGTTTGGTTGGTTTCAAGAAGGAAGAAGTTAGAAGAGGATACGGAGAGGATAATTAACGATTGGGGGATTCCTTTTTGAATAGGAATCTCTTAACGTATTTAAGGGAAGGATGGAGTAAAAATGATTATAAAGTCTATTATGACCGATGAAGATAGAAAAGCATTAGAGTATATGCTTTCGTTAGAATATGCTATGCCATATCAATTACTTAAGACAAAAAATAATAGAAGGAAAATTATTTATATAATGACACCAGTATTATTTTTGTTATCAATCGGCTGCTATTTTGTAAAGAGTTATCCGATGTTTTATGTGGGAATGGGGATTTCTATTATTGCATTGATTTGGATTATTTGGTTTCAATCTAAGGGAAAAAAATTTGAAAATAATGTCCATGAATTTGTATGGAATAAATCAAGATATAACAAAGTGGAAATTGATGTTCAGGGAATAAAATTAGAAGATAAAAAGATCTGTGAACTTAAAGAAATAGATAGAGTCTTTTTGTACAAAGGTTTTTTCTTTCTCATAACGAATGAAAAGAAGTTACTTGTACTAAAAACAGTAGGTGTAGAGACAGAAGAACTTATTAAGATTATTAAAGAAGCTGATATCTTATTTGAAAAAAGAGAAGAACCATTTAATATTTATGAATATTGCAAAAAGTAGTAGTTAAAAAAGAAAAAACAATTAATAAGATAATGGAAAAAAACGAGTAAAAGTTAATTCTACAGTTAACCTTTACTCGTTTTTGTTATTTCTGTGATACCCAGATATTCATGTCTGACAAGATAGACATGGTTATTTCAGTTGCGTTGCCTCCGGTAGCATCTCTATCGGCTCCAATATTTGTGGCAAAAAAGTATGTATTATCTTCCGTTTCGACAAAGCCAACAAACCATCCATTAATATCCTGACCATTTACACGGCCAGTTCCGGTCTTTCCGTAGAATGTTCCGGCATCGGAAGCTGAAAGGCAGATGGCATCTTTTACTGCATTGATATTTTCAGGGGCGAAGCCGAAACTGTTATTCTGTAGCTTGGTTAAAAGTTCGACCTGTTCTATTGGAGATATTTCCAAGGAGGATTCCATCCAATAAGAGGAGAAATCGCCACTCATGTTTTCGTTACCATATCCGATTTCTTGAACATAGCTGTAAACGTCAGAGGCTCCAAGCTGTTCATCTACTGTTTGAAAATACCAATTCACAGAGGATGTCATCGCAGACTGTAAGGTCTGATCAGCGTTCCATGCTTCAAACGGATAGCTTTCTCCATTCCATGCAATAAAGGAATCTTCTGGTGTAATGACACCTTCTTCCAATCCAAATAAAGCATCATATATCTTGTAAGTGGAATCCGGCGCAACTCGTAGCGTAGCATGTTCTATATCATGTATGCTCCAGGCATCATTTCCCAGATCGTATAAAACAAAGCTTCCTTCGTATTTTCCAAAGTATTTAGAAAAATCTACATATGAAATATTTTCTGAGGAAGATTTCCATTGGTAGTGACTTTCGTCCGCTGCATATGTAGAAATAAAAGGTGTAAGTCCCATTATTAGAACTGTGGTCAGTATAAAAGCAGTCATGCCTTTTAACTTCTTGTAAAACGTTGGTTTCTCATAAGAAGCGATGTTGATAATGCGACGCTTTATTTGTTTCATGTTTCCGCTAAGGCTGGCAGCAAACGGAAAAGGAGAAATGGAGACCTTTTCTATAAAGTTAATCAGCGTATTTCCATAATTCTCATAATCGTCTTCTTCCAGCATTTTTAGAACAGAAGTGTCACAGGCAACTTCTCTGTCATTACGCATTTCTCTTAGCGCAAACCAGACAAAGGGGTTAAACCAATAAAGCACTCCGGCAAAGTTCATAAGATAATTGGCAATGGCATCCTTATGTCTGTAGTGTTGCAGTTCATGCAATAGCATATATCTCATATCAGATTCATGATAATCTGAGATTAAATGAATTGGCAGATAAATACATGGCTTCAAAAATCCTACGATAATAGGTGATTTCAAAAAAGCGGTACTGTACACAGGAATATTCCTTGTTATTTTCATCTCATTCAAGCATTTGTTATACAGTCTGCGAACCTCTGGGTTCTGAAGGGGGAGCGCAGATCTCTTTATTATGCGTAAACGAAGAGAAGATTTGATTACCAATATCATCATCGCAAGCATTCCCACAATCCATATACCTAATAAAATATATCCGGTAACGGATGGCGTGTCTTTATTTACAGAAAGGGCAAAGTCATTCATCCAATTTGTAGTACCAGATAAACCGGTATCCATAACATTATTTGCACCAACATCGGCATGAGAAGCGGAAGAGTTTCTTACGCTACTGAGCCATGAGAAAATTTGCGGAAAACTAATTAGACGGAAGGGGATAAAAGGCACTGCTAAAAGTCCGAGTAACAGCAACCATAGATTATACTGCATCCGGCTGGACAAGTTGTTTCTGAATACCCATTTGGCTATCAAAAGAATTCCAACGATACCGCTGATAAATACATTGCATAATAAAAAGTGTATCATGAAATTAGCCATGTTAATCGCCTCCTTTTTTGGAACTCTTGGAAAGAAGGGAGCGAAGTGTTTCAATTTCTGTTTCAGACAGTTTATCGTTTTCTATGTATGCAGATAGCATAGAGGTAATGTCACCATTATAGTAGCGATTCAAGAAAGAATTACTTTCTTGACTAATATATTCACACTCTTTTACTAACGGTGTGTAAACAAAAACACGACTTTGTTTTTCATAAGTGAGAACACCCTTGGTCACAAGACGCTTAATGAGCGTTTGGATAGTTTTGGGACTCCAGCTTGTTGTTTGTAGTAATTTTTCTGTTATTTCATTGGTGTTAATGGGGGCATATTTCCATACAATTTTCATAACTTCAAATTCTGCTTCCGAAATTTGTGGTAAATTCTTCATGTAAATCACTCCTTAAATCTTACGCCTGTAATAAAAATAGTATATTCTGTATTTGTTGAAATGTCAATTTTGGAAAAATAGTTGACTGCAAATCTTACTTATGTAATAATTGAATTATTACATAAGTAAGATTTGAGAAGGTGGAAAGTTATGGGGAAAATGTTACTGTTGTCATTTGAAAATAGTGAAGATGATGTTATTAGCGAGATATTAAGCATATTAGAAAATAAGCAAATGAAAATATGTGAAAATAAGAACATAAAAAAATGCTTAGAATTTCAGGGATTAACAATAAATGCTGAAAGACGGTTGGCGGTAAAAGGAAACAAAGAAATAGAATTTATTTTTACGGAATTTGAAATTCTTTCGTATATAGTCTTGTAAAAGTGGCAGCATGGCAATCGAGTAACATCGGTTGCTTTTTTTGTTGCCTATTTTTTAGAAAGTCATCAATTGCTACGATAGAGTGATTTCTAAAAAACAAAGTAAAAAGAGTGGAGGAAATACAAAGTGAAAGAGTATTCAAAAGGTATTTATGTGAAATTTAAACCGGAGGAGGTGGAAATATTGCATGATCGGATGAAGGAAGCCGGAGTTCAAAATATGAGTGCGTATATCAGAAAGATGGCGTTAAACGGGTATGTAATAATCCCTGAATGGCCTGATTTGAACCGGGTAATATCTTTACATACAAGGATTAGTAATAATCTCAATCGGTATGCTAAGAAAGCAAATGAAACGGGGAAGCTGTATGAAGAGGATATTGCAGAAATAAAAAAGATGAATAATGAGCAAACAGAGCTTCTAAAAAAGGCACTTGAAGTAGTTATTCATCTATATGAGGAAGATTCAAAGAAGAGAAAGTGAATTGATAAAAAGCGTTAGCGTGGCTCTGCGGTTTATCCGCAGCTCGAGGGGATTGGGGCATTTTCCCCAACAAGCAAAAATGCGCCGGGTATATACCAGGGCACTGCTTGCCAATTTGAGAAAAAATGAAAGGAAGGACTTTATTTATGAGAAATTTAGAAAAAGAACAGAGGCTTGGAAGAAATGGAATAGAAAATCTGTGCATTAAGCCGACGTTTAATTACTGTACTGGTGAAGAGCAGTTTACTTTCTTCAAGTTACCAAAATGTCTAATAGATGATGCATGCTTTTTGGGGTTGCCAATAGATGCAAAACTTTTATATGCAATCTTTTTAGATAGGGTTTCATTATCTATAAAAAATGGATGGGTGGACGAAAACGGAAGAGTATTTATCTATATTCTGTAATAAATATTTGTGAGATATTGAATTGTGGAACACAAAAAGCCTGCAAGTTATTGGACGAACTGGAGATATTCGGGGCACTTGAACGTAGGAGACAGGGACTTGGAAAACCTAACAAGCTCTATTTAAAGAAAGTGTTTTAAAAGATATCCACATAAGAAAAAATCAAAGCACATAAGACGTAAAAATCACAGTCAGAAATTTTGATTTTTACGATTACAGAGTTTTTATTTCTACAGGTCTGGAACTGAAAAAATCAAAATCTAATAAGACTAATATTAACAATACTAATTTTAATAATATCTATCTTATCCTATCTGAACGAAAGAATAGTATCTTGGATAGGATATGATGGATAACAATGGCAGAAAGGATTTCAATTATGATTAAAAATAAAGTGGTTATAAAAGAAAGAGATGCACGGAGTGATTTGGCGAATTTTATTGGAGAAATGGTGGCAAAGTATGCAGACGCAATGGAACTGGACCAATTACCGGATCCTGATAATTATCTTCGCATGAAGAGAATAAAACAGTTGTACATGGAATTATATAAAATAGAAAATATTGAGAAATCCAGAAGTATTGTCATTTCTATTGAAAGAAATGCTGCGGCATGATAGAATGACCGTATAAACGGAAATAAAAACAATAAATACGGATATAAAATATAACGGAGGAACACACATGATTATCAGTGAAAGAATTTTTTACATAATGGAGCAGAAGAACATGAGTCAGTTGGAACTGTCGAGAAGAACTGGGATTGCAACAAGTAACATTAGTGATTGGAAAAAGAAAAAGACGAATCCAAAAGCAGACTGTCTGTTATCCATATGTGACGCATTGGATATTACACCGGAACAGCTTTTAACGGGAAAAGGAATTGATCCGGAGTATAAAGATGCAGATATGGATTATGAAGTTACCAGGTCGGATATTAAGATATTAAAGCAGATTCATAGCCTTGGAGACGAACAGTATAAAAGACTGATGGCATATACGAAGGCATTGCAGAAATTGGAGCAAATGGAAAGCATTGTGGAGGAATAGAGATGGCATATGGCACAAGGTGGACAAAAGTAAAATGGTATAAAATACCAGCAAAAATATAATTGTTTTGATATATAATGATTATACCAAATGATTTAGGAGGCTTACGATGGTACATAAAAATTATTTAAATGCAGAACAGTTTGAGAGATACAAACAATTTATATATGCAGGAAGTATAGGTGAGGCAAAGAAAATGCTATTAGAAATTATTCCAAAAGATTGCATGATTTATAAGTATTATCGGGGAATAAATCGTGATTGGAATAGCATAATAAAACCAGAGTTGTGGTTATGCAAAGCCACTTGTTTTAATGACCCATACGACAGTGCATTTCTTTGTAATTGCCATAGTAAAAAAATATATGATCCCCAAACGGAGTATACTCTTGCAGTAGAGGAAGGACTTAAACAATATGAACAAGACCAAAAATCTGATATTATGCAAGATACTGTACTTGTAGGATGTTTTTCGGAGAGAAATGATTCATTACTTATGTGGAGTCATTATGCAGATGAGCATAGAGGACTTTGCATTGGCTACAATTTACACGATTTGATAAAGAATTATAATTGTTTCCCGGTAATATATAGTGATGAAATGCCGCAAGGAAACGAGTTAGGATTAAATAAGACAGATTCTTTAATGAAATATATCCTAACGAAATATAGTGATTGGTCTTATGAGAAAGAATGGAGAATCATTCAGATTGACAATACTTGTACCGAGTCAGGTAAATTGATTACATTTGAAAGACCCTTGGAAGTTTATATGGGATTAGGAAAAAGAGTAGAGGACAAGTATCGACGGAATCATAAAAAACTTGCTGAACTTAAACAAAAGGATAACTTGTTAAAGGTAAGCGAAGCAATAGAAAAAGATGACTTCTATGTGGATGATACGAAAATTACGGATTATAGACGTAAGTTAAGGGACGAAGGACAGAAAATAGGGTTATACAATTTTGAATTAAGTAGACAAAAATTTGAATTAGAACCTAGAAAGTGGAGTATTGGCATTTAAATTTCATAGCTTTTAGCAATATTAAGGCAGTTATACCAGAAAAGGTTTATAGCTGCCTTTTTTTCAATTACTATTGAAAGAAATGACTTGATATGATAATATAGCCGTATAAACGGATACATAATATGCAATTACGGATAAAAGAACAGTGAAGAATTACTACAATTGTTGTTGGCTGGAAAAAGATAAAACAAAAAGTAGATTTATCGACTTGGAGATTAGTAGTACAAAAGATTGATGGTGTATATAAAGTTCTTGTAGAAGCTGGAAGAAACGGAAATAAGTAATTTTAACTAATTTGATGGGAGGAAGAATGGAAGGAACAAAAGAATTGATTATTACAGATGCTATTCGGAGTAAGGTGTACATACTTCGTGGACAGCAAGTAATGTTGGATCAGGATTTGGCATAAATTTATGGTTATCAAGTTAAAAATTTAAATCAACAAGTAAAACGTAATTTGACAAGATTTCCAGAAGATTTTATGTTTCAACTAACTAAAGAAGAAGTGGAATTGGTGAAATCACAATTTGTGACTTCACGGAATATAAATTATTTTGAAGGGCAGGAAGGAGGTCGTAGAAAACTACCATACGCATTTACAGAACAAGGAATTTATATGCTTGCGACAGTTCTTCGTGGAGAATTGGCAGAACAGCAGAGTATATTTATAATGCGCACTTTTAGGGAGATGCGTCACTATATTAGTCAAAATCAACAGTTTGTTACTAGAAATGAAATGGAACTTTTAACAGCGAAGGTTGGAACGATAACTGAGAGACAGGATCGAATGGAGAAAAGGGTAGAGTTCATTCAAAAAGATGTGACTATTTTAGGAGATAACTTTATTACTGATAAGGATAAAAAGGATTTTGTTATTTATAAAGGCCAGAAGTTAGAAGCTGACATTGCATACATAGAAATCTACCAACAGGCAAATAAATCAATCTATGTTGTGGATGATTATATGAATGCAAAATCATTACAACACCTTTCACAGAAAGCAGATGGCGTGGAAGTTGTTTTATTCACAGAGAATGGAAAAGGTGGGAGAGGATTTCTTACGAACTCTTTAGTGACGGATTTTCAAAATGAATATCCAACGATTCGGATTAAGCCGAATCCTGATTGTCACGACAGGTTAATTATACTTGATTATGGGGAAAAGACAGAACTGGTTTATCATTGTGGAGCATCCAGTAAGGATGCAGGGAAGAAACTTTGTGCCATCAATCAGATTACAAAGACAGCAATCATTCATCCGGTAATAGACAGATTACTTTCATTGCCAGATAAACAGGTATAATTAGTAGCCATGCTTTGACTGCGAAAATGACGTTAAGAGGTGATAAGAATGTCTAAAGAAAAGATAAAAGTGTATCTTTACACCCGCGTTTCTACAACTATGCAGATAGACGGATATTCTCTAGATGCACAGAAAACAAAAATGAAAGCCTTTTGTGATTATAATGAGTATGAAATTGCCGGTGAGTATGAGGATGCAGGAAAATCCGGTAAGTCAATAGAGGGAAGAATTGCCTTTAATCAGATGATGGACGATATCAAATCAGGAAAAGATGAAGTGTCTTATGTCCTTGTATTTAAGCTTTCCAGATTTGGAAGAAATGCGGCAGATGTCCTTGCAACATTACAAGTGATGCAGGATTTTGGTGTAAATTTGATTTGTGTAGAGGACGGAATTGATTCATCTAAAGATGCCGGTAAGCTTATGATATCTGTGCTGTCAGCAGTGGCGGAGATTGAGCGTGAGAACATTCGTGTTCAGACTATGGAAGGTAGGATGCAGAAAGCCAGGGAAGGAAAATGGAATGGCGGCTTTGCACCGTATGGATATTCACTTATTGATGGAAAACTGGAAGTCAATGAGGAAGAAGCTGTTGCCATCAGAACGATATTTGACCAATATGTAAATACGGATTTGGAAGCTAATGGAATTGCAAAATATTTAGAAAATCATGGAATCCATAAGATAGCCAGACAGAATGGCACAAATCCACTATTTGATGCTGCTCTTATCAGAAGAATTATTCAGAATCCGGTTTATAGTGGTAAAATCTCTTATGGCAGGAGACGGACAGAAAAGGTTCATGGTACGAGGAATGAGTATAGGCAGGTAAGGAAGGATGACTACCTATTAGTAGATGGTTTGCACGAAGCTCTTGTATCAGAAGAAGTGTGGGAACAGGCACAGGTCAAAGTGGCTGCGCAGGCAAAAAAGTATGAAAAAGTCAATCGTGACAAAGGAGAAAAGATTCATCTTTTATCGGGAATTTTGAAATGCCCTGTCTGTGGCTCAGGAATGTATGGCAATAAGGCTATTAAGAAACGCAAGGATGGAAGCAATTATAAGGATTTTTATTATTATGGTTACAAACACCGCAATATGACCAGAGGTCATAAGTGTGATTACAGAAGACAGGTGCATGAAGAAATGTTGGACGCTGCTGTTGCAGAGGTGATCAGCAAGTTGGTTAGCAATCCTTAGTTCTCAGATTTGATCCGTAGCAAGATAAACATGGAAGTAGATACCGGTACACTGGATCAGGAGATTGCAAATCATGAGAAGCAATTAAAGCAGCTATATCATAACAAAGATTCTATCTTGTCTGATATTGATTCTCTTGACTATGAGGATCAGCATTATCAACGAAGAAAAACAGATTTAGAGAATCGTTTGTACAAGACTTATGATAAAATAGATGAAGCAGAGGAATTGCTTATATCTGCAAAAACTAAGAAACGTGCTCTGCTGGCAGACAAGATTACCGGCGACAATATCTACAAGGCACTCATTTTCTTTGATAAGCTGTATGCCCAAATGAACGAAGCTGAGAAACGAGAGTTCCTGTCACAGTTAGTGGATAATGTGCAGATTTACGAAGAACGTAAAGAGAATGGACAATGGCTGAAATCCATAGAATTTAAGTTGCCGATTATAGAAAAAGAGTTTACACTAAGTTTGGACAATGATACACAAAATGAGACTGTGGTGGGACTACACAGAAAGGATATGTAGAAATCCTTGAATTTACGCAGTTTTTCGACCATTTCGTATTTACACCAAATGCGGAAAATGTACTGGAAAAGGAGTTAAAAAGAGAAATTCCTGTGAGTGTCGGAATAGAACTGGTAGTGGTGGATATGAGCTGAAAGTGGTAAAAGAATTTTGCAATAAGATGAAAAGGAGAGATTGGTTATGGAAACAAAAAAATATATATTTAGCCTTGATTATGGGAATCGCATGGAAGAAAAGGAGTTTATTAAGGCGGTTTTAAGAGAATTTGATAGTAACACGCTCGTGGGGTGTGGCATTTTTGTAAATAATAATCCATATTGTTTAGAATTGCTGTTTTTTGCTTCATTAGAAAAAGATACAGATAGGTTTGAAGATTTTATGAAAAAGCACTTTAATGATAAGCAAAGAGTGTTTAATTATTTTTTTGATGATATAATAGAATCGTTTTATAAAAGAGGATATAATGTAAAAACTTTTATAGAGGCAGACGAGGTTGATTTTATAATTACAGATGAGCCAAATGGTCTTTTCTTGTTTCCGAGCAAAGAAATTGTAAACAAAATATGGGGAAGTAATAGAGAAATAAAAAGGACACCAAAAGTTTTTTTATCTCATTCAAGTAAAGATAAAGAAATTGTTGATGTGATTTTTAATGAATTTCAAAAGAGTCAAATTAGTGCTTGGTATGATAAGTATGAGATAGAACCAGGGGATAGCATTACAGAGAAAATAAACCAAGGATTAGATGAAAGTGATATAGGAATTATATGCATATCTAGTAATTTTTTAAATGCACCTAGCGGCTGGACAAAAAGTGAACTGAACTTTTTTATACAAAGAAGAATGCGTAATCAAGATAAAACTTTTATAATTGTAAATTTTGATGTTCCGCATGATGAATTGCCGCCATTAGTGCAGGATTATAGATACATAGATTTTAAAGAGAAAGATGCGATTGACGTATTAATTAATACACTGCAAAAAAAACTTAATTAAATAGTAATAAAAACTGTACTTTTGGTTGTAAAAGTTGAAAGTGCTTTTTTGTATCTAAAATCGCTGGTATAGGAAAAATTATATAAAATTTTGAGAGCCAGTTGGTTGATGGTTCTTGAAAATAAATCGAAGATGGAAACCATACCCCCTCTATATGGTTCTATTTCCACGACCTAGAGTAAGTCGTTAAACTGCTCTTTTTTCGTTGCCTAAATTTAAACAGATGAAAGGAGTTGCAGGACTATGAACAGATTGCAAATTCCGCTTCATCGGATTGGATAGGCTACAATTAACTGGACAGATTTTTAAGGTCATATAATCTATAATAAATACACAAAGGAGCACTCATTATGACCGAACCAAAACAACGAAGTGTTGTGATATAACATAGTTGTAACACCTCGACCTAATAAGATATAACCTTAGGAAAAAAGGCTACATAATTTGAACATTTTGAAGGAGGGTATCGCAGTGGCTAGGATGGGCAAAAAGAAAAAAGGTTGTGGGTGTTCTTTTTGAATGATAAGAACAGGATACAATATAATGATCAGTGCAAGAAGTGTGTGTATGAATGTAAGCAGAGCTTCCGGTGCAGGATTGTGTGGTGTGGGAAGTATTACTCTAAGCGGAGAAAAAGGTAGTGTTTGATTTATTTGATATTTCTGAAAGGGGTTGAGATAAAATATTGGTTTAATAGTTTAATTCGTTTTAAGAAAAAATGAGGAATCTTTTAATCATTTTAAGTGCATAACTCGTTATTATATATATACAGATATTCAATGGAAAGGAGTCTGATGCGTGTTGAGTGATGACGAATTAGTGGAACAGATTCTACTTGGAAATGAAAATGCAGCAGAAGAATTGATAAAACGCTATTATACATCTATTTTACGTTACTGTAGGTGGCATTGCTCTAATCTGGAAAAAGCAGAAGACCTGACTCAGGAAACATTTTTGAAGTTGTTTAAGAATTTATCCGGATATAAAGGGAAAAAGAAATTTAAGGCTTATCTATACACGATTGCAAATCATTTATGTATTGATGAAAGTAGGAAGGTTGAGTTTTATCCATTAGAAGATGAAGAAAATATAGTGCATGAGTATAACGACATAGTTCGGCTAGAGGATAGGGCAGAGATAAGCTATTTTTTGAATTTTTTATCATCAGAACAAAGGGAAGCAGTTATTCTACGCTTTGGAGAACAACTTAGTTTTGGAGAGATTGCAAAAGTGATGGGATGCAATATGCGAACAGCACAAAGCAGGGTTCGTAATGCTTTAAAAATTATGAGAAAGGAGCAGGAAAATGAAAGATAAAAAGTTGAAGGGATATTTACAGCAATCTTTAGGAGAGGAAGTACAGCCTAAAAGATTAGAGGAAACGATTAAGCTTTGCACTGAAATTGTACGAGAACAGGAAGTGACTAGGGCAGAACCGAGGACAGGTTTCTTTCACTATCTTTCAGATGTATTTCGCTTTGAAGGTATTCCAATATTTGGTTTGCAGGCAGTAACGTTATTTATAGTTTGTTTAACAATTGCCAGTATTGCAGACGTGCCAAAGAATATACCAATTTTTATGCCGCTGTTTGTATTGGCTATCATGCCAGCAATTTTTAAAAGCCAGTATTATGGAATGAGCGAGATTGAAGCGGTAACAAGAGCTTCTGGTGCCCAAATCACGTTAGCAAAGCTGGTTTTGGCTGGGGCTGCTAATTTGGTGTGTATAACAATTCTTTTGTGTATGGAAGTTTATTTGCAAAATTCTTATAAAGAGATTGGACAGATGGTTCTATACTGCCTGGTTCCGTACTTAGTGTGTATGGTTGCGTTGCTACGTTTGATCCGTTTGCAAAAGAAACAGAGTTTACAGATATGTGCGATTGTAATGCTGGGTTCCTGCATTTGTTGGGGGATGTCAGCAAGAATATTGCCATGGTTATATGAAACATCAGCAGTGGGGGTGTGGATTGTTACATTTTTGATTTTTGCTATGTTCTTTATAAATGAAATTCATTATATTGCAGAGATGAGAAAGGAAGGAAAAATGTATGGAATTGTCGCTTGATCGTTTAACAAAACAGTATGGCAGGAAAATAGCGGTAGATTGTGTTAGTGCAACCTTAAAGCCGGGAGTATATGGTCTTTTGGGAGCTAACGGTGCAGGTAAAACAACATTGATGCGTATGCTATGTGCTGTTTTGGAGTCAACCTCAGGGGAGGTATTGCTGGATGGAAAAGAAGTAACTTCGATGGGGGCAGATTACCGGAATGTGTTGGGTTATTTACCACAGGATTTTGGATATTATCCAAATTATACTGCGGTGGAGTTCTTAATGTATATTGCAGCACTGAAAGGAATACCGAAGAATGTTGCAAAAAAACGTGTGACTGAATTGTTGGAAGTGGTTGATTTAAGCCATGTGGCAAACAAAAAAGTAAAAACTTTTTCTGGTGGTATGAAACAAAGAGTAGGAATTGCACAGGCGTTACTTAATAATCCGAAAATTTTGATTTTGGATGAGCCGACTGCAGGACTTGATCCGAAAGAGCGTGTCCGTTTTCGTAATCTGCTCTCAGAGTATGCAGGCGATAAAATTGTAATTCTTTCCACACATATTGTATCGGATATAGAAGCAATAGCAGATGAAGTGCTATTGATGAAAAAAGGAAAATTTGTATTGCAGGGTACGGTTCCTGAGTTGATTCACAAGGCAAATGGTAAGGTTTGGGAGCTTTCTGTTTCTCCACAAGAAGCTAGAAAATGGCAGACAAAAACAACGGTTGCTAATTTACGGCACGAAGGAAAAGAAATTATATTGCGTATTATTTCAGACAATATGCCTAGTGAGCGAGCGGTTCCTTGTGAAGCTACATTGGAAGATCTTTATTTATTTTATTTTTCCACAGAGGAAGGAGTGAATTAGAATGGAACTATTTTGGTTAGAGCATAAAAAGTTATGGCGAAAGAAAATTGTTAAAATATGTGTGTTGTTGTGTTTTGTTTATTGTGTAATTTTTGGAAGCATACTTTCGTTTCAATGGTTCAGTTTTGGCAGTTCAGATGACTATACAAGTGAGTTTGGCAATAATTTTGATGGATATACAGTAATAAAGGATAGTCAGGGATATGCACTTTCATTTGGTGGAGAATTGACGGATGAAACCTTGCAGCAAATAGTAAGTGATTATCAGCAAATGGAAGCTGACGGTATGGAGAAAGAACTGGAAAAGACAGACTGGCAGATAGTTAATAGTTGGCTCGGAACATTGTATCCGGAGCTTCGAGATACCAATAATTATAAAACGATGATAAGCTATGTTGATCCGGATAAGTTAACAGGCTTCTATGAAAGAAGACGGCAGGTGCTTGATGAGTTTTTGGAGGTCAGTGGTCAGGTAGGTGCTGAAAAAGAGTATTTACATCAGATAGAGAGAAAGGTAGAAAAACCATTTCATTATGAGTGGGTAGAAGGCTGGTCAACGCTTCTTGGTAGTATGGTTGCGGATCTGGGAGTTGTGATGGCTTTGTTTCTCGGTATTGTTTTATCCTCTTTATTTGCTGGCGAATGGCATGATAATACAAGCACACTAATATTGACGACTCGAAATGGTTGGGGGAAAATTGCTCTTGCCAAAATTCTTACTGGTTTAGCGTTTACAGTGGAGTTATTTGCATTACTTGCTGTTTCAAATGTTATATCACAGTTGTTTTTTATGGGAACTGCCGGATGGGATATGCCGATTCAGAATATCAAGCTGATTGCTGTTGCACCTATGAATATGCTGCAGGCAGAAATTTATGAATATGCTTTTGTACTGCTTGGAGCAATAGGTTTTGCCGGAATTGTTATGTTTATATCAGCGGCTGTAAAAAATAATGTACTTACCTTACTGCTTAGTCTGGCTGTTGTATATGGACCAATGATGATTGCAGAATATCTTCCTTATGAAATGCAAAAAGCATTGGATTTAATACCATTGGTAGGAAGTTCAACAGATATTTTCAGAACTAATACTTTTCGTATTTTTGGGAAGCTTATCTGGTCACCATATCTACTTATTACTATTCCTGTCTTGATTGGTATTCTATGTATGCCATTCGCTATAAAGAGCTGGTCAAGAAGGATGAAGGCATAAATAACAATATGGCAAAGAAAAGAGATAAAAAAAATAAGTTGCGAGGGAAATGGTTGAGAGGAATTATCATAGTTTACTTGTTTTTGATACTATGTAATCTATTTCACGAATTTCCTTCAAGATTAGGGAATTTACATAGTATTCCGGTTTCGGAGGAGTGGTATTTAATTGTAGTAAACCGTTGGAATGAAATACCGGAAGATTATAGAGTGGAATTAACAGAATTATCGAATGGTCAAAAGGTGGATAGCAGGATATATCCGTATTTACAAGAAAAAATAAAACATCAAGATAAAGATACTATTATCAAAATGGATCTTGGGAATTGTGTAAATAAACTTGAAGGACAAATAAAAACTATTGCAAAAGCATCTATCTGGATTGGCAATGATGAAATCATGAAAGCCGCCAAGGAGTTACAGACCTTTAAGAATACTGCTGAGAAGAAGCTCCCTGATAAGGATATTGAAGAATTTCATTAAACAGTTATTCCAAGAATATAATAAAACGTATGCCTGTGGAGAGCCTGCAGACATACGTTTTATTAATTAATTTATCGCTATTTCATAGATATCTGCCATATCAAGTACATATTCTTCAAAATCAGCCCAGCCATCATATAATATATCAGAACGTAAAGTAATTGTTTTATGATCGTGTGTTGTAAAGATGAATTTTTGTTTCTTTTTCTTATAGCGGTATTTTATCGTTTGAATCTGTGACCATGTAACTTTTTCTTTTTTAAAGAAGCTCACATGGTAGATAAAAAGTTTTGTATAGAATACTTTTTGACAGGTATATCTGAAAAAGCAATAAATGGAGACAAGATACATAAATATGATATAAACAATACCCGTTGTCAGACCTCCATTGTGATAACTTTCAATGAGAGTTTCTCTCTCATCCTGATACCATAAGTATAAAAGTGCAATAAGCATCAGAGTAAGCAGAAATGTACAAACATAAATCATATAGTAAGCAGCACTGCATTTGAGCGTTTTATATTCACTGCCAAGATCGGTTCCAACACGATTCTTAATCCTCCAGTTTCTGTTCTCAATGTGTTCCAAAGCAGTTACACCTAATAACAGTATAGTATGAATGACCAGGCAGACGCCTGTTTTTATCAAAACTTCAGGAATATACTGCATATCTCCCATCAGAAAGGCAATGACCGCATATATCATATTTCCACCCAGGAATCCAAGCAGCATTACCTTAATAACCATACTGTTGGAAGTGTCATTTTTTTTTGGTACTTTTCTTTTTATTTATCATATGATCACCTTATATCATTCGCCGTTCGGGATGAGCATGAAAGCATGTTCCCCCTCACTAACGCTCATTATATCTTGCGTTACATAAAAGAAGTGTAACATGTTATAATTTGACTTGCAAGCAGTATTATCTGCATATTCCGCAAAAACAGAGCACTCGCTCCGCATGAGCGGAGCACTGTTCCGCCAGGAACGGATCATTGCCCTGTTGGTTAATAAAGTTACTTGCTTTCTACACGTCTATCGCGACCTGGAAAGTCTAATCGATATGCTTTAGAGGTCATGCGGCTGAGACATGCATCTGCATATGTGTTATCACCAAACAATTGGTACCAGCTCGCTACTGGCATCTGCGAGATGATGACTGTTGATTTTCGGCAATCTCTAGCTTCGATGATTTCAAAGAGATCACGGCACTTGTCAAGATTTAAGTCCATCAATCCCAAATCGTCTATAACAAGAAGATCATAACCGGCCATCTTGTTTGAATACTCATAGTAATTATCTTCACTATGCGCATGGGCGGATTCTTGAAGCAGATAATTCGCACGGATATATTTAACAGTCCTCATTTGATGTAGTGCTGTGACGCAAAGTGCACATGCAACATGCGTTTTGCCAGCTCCTGCTCCACCTGTAATCAAAAGATTGTTCGGTTCATCGATCCAATCACCTTTGGCCAGTAATTCAATGACATGTGTATTTAACTGCCTCTCTGGATCATAAAGAGAACTATCAAGGTCAGCTGCCGGATATTTTAGTGTTGCTTGTTTTAAGAGCCGATTGAACTTCTTGTTTGCTCTCCCTGACCACTCATGGTTGATGATTTCAGAGAACCTTGTTTCAAAGCTTTCCAATCCCGAATTCGGATTCATAAGTTGGTTTTCAAAAGCTTCTGCCATGCCGGACATACGCATCTTATAGAGTTTGTCCATAAGAAGATTTTGATCCTTTGTAAGTTTGTCGTTATAATTGTATTCTTTCTGTCTGTATGCCATAATCATTCACCTTTACTTGTAGTAATCCTTTCCTCTGATGTTTTCATGAGATGGAAGTGATTCCGGTGATGATTCTGGATGCTCATCGCACTCCATCTTTTTAAGCACCTGCCTGTATGTCGAGTAGCGACAGGAGTTCATTTCAATGCATTTACGAGCGGCTTCTTCTGCAATGCCTTTAGGGATTGCTTTTACTCGATGTAGTATCCCGGCACATGCATTGAATGCTTGCTCTTCGTGCTTAGAAGATTTTAGGATTCGATCAATCAATTCCGACATGGAAGGACCGAACACAGACGCCCAGCGCCTGTAATAGTTTCCATCTTTCGAATTGATTTCCTGATAATAAAGGTGTTCCGGAGGCATATGCTCATCCGCAGTTATGTACAACGGAAAATCCTTATAAGATCTTCTGTGCGTGCAGATCAGACGGTTGTACTGATCACAGATACGAATCTCAGAAGGTGCTGACTTGAAAAAGTAAATTCCAGTGCAGGGGTAAATTCCACCACGCTTTAAAATTCTTTGATTTTTTAGAATTGTGGGAGGCTAAATCCTTATAAAACTGCTATAATTAGATTAACTTTCCATAAAACATCTTACTTTCAGGCATGGCAATGTCCTTAAAAGAACAGCCAGCGTTTAGGGATTTTTCAATGTATTTGCGATCTTCGAGAGTAAGATGTTTTTGATTACCGGGAATATATTTGCTCATGCTAGTTCTCCTTCTACTGCTGTCAGAAGGCCAACATGAGCATACCATTTATGATATGAAAGATTAAACTCCACTTGTGCAGAAGAGAATTCCACTGTATAAATGGGTGGTAGAATTAAACTTTGCAATTTTCATGTATGCACCAGTCAAAGTTGAAAATTGCATAAATGGCAGAAATATGTTACCATAAACATAGACTATTGACAGAAGGTATATGGGGTGGAAGCGATGGAAAAACAGGAATTTTGCATGGAAAAATCTCAGATATTTCAGGAGATGATCAGTCGTATTTCAAAATTATCTCAGGACAGTTATTTAATGGTTACTGATATGCAGCATAATTTAACATTTGTTCCAGAAAGTACTGCAGAATTTCTGGGGATTCCATCGGGATGGTGTGAAGATGGATATAAAATAGTGCTGGAAAAGAGCGTACACCCATATGACTGCCCGGAATATACGGAAGAGATGAAAAAACGTCTGCGGGGGATCAATCTGGAGAACGATCTGTACATCCGTATGGGAAAAGACAAAAAGTATGTGATGACGCAGATTATAACGGATATGATTTTAGAGCAGGGCAAAAACAGATATTTTATTGTTCTGCTTCGGAATCAGAATGTGATTCCGGAAATTGATCCGTTGACGGATCTTTATGGTCAGGTCAAATTTGAAAAAGATATTGTGGATTATATTCAGCAGGGACGAAAAGTAGCTGTTTTGGAAATTGAAATTGATCATATGAATGATATCAATATATTGTACGGAACAAATTACAGCGACCGGATTCAAAAGGTTCTTGCATACCGGTTTATTTACATGATGGATGCAGATAAAGCAGTTTATCGTATGGGAAATTCCAATTACGCATTTATTTTGAGGGATGCCAGCCGTGAAGAGGCTGCGGCATTTCTGGAGAAGATTCGCGCGCGGCTGGAGGAAAGTGTTGTCTTAGAAAACAACCATTTTGACCTGAAGATATATGCCAGTGGGATAATTCTTGATCATTATGAGGGGGAAATTTCCACGGTACAGAGTAAGCTGGAATATGTTTTAGGAAAAATGCGTACCAGACGGGATCATAAGTTAATGTTCTTTAATGATCTGGTACAGATCAATGGGGACGTGGATCTGGATCTGATGAAGGTAATTCATCAGTCTGTGCTGAACCAATGTGACGGATTTTATGTGGAGTATCAGCCTGTCGTACATGCACAGACAGGAGAGATTGTCGGAGCGGAAGCACTGGTCCGCTGGAAAAAGGAGCCATATGGTATTGTGCCACCGGGAATGTTTATTGACTGGCTGGAAAGCAATCCATGTATGTATGATCTGGGAAATTTTGTTTTGAAACAGGCATTGACGGATGCTGTGGAGTTTCGAAAATCAAATCCGGATTTTTTTATTAATGTCAATATGTCCGCAAAACAGCTGGAAAGGAAAACGTTCTGTGGTGTTGTCATGGCATTGTTGAAAGAAACCGGTTTTCCGGCGGGGCAGTTGTGTCTGGAACTGACAGAGCGGTGTAGAAGCATGCCGGTCAGCGTTATGGAAGAAAAACTGTTGTACCTCAAACAACATGGAGTGAGACTTGCAATGGATGATTACGGTACGGGAAGTGCTTCTTCAAGTGTCCTGCTGCAGACCCCGATGGATGAGATAAAGATTGACATGAGTTTTATCCGTGGAATTACGGATAATCAGACCAAACAGGCACTGGTGCGCAGCATGGTTGATTTTGCAAATAAAGCGGATTTAAAGAGCTGCCTGGAAGGGGTAGAGGATGAAAAGCTGCAGAATTATCTGCGTTCCTTTGGAGCCACATGGTTTCAGGGGTATTATTATTCCAGACCGGTTCAGGCAGCTGCAATGCAAAAATTGTTAAACATGGAAAATTGATAATTAGTCGGCGATGAGCAGATCAACGCCGGCTTTTTCATAAATTTCTTTTGTATTTTCGGATAATCCGGAGTCGGTGATTACCAGATTCAGATCATCAATAGAGGCATAGCTGGAAATGGATGAGGTGTCAAATTTGGTGTGGTCAATCAATGCAATTGTTTTAGCAGAAGCCTTGATACACATGCGTTTTAAATCTGCTTCGTAGATACTGAAATCGGTAAGTCCGTTTTCAACGGAGAAGCCGCGTGCAGAGACAAATGCAATGTCCGTATGAATTTTCTGCAGCAGATCCACACCGAGGAGACCTTCAATGGAAGAAGAGGCAGAGGTAACGATTCCACCGGTCAGGATAACGGTGATCCCGGGGATATCCTTCAGAGCCAGTGCAAGGTCAATGCCGTTTGTGATAACGGTAAGTTCTGTAAAGCCGGTCAGTTTCATGCCAAGTGTATAGGCAGTGGAGCTGGCATCCAAAAAGATGCACATGTGATCTTTTACCATGTGGATGGCATTTGCAGCAATTGCCTCTTTTTCTTTTTTATTTTCCAGTGCACGTTCATGAAAGAAATAGGCTTTTCCGGTAAGTTCTTTATTGTCTGCAGAGTTATCGTGGTAGAGTGCGCCTCCATGTGTTTTGGTCAGAAGTTTTTCTTTATCCATCTGGTTTAAATCGGTACGGATGGTTGTGGTGGAAACTCCAAGCATTTCACTGAGTTCATTTGTGGTTGCTTTTCGGTTTTGTTTCAAATATTCCAATATAAGTTTCTGACGTTCTAATTGCAGCATGATGATTTTTTATACTCCTTTATATTTACGAAAACACAGATTTCGAAAGTTTATATATAGGATACTATACATCGGAATTGCATTTTTTGCCAGTGAAAAGTGAAAACAAAAAAATTTGCAAAGAAGTGGATGAAAATCAGCGGCTGTGGTATGATAAGAAAAAAGCATAAGGAGGGGTTTTTATGCTAAAAGAGTGGGAAAAATCCGAAAAACCATCGGAGGAGGAAATTAAGGCACGGCTGGAAGCGGTAAAAGAGAAACTGGCACGGCAGCAGCTTTTGATCAAAGAGAAGAAAGTACCGGTTCTTGTTGTGCTTGAAGGCTGGGGAACGGCCGGAAAAGGTTATGCAATCGGCCAGATCATCCAGAATATTGATCCGCGTTTCTTTAAGGTGGTATCGATGCAGAAAAAGACGGAGGATGACAAGAGAAAACCGTTTTTGTACCGGCATTTTGCCAAAATTCCGGAAGCCGGACAGTTTGTATTTCTGGATACGGCATGGATGGATGAGATTACGGAGGAGCGTCTGCACGGAACCATTTCCGAGGATGTATATGCCAACCGGATTGAAAGTGTCCGCCGGTTTGAACGGCAGCTTACAGACAATGGCTATCTGGTCATGAAATTCTTTCTGCATATTTCAAAAAAGGAACAGTCACGGCGTATTGCACAGCTGGAGCATCAGAAGGACACAACATGGCGTGTCAGCAAAAAAGATTTGTGGCAGAATGAACATTATGAGAAATGTATGGATGTATTTTCCGGATATCTGAAAAATACAAATATGCCATCCGCACCCTGGTATATCATTGATGCAAAGTCCAGAAAATGGACAGAAGTACAGATTCTTGAGACGCTTACCCAGGGGATTGAGATTGCTCTGAGCAATCACCAGATGGCGGTTCCGCTTCTGCAGAATGTATTTCCGTTGAAAAAAATGCCGCTTCTTTGTGACATTCCGTTGGACAAGTGTATGGAGGAGGATGTCTATAAAAAGGAATTAAAGCAGCTTCAGCAGAGACTTGGAGAACTGCACAATCGTCTGTATCGTAAGAAAGTGCCGGTCATCATTGCCTATGAAGGGTGGGATGCAGCCGGAAAAGGCGGAAATATCAAGCGGATTACGGGAGCACTTGATCCGCGTGGATATGAGGTTCATCCGATTGCAAGTCCCGAGCCGCATGAGAAAGCAAGACATTATCTGTGGCGTTTCTGGACAAGGCTTCCGCGTACCGGGCATATTGCAATCTTTGACCGAACGTGGTATGGGCGTGTGATGGTCGAACGTCTGGAAGGGTTTTGCAGCGAGAATGACTGGATGCGTGCGTACAATGAAATTAATGAGTTTGAGAAGGAACTGCACGACTGGGGAGCCGTGATCATCAAATTCTGGGTGCAGATCGACAAAGATACGCAGCTTGCCCGTTTTACCGATCGGCAGAATACGCCCGAAAAGCAATGGAAGATTACAGAGGAAGACTGGCGCAACCGTGATAAGTGGGATGCGTATGAGGGGGCAGTCAATGAGATGATTCAAAAGACGAGCACTACCTATGCACCGTGGCATATCTTAGAATCCGTAGATAAAAAATATGCACGGATCAAAGCATTAAGGATCGTGATTGCTGAACTGGAAAAAGTGTTAGACTGACTGGAAAAATAAAAAAGGAATACCCCGGCAAACGGAATTTCCGTTGCCGGGGTATTTTTGCGACTTATGATGAAACATCGCAGAATTATGAATTTGTTTTTTTCAGGTTTTTCTGTGCTGTAGAAAGCATCAGCTTGATACGGTTGAGCTGGTTAACTTCCGATGCACCCGGATCATAATCGATTGCAACGATATTTGCGCCCGGATATTCGTGACGAATTTCCTTAATGACACCTTTACCGACGATATGGTTTGGCAGGCAGGCAAATGGCTGCGCACAGACGATGTTGGTTGCTCCCTGTGCAATCAGTTCAAGCATTTCTCCAGTTAAGAACCAGCCTTCACCGGTCTGGTTACCGCAGGAGACGATATGCTCTGCCTGTTTTGCCAGATCCTGAATATATGCAGTTGGCTCAAAATGTTTACTCTTTGCAAGTTCATCCCTTGCATCCTTGCGCAGCCACTCAAAGAAGCGGATGAGCATATTGTTGATGCGCTTGGATTTTGCGGTAGCTCCAAGATAATCCGCCTTGAAATTCTGATTGTAGCAGCAGTACAGTAAGAAATCGGTCAGATCCGGTACGACTGCCTCCGCGCCTTCGGATTCGAGCAGGTCTACAATATAGTTGTTGGCAGCCGGAAGGAACTTGACAAGGATCTCTCCAACCACACCGACACGCGGCTTTTTCTCATCCGTCATTGGCAGATTGTCAAAGTCGCGGATGATCTGACGGCACATTTTGCGATATTTACGGTGGGACAGAATCTTGGTGTTGCCAACAAAGTCAATGACACGTTTTTTCCATTTTTCGTGTAATGCGTTGGCAGATCCCGGTACCTTTTCGTATGGGCGCACACGGTAGAGACAGCGCATGAAGATGTCTCCGAATTCCAGAGCGTACAGACCATGCTGGATCAGGCTTGGTGTGAGTTTAAATCCCGGATTTTTCTCCAGACCGACCATGTTGATGGAGATGACCGGAATATCCGGGTGGCCGGCTTTGGTCAGTGCACGGCGGATAAATCCAATGTAGTTGGTCGCACGACAGCCACCACCGGTCTGTGAGATCAGGATTGCTGTTTTGCTCAGGTCATATTTGCCGGACATTACCGCACTCATAATCTGTCCGATGACAATCAGGGACGGATAACATGCATCGTTATTTACATACTTTAAACCGACATCGACACATTCTCTGGACGGAACATCTGGGATGACCAGATTGTAGCCTGCGGCACGGAATGCCGGAACGAGAAGTTCAAAATGGATCGGTGACATCTGTGGACAGATGATGGTGTAATCTTTACGCATTTCCTCGGTAAAGATAACGCGCTCGTAATTTGCCGGCTTGATTTCGCGTTTTTCATGTTTTTTCTCTTTGACACGAATTGCAGCCAGAAGCGAACGGATACGGATACGGGCAGCACCGAGGTTGTTGACTTCATCAATCTTTAAGCATGTATAAATTTTTCCGGAATTGGTCAGAATATCGCTGACACAGTCGGTTGTTACGGCATCCAGTCCGCAGCCGAAGGAGTTCAGCTGGATGAGGTCCAGATCATCCCTGGTCTTAACGTAGTTTGCGGCGGAGTACAGCCGGCTGTGGTACATCCACTGATCCATGACAATAAGCGGGCGTTCCAGATTCCCCAGATGGGAAATGGAATCTTCTGTCAGTACACACATACCGTAGGAAGTAATCATTTCCGGAATACCGTGATTGATTTCCGGATCAACATGGTATGGACGACCGGCCAGCACGATACCGCGGCGATGGTGTTCTTCCATATATTTCAATACTTCTTCGCCCTTCTTCTGCATCTCCAGACGGGTCATGGCAAGTTCTTTCCAGCCTTCGGATACGGCATCACGTACTTCGGCTTCCGGAATATGGAATTCTTTCTTAAAACAGTCTACGAGCTGTTTGGAAAGGACTTCTTCGTTTGTAAACGCCATGAACGGGTTTAAGAACCGCATCTGTCCACTCGTAATTTCCTCAACATTGTTTTTAATGTTTTCGGAATAAGAAGTTACGATCGGGCAGTTGTAGTGGTTGTTTGCATCCGGAAACTCGTTGCGCTCGTAAGGAATCGCCGGATAGAAAATAAAATCTACATTCTGGTGGATCAGCCAGGAAATATGACCGTGCGCCAGTTTCGCCGGGTAGCATTCGGATTCGCTTGGAATAGAATCAATGCCGAGTTCGTAGATTTTTCGTGTGGACTGCGGAGAGAGAACCACACGGAAACCGAGCTTCTTAAAGAACGTTGCCCAGAACGGATAGTTTTCATACATGTTCAGTACACGCGGAAGTCCGACGGTCCCGCGGGTTGCTTCGGCTTCTGACAGAGGTTCATAAGCAAAAATACGTTTGTTCTTATATTCGAAGAGGTTTGGAATATTCTCTTTGTTTTTTTCTTTTCCAAGTCCGCGCTCACAGCGGTTTCCGGTAATATACTGACGGTTGTCTGAAAACTTATTGATCGTCAGCAGACAGTGGTTTGTACATCCCTGGCAGCGTGCAAGCTTGGTAGTGTAGGACAGTTTATTGATCTGTTCAATGGACAGCATCGTCGTCTGATAGCCGGCTTCGTGACGTTCGCGGGCAATCAGTGCGGCACCGAAAGCACCCATGATTCCGGCAATGTCCGGACGGGTTGCGTGGACACCGGCAATTTTTTCAAAACTGCGCAGAACGGCGTCATTGTAGAAAGTACCACCCTGAACAACAATATTTTCTCCCAGATCTTTGGCATCGGACAGTTTGATCACCTTAAATAATGCGTTTTTGATTACAGAGTAGGCAAGTCCGGCAGAGATATCGGCAACGGAGGCGCCTTCCTTTTGTGCCTGTTTTACCTTTGAGTTCATAAATACGGTACAGCGGGTACCAAGATCAATCGGATGTTTGGCAAACAGTGCTTCTTTGGCGAAATCCTGCACCGTGAAGTTTAAGGATTTTGCAAAAGTTTCAATGAAAGAACCGCAGCCGGAAGAACATGCTTCGTTTAACTGAACCGAATCTACGGTCTGGTTCTTGATCTTGATGCATTTCATGTCCTGACCGCCGATGTCTAAAATACAGTCAACTTTTGGATCAAAGAAAGCGGCGGCATAGTAATGGGCGACGGTTTCTACCTCGCCGTCATCAAGCATCAATGCAGCTTTCAAAAGAGCTTCCCCGTATCCGGTGGAGCAGGAGTGTACAATGTGCGCACTCTCCGGAAGCAGACGGTAAATTTCCTGAATGGAACGGATGGCAGTTGCAAGCGGGCTTCCGTTATTGTTGTCATAGAATGAATACAGAAGTTTTCCGTCCTCGCTGACAAGTGCGATCTTTGTTGTCGTGGAACCTGCGTCAATACCGAGATAGCAGTTTCCGGAATAGTTTTTCAGGTCACCGGTTTCTACATGATTGTTTCCGTGCCGGCTGGTAAAAGCATCGTAATCTTCCTGGCTGGCAAACAGCGGGTCCAGACGGGCAACTTCAAACTCCAGCTTAATGCCGGTGGAAAGACGCTGCTGCAGAGATCCTAAAGTGGTCTCTACGTCTTCTTTATAATTTAATGCAGAACCGATCGCTGCAAACAGATGCGAATTTTCCGGTGTAATTGCGTGCTCATCATCGAGATTTAACGTGCGGATAAACGCTGCTTTCAGTTCGGATAAAAAGTGTAGAGGACCACCGAGAAATGCCACATGTCCGCGGATCGGTTTACCACAGGCAAGTCCACTGATCGTCTGATTGACAACCGCCTGGAAAATAGAGGCAGACAGATCTTCGCGAGTTGCACCCTCATTGATGAGCGGCTGGATATCTGTCTTGGCAAATACACCACAGCGCGCTGCAATCGGATAGATTGCTTTATAATTTTTGGCATATTCATTTAATCCGGAAGCATCGGTCTGGATCAGGGATGCCATCTGATCAATGAACGAACCTGTACCGCCGGCACAGATACCGTTCATACGCTGTTCGACATTACCGCCTTCAAAATAGATGATCTTGGCATCTTCTCCGCCGAGCTCGATTGCAACATCGGTCTGTGGCGCATAATGAGTGAGAGCAGTGGATACTGCAATAACCTCCTGCGTAAACGGAACCTCCAGATGCTTTGCAAGGGTCAGTCCGCCTGATCCGGTAATAACAGGAGAAACAGAAAGATCCCCCAGTTCGTTGGATGCTTTGGCAATTAAGGACGCCAGTGTCTCCTGAATATTTGCAAAATGACGCTCGTAATCGGAAAACAGGATGTTGTCCTGTGAGTCGAGGATTGCAATTTTGACGGTGGTGGAACCAATATCAATTCCAAGTTTATGTAACTGCTTGTCACTCATAAATGTAACCTCCATGTGTAAGTAACTAAACTTATTATAAATAAGTATGATTTCAAAACAAAACCTAAAACATTATACGACAAGAATTGACAAAAGACAACGACTGAAAACATAAAGATTTTATAAAATGTTGGAAAGAACGTGCCGCTGCGTTGACAAGAGGGATTTGAAAACCGTATAATTGGTTGACAGAAAGGTCAGAAGTGACCGTAACCATACATACACTATTCTATGTAGACAGGAGACAGATTTATGAACTGGATGGATAAACTGGAACGCAAATGGGGACGACATGCGGTCGCCAATCTGAGCAGATATTTTGTACTTGCGCAGGTGATTGGATACGTGGTACAGCTGACGGCACCCGGACTCATGAGTTATATGAATTTTGATATGGGCAGTATTCTGCACGGACAGATCTGGAGAGTTGTGACATGGATTTTTACACCGACGGCATCGCTGGATGTTTTTGGAATCTTATTTTTGTTCTGTGTGCTTATGTGGGGCAGTTCGCTGGAATCCATGCTTGGAACATTCCGCATGAATGTATTTTTGTGGGGAAGTGTGATTTTGTGTGACATTGTGGGCGCGATCGTATATGTTGTTACGCGGATTCTGCTGGGATATGGTTTTTCTCCGTATCTGTCCACGTATTATATTCTGATGTCCATGCTGCTGGCGCTGGCCATGTGCATGCCGGAGGGAGAGGTACGCCTGTATTTTGTCCTTCCGATCAGGATGAAATGGATGTTAATTTTTGAACTGGTATATCTGGGATATCAGGTGGTTCGTATATTCTCGATCGGAATTGCAAGTTATGGAACCGGAATGGGAATTCTCGTGGGTGTTTTAAACTGCGTACAGATAGTGGTTCCGGTACTCAATATGTTCTGGTTTTTCCATGCAATGAAGACCCGTTTGTCCGGAAAACAAAAGAAACGCCAGAAAGAATTCCGGGCACAGTTCAGTCAGCCTCGTCCGGGGTCCGGCATTGCACGTCACAAATGTGCCATCTGTGGAAGAACCGAGCTGACAAATCCGGAATTACAGTTCCGTTATTGCAGCAAATGCGTGGGAAATCGTGAATACTGTCAGGATCATCTGTTTACCCACCAGCATGTAAAATAAAATTTAGTGAGTGGAAAAGAAAAAAATCATGAAGAAAAAGTTTTTAAGTGTTTTGCTTATCGTTGCGGTTCTGATAGGAATGGCAGGTGTCAGCGGAACACAGACAGAATCAGGAGAACAGAAAGCAGACAAAGAACAAAAGCAGCAGGAAAACGAACAGACTGCGGAAACGAAAGTGGAAATTCCACCGGAAAATGAGGAAGAACAAAAGGGATGGATCGGTGTTATCTTAAACGGAGATGAGACAGAAGCCTATACACTGGCACATATTGACGGAATCCGGGCAGCAGCAGAAAATGTCAGTCTTCCGGAGCAGGATATTATCTGGAAAGAGCGTGTCGGTGCGAATGATGGCTGCAAAAGTGCGGTAAAGGATCTTATCAGACAGGGATGTGAGATTATTATTGCAAACAGCGCCATCTATGAAGAAGCAATAAAAAGTGAAGCAGAAAAGAATCCGGAAGTTGATTTTGTAGTTATCAACGATTCAAAGACACAGAGTACGGTAACGGAAGACGGAACAGAACTCACAAATCTTTACAATGTACATATGGATACCTACGAAGCTTCTTATGTGGCAGGAGTCACGGCCGGAATGAAAGTAGCAAAGCTGAAGGAAAAGAAAAAGATTCCCGCAAAGAGTTTTGACGAAAAGAAAAATGTAAAACTGGGATATGTGGCGGCAGAGGCAAACGATGATGCACATGCAGATATTAATGCCTATTACCTGGGAGTAAAGGCCGTCTGTAAAAAGGTTGTTTTACAGGTAGAATACATAGATGCCTGGAATAACAGTGATGCGGAGGCAACCGCGGCCGGAGATCTGATCCGGAGCGGGTGTGTGGTTCTTGCATCCAATACCGATCTGGATGCTGTTATGCAGATGGCTGAAAATGCAAAAGAAAGCGGAAAATGCGTATACGCGGTTGGAAGAAACTCTGATATGCGTCAGATGGCAGGAAAGGCCGCGCTGACTTCGGTTGTCAGTGTGTGGTCGGTTTATTATACAGAGCTGTTTGATGCAAAGCTGAATGGCCGCTATATGGAACAGAACTGGAATGGCGGATATGCACAGGGAGCGGTTACAATTTCTACACTGGGAAAAAGTGCATCATCCGGAACCGGTGACAGAGTGAAAAAAACGGAAGAAAAAATAAAAAACGGGAAGAAACAGATTGCATATTTTTCAACACGTGCGCTGGACGGAATTCTGGAATCCGAAAAAGGACAGGAGCAATAGCGTACACAGGCGCGTTCCGGTTGACAAATATCGGGAATATCCCTATAATTATTCTTATTTGAGGAGTGCTGGAGGAATAGACATATGGAAAATGAAGCGGTTTCCAAGAATTTTATTGAACAGATTATTGAAAAGGACCTGGCAGAGGGACATTGTGAGACGGTAAAAACCCGTTTTCCACCGGAGCCAAACGGATATCTGCATATCGGACATGCAAAGTCCATTCTTTTAAATTCAGGGTTAGCAAAAAAGTACGGAGGAGAATTCAATCTCCGTTTTGATGATACAAATCCGACAAAAGAGAAACTTGAGTTTGTAGAGTCTATTAAGGAAGACGTAAAATGGCTTGGAGCAGATTGGGGAGATCGCCTCTTCTTTGCATCAAATTACTTCGATCAGATGTATGAAGCAGCGATTAAACTGATTAAAAAGGGAAAAGCATATGTATCCGATCTGTCTGCAGACGAAATCCGTGAGTATCGCGGTACTCTGACAGAGCCGGGAAAAGAAGACCCATATGCCAAAAGAAGCGTAGAGGAAAATCTTGCGCTGTTTGAAGAAATGAAGGAAGGAAAATGTGAGGATGGAAGTCGTGTACTTCGTGCACGGATTGATATGACTTCTTCCAATATCAATATGAGAGATCCGATCCTTTATCGTGTGGCACATATGACACATCACAATACCGGGGACAAGTGGTGCATTTATCCGATGTACGATTTTGCACATCCGATTGAGGATGCAATCGAGGGAATAACCCATTCCATCTGTACTCTGGAGTTCGAGGATCACAGACCGTTGTATGACTGGGTTGTGACAGAACTTGGATATAAGACCAGTCCGGAAGGGACTCCGAAGCAGATCGAGTTTGCAAAACTGTATCTGACAAATGTTGTAACCGGAAAACGTTATATCAAGCGTCTGGTTGAGGAGAAGATTGTAGATGGATGGGATGATCCACGTCTGGTTTCCATTGCAGCGCTGCGCCGCAGAGGATATACACCGGAATCCATTCAGAAATTTATCGAACTTGGAGGTATTTCCAAGGCAAACAGTTCTACGGATTATGCAATGCTTGAGTACTGCATCCGTGAGGATCTGAAGATGAAGCGTCCACGTATGATGGCAGTTTTAGATCCGGTAAAGGTTGTCATTGACAATTATCCGCAGGGCCAGACGGAGGAACTTCCGGTGGACAATAATCTGGAAAATCCGGAACTAGGAAAGAGAACCGTTCCGTTTACCAGGGAAATTTATATTGAACGGGATGATTTTATGGAAGAACCGCCAAAGAAATATTTCCGTATGTTCCCGGGAAATGAAGTACGTCTCATGAATGCATATTTCGTGAAATGTGTCGGATTTGAAAAGGATGAGAGCGGAAAAGTTACGGTTATCCACTGCACATATGACCCGGCATCAAAAGGCGGAAACAGCCCGGATGGAAGAAAAGTAAAGGGAACCATTCACTGGGTATCGGCAGAACACGGAAAGAAAGTAACGGTTCGCTTATATGAGAACCTCATTAATGAAGAACTTGGCGTATATAATGAAGACGGAAGTCTGAATCTGAATCCGAATTCCCTGACTGTCCTGACAGAGAGCATTGTAGAGCCGGCATTGTTAGAGGCAAAACCATATGAGAGTTTTCAGTTTGTAAGAGAAGGATTTTTCTGCGCAGATTATAAGGATTCAAAGCCGGGAGCGCCTGTATTTAACAGAATTGTTTCTTTGAAGAGTTCTTTTAAGCTGCCGAAAAAATAAAGAATAGACAAAAAGAGGCGTAGAATGAATTTATTATCGGGATTGGAAAAATTTGGTCTGGATCAGATGAATACAGACCACCTCTTTGAAGAGGAAAAAAGTGATACACCTGCACGGAAAGCACCGGAACCGGTGCCAAAAAAAGAACCGGTTCACAGCGAAACTGAGTTCTTACTGGATAAATCCATCCGTTGTCCGGTATGTGATAATGTTTTCCGTACAAGAATGGTAAAAACTGGACGGGTAAAGCGCATGGAACCGGATTTTGATCTACGTCCGCGTTTTCAGTACATTGATACAAATAAATATGATGTATCGTCCTGCCCACAGTGCGGATATACGGCGATGAACCGCTATTTTACCCATTTGTCTACCGGTCAGGTCAAGATGATTGAAGAAGGGGTATGCCATAAGTTCAAAGGGCAGAAGCAGCCAAAAGAAGAACCGATGGAGCCGTATTCTTACGAAAAAGCCATTGAGCGGTATAAATTGGCTTTATATAATACACTGGTGAAAAAGGGAAAGAACAGTGAAAAGGCATATGAGTGCCTAAAGATATCCTGGCTGTACCGCGGCTGGATTGAGGAGCTTTCCAAGGCAGAGAAGAAAGATGAAAAAACACTTGCCGAATGCCGGAAAGAAGAAGCCACGTATTATGAACAGGCATATGAGGGATTTTTAAAAGCGATTGCATCCGAAAATTTCCCAATGTGCGGAATGGAAGAAAGTACCGTAAACCTGTTGATGGCGAATATGGCTTATAAACTTGGAAAGGTGGACATTGCATCCAGATTCATTTCCATGATTCTGACTTCACAGGCAGCTTCCCGTGTGGCAAAAGACCGAGCGATGCTTTTAAAAGAAGAGATTATTGCAAAACTGCACGGCAAAGGATAATCTATGGCTGGAAAATTTTATGCGGTAAAAAAGGGAAAAGTTCCGGGAATTTATACCTCATGGGATGCATGTAAAAGTATGGTGCATGGATTTCCGGGAGCTGTCTATAAAGGGTTTGCGACACGCGCAGAAGCGGAACAGTTTCTGGAAGAAAAAAAAGAGGAACAAAAGGAACCGGAAAATTATGCGTTTGTCGACGGTTCGTTTAACAGTGCTACTTCCGTGTATGGATATGGCGGATTTCTCGTGACAAAGGGAGAACGTCACGTGATCAGCGGAAGCGGCAATGATCCACAGATGGCATCGATGCGCAATGTGGCAGGAGAGGTGTTAGGCAGCATGGCTGCAGTAAAAGAAGCTGTTGCCATGGGACTTACCGACTTAACCATTTATTATGACTATATGGGAATCGAGATGTGGGCAACCGGAGCCTGGAAGCGGAACAAACAGGGAACGATTGCCTATTATGATTTTATACAGTCCGTGAATGATAAAATTTCCCTTCATTTTGTGAAAGTGAAAGGACATTCCGGGGTAGAAGGAAATGAAGAGGCAGACCGGTTGGCAAGACTTGCTGCCGGGGTAGATTAGACAGACAGGGGTGACAAAGTGAGCGTATTTAATGTAGAACTGAAAAAAGTGGTGGATGACAGTTACGATATTGAGATGGGGTACCATCTGGAGGATCAGCTGGTAGAGGATTTAGAGACCGGTCTTCTGGGAAAAATCAAAAAATTTGCCGTGATCACGGATTCCAATGTACTGGATCTGTATGCAAAACCAATCAGTGAAAAGCTGAGCAAGGCTGGATTTAAAGTGGAACTGTTCGTATTTCCCGCAGGAGAAAAAAGTAAGACTAGACAGACGAAGGCGAAGATTGAAGATGCCATGCTGGAAAAAGGGTTCCGCAGAGATTGTGCTGTGATTGCAATCGGCGGAGGTGTTGTTACGGATCTGGCAGGATTTCTGGCAGGAACATATGGCAGGGGCGTACCGTTTATCAATTATGCGACCACACTTCTGGCTGCTGCAGATGCATCCGTGGGCGGAAAGACTGCCGTTGATACACCGCTTGCAACGAATCTGATTGGACTTTTCAATCAGCCGCGCAAGGTCTACATTGATATTGCCGCATGGAAAACCCTTCCGAAACGTCAGATGGCAAGCGGCATGGCAGAGACCATCAAGCATGCATGTCTGGCGAGCCGTGAAATGTTTGAGTTTATCGAGGAAAACTTGGATGATATTATGAGTTTCCAGAAGTTTGCCTGCGAATATATCGCAGAGAACAACTGCAAGATCAAGTATGATGTTGTCATGAAAGACGAGAGAGAAAGCGGACTGCGCGAAGTCCTGAATTTAGGACACACGGTGGGACGCGCCATTGAAACTGTCAGTGACTACCGGCTCCTGCACGGCGAGGCACTTTCCATCGGAATGGCGGCTATGGTACTGCTTTCGGCACGCCTTGGCTATATGTCAGAGGAAGAGGAAGAGCGTGTGACTAAGCTGTATGAGCGTGTGGGACTTCCGACAAGAATTCCGGATTATATTGATCGTGAGGCTCTGGTTAAGAAGCTTTATACCGACAAAAAGGTGCGTGACGGAAAGTTACGCTTTGTGATTGAAAAAGGTATTGGCGATGTAGTGGAGTTTGCACCGAATGTGTATGCCAAGCCGATCGAGGAGAGTCTGGCAAGAGAGATTATTATGGAACTGTAAAAGTTATACGAGGACGATGGGCTGTCGGTATTCGTTTGGTAATTCGGTCTGTATCTGCATGGAAGATGTAGTGCGGTACAGATCAGCACAGGCTACATCGTGTAAAAAACGTTTGTATGCAATTCCATGAAGGATAGAAGAAGCATCTGCAACTTTGGTAATCAAAGGAACGGATGCTTCTTTTTTGATGGAGGAAAGAAGCGCAGAGGAATTCCTGCGAAAACCAAGTACCCGCAGATACGGAATGCCATCCGGCTGCCAGAGCGCAGCATAATCGTCCTGCCGGATGTTAAGCAGGATGTGAAGCAGAGCGCGGCAGATGCGTGTGTAAGTTGTATTTTTGCTTTTTAAGAGATCGGCAAACTGTGAAAAGCTTAAAAAATGTTCAAGCTGCTGTGTGATCCGGTGGGACAGATCCTTGCCACAGTCTGCAAAGCCAGCATAGCCTCCGTCGTACAGTGCCCATAACCGGGTGTAGAGAGCCTGGGAAAAAGCATCCGTGTCCAGAAGAAGGTTCTGCTGCGCCAAAGCGGCAAGGAGGGAAGCGGAAGTATCGGGAAGCATCTGCGAAAGTTCGAAATCAAAGCTGCCTGTACTTATGAACATGGAATGGTTGTGGTTACCGTCATTTTCAGACGGCGCAAGCAGGGCGTTTCTTATGGCAGTTGCAGAGGCATAGGTTACACCTGTTTTTGTGCTATGGTAACCTTCCCCGATACGTTGGACCGGCATACTGGAAAAAGTTCTGTCATGTACGCTGTTTATGGAATTCCAGCGGGCGATTGCTTTTTCGTATTCTAAGGCCAGAATATTGTTCGGAGATGCCAGAAAAGAAGAAACCGCATCAGAAGAAAAGGAAGGCAGCAGGGAGCACAGCGCATGGCTTCGTGCGGCAGGAAACGGATTTCCCTGCTTCATGTCATAAGAAACCAGCATCTGATAGTCCGAAGCATTTTTGGAAAGAACTTCGACAATTGCCTGCATAAGTTCTTTTTCCGGAGTTTCACAGCCATAGCAGAGCGTGTCAACGACGCCTGTTTTTCCGAGAAGCTGTACGCCTCCGGCAGCAAAATATTCCGCGGAAGCGGTCGCCCATACAGCCGGAAGTTCGAGTACCAGATCGGCACCGCCGAGAAGTGCCATGCGGGTGCGCGTGTATTTGTCGGCAATGGCAGGAACACCGCGCTGTAAGAAATCTCCGCTCATGGCAATGATCACAAAATCTGCTCCTGTAAGGTGGCGTACGGTTTCCATCTGATATTGGTGTCCGTTGTGAAACGGATTGTATTCGGCGATAATTCCTGCTGTTTTCACGTTTGCCTCCTGTTCGGTCGTTTCTTCTGCCTGTTTTTCTGTTAAAATATTAACACAGCTTTTCGAGGATTTCCACTTGTATAAGAAGGAAAATGTGTTTATAATGGAAAAAGATTGTGGATTTCCACAAAATGAATAAGGACAAGGGAGAATTCAAATGAACGTATTAGTAATCAACTGCGGAAGCTCTTCCCTGAAGTACCAGCTGATCAACTCTGATTCAGAAGAGGTACTTGCCAAGGGCTTATGCGAAAGAATCGGAATTGACGGAAGATTGGTTTACCAGAAAGAGGGAATGGATAAGGAGATCACGGAAGCTCCGATGCCAACCCACAAAGAGGCCATTCAGATGGTTCTTGATGCACTGCATAATCCAAAGAGTGGAGCAGTAAAGGATCTGAGCGAAATCGACGCAGTTGGACATCGTGTGGTACACGGTGGAGAGAAGTTTGCAAAGTCGGTGGTACTGACAGAAGAAGTGCTTGCAAAGGTAGAAGAGTGTAATGAACTTGCACCGTTACATAACCCGGCAAACCTGATCGGTATCCGTGCGTGTCAGGATCTTATGCCAAATGTACCGATGGTTGGTGTATTTGATACGGCGTTCCATCAGACAATGCCAAGAAAGGCATTCCTGTACGGACTTCCATATGAATATTATGAGAAATATAAAGTAAGAAGATACGGATTCCACGGAACCAGCCACAGTTTTGTATCCAAAGCATGTGCAGAGTATCTGAAACTGGATCTGAAAAACAGCAAGATTATTGTAGCGCATCTTGGAAACGGAGCATCTGTCAGTGCTGTATTAAATGGAGAATGTGTGGATACTTCTATGGGTCTGACTCCACTGGAGGGACTGGTTATGGGAACCCGTTCCGGAGATATTGATCCGGCAATCATGGAATTTATCGCAAAGAAAGAGAACCTCGACATCGATGGTGTCATGAATGTGTTAAATAAAAAATCCGGTGTTGAAGGATTATCCGGTGTATCCAGTGATTTCCGTGATCTGGAAGCTGCTTATAATGAAGGAAATCCACGCGCCATTGATGCCTGTGAGGTATTTGCTTACCGTGTGGCAAAATACATCGGTGCATATGTTGCAGCAATGAATGGTGTGGATGCGATCGCATTTACTGCAGGTATCGGAGAGAATACTTCTTTCATTCGTGAAAAGATCGTTTCTTATCTGGGATATCTGGGAATCAAGCTTGATAAGAAGACAAACGATGTGCGTGGCGTGGAGGAAATTATTTCCACACCGGATTCAAAAGTTACCGTATGTGTCATTCCGACCAACGAGGAGCTTGCAATCTGTCGTGAGACCGTAGCACTGGTAAAATAAATGTTGATAAATTTGTTGATAATTTGTAAAAATTAGTTGACAAAGCAGGACACCCTATGTATAATTGTTTAGGTGTGAATAGGAGAATAGTGTGAAAATTGATCTTTCAATCATTACAAAATCCATAAACAAGGAATTGACACAGGAGGCGGACATCTCGCTCACTTCCTTTCGTTCCCGCTTGGGAGATTTTCCTATTGTTCGCAAAGCGCCGGTGACATTGCAGATCCGTAATGAGGAGAATGCAGCGGTATTCGTTAAGGGTACGGTTGATATTGATGTGATGATTCCGTGTGCGCGGTGTCTTGAAGAAGTTCGGACGCCGATCCGTTTTGACATAGATAAGAAACTCACTGTTCGGGAAGAGGGACTTGTCGATGAAGAGATGGAGGAACCGGATTACCTGATTGGGTTTGAACTGGATGTAGATAAACTTGTCTACGCCGAGATTTTGGTGAACTGGCCAATGAGAGTTCTGTGCAAGGACGATTGCAAAGGAATTTGTAAAGTCTGCGGGATGAACTTGAATAAGGGAGCCTGCAGTTGCCAGAGAACAGAACTTGATCCAAGAATGGCAGCAATCCAAGATATATTTAACAGGTTTAAGGAGGTGTAAACAAATGTCAATTTGTCCAAAGAATAAATCTTCTAAGGGAAGAAGAGATAAGAGAAGAGCAAACTGGAAAATGTCTGCTCCGACCTTAGTAAAGTGCAGCAAGTGCGGCGAATTAATGATGCCACACCGTGTATGCAAGAACTGCGGATCTTATAACAAAAAAGAGATTATCGCGCAGGACTAATAAGGATAGGTCTTTAAAAATCAAGAGTTGGCGGTTTTGCTGACTCTTGATTTTTTTGTGTCTGAAAGAGCCAATTTATCGTTGATTTATGGAATGATATATAGTATATTTTCTAGTAGATGCATAAGGAGGAACAGACCATGCAGACAATCACGAAAGTAGCTCTTGATGCAATGGGCGGTGATAATGCACCGGCAGAAATTGTTAAGGGAGCAGTTGATGCGGTCTCTTCCCGTGAAGATATCAAAGTTTTTCTGGTTGGACAGGAAGATGTGGTAAGGGAAGAATTGCAGAAGTATCCATATCCGCAGGAGCGTATTGAGGTTGTGGATGCGCCTGAAGTAATTGAGATGGCAGAGCCACCCGTTCAGGCAATTCGAAAGAAAAAACAGTCATCCCTCGTTGTAGGTATGAATATGGTAAAACAAAGAGAAGCGGATGCATTTGTTTCCGCAGGAAGTTCCGGAGCGGTTCTGGTTGGCGGACAGACGATTGTCGGACGCATCCGTGGAATCAAACGCCCACCGCTGGCACCGATCATTCCGACAGAGACCGGAATTTCACTGTTGATCGACTGTGGCGCAAATGTAGACGCACGGCCGGAACATTTATTACAGTTTGCAAAGATGGGTTCCGTTTATATGGAAAACGTTGTGGGGATTAAGAATCCGAGAGTGGCGATTGTAAATATTGGTGCGGAAGAGGAGAAGGGAAATGCCCTGGTAAAAGAAACATTTCCGCTGTTGAAAGAATGTGAGGATATCAATTTTGTCGGAAGTATCGAGGCAAGAGAGATTCCGCATGGTGGTGCAGATGTCATTGTGTGCGAGGCATTTGTCGGAAATGTCATTTTAAAATTATACGAAGGTCTCAGTTCAACACTGGTCGGTGTGATCAAAGCGGGACTGATGAGCAATTTAAAGAGCAAGATTGGTGCGGCACTGGCATTGCCGTCACTGAAGAAGACACTCAAAGCATTTGATGCGAGCCAGTATGGCGGAGCACCGCTTCTGGGATTGAATGGTCTTGTGGTAAAGACCCATGGAAGTTCCAAGGCAAAGGAAATTACCAATTCCATTTACCAGTGTGTGACATTCCGTGAAGAGAATATTAACGAAATTATCAAAGAAAGAATTGTAGATTCCAAAAATAATGAAGAAGAATAAGAAAGGAAATGAAGTATTATGGAATTCGAAAAATTAAAGAAGATTATTGTGGACGTATTAAACGTGGATGAAAATGAGATTACGATGGATACCACATTCATCGATGATCTGGGAGCGGATTCCCTGGATGTATTCCAGATCATTATGGGACTTGAGGAAGAATTTGATATTGAGATTCCAAACGAGCAGGCAGAAAAGATTGTTACGGTAGGAGATGCGGTAGAACAGATCAAAGCTGCAATGAACGAAAACTAAACACAGATACGAAAGGAGTCCGGTGGCGGACTCCTTTATTTCAGAAAGGGGAAAGAAGTGACAGATATTAAAAAATTTCAGGAAGTGATCGGATATCACTTTCATGATGAGAAATTGCTTCGTCAGGCACTGACGCATAGTTCATTTGCCAATGAGAAGCACTTAAAGAAACATTCGGACAATGAGAGACTGGAGTTTTTGGGCGATGCCGTGCTTGAGATTATTTCCAGTGAATTTTTGTACAAAGAATACCCGGATAAGCCGGAAGGAGAACTGACAAAACTTCGTGCAAGCATTGTCTGTGAGCCGACACTGGCACTCTGTACCAAGGATATTGCTTTAGGAGAGTATCTTTTACTCGGGAAAGGAGAAGACCAGACCGGAGGAAGAGGTCGCAAATCTATTTTGTCTGATGCACTGGAAGCTGTGATCGGGGCAATTTATTTGGATGGTGGTTTTGCTAATGCAAAAGAGTTTATTCATAAATATATTCTGACAGATATTGAACACAAACAGCTCTTTTATGATAGCAAGACTATCCTGCAGGAGGTTGTGCAGGGAGAACATGAACAGCTTACTTATGTGCTGACTGATGAGTCCGGTCCGGATCATAATAAGAGTTTTACGGTTCGTGCATGTATTGGAGAGCGTGTCATTGGCAGTGGAACCGGACATACCAAAAAAGCAGCGGAACAGGAGGCTGCGTATCAGGCACTTCTGATGCTTAAAAACCAGCAAAGGGGATAGTACATGTATTTAAAAAGTATTGAGGTGCAGGGATTTAAATCATTTGCAAACAAAATTGTATTTGAATTCCACCAGGGAATCACGGGCATTGTAGGACCGAACGGAAGTGGAAAAAGTAACGTTGCGGATGCGGTGCGCTGGGTACTTGGAGAGCAGTCGGTCAAGCAGCTGCGTGGGTCTTCCATGCAGGATGTTATTTTTGCGGGTACGGAGAACCGGAAACCGCTCAGCTATGCGTATGTAGCGATTACACTGGATAATTCCGACCATAAACTGGCAATCGACTATGAGGAAGTCACCGTTGCCAGACGTCTGTATCGTTCCGGAGAGAGTGAATATCTGATCAATGGCAGTCCGTGCCGACTGAAAGAAGTTTCAGAATTGTTTTATGATACCGGTATCGGAAAAGAAGGATATTCGATCATTGGACAGGGACAGATTGACCGGATCTTAAGCGGCAAACCGGAAGAACGGCGTGAACTTTTTGATGAGGCGGCAGGAATAGTAAAATTCAAAAAACGAAAAGCGACTGCACAAAAAAAGTTAGAGAATGAGAGAGACAATCTGGTCCGTGTAAACGATATTTTGTCGGAACTGGAACGCCAGGTGGAACCGTTACAGCTGCAGTCGGAAAAGGCAAAAACCTATTTAAAAAAGAAGAATGAGCTGAAAGATTATGATGTCAACATGTTTCTCATGGAAACAGAGAGAATCGCATCCGAGCAGCGTGAAGTAGAGGAAAAATTCAAAATTGCAGATGAACAGCTGAAAGAAAGCACGGATGCAAGGGAAAAGATCCGCCAGGAATATGACCGTTTGGGCGAAAGCATCACGGAAATGGACGAAAAGATCAATGCAATCCGGGAAAATATCAGCAATACGTCTGTGATGAAGGAAAAACTCGAAAGCCAGATCCAGATACTGGCAGAGCAGATCCATACGGCAGAGATGACAGATGAACATCTGCAGAGCCGTCTGGATGCCATTGCGCGGGAGCAGAAGGAAAAGGAGGAGGCAAAAGCTTCCTACGAGAAAGAAAAACATTCCGGTGATGAACAGCTTGCACAGGTACGGAAACGACAGGAAGAAGCAGCACAGACACTGGCAGAGATACAGAAACAGATTGCATCCTGTAATGAGGGAATGGAACAGGGGCAGAAAGAATTGTTTGCGCTGTTAAACCGCAGAGCAGATATTCAGGCCAAACAGCAGCGTTCCGATACCATGGTGGAGCAGATCAATATACGAAAAGCAGAGCTTGGAAAGCGTCTGCTGGACAGAAAAACGCAGGAAACGGATCTGGATTCGGTTCTTGCAGACTGCAAAAAAGATCTCGAAGAGGTCAGTGCGCATATCCGAAAACTTTCGGAGCAGGAAAAAGAATTAAGTGCAAAGGAAAAAGAATGGAGAACTAAGGCAAAGGAAAATGACCGTGCACTGGAAGAAAAGCAAAACGAATTTCACAGGCAGCAGTCTCGTCTGGAGTCGCTTAAAAATATTGCGGAGCGCTATGACGGATACGGAAACAGTATCCGCAAAGTGATGGAACAGAAAGAACATAATCCGGGATTACTCGGGGTTGTGTCAGATCTGATGCAGGTGGATAAGAAATATGAGATTGCGATTGAGACCGCTCTGGGTGGAAACATTCAGAATATTGTGACGGAAGACGAAGCAACAGCAAAGAAAATGATTGCATTTCTGAAGCAGAACCGTTTCGGACGTGCAACATTTCTTCCGCTGACCAGTGTAAGCGCAAGAAAAAATCCGAAGAATGAAGCGGCACTGAAGGAGCCCGGAGTCATTGGAATTGCCAGTCAGCTGGTAAAGTGTGAGCAAAAGTATGAGGAAGTGGCGGCGTATCTGCTGGGGCGTGTGCTTGTGGCAGATTCGATTGATCATGCGATTGCACTTGCAAAGAAGAATCATTACAGTTTACATATTGTAACTCTCGAGGGAGAATATTTAAGCCCCGGTGGTTCCATGACGGGTGGAGCATTTAAAAATTCATCCAATCTGCTGGCAAGACGCCGCGAAGTGGAGGAACTGGAAACGAAAACGAATCGTCTGCTTCAGGAGATTGCGCAGATAAAAAACCGCAGGGAGGATCTTCTTACGGCCATTGAGCTGAATGAGGAAGAGCTGGAACAGGTGAAAGAAACCCTGCAGAAAGAATTTATTCGTCAGAATACTGCAAAGATCAATGTGGATCGCGCAATGCAGCAGAAAAATGAGAGTGAAGAAGTATTTTCAAGTCTCATGAAGGAACGGCAGCAGATGGATCAGCAGGTAGAAGAAATCCGTGCAGATCAGACAGGCATTAAGGAGGAACTGGAACATTCCAGACAACGGGAAACGGAAATCCAGCATGCGAATGAAGCGTTTCAGAAGATGCTTGAAGAACAGAAAGAATTGGAAAATAAAGCGGAATCGGAACTTTCCGGAATTCAGCTTGAGGAAGCGAATATCCGGCAGAAAGTAGAATTTGCCCAGACAAACGTGGAACGTATCAATGGAGATCTGGAAAAATTTGAGACGGAAAAGACCGGGCTTCTGGAGAATGCGAAAAATTTCAAAGAAGATGTGGAAAAGAAACAGCACGATATTGCAGAAATCCAAAAGACGATCCTTGCTTCTTCGGATTCCCATGGGGAACTGGAACAGAAACTTCGTGAAAGCGTAGAACAAAAAGAACAGATGTCTGCGGAATACCGGGGATTTTTCCGGAAACAGGAGGAAATTTCCGAGCGGTGTAACGGATTGGATAAAGAAGTGTTCCGTCTGAACAACCAGCGGGAAAAGCTGAATGAATCTGCAGAACAACAGACAAATTATCTGTGGGAAGAATATGAACTGACACCGCATGCGGCAGCAGAATTAAGAAACAGTGAATACGAAGATCCGCTTGCTTTAAAGAAACTGATCGCAGCAGTAAAGGATGAGATCCGGAAGCTGGGAACAGTCAACGTCAATGCCATTGAAGAATACAAAGAAGTTTCGGAACGTTATACGTTCCTGAAAGGGCAGCATGATGATCTGGTTGAGGCAGAGCAGACACTGCTCGGCATCATAGAAGATCTCGACAGCGGCATGAGAAAACAGTTTCTGGAAAAGTTTGCGGAAATCCAGAAAGAATTCAATGCATCATTCAAGCACCTGTTCGGCGGCGGACATGGAGCTTTGGAACTGGTGGAGGATGAGGATATTCTCGAATGTGGCATCCGCATCATCGCGCAGCCGCCGGGAAAGAAGCTGCAGAATATGATGCAGATGTCCGGTGGTGAGAAAGCACTGACGGCGATTGCACTGTTGTTTGCGATTCAGGCGCTGAAGCCTTCGCCGTTTTGTCTTCTGGATGAGATCGAAGCAGCGCTTGATGATTCTAACGTCTCAAGGTTTGCAAGTTACTTAAATAAGCTGACAAAAAATACACAGTTTATTGTTATTACACACAGGCGTGGTACAATGACGGCAGCGGACCGGCTGTATGGAATTACGATGCAGGAAAAAGGTGTATCGACACTTGTGTCGGTTGATCTGATTGAACATGATCTGAATTGATGGTATAAAAAGAAAGAAGCGATAAGAAAGGAAACTGATATGGGAGAAAAGAAAGGTTTTTTCAGCCGGCTTGTCGAAGGACTGACCAAGACAAGAGATAATATTGTATCCGGAATTGATTCGGTATTTCACGGTTTTTCTAAGATTGATGATGAATTTTACGAGGAACTGGAAGAAATTCTGATTATGGGTGATCTGGGCGTTAAGGCTACCGAGGCGATTCTGGATGATCTGCGTGAAAAAGTAAAGGCAAACCATGTGAAAGAGCCTGCAGAATGCAAACAGCTTCTGATCGACAGCATCAAACAGCAGATGCAGGTCGGTGAGACGGCATACCGCTTTGAAGAAGAGACATCCGTTGTCCTTGTGATCGGAGTCAATGGTGTGGGAAAGACCACAACCGTCGGAAAACTTGCAGGTAAACTGAAGGAGCAGGGAAAAAAGGTTGTGATTGCCGGTGCGGATACTTTCCGTGCAGCAGCAGGAGATCAGCTCAAAGAGTGGGCGGACCGTTCGGGAGTTGACATGATTGGCGGAACGGAAGGCGCAGATCCGGGATCTGTGGTTTATGATGCAACGGCTGCAGCAAAGGCCAGAAATGCAGATGTGCTTCTGGTCGATACGGCAGGACGTCTGCACAACAAGAAAAATCTGATGAATGAGCTTGGAAAAATTAACAAGATTCTCGAAAAAGAGTATCCACAGGCGTATCGGGAGACGCTGGTTGTGCTGGATGCGACAACCGGACAGAATGCGCTGGTTCAGGCAAAGGAATTTTCCGATGTGGCAAAGATTTCCGGAATTGTGCTGACAAAGATGGATGGAACAGCCAAGGGAGGAATTGCGGTGGCAATTCAGGCGGAACTTGGAGTGCCGGTCAAATATATCGGCGTGGGAGAGACCATTGATGACCTCCAGAAATTTGACCCGGATGAATTTGTGAATGCATTGTTTGACGTAAAAAATAAGGAGGACAACGATGAAGATGCTGACGCTAGATAAATTTGAAGAAGCAAGTGAAAAAGTAAAAGAGGTTACTCTGGAGACAAAACTTGTATACAGTGATTACTTAAGTGACCAGACAGGCAATAAAGTATATTTAAAGCCGGAGAATATGCAGTTTACCGGTGCATACAAAGTAAGAGGTGCTTATTATAAAATCAGCACGCTCTCAGAGGAAGAACGTCAGAGAGGACTGATTACAGCATCTGCCGGAAACCATGCGCAGGGAGTGGCATATGCCGCAAAGTGCTACGGCTGTAAGGCGGTAATTGTAATGCCAACCACCACGCCTCTGATCAAGGTGAATCGTACCAAGAGTTACGGTGCGGAAGTTGTGTTGTACGGAGATGTATATGATGAGGCATGTGCACATGCACTGGAGCTGGCAGAAAAAAAAGGATATACCTTTATTCATCCGTTCGATGATCTGGCAGTGGCAACCGGTCAGGGAACCATTGCAATGGAGATCTTTAAGGAACTTCCACTGGTGGAGTACATTCTTGTTCCGATTGGGGGAGGCGGACTGGCAACCGGTGTATCCACACTTGCAAAGCTGCTCAATCCAAAGATTAAGGTGATCGGTGTGGAGCCGGCTGGTGCAAACTGTATGCAGGCTTCATTTGCAGCCGGAAAAGTGACAACGCTTCCGACAGTAAATACAATCGCCGACGGTACTGCCGTAAAGACACCGGGAAGCCAAATTTTCCCATATATCCAGAAAAATCTGGATGACATTATCACGGTAACGGATGATGAACTGATCGTAAGCTTTCTGGATATGGTGGAAAACCACAAGATGATTGTAGAAAATTCCGGACTGCTTACAGTAGCTGCATTAAAGCATTTAAATGTCAAGGACAAGCGTGTGGTATCCATCTTAAGCGGTGGAAACATGGATGTGATTACGATGTCCTCTGTGGTACAGCAGGGACTGATTTTCCGTGACCGTATCTTTACCGTTTCGGTATTGCTTCCGGATAAGCCGGGAGAATTGGCGAAAGTTTCCGAGACACTGGCAAAAGAGCAGGGAAATGTCATCAAACTCGAACACAATCAGTTTGTTTCCACGAACCGGAATGCCGCAGTTGAACTTCGGATTACATTGGAGTGTTTTGGTACCGATCACAAGAAGCGGATTATCAAGGCGCTGGAAAAGGCCGGATATAAGCCAAAGATCGTAAGAACCATGATTTAAAAATAAATTACAAGGTGTCAAGAAAAAATACTTGACACCTTGTTTTCTTTATGGTAAAGTATCCAAGGTGATTGATGTGGAAGAAAAGATACAACAGGCTTATTTATATGATTTTTATGGCGAGTTACTGAATGAACATCAGCGCCGGATCTATGAGGACTTCGTGTTCAATGATCTTTCTCTCGGTGAGATTGCCGGGGAGGAGGGGATTACCAGACAGGGCGTGGCAGATATGATCAAACGCTGCGGAAAGAAGCTTTCGGATTATGAAAAGAAACTTCATCTGGTAGAGAAGTTCTTATCTGTGAAGCAGGATGTGGAGGAAATTCACAGACTGGCAGAACAGTTTCATCAAACAAAAGATGAACAGATCGTAGAACAGATCGCAACGATTTCAAATCAGATTTTGGAGGAGCTGTAGTATGGCATTTGACAGTCTTTCTGAAAAATTGCAGAATGTATTTAAGAATCTTCGCAGCAAGGGCAGACTGACAGAGGACGATGTCAAGACAGCACTGAAAGAAGTCAAGATGGCACTGCTTGAGGCAGATGTAAATTTCCGTGTGGTCAAGAAGTTTGTAAAAGATGTGCAGGAACGGGCAATCGGACAGGATGTGATGAGCGGTCTCAATCCGGGACAGATGGTCATCAAGATCGTAAACGAAGAGATGGTTAAGCTCATGGGCTCCGAGACAACCGAGATTGCGTTCCGGCCGGGAAAAGAACTGACCGTCATTATGATGGTAGGTCTGCAGGGTGCCGGTAAAACAACTACCACGGCAAAGATCGCAGGCAAATTAAAGACCAAAGGGAAAAAGACACTGCTGGCAGCCTGTGATGTGTATCGTCCGGCTGCAATCGAACAGTTGCAGATCAATGGAGAAAAGCAGGGCGTGGAAGTATTTTCCATGGGAAATAAAAACAAACCTGCGGATATCGCCAAAGCGGCCGTGGAACATGCAAAGAAAGAAGACTGCAATGTTCTGATCATTGATACGGCAGGTCGTCTGCATGTCGATGAAGAGATGATGGATGAGCTTGTGGAGATCAAAGAAGCGGTGGATGTATTCCAGACCATTCTCGTTGTTGATGCAATGACCGGTCAGGATGCGGTAAATGTTGCTTCGACATTTAATGACAAGATAGGAATCGATGGTGTTGTTCTGACAAAGCTCGATGGAGATACCAGGGGCGGTGCAGCTCTTTCCATCCGCGCAGTGACAGGAAAACCGATTCTGTACGCAGGTATGGGGGAGAAACTTTCGGATCTGGAACAGTTTTATCCGGATCGTATGGCATCCCGAATCCTTGGTATGGGCGATGTGCTTACCATGATTGAGAAAGCACAGGAGAATCTCGACGAGGAAAAAGCCAAAGAACTTGAGCAGAAGATGCGCAAGAATGAATTTGACTTTGAAATGTATTTAGAGTCCATGAGTCAGATGAAAAAGATGGGCGGTTTGTCCAGTCTGATGGGCATGATGCCGGGACTTGGACTCGGCGGTGGAAAGATGCCGGAGATTGATACGGACGAAGCGGAGAAAAACATGCGGAGAATAGAGGCAATTATTCGTTCCATGACACCGCAGGAACGTAAAAATCCGAATCTGCTCAATCCAAGCAGAAAGAACCGCATTGCAAGAGGTGCGGGTGTACAGGTGGCAGAAGTCAACCGTCTGGTCAAGCAGTTTGAGCAGACAAAGAAAATGATGAAACAGATGCCCGGCATGATGGGCGGCAAACGTGGTAAAAGAGGAATGTTCAAAGGACTTCCCTTTTAAATAAAAAACAAAACCTATGAGGAGGTGAAATCATGGCAGTAAAGATCAGATTAAGAAGAATGGGACAGAAGAAGGCTCCTTTCTATAGAATCGTAGTTGCAGATTCCCGCTCACCAAGAGACGGAAGATGCATCGAAGAGATCGGAACATATGATCCAACAAAGGATCCTAGCGAGTATCACGTAGATGCTGAGCTGGCTAAGAAGTGGTTATCTACAGGCGCACAGCCAACAGAGACCGTTAACAGAATCTTCAAGGCAGCTGGTATCGAGAAATAATTCCGAAGGGTGGATGTAATTAATGAAAGAATTAGTTGAAGTAATTGCAAAGTCACTCGTTGATTTCCCGGATGAAGTTGTTGTGACGGAGTCTGAGAATGAAAAAGGAACTCTGCTGGAACTTAGGGTTGCACAGTCCGATATGGGCAAAGTAATCGGAAAGCAGGGACGCATTGCGAAAGCAATCCGTGCGGTTGTGAAAGCAGCGGCATCCAAAGAAGACAAAAAAGTTATTGTGGAAATCATGCAATAACATAACGGTAGGATATACCGTAAATGAAAGCGGTACATCTCTGATGTACCACAGGCGATACATCGAAGATGTACCGCATTAAGCACCCCGCAGCTGCGAGGTGCTTGTTTTTCTATGAAACAAATTCGTGAGAGAATCTGCACAATAGGAGATTTTATGGAAGATTTATTTCAGGTGGGAGTGATTACGGCTCCTCACGGGGTACGTGGAGAGGTGAAAGTGTTTCCTACCACGGATGATAATGCCCGGTTTAAAAATTTGAAAACAGTCCTCCTTGATCAGGGTCGGGGAACCAGAGAACTTGAAATCGAAGGTGTTAAGTTCTTTAAAAATATGGTGATCCTGAAATTCAAGGGGATAGATGATAGAAATGACGTGGAGAGAATGCGGCAGGCAAAGCTGCTTGTTACCAGGGAAAATGCAGTGGAATTAGGAAAAGACGAGTATTTTATTGCAGATCTGATCGGAATACAGGTGGTTTCGGATGAAGGAGAAGAACTTGGAACAATCTCCGATGTATTGCAGACCGGTGCCAATGATGTCTATGTTGTGAGTAAAGACGGCGCAAAAGATCTGCTCATTCCGGCAATCCATGCGTGTATCCAGAACGTGGATGTGGCTGCGGGACAGATGGAAGTACATCTGCTGCCGGGACTGCGTTAAACGGAGGGTGGACAATGAAGTTTCATGTTTTGACACTTTTTCCGGATATGGTGATGCAGGGGCTTATGACAAGCATCACAGGGAGAGCCGTGCAACAGAAAAAAATAGATATTGATGCGGTGAATATCCGTGATTATACGCAGGATAAGCATGGCAGGGTGGATGATTATCCTTACGGCGGCGGTGCAGGGATGCTCATGCAGGCACAGCCGGTATATGATGCATGTCAGAGTGTTATGGAAAAGATACCGCAGAATAAGAAAAAGCGGGTGATTTATGTAACCCCGCAGGGAATTCCTTTTACACAGGCAAAAGCACGGGAACTGGCGGCACAGGATGAGCTGCTTTTGTTATGCGGGCATTACGAGGGCATTGATGAGCGCGTGCTTGAGGAAGTGGTCACAGATTACATTTCCATCGGTGATTATGTACTGACGGGCGGCGAGCTGGCAGCCATGGTGATTGTCGATGCAGTGGCACGCCTGGTTCCGGGAGTGCTTGGAAATGAACAGTCGGCCCTGACCGAATCTTTCCACGGAGAGCTTTTGGAACATCCGCAATATTCCAGACCGGATGTGTGGCACGGGAAAAAGGTGCCGGAGGTGCTGCTTTCCGGAAACCAGAAACACATAGATGCATGGAAAAAGGAACAGTCCATCCTGCGTACAAAGGAACGCAGGCCGGATCTGTATGCCCGCTATGTGCGGCTGCAGGAATGCAGACAACTGCTTATGAAACAGAAACTGTTGCACATCGATATGATTGAACTGATCAATCGTGGACGCGCACAACTGTTGTATTTCGGGCAGGGACAGATATTGCTCAAAGATATGGAATACGAGATCTATTTTCATGCATGTGTGGATCCGTCAAGACTTCCGGATATCCGTACATGGACGCTTCCGGTTGAAAAAATACCGCTGGCGGTTTTGCATCAGGAGGAAATGATTCCTTATTTTCAAAAGAGATACGGACTTAATCAGGAGTGTGAATGTTATCAGGCTGTGTACACCAGACATGAAAAGCTTCCGGTGCGCGGGTTATACCGGCCGGATCTGACGCGTGAGGATGGATTGTCGATGCGCAGATTACAAAGAGAAGATTTTCCACAGGTGGTTTCCTTTTATCACGGCTGCTGTGATGAGGACTACCTGCGGTCGAGGATACAGGATGGTATGCTTGTGGGGGCTTTTTATGACGAAAAGCTTGCCGGATTTATCGGGCAGCATTGTGAGGGAAGTATCGGAATGCTTATGGTAGCACCAAAATTTCAGCGCAGACACATTGCCATGACGCTCGAAACGTATGCAGCAAACTGTATGCTCGAACAGGGAAAAATTCCGTTTGCACAGATTATCACGGACAACGAAAAATCCAAGAGATTGCAGGAAAAAGAGGGATTTTGCCTGTCGCGTGACAAAATTTTCTGGATGTGCGAAAAATGATGAAAAAGGACTTGATTTTTCGGAATGAGTATGCTAAAGTTTATAATTGTTGCGGTGTAATTATTCGGTAATATTACGGAACGGATAGTTACAAATGTGAATAGAAGTGACGGTCCTCTGGCACCGATAGATGGAGTTTAAGAACGTCAAAATAATCAGGAGGTCACAAAATGAACGCGAGTGAAATTATCAAGAACATTGAGGCAGAGCAGTTAAAGGCTGAAGCACCACAGTTTTCCGTAGGTGATACTGTAAAGGTATACGGAAAGATCAAAGAGGGAAACCGTGAGCGTATTCAGGTATTCGAAGGAACTGTTATTAAGAAGCAGGGTGGAAGCAACCGTACCACTTTCACTGTAAGAAAGATTTCAAACGGTGTAGGTGTTGAGAAGACATGGCCTTTACATTCTCCAAACGTTGAGAAGGTAGAGATCGTTCGTAAAGGTAAAGTACGTCGTGCAAAACTTTACTACTTAAGAGACCGTGTCGGCAAAGCTGCAAAGGTAAAAGAGTTAGTAAAATAATTTGCTTCATGGAAGGGATGCCACAGAATGCGGCATCCCTTTTTTCTAACTTGAATTAAAGAGGTGGAAAAGTGAAAAGAAGAAGCGGACTGAATTTCAGCAGAAGAAGAAAAAAGTTTAATGTGCCCCTGTTTAAAGAAATTATGACCTGGGTATTAGAATGTGCCATTGTAATTGCCATTGCATATGCACTGGTCAGTTCTTTTGGTTTTCGGACGACAGTTGTGGGAAATGCCATGCAGGATACCTTACAGAGCGAGGAACAGATTTTTGTCAATCGCTTTGTCTATATGGTACGCGCGCCAAAGCAGGGCGATGTCGTCGTTTTTTTGCCGAATGGAAATGAAAAATCCCATTATTATGTCCGGAGGGTCATTGCCTGTCCGGGGGATACGGTACAGATCAAAAATGGGAAAGTATATATTAATGGAGAACTTTACAAGGAAGATATTGTTTCTGCTTCCATCGAAGATCCCGGTGTGGCAGCAGATGAAGTGAAACTTGGGGATGACGAATATTTTGTTCTCGGGGATAATCGAAACAGCAGTGAGGACAGCCGTATGGCAAATATCGGAAATGTGAAAAAAGATTATATAATTGGAAAAGCGTGGTTCCATTTTAAGGGATTTGGAAAGATGGGACTGATCGATTAAGCGGGCTGATTTAGGAAATGAGGAAAAAGAGATGAATTTTCAATGGTATCCCGGTCATATGACCAAAGCAAAACGACAGATGCAGGAAGACATCAAACTGATAGATCTGGTGATCGAACTGGTAGATGCCCGGATCCCGCTCAGCAGCAGAAATCCGGATATTGATGAACTTGGGAAAAACAAATATCGTCTGATTTTAATGAATAAAGCGGACCTGGCGGACCGCAAGGCAACCGAGCAGTGGTCTGCTTTTTTCAAAAAGAAAGGATATTATGTGGTAAGCCTTGACGCGCGAAGCAAAAACGGAATGAAATCCATTACCGATATTATTATGGAAGCCTGTAAGGAAAAAATGGAGAGGGACCGTAAGCGCGGAATCAAAAACCGGCCGGTCCGTGCCATGGTTGTTGGAATTCCGAATGTCGGAAAATCCACATTTATCAATTCGTATGCGGGAAAAGCGTGTGCAAAGACCGGAAACAAGCCGGGTGTAACGAAGGGAAAACAGTGGATACGTCTGAGCAAAAGTGTAGAGCTTTTGGATACTCCGGGAATTCTCTGGCCGAAATTTGAGGATCAGAAAGTTGGACTTCGTCTGGCGCTGATCGGTTCCATCCGGGATGAGATCTTAAATACGGATGAACTTGCGGTAGAGCTGATCCGTTTCCTGAAAACACAGTATCCGGGAATCCTGACAGAACGTTATGAAGTCGAAGAAACACAAAAGGAGACCGAACTTTTATGCGGGATTGCAGAAAACAGGAAATGTATCACGAAAGGCGGGGAACTCGATTACAGCAAAGCGGCAGCACTTCTGATTGATGAATTCCGGAGCGGAAAACTCGGAAAAGTTACGCTGGAGTGGCCAAAGGAGCAGGAAAATGGCTGAAAAAATTGATGCGATTAAAGAGGAACTGACAGCAACACCGACGGAAGCACTGGAGGCGTTTGTGGAAAAATATGCGTCGGATTCCCGCACCGGTGTGCAGAAACTGGTGGATACCGCAAAAAAACGCATGGATAAGCTACAGAAGGAAATGATCCGCACGGAAAATTTAAAGAAATATGAAAAAGAGTACGATACATATACATATATCTGTGGGATCGATGAGGTAGGACGGGGACCGCTTGCGGGACCGGTGGTGGCAGGAGCTGTGATTCTGCCGAAGGATTGTGATATCTTATATATTAATGATTCCAAAAAACTTTCAGCGGCAAAAAGAGAAGAACTGTATGATATCATCATGGAGCAGGCAGTGGCAACCGGACTTGGCACGATCGGTCCGGACAGGATTGATGAGATCAATATTCTGCAGGCAACGTATGAGGCAATGCGGCAGGCGATTGCACAGTTATCTCCGCAGCCGGATCTGCTGCTTAATGATGCAGTGACGATTCCGAAAGTGACAATTCCGCAGGTACCGATTATCAAGGGAGATGCAAAGAGCATTTCCATCGGTGCGGCATCGATCATTGCCAAGGTGACCAGGGACCGGATGATGGTATACTATGATTCGATTTATCCGGAGTATGGTTTTGCTTCCAATAAAGGATATGGAAGCGCGGAACATATTGCAGCACTCAAAAAGTATGGACCGACACCGATTCACAGAAGAACCTTTATTAAGAATTTTGTATCATAAGATAATTATTCAAAAATCACAAAGGGGGCTGTTCGGATGCAGATTTCAGATTTGGTAAAACAGTATCATCAGGCGATCTCATCAGGTGCGGAGACGCTGACCGGGACGAAAGGTGTGGAAAATCTTGTGGCCTCTCTGCGGTCTCTGACAAAAGGAAATATTTTTGAGGGGACGGTCACTTCCGTTAAAAATGGCCGCGTGACGCTTTCTCTTTCCGGAGGGCAGCAGGTGATGGCACGGCTGGACGGAAAGATTTCCCTTATGGAAGGGGAATCCATGTTTTTCCAGGTAAAGTCCAACGATGGCACGCAGATTGCCATCCGGCCGTTTGCAATTGACGGGGCAGGCGCAAATTATACGCTGATGCAGGCGCTTTCCGCAGCGGGACTTTCCGCACAGCCGGAGTATTTGTCCATGGTTGACCGGATGATGGAAGAACAGATGCCGATTGACCGGGAGAGTCTGCAGCAGATGGCACGGCTGGTCAATGCAAATCCGCGGATTGATGTACAGACGCTGGTACAGATGCAAAAGCTTGGAATACCGATTACTGTAGAAAATGCCTCCCAGTTTGAAAATTATATGAATGACAGTCAGGCGATTACACGGGAACTAGATGCACTGATTGAGCAGTTTCCGCAGAGTCTGACCGGAACAGAAGGCACACCAGTAAAGACAGAGACCATGCGTCAGCTTGGAAATGAGTTGTTGCAGATTCTGACAGACGGGCTGGAAGAAGTACCGCAGCAGATACAAAGTCCGGAACCGGATATGGCATACAACCTGGATGGTCTGAATTATGAAAGCGTGCAGACAGATACCGCAGAAACGCAGATGCAGATGGAAGCTGCACCGGAGACTGCCACGGAAACCGTGCAGGAACATCCGGAAATTTTGTCGCAGCAGGAAGGTCAGGCTGCAGCGGAGGAGAAAGGCGTGGCCGGACAGCAGGAAGCCGAAACGATGGAAATTGTTTCCGGAAAAACAACTTATACCGGGCAGATGTCGCAGACTCCACATACACTGGGAGCTGTACTTTCACAGGAACAGCTGCAGCATTTAAACCGGATGATCGGAGATATTCTCGGAAAGCCGCAGAGTGCATATAACGCAAATAGCGGTACGGTAGAAGTGTTAAAGGATCTGCAGCAGCTGTGCAAAGATCCGTTGCCGTTGGAACGGGAACATCTCGGAAAGCTGTTTTCTTCCAGGGAATTCCAGGCACTTGTCCGGGATACGGCAGAACAGCAGTGGATGGCGAAACCAGGGGATCTCAAAGAGGGCGATTATGTCGGGAGGCTGTATGAGCGTCTGAACAGTCAGATGGAAAAAATTGAGTCAGCACTCAAAAATGCGGGACAGGAGCATACCGCTTTCTCACAGATGGCGGGAGAGATCCACAGCAATGTAGAATTTATGAATCAGGTGAACCAGATGTATACATATGCACAGATTCCACTCAAAATGTCGGGGCAGCATGCAAGCGGCGAACTGTTTGTGTATACCAACAAAAAGGCACTGGCGCAGGGAGAAAAGGATCTGACTGCTTTTTTGCATCTGGATCTGGATCATCTGGGAAGTACGGATGTTTCGGTCCGGATGAGAGGACGTGAAGTAAGTACGCGTTTTTATCTGGACAATGACACTGCATATGCATTGCTGGAAAAAAATTATCCGGTGCTGGAAGCGAGGCTGGAAAAAAAGGGATATCACTGTAAGATCGACGTGGTAAATGAAGAAAAACATGTAAATTTTGTGGACGATTTTCTGAAGATGGATCAGCCGGCGGCGACACAGCTGCACCGGTATTCCTTTGATATGAGGGCATAAAATGGAAAATAATAATTTTAAACCCTTTCCGTTTGAGCAGTTAAAACAAAAGAAAGAACCGGAGAAAACGGCAGTGGCGATTGCCTATGAGCCGGGCGAAAAAGCACCAAAGATACTGGCAACCGGAAAGGGGCAGGTAGCCGAAAAAATTATTGAAAAAGCAAAAGAGAGTCAGGTTCCGACTTACAAAGACAATAAACTTGCGTCTACTCTTTCCAAATTGCAGATCGGGGACATGATTCCGCCGGAGCTGTATGAGGTGGTTGCGGAGATTCTTGTTTTTGTGGATGATATGGATCGTATGAAGGCAAAGATTGATCAGGCAGGGGTTAAATAAAATTTGAATAAACGTACAATTGGAACAGAATATGAGACCATGGCAGCCCGGTATTTGTGCACACATGATTACACAATTCTTGCACGCAATTACCGGACACCATTTGGAGAGGTGGATCTTATTGCACAAAAGGACGGGGTACTTGTATACGTTGAAGTAAAATACCGGAGCAGCAATGATTACGGAGATCCGTTAGAGGCGGTAGACCGGAGAAAGCAGCGCCAGATCTGTAAGGTTGCAAATTATCATTATGCAGGATATGCAGCAGGGCAGGAGATGGACTGCCGTTTTGATGTGATTGGAATTTATGGGGACGGAAGTATCCGGCACATCCCAAATGCATTTTATTTTCAGAGGTGACAGACATGGACAGAGAAGATTTTCAGTGGAAAAATAAAGAGCATATACTGGAACTGGAACAGTTTCAGGGCAAAAAGGGACAGGGGCTTCCGCTTTTGTATTTTCCCCTTCTTTTGGCACATACGGGCGTAAAGAACTGTTTTACCACCAGAGAGGGTGGATGCAGCACCGGAATGTTTCAGAGTCTGAATCTGAGTTTTACACGTGGAGATGATCCGCAGGCAGTGACGGAAAACTACCGCAGAGTGGCAGAGGCAATGGGAGGAACGCTTTCGGATATTGTCTGTTCGGATCAGACCCATACGACGAATGTCCGGCGGGTGGATAGAAGCTGCGGGGGCTATGGTGTGACAAAGGAGCGGCCTTACACGGATGTGGACGGGCTGGTGACGGATGAACCGGGACTGATTCTGGCAACTTTTTACGCTGACTGTGTACCGCTTTATTTTGTAGATCCCATACACCATGCGATCGGACTTTCCCATTCCGGGTGGAGAGGAACGGTCGGACGCATGGGGCAGCATACCATCGAGGTGATGCGCAGGGAATTTCATAGTGACCCCGGAGAAATTCTTGCCGCCGTTGGACCGTCCATCTGTCAGGACTGTTATGAAGTAAGTGAAGATGTGGCATCTGCCTTTGCAAAAGAGTTTTCCGGTCATGAGTGTGAGATCCTGATCGAAAAGGGCGGTGGAAAATATCAGCTGGATCTGTGGAAGAGTAATGAGATTGTGTTGCGGGATGCAGGAATCCTTCCGGAACATCTGGCGGTAACGAATCTTTGTACCTGCTGTAATCCGAATCTGCTGTTTTCCCATAGGGCAAGCCATGGAAAACGTGGAAATCTGGGAGCATTTTTAAAACTTGTGTAACAAATTAAGAAATCCTTAAGAATGTATTTCAAAGATGTTAAATTACTCGGGGAAGATTTATGGTACACTGACTGTATTGAGGAAAGATAGGAGGATGCTCTTTGATGCAGCCAGATTGCAGAGATATCAAACCGGTCTATGAGCAGATCACGGACGGGATTCGAAAAATGATCATAACGCATGCGATACCGGAGGGAGAAAAACTTCCGTCAGTGAGGGAACTGGCTTCAAAATTTGCCATAAATCCCAATGCTGTAAGGAAAGCTTATCAGGAGCTGGAAGAGGAAGGGTATGTCTGTGACAGGGAAGGCGAACGGATGGCGGCATCGGAAAAGCAGATTGCGGAACTGATCCGCAAAGAGCTGCTGCAGGAGTTCGACACGGTGGTAATCAGACTGCAGAATATGTCGGTAGGGACAGAGGAATTGACAGGACGTATGTGGGAACTGGCAGGAGGAAGCAAAGACTTTGATTGAAGTAAATAATCTGATAAAGAAATTTGGGGATTTCCGTGCGCTCGACGGGGTAAATATGCATGTGGCGTCTGGAAACATATATGGGCTTGTGGGACCAAACGGTGCCGGGAAATCAACCCTGATCCGTCATCTGACAGGTGTATACCGGCAGGATGCCGGAGAAATTTTTATTGACGGGGCTCCGGTATATGAAAATAAACAGGTAAAGGCTCAAATGGCTTATATACCGGATGAGCCGTTTTATTTTTTACAGGCGGATACACTGGAAATGATGCGTTATTTCCGGGGAATGTACGAGTCCTTTGACGAAAAGATGTTTTATCGCCTGCAGGAGTTTTTCCCGGGAATTGATATGAAACGCAATATCCGCAGACTGTCCAAGGGAATGCAAAAACAGGTTGCATTCTGGCTGGCACTCTGCTGCAGACCGAAACTTCTGATTCTGGATGAACCGCTGGATGGCCTTGATCCGGTTATGCGGAAACAGATCTGGACGATCCTGATGTCCGAGGTTGCAGAGCGCAGGACGACCGTACTGGTTTCTTCCCATAATCTGCGCGAACTAGAGGATGTCTGTGATCATGTGGGCATTATGAATCACGGAAAGGTTATAATTGAGCGTTCCCTGTTTGATTTACATGGAAACATCAGTAAAATCCAGGTGGCATGCCAGACCGGTATGCCGAAACTCCCAAAAGAATTTGAGGTATTGCATATGTCAAATTCCGGGCGTGTATATACAATGATTGTCAAGGGAAATCCCAGGGAGGTTGCGGCAGCCATCCAGACAGAGGGAGACCATCTGGCTATTGTGGACATTCTGCCGCTTACACTGGAAGAAATTTTTATTTATGAAATGGGAGGTTTGGGCTATGAAGTCAAAGACATCCTTTTTTAACCGTACGGTTTTTAAAAAAAATGTGACCCTGTACTGGCCGATCTGGGTATGCTATCTGTTATATGGGATGGTAAAAGTGCCGGGGCAGCTGTGGTCGCGTCTGCAGCAACAGACGGACATGACTGCTTATGCCAGGGATTATGCATTGTACAACAGTCTGCGTCTGGAAGTGGATGTGGCCGCAATTGCAATTATGGCAGTCGTCTGTGGGATGGCTTTGTTTGGCTATCTGTTTACCCAGAAGAATGCGTATATGATCCATGCACTGCCGGTTACAAGGGGGGAACTGTATGTGACGAATATGATCAGTGGCCTTTGTTTTCTATTGATTCCGCAGGCACTGGTTTTTCTGGTAACGGTGGTTCTTTGTCTTTTGAAAGGCATTGCGAGTGTGCAGTTTCTGGGATTGTGGTTTTTAAGTGTTATGGGAATTGCTTTTTTCCTTTATGCAACGGTGTGTTTTTGTGTCATGTTTACCGGACAGCTGTTTGCACTTCCGGTGTACTTTCTGGCGGTTAACTATGTGGCATTTGCATTTTCCAGCGGTGCACGTTATGTCATCGGATATCTGGGATATGGACTTGGCATGGATACTGTGCCGGAATTTTTAATTTTGCGGATTCTTTCCCCGATGAATTATCTGTACAACAATGTGCGGTTTGTATTCCGGCAATCCTATAACCAGGAAACGGATCTGATGTCGGGGGTGTTGTCCTACCGGGGACTGCGGGTACTTGCGGCCTATGTGGCTGCAGCAGTTGTCATTTATCTGATTGCTTATTACTGTTATAAAAAACGCAGGATTGAAAGTGCAGGGGATCTGATTTCTTTTAACTGGGTAAAACCATTGTTCCGCTGGGGCGTGGGAACCGGAGTCGGTTATTTTGCAGGCGTCCTGATGGCAGAATTTTTAGATTCCGTGCATCTGCATGTAAAAAAACCAATGTTGCTTGTTCTTGTGGTGGCATTTGGTTTTGTCAGTTTTTTTATTGCACAGATGTTTGTGGAAAAAGGATTTCGCGTATTTTGCCGCCGGAGATTCTGTGAGAGCGGGTTATTTGTGCTGTTTGTGCTGGGCAGTTTCTGGGGATGCTCAAAAAATGCCACCTATCTGGAACAGTATGTCCCGGATGCAGATCAGGTAAGCCGGGTGGAAGTTTCTCTTGATTATCCGGTAGAATATAAAGGGGACAGCGTTCGTGTGGCATGTCAGGCACAGAAAGAAATTTTAAGTCATGCGGAAATTTACAGGGAAAATAAAACGGATGACAGTACACAGATCATTTTTTATTACTACCTGAAAAATGGAAAAACGCTCTCGCGCACATATGAAATTGTCGGGGGGAATGAAACGCTTTCAGAACTGTTGTTTAAAGAAGAAAATAAAGCAGATCATTTTATGGAATATCTCTTTGGAACGGATTCTGACAAAATTTCAAAGTTTAATACCGGAACCCTGACATTAGACGAATCATCGGAAAATTATAAGGATTGTGACTTTGATGCGGATACTGCAAAAAAACTGTATCAGGCGATTTGTGAAGACGCCGCAGATCAGAAGCTGCAAAAGTACAATCTGACGAATGCACTGAAAGATCCGGAAGAAACAGGGGAGTACTCTTCTGCCAGTATCAGTCTGGATTATTACCATGCATCTGCAGACTGGAAAAACGTATATGACCGGATTGATGATTATTACGGAAATACGGGAGAATCCGTGGAAACACCCACAACATATGGTGGATCTGCGTATATCAGTTTTGGAAAAGACTGCACCCATATCATACAGACACTGATTGACTGTGGTGTGATTACCGACGTATCGGACATTCAGTTCCAGCGGCCGGAAGAGAAAACATCACAGTGATGAAACCAGCGGGACTTTACAACTTTCGCTGCTTATTGTAAAATAAAGATGGCGTTTTCGGACGCCATCCATTTTTTTGTTGGAGGTAAAAAATGAGCAGACCAGTCGTAGCCATTGTCGGGCGTCCGAATGTCGGAAAATCTACGCTTTTTAATACATTGGCAGGAGAGAGAATCTCCATTGTAAAAGACACTCCGGGTGTCACAAGAGACCGCATTTATGCGGATGTCACATGGCTGAACTATAATTTTACATTGATTGATACCGGTGGAATCGAACCGGACAGCGGGGATGTGATCCTTTCCCAGATGCGTGAACAGGCAGAGATTGCGATTGCCACGGCAGATGTGATCATGTTTATCACGGATGTGCGTCAGGGACTGCAGGATGCGGATGCAAAAGTAGCGGACATGCTGCGCAGATCCAAAAAGCCGGTGGTTCTGGTGGTAAATAAAGTGGACAGTTTTGAAAAATTTATGCCGGATGTGTATGAATTTTACAATCTCGGAATCGGAGAACCGTATCCGGTTTCCGCTTCTTCCATGCTCGGACTTGGAGATATGCTGGATGAAGTGGTGAAATATTTCCCGGAAGGATCGGAAAATCAGCCGGAGGATGAAAGACCGAAGGTAGCCATTATCGGAAAGCCGAATGTCGGGAAATCATCCCTGATCAACAAGCTGGCACAGGAAGACCGTGTAATCGTATCGGATATCGCGGGAACTACCAGAGATGCCATCGATACAGACATTAAATACAACGGAAAAGAATATGTATTTATTGATACGGCGGGGCTTCGCCGCAAAAACAAGATCAAAGAGGAGATTGAGCGCTACAGTATTATCCGTGCAGTTACCGCTGTGGAACGCGCGGATGTGGTGATCATCGTTATTGATGCCACCGAAGGAGTAACCGAGCAGGATGCCAAGATTGCCGGAATTGCACATGACAGAGGAAAAGGTATCATTATTGCGGTTAACAAATGGGATGCCATCGAAAAGGATAACAACACGGTGAAGAAACATACTGAGAAAATCCGTCAGATCTTAAGCTTTATGCCGTATGCAGAGATTTTGTTTATTTCTGCAAAGTCCGGTCAGCGTCTGAATAAGATTTTTGAAATGATCGATGTTGTCATTGAGAACAACAGTATGCGTGTTGCAACGGGTGTCTTAAACGAAATCGTGACGGAAGCAGTTGCCATGCAGCAGCCACCGACCGATAAAGGAAAAAGACTCAAGATTTATTATGTAACACAGGTTGCGGTAAAACCGCCGACATTTGTTGTGTTTGTCAATGACAAAAATCTGATGCATTTTTCATACACCAGATATCTGGAGAACCGTATCCGCGATACGTTTGGGTTCCGCGGTACAGCTCTTAAATTCATTACGAGGGAGCGAAAGGAAGACTAGTTATGATGATCGTTGCAAGAATCATTGCATTACTGATCGGATATGGATTCGGTCTGTTTCAGACCGGATATCTGTATGGAAAAAGTAAGGGAATTGATATCCGTCAGCAGGGAAGCGGAAATGCAGGCACGACAAATTCTTTGCGGGTGCTTGGATGGAAAGCCGGCATTATTACATTTGCCGGTGATCTTCTGAAAGCAGTATTTGCCGTACTTCTTGTAAAACTGATTTTTCACGGAACGTATGGGGCTGATACAAAGGTGCTGGAACTGTATGCTGGGTTTGGAACAGTCTTAGGACATAATTTTCCGTGCTATCTGCGGTTCCGCGGCGGAAAGGGAATTGCCTGTACGACAGGCGTCATCCTTGCCGTCTGTCCTCCGGCAGTAATCTGCTGTGCCGTTGGATTCCTGATTATTGTGGGAATTACCCGGTATGTTTCGGTGGGTTCCATATTTCTGGTATCTGCCTATCTGGTACAGGCGATTATTTTCGGACAGCTTGGCTGGTTAAAAATCAGCGGAGCCAGCCGGATCGAGTTTTACATACTGAGTGCATGTTTTACCGGCATGGCGATTTGGAGACACCGTGCGAATATTGTTCGTCTGATGAATGGAACAGAGAACAAATTCGGAACGAAAAAAGGAGATAAATGATATGGCAAAGGTAGGAGTGATCGGAGCTGGCAGCTGGGGCATTGCGCTGGCAAAGCTTCTTCGTACCAATGGAAATGAAGTAACGGTATGGTCGATCGTGGAAGAGGAAGTTGCCATGCTCCGCAGAGAGCATGAGCATATCGATAAACTTCCGGGAGTGAAGCTTCCGGAGGATGTCCTGTTTACAACAGATTTAAAAGAAGCAATCGTTGGAAAGGAGTTCCTGATTCTGGCGGTACCGTCTGTATTTACAAGAAGCACCGCAAAAAGCATGGCAGGATATGTGACAGAAGGACAGATCATTGTCTGCGTGGCAAAGGGAATTGAAGAAGATACCCTAATGACCATTTCCGATGTGACAGAGCAGGAGATTCCATGTGCGGATGTTGCTGTCATGTGCGGACCGTCCCACGCGGAAGAGGTTGGAATCGGACTTCCGACAACCGTTGTGGCAGGAGCAAAAACAGAAAGCACTGCAAAAAAAATCCAGGATCTGTTTATGAATGAAGTGTTCCGTGTTTATACCAGCCCGGACATGCTTGGCATGGAACTGGGCGGATCATTAAAAAATGTGATTGCACTTGCTGCCGGAATGGCGGACGGACTCGGATACGGGGATAACACCAAAGCGGCCCTGATTACCCGCGGCATTGCAGAGATTGCGGGACTTGCCGTAAAGATGGGGGCAAAAGTGGAGACACTCTGCGGACTGACCGGTATCGGAGACCTGATTGTCACCTGTGAGAGCCGTCACAGCAGAAACCGCAAGGCGGGTATGCTGATCGGACAGGGGTATACCATGAAGCAGGCTACCGACGAAGTGAAAATGGTCGTAGAGGGAATTTATTCGGCCAAGGCAGCACTTGCTCTGGCAAAAAAGTATGATGTGGAGCTTCCGATTATAGAAGAAGTGAATAAAGTACTGTTCGATGACAAACCGGCAAAGGAAGGTGTAAAGGATCTGATGGTTCGCGAAAAACGTGTGGAGCATCTGAATCTGAAGTGGGAAAACTGATATGCAGAAAATCAAGATTAAATATTTTACAGACAAAATCGAACCGCTGGATTATATAGAAGGAAAATCCGACTGGATTGATATGCGGGCTTCGGAAGAAGTAACTTTAAAAGCGGGAGAGTTTGCACTGATCCCACTTGGCGTGGCAATGGAACTGCCAAAAGGCTATGAGGCACATCTTGTGCCGCGCAGTTCCACATTTAAAAACTGGGGAATTATCCAGACAAACAGTGTTGGAATTGTAGATGGTTCCTATTGCGGGGATAACGATATGTGGCGGATGCCGGTTTATGCAACCAGGGATACCGTGATCCATGTAAATGACCGCATTGCACAGTTTCGAATCGTGGAAAATCAGCCGGAGATTGTATTCGAAAAGGTGGAACATCTGACGGGGAAAGATCGCGGTGGCTTTGGCAGTACCGGATTATCATAACAATAACAGCAACAGGAGAAGGAGGATTATACTATGGAAGATCGTATGATGAAATTTTATTCAAAAGAAAGCAACATGCTGGCGCTGCATGCCATGCACGGACATTTTGCAACGAGTCATTCCCACATTAATTATTATGTGGATGTGACAAGTATCAAGACACGTGTGGCGGAAGCAAAACAGGCGGCACATGTACTGTATTCGAGAATTCCAAAGACAAAATACGTGGATACCATTGTGTGTATGGATGGAACGGAAGTGGTCGGTACCTTTCTGACGGAGGAGATCCAGCGGGACGGAATTATGGGCACCACAAACCAGCATGAGACGGTGTATGTGATTTCACCGGAGATCAACAGCAATAACCAGATGCTGTTTAGGGATAATAATAAAGCTGCCATCAACGGAAAACATGTTGTGCTTCTTTTAGCGACCACGACAACCGGTGAGACCATCCGCAGGGCACTCGAGTGTATCCAGTATTACGGAGGGGAGATTGAGTGGGTCGCTTCGTTGTTTGGAACAATCAATTCAGTAGACGGCGTAGAAGTTGAGACACTTTTTGATGAAAGTGATGTTACCGGATATGCCGCATATCCGGTTGCAGACTGTCCGCTCTGCCGGCAGGGACAAAAGATCGAGGCGATGGTTAACGGTTTTGGATATTCAAAACTGTAATTTTTGGGGGCATTGTTTACAACAATGTCCCCTTTCGTTATTTCGCCAAGAAACCATGTAAATATTTGGACGGATTGACGGTGGTAATTTCGGGCAGATTCCGTTATCATACACTTGTCAGGAAGTTCAAAGAAACTTCACCAAAGAAAAATAACGAAAAGCAAAAATCAGGAGGTTTTTCAAATGGCAAGTTTATCATTAAAGAACGTTTGCAAAGTATATCCAAACGGATTTGAGGCAGTAAAAGATTTCAATCTGGATGTTGCAGATAAAGAGTTTATCATCTTCGTAGGACCATCTGGATGTGGTAAATCTACAACACTTC
>ERZ773218.267-NODE-267-length-67991-cov-257.644813_pt1 | contig 67991 bp, 66 predicted proteins | sample MGYA00580527_ERZ773218 | MGnify/ENA primary metagenome ERZ773218 (study PRJEB29015, sample SAMEA2737763) | human gut metagenome | biome: human gut; feature: human-associated habitat; material: faeces | place: China | collected 2012 ...
CTCGATTTGCATTACCTTTGAATAAGGTAAGCGGCATCTCGGGATAAGAAATGAATGAATTCATTTCGTTCTCCACTCGATTTGCATTACCTTTGCAAAAAGATTAAAAAGAAAACAGAATATGAAAATAGGAATTATCGTCGCCATGGACAAGGAGTTCGTACAGCTGAAGACTCTACTGAGCGACACCACGGTGGAAAGGTTCCACCACAAAGACTTCGTGACCGGACGCATCGGAGACAAAGAGATCATTCTACAGAAATGCGGCATAGGAAAGGTGAACAGTACTATCGGAGCGGTGGAGATGATTGACCGCTACGCTCCCGACCTCGTGATTTCTACCGGCGTGGCTGGTGGCGCCGACGTGGAAATGAACGTCACCGACGTGGTGGTGGGCACGGAATATGTATACCACGACGCTTACTGTGGCGACGAATGCGAATACGGACAGATTATCGGCATGCCGGCAAAATTCCAGGCTCCCAAGGAACTCGTGGAGAAAGCACTGGCTGCTGGCGGCGACACTCCAGTGCATGGCGGACTGATAGTGAGCGGAGAATGGTTCGTTGACAGCAAGGAGAAGATGGGTGGCATCTTGGAGCATTTCCCGAATGCAAAGGCTGTGGACATGGAGAGCTGCTCTATAGCACAGACATGCCACATATACCACGTGCCGTTCATCAGCTTCAGAATCATCAGCGACATACCGCTGAAGGACAACAAGGCTTCGCAGTATTTCGATTTCTGGGCGCGCCTCGCCGAGGGATCGTTCAACGTGACAAAGCATTTCCTGCAGAGCATCTGACAATCTGAATATATTCGTAAGGAGGATTGCCGCTATGACGGTGCCCCCCATGACGAAAGCAGAACTGAATATCCACAACAAAAAAATACAGTAAGCACTATGAAGAAGATTCCAAGTTTCACCATCAATCACGAACTGCTGCTGCCAGGCATCTACGTATCTCGCAAAGACGAGGTGGGCGGCGAAGTGGTAACGACATTCGACATTCGCATGAAGGCGCCTAACCGCGAACCGGCTCTACACGCCGGAGCGCTGCACACCATAGAGCATCTGGCAGCCACATATCTGCGCAACGACGAGGAGTGGAAAGACCGCATCATATATTGGGGACCGATGGGATGCCTCACCGGAAACTACCTGCTCATCCGCGGCGACTACGAATCGAAGGATATCGTGGAACTGATGAAACGCACGTTCCAGTTTGTTGCCGGATTCGAAGGTGACATACCTGGCGCTGCTCCTAAAGACTGCGGCAACTGGCTACTGCACGACCTGCCAATGGCGCGCTGGGAATCGGAGAAATATCTCGAAACACTACGCAATATTAAGGAAGAGAACCTGGTGTATCCGCAGAACTAAACTGCTGCGGACACAAGGGAACGGCAAACCTGTGAGAACGCAATTCGCACTGCCAATCACATTCAGACTCTAACAAGCTCCCCCTTTCATAGTATATCCCCAAATCAGTCATAAGGGCTGACACTTCACTAACGAGGTGTCAGCCCTTTGTTTTTATCCTAATGACCGATCAGGGTTAATTACTCCACCCGCTTCATCTCTCTCCTCCACAGCAGGGTCTGGGCAATGCCTCTCATCGCCATATAGGCGAGGAAGGCTATCCAGAGGGCATGGTTGGCAAGGGAGGAACGCAGGGAATAATACACCGTGAAGAACGTGGCTGCCGAGAAGAACATCGAGAGGAGCATGCCGCGGGTCTTGGTGCAGCCGATGAAGACTCCGTCCCAGATGAATGCCGCCATACCCAAGAGGGGTACCAGCGATGCCCAGAATGAATATCCATGGGCTGCTGCCACCACAGTATGGTCGTCGGTGAGCAACGACAGGAACGCGTCGCCTCCTATTATATATAATAAGGTGAATATCACGGTCATCGCAGCTCCCCACCCGAAGAGGTTGCGCACAGACTGCTGCAGTCCCGATCTGTTACCGGCACCGTAGTATTTGCCGCTTATCGCCTCGCCGGCATAGGCGAAACCGTCCATGAAATATGAGAATATCATATAAAACTGCATCAGCAGCGTGTTGACGGCAAGCACCGTCTCGCCCTGCCATGACCCGGCGGAGGTAAAGAAGAGCATCACGCTGATGAGACAGAGAGTGCGCAGGAAAATGTCGCGGTTTACTCCAAGAAAACCTTTCATCGAACGCCATGCGAAGAGGGTTTCTGACTGGAAATGCTTCCACAGTCTGCCATACGTCACTACCCACATCACCACCGCCATGAGGAATCCGGCATACTGAGCCACGAGGGTACCGAGGGCTACGCCTTCCACCTTCATTCCCAATCCGAAGACAAGACCGAGACTCGCCACGATGTTGACCACATTCTGGGTTATCGCTATGACCATCGGCATTCGGGAATTCTGCATCCCGATAAACCATCCCGTGAGACTATAGAGACAGAGCATTGCCGGGGCGCCCCATATCAGAATGTCGAAATAAACTTCGGCAAACTCTCTCACTGCCGCAGAGGGCTGCATCACGCTGAGTGCCATCTGCCTCAATGGCACCTGCAGCAGTATCATCACCAACGCCACCGCCAGAGCCACTCCCGCCGACCTGACAAGCAGACGTACTGCCTCGGTGAGGTTGCGCTGTCCGAGAGCCTGTGATGTCATGCCGCTCGTTCCCATGCGGAGGAATCCGAACAGCCAATACATCACGTTGAATATCATTCCGCCCACGGCGATGGCGCCTATATATGCTGCCGAACCGAGGTGGCCCACTATCGCCACATCGATGAGTCCGAGCAGAGGCACGGTGATGTTGCTCACGATGGCTGGCAGGGCGATATGGAGTATCCGTCTGTTGAGGTCTGTCATCTTCTTTTTTATTATTCTGTTGTTGGGATATGTGGCAATGTATGATGGATTTGAGGAATAGAATAAATTCAACGCCCATCGTTGGTATCCATCAAAAAGAGGCGTGCCGGAAGCTCTCTTCAAACTCCTTCACGCCTCTGTATATTTGATGCTGCCTTGACCTGGATAGGTCATCGGGGTATCAGCTGCGCTTTTTCTTTATGGGGGAACGCATTATTCCTTGTTGGAACGCTTGCGCTCCAAGTGGTCGAGCAGAATCTTGCGCATACGCATGCTCTTAGGAGTCACCTCCACGAGCTCGTCGCACTTGATATATTCGAGAGCCTCTTCGAGAGAGAGCACCGTGCGTGGCACGATACGAGCCTTGTCGTCGGAACCGCTGGCACGCGTGTTGGTGAGCTGCTTTGCCTTGGTCACGTTCACCACGAGGTCGTTGTCGTGAACATGTTCGCCTACTACCTCTCCGCCGTATACTTCCTCACCCGGATCGATGAAGAACTTACCGCGGTCTTGCAGCTTGTCGATAGAGTAAGCATAGGCCGTGCCGGTCTCCATGGCTATCATACTGCCGTTTACACGACGTGTGATTTCGCCCTTGAACGGCTGGTATTCCTTATAGCGGTGTGCCATGATGGCTTCGCCCTGTGAGGCGGTGAGCACGTTGGTACGCAGACCGATGATACCTCGCGACGGGATGTCGAACTCGATGTCAACGCGGTCGCCGAGGTTCTGCATGGATGTCATCTCTCCCTTGCGGCGTGTCACCATATCAATCATCTTGCTGGCGAATTCCTCCGGCACGTTGATGGTGAGCTCCTCGACAGGTTCGCATTTCACTCCGTCTATCTCCTTGTAGATAACCTGTGGCTGGCCCACCTGCAGCTCGTAGCCCTCGCGACGCATGGTCTCGATGAGTACCGAGAGATGCAGCACTCCTCGTCCGCTGACTATCCACTTGTCGGTGGAATCCTCAAAAGGAGCCACTCTCAGGGCGAGGTTCTTCTCCAGCTCCTTCTTCAGTCTGTCGCTGATGTGACGGCTGGTAACGAACTTTCCTTCGCGGCCGAAGAACGGTGAGTCGTTGATAGTGAAGAGCATACTCATGGTAGGCTCGTCGATGGCGATTGGAGGCAGTGGCTCAGGGTTCTCGAAGTCGCAGATGGTATCTCCGATCTCGAAATTCTCCAGACCTACCACGGCACAGATGTCGCCGCTCTTCACCTCTTCCGTCTTGGCATGTCCCATTCCCTCAAAGGTGTCGAGCTCCTTGATCTTGGTCTTCTCCATAGAACCGTCGCGGTGGGCGATGGTCACGTTCATACCGTCTTTCAGCGAACCGCGATGCACGCGGCCCACGGCGATACGGCCTGTATAGCTTGAATAGTCGAGACTGGTGATGAGCATCTGTGGTGTTCCGTCGAGCATCTTCGGAGCCGGTATCACCTCAACGATCTTGTCGAGCAGATACTCGATGTTGTCGGTTGGCTCCTTGTAGTCGGCGCTCATCCAGCCGTTCTTTGCACTTCCGTATACAACGGGGAAGTCGAGCTGGTCTTCTGTGGCATTGAGAGAGAACATCAGGTCGAACACCATCTCGTAAACCTCCTCCGGGCGACAGTTTGGCTTGTCCACCTTGTTTACCACCACGATTGGCTTGAGTCCTATCTGCAGGGCCTTCTGCAATACGAAACGTGTCTGTGGCATCGGTCCCTCGAAGGCATCGACGAGAAGCAGACATCCGTCTGCCATATTGAGCACACGCTCCACCTCACCACCGAAGTCGGAGTGTCCCGGAGTATCTATGATATTGATTTTTGTACCTTTCCAGTTAATTGAAACGTTCTTTGAGAGGATGGTGATACCACGCTCACGTTCCAAATCATTGTTATCCAACACTTGGCCGCTCAGGTCCTTTCCGTCACGGAAGAGGTTTCCGGCCAACATCATCTTGTCCACCAATGTAGTCTTACCATGGTCTACGTGGGCAATAATCGCAATGTTTCTGATATCTTGCATAATTTACCTTAATAATATGAGTGCAAAGGTAGTGTTTTTAATTTACATGACAAATAAGCGCATGCCATTTCTTTCATTTAGCAACAGATTATTAACACGACTCGTGCAATAATCAGTGTATCGGGGCGTTTATATAAAAAAGGTAAAACAAAAAAAACAAGTTACTATGAGAAGAATATTTCTTACCGCCATATCATTGGTTATCGGCGTCGTGGCAACAATGGCCCAGCCAAAGGCAGGCACTTTCTCCATAATCCCAAGACTGGGTGTGGCCATAGCCAAGGTGACGGGCGACAAGGTGTACACCTCTCTCGCATCGGCATACGGCGATGCCACGCATTCGAACTACAAACCGGGACTTATGGCCGGAGTGGACTTCGAATACCAGTTCAGCGACATGCTGGCGGCATCCATAGGTGCGTACTACAGCAGACAGGGCGAAAGATTCGACGATGTAAAGGAGGCACACGACATGTCGACCAAGCAATGGAACGAAGTGAGAGACTGGAAACAACACCACGACTATGTGAATGTGCCGCTGATGGCAAGTGCATACGTGGCAGACAACCTCGCACTGAAAGTAGGCGTGCAGGTGGGATTCAACGTGGACGGAAAGATGGAATACACCGAGGCGAGCTTCGTGCGCGACCAGGCAGGCGTGGGCTCTACGGAGAGCGTGAAGAAGATAAAGGGTGACGTGAAACTGAAGAAAGTGGATTTTGCCATTCCCGTGGGCATATCATACGAATACATGAACGTGATTCTCGATGCGCGCTACAATATCGGACTGACAAAGGTCTACGACAACATAGACGGCAAGAACTCCGTGTTTACGTTTAGTGCCGGATACAGATTCTCTCTGTAAAAAACGACAGGCGGCAAACGGCAGAATCCGCAAGCCATGGCGCAATACGTACGCATCAGTGACCAAAATGTAAAAGAATATTAAAATATCAAGATATTCAAGGCCTCTTGCTTTGTAAACAAAATAATATTCTTACCTTTGCACCCGCTTTATGCAAATATAAATAACAATTTTAACAAAATCAAAACAATGTATTTAGATCAAGCTAAAAAACAAGAGATCTTTGGACAGTACGGAAAGTCTAACTCTGATACTGGTTCAGCTGAGAGCCAGATAGCATTGTTCTCATACCGTATTTCCCACTTGACGGAGCACCTGAAGAAAAACCGTAAAGATCATACTACCGCAAGGTCTCTGACCAAATTGGTAGGTAAGCGTCGTGCATTGCTCGATTATCTCTACGACCGCGACATTGAGCGCTATCGTACTATAATCAAGGCTCTCGGTCTGCGTCGATAATCATCGCGCTGCTGAATGCACAAAAAAGGACTAATCCCGATCGGCAACATGCCTGTCGGGATTTTTTGTTGCCACTACATAACATTTGCTGTCGTCGCCATAGCGCTTTATGATGAACAGAAAACACAAAAATATACATTTATATAGCATTTTTCATACTAAAAGTTATGTAATTAGAAAAAAAAAGATTAACTTTGCACCATATATCACAATATTTAAAGAAGGAAACGGCAGTTTTATTCACAAAAATATAGAAATAACGAATTAGATTTATTAATACGGTTATGAAAAAGTTCTTAATTATGCTGGCTATAGCCGGCGTTTCCCTGACCTCAATGGCACAGGAAACAGAAACTACAACAGAAAAGTATAGCGTAGCAACTAACTCTTTCTGGAGTAATTGGTTCGTACAGGGGGGAGTGCAGTGGACTGCGTTCTATTCTTCACTCGAGCATGGTTTCGACACATCAAACAACCCTTTCAAGAGTTTCCGCTCTAACCCACAGGCTTCTGTAGCTATCGGTAAGTGGTTCACTCCTGGTCTCGGACTCCGCACAAAGGTGTCTGGTATCTGGGGTAAGGCAAATGGCGACAGCTTCAAATACTGGAACGCACAAGAGCAGGTGCTCTTCAACCTGAGCAACATGTTCTGCGGCTACAACCCTAAGCGTGTTTACAACTGTATTCCATTCGCTGGTGCAGGCTTTGCACGCAACATGAGCTCTGACATGTATGCAATGGGTATGAGCATCGGTTTGCTCAACGAGTTCAACATCAACAAGCGCGTTGCCATCAACCTCGAGTTGGGTTGGAACCGTCTGGAGAACGACTTCTACTCAGAGGGACACGCAAACAACGGTCCTCGCGGATGGGATTCTCACGACAACTACCTCTATGCTGAGCTCGGTCTCACTCTCAACATCGGCAAGACCGGTTGGGCTAAGGTGCCAGATGTTGACGCTATCAAGGCTCTCTCTCAGTCACAGATCGACGCTCTCAACGCTCAGCTCGCTGACTCTAAGTCAGAGAACGAACGTCTGAAGGCTATGCTAAACGAGAAACCAAAGGAGGTTGCAATGCCTGAGTCTATCAAGCAGTTCATCACTACTCCGGTATCTGTATTCTTCAACATCGGCAAGACAGACGTTGCCAATCCTAAGGACCTCGTCAACGTTGAGGCTCTTGCTAAGTACGCCAAGACTAACAACTCTAAGATCATGGTTACAGGTTTCGCCGACAGCGCAACAGGTACTCCTCAGATCAACCAGAAGCTCTCTGTTAAGCGTGCTGAAATCGTTAAGGGCGAGCTTATCAAGATGGGTGTACATGCTGACAACATCTCAACTCAGGCTCACGGTGGTGTAGAAACACTCTCACCAATCTCATTCAACCGTCGTGCAACAGTTCAGATCACAGAGCAGTAATCTGCTCGTCTGAAAATCATAAATTAACAGGAAGCCTTCCGTCTCATCGCAGACGGGAGGCTTCTTTCGTTTTTTATAACTACTGCCACGCCTACAACCGAAAGGAGTCTGCTCTTATGGTGCTTTTTGCATCTCCTTTGCTAACGTTCATTCCATGAAACATTGTGGGTACGTTTTTGGCTCTGATTATGCCCAACCGGGGCAAGCAGCATGCCCCACTTGGGTAAGTAGCGTTCACAACCGGGGCAAGCAGCGTTCCCATTTCTTGAAGTTTTTGCTATCCTTGTCAAGGATCCGACCAGCCTGTTTGGAAAACAAATACCAACCATAAAAATGTCTGCCCTTATGTAGCCCTGCAATAGGTTTTCCGGAGAGCAATAAAAATAAATCTGATGCAAATTACCGAACTTTTTAAGTACGAATAATCCAAGATACGACACGTTCAATCCAAAATACATACAAACGGAACATTTACCATTTTTTTTGTATTGTTAATTTTCGTACATTTGTAGATGTGAAAAAGAAATGTGCAAGACAGTTGTACTGCACAGAAAAATTAATCTAACGAGAGTTCATTTAAAACAAATAGCTTATGTCTCAGAACAGAACAGTAATCCAAGGTCTCGAACCAGACAACGGACAGGGTGGAAACAACATGAACAGCGGACTCGGCAACAGCTTCTATTCCAGAAGCGGACGCCAGGCAGCAAGAGGCACCGTGGTGCCGGGAATGATGGGCAACGAAACACGGCAGCCAGACAACAACTCCGGAGAACAGCCACAACAAAGACAGCGCACCATACAGCCAGGAAAACCGGTTGTAGGATTCCTGTACTCTGTTTCCAGAACAGCTGCAGGAGAGTTCTGGCCTCTGCAGATTGGCCGCAACACTATCGGACAAAGCGCAGACTGCGACATACAGCTCGCCGAAGGCACCGTGTCGGGCAACCATGCCGTAATCGTGGTGAGACAGCAGGAGGGCAAAGGCGTGATAGCTTCTATCAAAGACCCGGAATCCACCAACGGAACAAGACTCAACGGAACACAGCTCGGATTCGACGCTGAAGCCTGCCACAACGGCGACATCATAACAATAGGCAACAACTACGAACTGCTGCTCATCCTCATCGATGCAGAGAAGGCAAACCTGAGAGTGAACCCTAACTTCATCGCCGTGGCAACGGAGGAGGACAGCGACGAATTCGGTGACGTGCCGCCATTCCGCAACGGACAGACACGCACCGAAGCCTACGACCCATACGGCAACAGCGGATACAAACCTACAAACGGCACTGTAGGAATGGACGGATCTATCGATCCTAACCACGGCGGAACAATCTCCATGTGATGCAACCTAAGAAGACCGTATTAAAACGTGGTGCATACATATACCTCTTTGCCGAAGGGGTGTGGTACTGCTATAACCCGGCAGAGATGCCATTGGGCAGCGGTGCTATGGGTGACGTGTATCTTGGCTTCAGATGCGACGACGGAGTGAAGGTGGCGATAAAGAGAGTGAAAGACTATTTCGCCAACAACTCCATGATAAGGCAAAGGGCACGTCAGGAGGCTTCACTCGCCTTCAGACACCCTAACCTCGTGGAGATGCTCGGATACTGCGAATATGCCCCCGACCGCGGACCCATCTGGATTATAAGCAAATATGTGCAGGGAGACGACGCTGACAAATATGTAGCGGCATTCCCCAACACTCACAACCGCGCCGAGAAAATCTGCCGGCTGATAATGCCGGTGATGGACGCCCTGGCATACATACACCAGAAGGGAGTGGTACACCGCGACATAAAGCCGTCGAACATCATGGTGGAAAACGGCAACAACGTGCGACTCATGGACCTGGGAATATCAAGAGTGAATGGCGGCAACAAGTTCTCGCAATACGGATTCATCGGCACACCGCAATATTCATCGCCCGAACAGATAAAGAGGGACGAGAGTTCGGGTGCCGAGAGCATAAACGGCCGCAGCGACATCTATGAGCTGGGCATCACGCTATACGAGCTGATAACCGGCAGCAACCCCATGGACAAGGGAAACGACACGGAGACGCTTGCGGCACAGATATCCGAGAAGCTGCCGCCCAGCGACAAGATACCGCCGCAGCTCATGCGGGTGATATGGAAAGCAACAGAGAAGGACCAGATGAAGAGGTTCCAGACAGTGAAAGAATTCAAGCAAGCAATAACGATGGCTCTCACCTACCAGCCTACAACGATGGAGAAGACAATGGAATGGGCAAAGCGGAACAAGGCTCTTGCCGCGATAATGGTCTTCCTCGCCATCTGTGCTATGGCAATGGTCATCGTTTTACCGTTCATCATAAATCAACAATAATGGATCTGCAGAAGATATATTCAGACAGCTCTGCCGACGTCATCGCATTTGCTGAAAGCCGCATCGGAGGAAGACGCGAAAACCAGGACTCGTTCGGATGGAACGACACGAGGCTGGGATACCTCGTCACCGTTTGCGACGGCATGGGAGGCGGACCGGGCGGAAAGACTGCATCCACGATTGCCGTGAAGGGAATCGTAGACTCCATAACGGATGCCTCGGAGAAGGACGACCCGAAGACAGTGGTTGCCGATGCCGTGAGAAGAGCCAACGACGCCATCATAGAGGCCGGCAAGCAGACGCCACAACTCAAGGGAATGGGCTCCACGGCGACGGTGCTCCTAATCGGCAAGCAGTCGGCAATCGTGGCTCATGTGGGCGACAGCCGCATATACCAGCTGAGGAGAGGAAGGAAGGTGTTCCGCACATTCGACCACTCCATGGTGTTCGAGATGGTGAAGCAGAAAGTGATAACAGAGGAGCAGGCACGCCTCTCTGCACAGTCTAACATCATAACGAGGGCTCTCGGCGCCGCCGAAACGGTGGATGTTGAAATTGCCGAGGTGGCGTATGAGAAGGGCGACCGCTTCATGCTCTGCTCCGACGGCATACACGGCACGATGCCTGAGAAGGAACTGTTGAAGCTGGTGTCGAAAAGAAGCGTAAGCCTCGCCACCGTGACCGACGACATCGCCACCCACGTGGACAATCTGGGACACAACGCCGGAGGCGGACACGACAATCTTACGCTTGCCCTCGTAGAAACAAGAAAGTACTCTAAACTAACTCCAAAGATGACCAAAGCAGCAAGAATAATCATCGCCGTAATGCTCGTGGGACTCGCGGCAAGCATAATGACAAACGTGATGCAATATCGCACCGCCAATGCGGCAACCAAGGCAACTGCCGACAGCATTGCATTATACAAAGACTCCGTGAAGAAAAGCCAGGCCGCAGTGGCTACCCTCACCGACTCCATCAAGAAAATAACTAAAAACAAATAATTCTGACTATGAAAGTATATTCTATTGGAAGAGAGACAGGATGCGACATCGTTATCAACGACAGCACCGATGTCATAAGCCGCCGACATGCCATCCTCAACGTCACGTCGATGGGAAAGATGACGATTGTTGACCAGAGCCATAACGGCACCTATGTCAACGGCATCAGGATAGCGCCCAATGTGCCGGTGCCGGTAACACGCAAAGACAGCGTATCGTTCGCCCACGTGGCACGCCTCGACTGGAACCGCGTGCCAAAGAGCGGCGAGGCAATAAAGTATGCCATCATAGCAGTAGTGGCGCTTGCAGTCATTGCCATAGCCGGATTCGGCATCAAGGCGGCAATGGGAGGCGGCAACTCTGCCGGAACGCAGGAGAAACCTGCTGCCGTGGCTGACACCACGAAGACCCAGAAAGACGAGGACAAGCAGAAGGATGAGAAAGCCGAAAGCAAGGACGACAACAAGAAGGACGAGCAGAAGGCTGACAAGAAACAGACAAAGAAAGACAACAAGCAACAGGCAAAAGACGACAAGCAGCAGAAGAAAAACGACTCAAAGGCTGCCGACGCCGCAAAGAAGGACAAGCAGCAGAAAAAGAACGACACTCCGAATGAAGACAACGACAAGAAGTCTGCCGGACTGAGAATCTGATGCCAGGCAACTGTCAATAGTATACATATTATTATATAATCAATAAAAAGAACGCTACACTATGAGAATATTGAAAATAGGACGCGACGCAAGTTGTGATATCGTCATACAGAGCCCGATGGTAAGCTCGGTACACGCTGAACTGACACTGCTCGACAGCGGTGACATGATGATAGAAGACAGAGGCAGCCACAACAGCACCTTCGTGATGGGACAGCAGATAAAGCCGGGCACACCGGCAAAGGTGACACGTGGCGACAAGATAACGTTCGGCAACGTGGACCTACAGTGGAACCAGGTGCCGATGCCTGAGGACAACTCGGCATACAAGGGCATCTACGGCATCGGAAGCCATTTCAACAACGACATACAGGTGACGGGAGCCACGGTGAGCCGCTATCACGCCACAGTGAAACAGGGACGCGACGGAAAGTTCTATATCTTCGACCACAGCAAGAACGGAACGACCGTTGACGGTGTGCGCATACCGAAAGACACGCCATACCGCATCAAGAAGAATAGCGCCGTGGTCTGCGGCGGAGTGCCGGTGAACCTCGCCACACAGTTGCCATGGCCAAGCGAGTCGTGGAAATATATCGTGGGAGCAGTGGCAGGACTGGTAGTCCTCGTCGGAGTAGGATTCGGACTGATGAAAATCATCGGTGGCGGATTCGGCGGAGGCAAGGAGTATAGCGACGAAGAGCTGTATGCACGCTACAACACTTCCATAGCCATGATAATCGGAAACAACCACCTGGAGGTGACATGCGGCGACCTCGACCTTGCTGCGTCGGCCGGAATACCGACAAAATGGGTTCCCATCAGCAGAGCCACTTCCATCTCACAGGAAGAGATAAACAGCATCAACTACAAGTCGTGGGCAAACAAGGCCGTAGTGCTCGTCACTGCAAACTACTACTTCGTGGGTGCTGAGGACATATCCGCCATACAGGAGTACATCCTCAACCGCACAAGTTTCGCCACGGGATTCTTCGTCTCGCAGGACGGACAGCTCGTCACCAATCTGCATGTCGTGAAGCCTTGGCTCTTCGACACGTCGGTAAGCGAACTTGAGATGAAGATAAAGACACAGCTCTCGGCAATGGCTACAAACAAAGAGTTCATGAACAACATACAGATGAAGTCTGCCGACGGTCTGCAGGCATACACCACCATGGTGAAAGTAACCGGCGTGAACGATGGCATCAGCATCATCCCACAGGCCAAGTATTTCTCAGTGGAGAACCTCATCCGATGCAGAGTGCTCTCTGCCGGCGACGACACGAATGTGGACGTGGCTCTCATACAGTCTGACAAGGGTGAACTGCCTCACGGCAGCACATTCATCAACCTGAAGGACTCTATGGACGTGAACGACAACGACCTCACCGTAGGCACACACATCTACACCATCGGTTTCCCATTCGGAATCAGTCTTCAGAAGACCGACTCTGAAAAAGGCATACAGGTGCTGGCACGTGGCGGAAGCATCACACAGATGCCTACAGAGTTCAGCTTCGGATTCGACGCCGCATCCTTCGGAGGTGCCAGCGGATCTCCTATCTTCAACAAGAAGGGAATGCTCGTAGGAGTGCTCAACTCCGGAGTATCGGTATCCCAGGGCTTCAACTATGGCATAAAGGCGAAATTCGTGAAGGAGCTCGTGGAGAACCCTCACGTGGTGAAATAGGCCCCTAACGGTAATTCGGCTGTTATAATACTGGCTCTGGCAGTAGACAAGATACGAGTAAACAAGGAGGAAACTATAAAGATGACAAACATGAAGAAGATAATAATGTCGATAATGATGACGGCGATATGCACAATCGCATCTGCCGCCATCACACAGAAGATATACCTCAAGAACGGTTCGGTGCTCAGCGGCTTCATTGCCCATCAGGAAAAGGACGGATACATGGAGGTGAGCACCGACGAGGCAATCATCTGCATCAGCGCTTCTGACATCACGGTGAAGGAAGTGACACGAAAGGAAAGCCAGCTCGACAAGGCATGGCGCAAATGGGCAAAAGACAATGATGCGCTCATGGGCTACGGCAACGACAAGTCTTTCACTCTCTGCAACATCTCTGCCGGAGTGGATGTCAACGACTCGATAGCCAGCGAACCGGACGAACTCGACTTCGAGGAGCGTCTGGCTGAGGATGGCAAGACATTCAACAACGTGCGCATCCTGGAACGTGGCATGAAGGTAAGATTCCTGCAGCTCGCTCCCGACAGCTATATTCTGAGATGGGACGAGATAGACCGCATAGAGGGTGTGCGCAGCGCAAAGAATGCTCTCTCGGGACTCAAGCGCACTTACATGCTGAAGTCGGGCAGAACGGTAGAAGGTGAATATGCCGGTGAATCATTCGAGACGGTAAGCGTGTTCAAAAGCGACGGTACGGTGGAGACAATGCCCTTCGGCGACATCAAGACACTGAAGATTTCTGCCGTCAACCCCAACCAGGACATCTCCGAACAGAGTCCGCTGCGCGATGTGGTGACACTGACCAACAACCGCACGAGACGCGGAATCATCGTGGAGCAGTATAACGGAGGACCGGCAAGCGCCAACTACATCAAGATGCGCAACTCGAATGGTGTGGAAGAGAAGATCATGACCAGCAACATCGAGTCTATCGGCAAGGAGAAGAACACGGCTTACAATCCTCTGTTCGACATTCTCCTGAAGCCGGGCGAAGTGATGGTAAACAGGGAAAAGGCTGAATTCGTGAATGTCACGGAAAAGGACGATGCCCTCGTTCTCGACTCGATACCGGAAAAAGTCGTCAGACTGAAGTCTAAAAGTGGCATGGCGACATTCGACGTGGAATACAACGGTGACGTGAAAGCCGAAATGTTCCAGGTGGTGACGCTGACAAAGAAAACCGTCAAGAAGGTTGATGTATACAGCTTCACCTACAAAGACCTCGCACGCTCCACATTCCAGCCCAAGAAAGAAGAAACAAGCATGAACGGCACGAAGAAAGTGACATTCAGCGTTCCTGCAAATGCTGTCTTCGCCATATACTATTCCGCTTCAAACCGAGCCATACCTATCAAAACTGAATAACAGACATATCCCGGCGGCAATAAATGACTCTATTGTCCGTTATGGATACTGAGTGAGAAGCGAACAGTAACCAGTGCCTATAGCCGTATGTCGCCCCAAAGGCGGCATCCGGCTAATGCTGGTTAAAAAGAACTCTCCATTAAGCGGTTTGATGACCGTTGAGGTAAAAAGGTCTGATGACCACTTTGGGGCAATGCTCCGACAACTAAAGTAACGAAGAAAAAAGCTAAAAATAAAGAACCGATGTTCCCTATATTCTCCAAGACAATCAGCCTACACGGAGCTGCCAACTCCATGCAGGGCGGACGAAAAGAAAACCAAGACGACCTGGGATTCATAGACACGCCGCTTGGCTTCCTCTTCGTGGTCTGCGACGGAATGGGTGGCGGACCGGGAGGCAAGACCGCCTCAGCGATAGCCAAACAGGAGATTGCCAGACATCTGAACTCCTGCAATCAGCTGACGCCACGCAAACAGGCTCTGCGCATCGCCGTGGCAAAAGCCAACGATGCCCTCAACGCCGCAATGGCAGCCAACAAGGAACTGCGCGGCATGGGAACCACAGTGGTGGCGATACTCATCAACAGTGAATCTGCTATAGTATGCCACGCTGGCGACAGCCGCTGCTACAGGATGCACGGCAGACTGATGCTCTTCCGCACGCAAGACCATTCGCTCGTGGGAGAACTGGTGAGAAAGAAGGTGATGACGGAAGAGGAGGCTCGCGTCTCTCCCCAGTCCAACGTGATATCCAAAAGTCTCGGAAGCAAGACCGACCACAACCCTGATATCGAAGAGACGGGCTATCGCAAGGGCGACCGGTTCATCCTCTGCACTGATGGCGTGTGGGGAAGCATGCCGCACAAGAAGCTGCTGAAATTCTTCGCCGCCAAGGGACAGACAGCAAATGTGGTGGGAAGCATATCGAGCGAAGTGGACAGACTGGGATTCGCCAAGGGCGGACACCACGACAACCACACCATCGCAATAATAGAGATGGACTGCAACTCCAAGCTCCACGACAAGTGGTATAAGATGATGCTGACAGCAATCTGCGGCATTGCTGCCCTGGCGGCCTTCATCATCGGAATATGCCTCTACAGCGGCAGTGCCGGCAATGACACGGCAAGCATCGGCAACACGCCACAGGAATCCGGAAAAACTCTTCACATCGGCAACGGACCGGCTGCTACACCTTCCCAGACGGATGGCAAAATCACGGAAAACCTATCGGACAAGAATCTCCTGAAGGATGTCAACGACACCACAAAGAAGAAGGACGAAGCCGCTGACGGAGACAACAAGGGAAATGCCTCTACAGCGGACAACAAGAAGGCAGATGCCGACAAGAAGGCTGATACAGAAAGAAAAGCTAACGTCGACAAGAATGCCGACTCCGGCAAGCATCCTGCTGCCGACAAGAATGGCAGCAAGGATAACAAGGATGCCGGAAAGGGAAAGAAGACCGTTGCCTATGGCGACCCTGCCAAATTCAAGACATCTGTCAACCAGGCCCTGACGGCACTCGACAACATGTTGGGATATCACAATGGCAATGAGAAAAAGACCAAGGAGCAGAAGGGACTTCATGCCGACAAGGTGATAAAGGCAATTCAGAACATAAAGGCTCTATGCGGCAAACAACGGGAACCGGAGGTTAACGGCATTCTCGCCTATGCCAAGAAGAACAAGACCGCGATGGCTGAAGTGTCGAAGGGCAGCAAGTCATACGGTTCGAGCCCTAAAGCCCAGGGCATAATAAAAAAGATAAAGGAAAAATTGGAGAAGATAAAGAATAACACGAAATAAATGCGGCGGCAGGTTAACGCAACGCCTTGCCGACGACAGGAACAGATAATCAACAGAACATTAATAAAGAAACAAAACATAGGATTATGGCAATAATAAAACTTCAAGGTGAAGCTGAAAAGCGAAACCACATTTGTTATCAGTTTAATTCTGAAGAACCGCCTATCGGTGAAGGCGGAATGGGAAAAGTATTCAAGGGAGTCTGCGTCGACGAGCGTACGGGAGTGTCACGCCCAGTAGCCATCAAATTCATGTTCGACGACCTGCCGGCAAATGCCTACGAGAGAGCAAGGCGTGAGGCTGAGATACAGCTGCGCAACGACAACCTCGTGGAGATGCTCGGATTCATAGAGATTAGCGACCGCAACAACGTGGGCGAGGTGGTGACACACTATCATGTGGTCAGCGAACTGCTCACCGGTGTGTCGCTGTCGGATATCCTGAACGGCAAGACACAGGACAGAAACGGACAGGACGTGCCGTTCGCCGTGAAACTGCTCACCGACTACAAGAAGGACCCGGAGCGCTTTGCCAAAGTTGTGGTCATGAACGTGTTGTCGGGACTCATGGCGCTGCATGATGCCGGATATATACACCGCGACATCGACCCTTCGAACATCATGGTGACAACCGACGGACATATCAAGCTCATCGACTTCGGTATCGCCAAGCAGATGAACACACTGACGACAAGCGACAAGCAGCTCACCGTTGCCGGCAAGTTCATGGGAAAACCGGAATATGCCGCTCCTGAGCTGGCTCTCGGCGACATCAGCCACCAGAATCAGACAACTGACATTTATGCCGTCGGCATACTTCTGTATCAGTGTATCGTGGGACACACTCCTTTCGAGGGAGCGCGCCACGAAATCCTGCACAAGCAGCTGAAGGAGAAACTGCCGCTGGGCAAGATAAAGGACAAGACACTGAAGAAAATCATTGAGACAGCATGTCAGAAGAACCAGTCGCAGCGCTTCCAGACCTGCGCCCAGATGCGTGTCGCCCTGGAATCCGGCGAAGTGGCTGGCGGCGGAGCTTCAAAGAAGACAATGGTCATCATCGCCGCTGCCGTGGCTGCATTGCTCATCATCGGTGGTGCATTCGCCATCCACACCAACCAGAAGCAGCAGGAGGTGGAGCAGCAGCAGGTTGCCATGGTGCAGAAGCAGAAAGCAGAGCAGAAGACCAAGAATATCGACGACAAGATAACGGCTGCCGACATGCTGGCGCTGAAAGGTCAGGACCGGTCTAAAGACGACTACGAAAAGAAGCTCATGGAGGCATATACTTCATACAAGCAACTGGCTGACATGATAGGCAGCGACGGCGACCTGCAGGCAAAGGCTACTGAAGTGCAGACCAAGATGGGCAACGTGGCAAAGGAACTGAAATCCGCCTGCCAGGAACTGTCGAAACAGATTAAGTTGGTGGAAGGCACTGAATATGAGAGTAAATACAGAGAGAGAGTTAATAGATTGAATGACTTCATAAACCAAAATAAGATACAATGAAAAAGATAATCAGACTATGTCTCTGTCTGGCAATGCTTTTCGTTGCCATCGGAGCACATGCGCAGACTGCTGCTGACGGAATTTACAGCAAGGGAATGGCACTGAAGAAACAACGCACCAAGACTTCGCTTACACAGGCTATAGCAAATTTCAGAAAAGCCAAAGGACTTTACGCCACCGAGGCTGGAAAGGACAAATGCGACGCACAGATTGGCGCATGCAACTATCTCTTGAAAAGGATTAACAAGCCGAAACCAAAACCGAAACCTATAACGAAGAATGATGCCCAAAAAACTGTCGTTGAAGAGGTTGCACAGGTTGACAAGCACAAGAACGTGGAGATAAGTCTCTCTGAGGACTACCTTGACTTCAAGTCAAGGATGGAAGGCGGAGCACAGTCTGTCACCGTGACCTGCAACTACGACGACTGGTATATCGAAGACCAACCCAAATGGGTGAAGGCAAGCAAGGCTGGCAATGACAAGATATACGTGGAAGTGGAAGACAACTTAGGCAAAGAGAAGCGCAGCGGTGTGGTTTCCATCAAATGTGGCGACGTGGATGTCGATCTTGTCATCAACCAGAAGAAGGCCGACATCACACGCAAAGTGAAAGAGGGTGCCGTAAAGGTGTGGAAGAGCCTTTTCGGCGGCAAGAAAGACAAATAATAGAGACACTTATATAGCACCTGTATTTTCCCCCTTGCCGTGGGGAACACATCCCCCTAATGTGGGGTTTTGTTCCCCACGCCAGGGGGATTTTTTCGACCAATGCCTCTCGCTATCCCAAATCGGTCATCAGGCGGTTTTGTATTGTACGTCTGATAACCGTTTGTGGGTTCAATACAGGGCTATATTTTGCCGTTACGCGTTTTTTTATTATTTTTGCGCCAGTAATAAAACCTATCAAAATCCAGACGACAATGAAAAAGACATTCTTGACAATACTCCTGTCCGCAGCCTTGGCAATGGGTGCAACGGCACAGAACTCCAAGGCATTCAAAAACGCAATGGCAGATGCTATGGCTGGCAACGTGGAAGCCCAATGCTATGTGGGCACCTGCTATATGAATGGTAACGGTGTGGACGAAGACCCTGCCGAAGCCATGAAATGGTTCAGAATGGCATCCGACAAGGGTGACGCCCTGTCTCAGTTCTTACTCGGTTCTCTATATTTCAAGGGAATCGGAGTGGAGCAGAACTACAAGGAGGCTGCACGCTGGTTCCGCAAGTCTGCCACCCAGGGTAACGTTGACTCCCAGTACCAGCTTGCCGTCTGCTATGTTGAAGGCATAGGAGTGGGCAAAGACATGAAAGAGGCTACCCACTGGTATGAGCAGGCAGCAAATCAGGGCGACATACAGGCTACCTACGAGCTCGGCGGATGTTATCTGAATGGTGAAGGAGTGGCACAAGACAAGGAGAAAGGCGTCAGCATGATACGCACGGCAGCAGAAAAAGGTCTTGCCCAGGCACAACGCAGTCTCGGCATCTGCTATCTCAACGGTGAGGGAGTGAAAGAAGACAAGGCGCAGGCTAAGGAATGGCTGAAGAAAGCCGAAGCTCAAGGCGACACCATTGCATCCGGCATCTGTCAGGATAACGGTTTCACCATCATCATGCCGGGAGGCAAGAAACAGGACAACTGACGATATTCGAATAACAGGATGGTTAAAGGCGGTATTTGTATGATTTTATGCAAAAGCCGTTAAAGGTCATTAATTTATGGGACTATCAGGTTCTTATTCTTATGGAAATGCTTAAGTTTGCAACTTTCAAAAGGTGAAGTAATGCCGAAAGGTAAACACATAATAAACAATAAGCAAAAGCGTGCAGCTCAATGAGTTGCACGCTTTTTGCGTTTATGGGGTTCTTGTTTCTTATGCCTTTGTTATGCGCTTGTTTATCTCTTATTTGCAGCACATTTGCAACACAACAAAAAAGTAGATAATGTGGGACTTGTTCCTACCAAAACATACTAATGCATACTTAAAAGTAGAAAACATGCCAGCAATAGGATTTGAAATCAAACGCAAGTGTAAGGTCTGTGGTGAAGTGTTCCTTGCCAAGACTCTTGACAGCCAGTATTGTTCGCCTAAGTGCAGCAAGGTGGCTTGGAAACGAAAGAAGGACGCAAAGGAAAAGAACGAGAAACTGGATCGTTTGGCACAGCACATTCCTGACATTAGGGAATATGTGTCGGTGAAGGAAGCGGTGGCGATGTTCGGAGTGGAACGTACTACACTCTATCGGCTGATAAAGAACGGTACAGTTCCTGCCATCAACGTCGGCAAGCGACTCACCCGAATTAAACGCTCAGCCTTGGAAACCATGTTCCTTACCAGAAAAGAAAGTCTTGCAGAAAGAGAGAAACCTGTGCCCAGAAGATACAGTATGGAATCAGAGGACTGTTATACCATTGGTGAGGAAAGCATTATCGAACACCAAGGTGACCGTGAAGCTGCGCAAGTCCGTTCACCATGACAACGAGTGGTATCTTTTCATCGAGTCGTACCCTGTGTATAAGAAAGGAGACAACAAGCCAAGTCGTGTGGTTGAATCGGTAAACCGAACCATCTCCACACCACAATGGGATATGTCGTCCATTGCCCGTGTGCTGCCTGACGGCTCGTTCAACTACAAGCCGAAGCGTGACATAAATGGCATTATCCAATACAAGTCGCGCATAGACCAAGAGGCTTGCATCTATGCGGACAACGTGCGCAAACTTCGGCAGCATGAATATGAAATGCCGCCCTGTATTCCGACCGTGAGGAAGAAATCATTGAACAGAATGAACGTAGCGCACAAGACTTCATTAAATATATGTTGTGTTATTACAAAACATGACTTCTTTACAAATACAAAAATTCAATCGCTGCGTGATATCTGCATAGAATAATTTTGGATTATAGAAATCTTCCGTAAAATGCATACGAAAAAGATTAAAAGAAGGTTATTTTATGGGAAAGTTTGCCATATTAGCGACTTTGTTCCGTAAATATTTTACGGAACAAAGAATGTTTTGTAACTTTGCCGTATATAATTTAAAAAAGTAAATATTAGCTATGCTAACAAGATTTGCCGTTAAGAATTATCGTGGATTTGCTGATAACATAGAGTGGAATTTGTCGCATCCATGCAGCTATTCTTTCAATACGGATGCCATTAAGAACGGTATTGTGAAGAATGGCATCATATATGGTCCAAATGGATCAGGAAAAAGTAACTTAGGGTTGGCTATCTTCGATATAGCCAATCATTTGTCGCATAAGTGGAAGAAACACGATTACTATTTGAACTATGCTTCGGCATATGGATACAACCTGCCTGTAGATTTTGAGTATGTCTTTAATTTCGGTAAAGATGTCATATCATATAACTACTCAAAGGTGGCAAAGGAGCTTAAAGGGATTATCGTAAAGGAGCAATTGTTCTTGAATGACAAGGAACTACTATATAAGGACACGGATACGTTGCGCTTGAACAAAGAGTTCGCTTTGACGGATGCAGCCATTGACAATTTGAAAAACAGCGCAAATAACATCTCGATTGTCAATTATCTGTTGAGTGTTGTGCCTTTTCCTGAAGGGCATGCCTTGCTGAAGCTAAGAAACTTTGTTGAGAATATGTTGTTCTTCAGAAGCCTTGACAATCGTGAGTTTATTGGACTTAAAGAGGGAGGAAGCAACATAGAGGAATATATCATCAACAATAATCTTACAGAAGATTTCTCGAATTTTCTGAAAGAAGTGAGCGGTCAGCATTTTGTGTTTGCTAAACCCATGCAGGGCGAGAACATGCTTTATACGGTTATCAATGGCATCCGTATGCCATTTGTGTTAGTTGCGTCTACGGGCACAATGAATTTAGAATTGCAATACTACTGGTTGAAAGAGATGGTGAATGCTTCATTTATCTTCATTGATGAATTTGATGCTTTTTACCACCATGAGCTTTCATATACCCTTTGCCGCCGATTGTTCAAGAGTGACAACCAGTTATTCTTGACTACTCATGACACGTTTTTGTTGTCAAATGATTTGCTACGCCCTGATTGTTTCTTCATATTAAAGAACAACAATATAAGTGCGGTATGCAATCTTACGGACAAAGAGCTTCGATTTGGTCACAACTTGGAGAAACTGTATAGAGGGGGTACGTTTGGCGTATGATATTGTTCGTATTTGAAGGTGGAAAAGCCGAGCCTACGGTTTTCGATTCGATAGGAAAACTATTCCTGCCGAATGAAGAACTATGCGTAGTTAAGTGCAGGCATGATCTCCCAACATTGTACTCAAACCTAAGAGCCAACGGTTACGATTTGTTTCGCTCATTGCCGTTTGAGGATAATGGCGTTATATTGCCAAAGGACAAACGCTTGGATACACTATTTTCACAGGTGTTCTTGTTTTTTGATTATGATTTCCAAAACAGAATCGGTGCACAGAAGGTCAACAATATATTGGACGAGATGCTGGATTTCTTTGATGATGAAACAGAAAATGGGAAACTTTACATCAACTATCCCATGATTGAATCATTGAAATACACCAAGGAAATACCAGATGCTGACTATTGGAAATATGTTGCGACAAGGGACGAGTGCGCCAAGCATTTATTCAAAGGTAAGGCCGAACGTTTCGCTTATGCACAAGCAAAAGCCTTTCGATTCATCGACCTTGATAAGACAGACAAGGAAACCGTCAAGAACAACTGGGAAAGTTTGAAAATTCAAAATGTATGTAAGGCTCATTATTTAGTAAGTGGTTGCAATACCATCCCACCAGAAAAATCAACGATCAATCAGAAAAGCATATTTGAAGCGCAGAAAGAGAAATATGTGAATACGGATGAAATGGTTTCCATATTAAACTCTTTTCCAATATTCTTGTATGATTATTTGAAATGATTGGGAGAATTTTTCTAAGCCAAAAATCATTTATCCCTATATGACTAAATATATGCCTTTTGTATATGATGAAGCAAACTTCTTGACCAATCAAAAATGCTTTATTATTACAGGACAAAATATAATGGCTCATCATTGGTACTGCTATCAATGACAACGCAGCACCGACATACATAAACCTAATCTTTGCCTTGTCGCTTATGGGCGATATGCCTACAAACAAGGCAAGGACGAGCGACTATGCGCAGAAGCAGAGTGCCAGTAATGCTGTTTCCATATTCTATTCTGTTTTTTAATCTTTCAAGCAAGCAAGTGGTATTACTTTGACACCGTCTGGGCGTGTGTAGGCCATGCTGCCACCTGTCATGACAATCATCAAGTCGGGTTCGCGCAACGGCACCTGATTTTCTGTCTCATTATGCACTTGAACGAGTCGTTTAATTTCCAAAAGATGTTTGGCTCCTTCTTCTATTTCACGGCTGCCAAGCTTGCACTCTATCAGAGCATAGCGTCCATCGTCAAGATGAAGCACCAAGTCGGCTTCCAGTCCGTAGCGGTCGCGGTAATATGACAGATGATTGCCAAACCCTGGAGTATAAGCCCGAAGGTCTCTCGCACACATCTGCTCAAAGATGAAACCAAAGGTTTTGAGCTGCGTCATCAATGCTTTTGTGGAAAGTCCTAATGATGCAATTGCAATGGACGGGTCTACAAAAGCTCGTTTTATACCACTTCGAATTGCAGTCTTGCTTCGGACGGCAGGACACCAAGCTTCGATGTTGTCGATAACGAACAATTTGTTTAGGGAGGTTACATAATCCTCAAACGCACTCATAGAAAGTGAAACTTCACCTGAGGCTGTTACATCAGCTAACAGAGCGGTATTCTTTGCCAATGTTGAGATGTTACGGGCATACGAACGCAATATTGCACGAGTTGTCCGTTCATCCCTTTGTACGCCATCCACTCTTGAGATATCGTCACGACAAATGGCATCAACATAGTTGCGTGCAATAAGTAGCTTTGCCTTGTCACTCTTCATATTTAGAAATGCAGGCCATCCACCACGACAAGCAGCATAAATCAAGTCTTCAATCTTCATATTTGAAGTGATGCCGTCTATGTCTAAGTCTTTAATATCAAACAATTCTTTAAGTGAAATTTTTCCGTTAGACTCTCCTGACTCCCATAGACTCATTGGCAACATCTTCATTCGTGAAATCCTACCCGTACCAGAATGATGTATTTTACTTCTGTCTACAACAGTAGACCCCGTAAGAATGAATTGGCCTGGAACCTGACGCCTGTCCACCATAGTACGCACGGCATCCCAAAGCACAGGAGCATCCTGCCATTCATCTATAAGACGAGGAGTTTCACCCATCAACAACAATGATGGTTTCGAGGCAGCAGTTGCAGCGTATTCTTCCTGCATCTCCGTGTCCTGCATCTTAATGACACTTTTGCTCATTTGTTCCGCAGTTGTTGTCTTTCCGCACCACTTAGGGCCCTCTATTAGTACAGCCCCGAAAGCCTCAAGACGCTCTGCCAGTTGAAGGTCTGCAATTCTATGTGAATAACTCATATAGTAACCGTGATTTGATTATGTGTGCAAAGTTAGTGATATTCAGTTATATATGCAAGCAAAAAACTGATATTTGTGGATATTTAATACTATGAATTGCGTTGTTTTATTACTAACTTTTGTGGTAATTTAGAACTAACTTTTGTGGCAATTCATTTGTATTTTTTGCTGTATTTCATTTGTAGTTTTTGAGGTACTACATTTGGTATTTACAAGTAAAAACACTACCTCTTAATAAGGTAGGCTGCACTCGGGAATACAAAACAAAACTTCGTATTTGTTTTGATATTCCGCTCATTTGCACTACATTTGCAGCAGTTGAGTGCGTGTTTGCTTATCGTTGCTTATTTCCATATTTGACCAAGGTCAAACTCGACTGCACTCGGAAAAGAAAGCAAGTTTTCTTTTCTCTCGTTAGCACGAGTTTTGCAGTACATTTGCAGCACGCTCACACAGATGGCTTGTTTAATAACGGTTTGCATTTCGAGGAGGTGAAGTAACCAAGGAGCGAAGGCAGTGGCAAGCTCGCTTGCCACTGCTGAGTGACGACGGTTACTCGGCGAGAGCCAAGTATTTTTGACAACTATCAATAACGATAAATAATGAAATGGGTGTAGATCAATGAGTTACACCCATTTTTATTTTGGTTAATCTTTGTATAATTACCGATTTCTTCCGATATTTATCTTATATTTGATTAGGTGGAATAAAAGTAATGGTTGTAAGTATCAGTCCGTATTCTCCAAAACAAACAAAAAACAATGGGAATATTTTGATGATTAAAAGAAAAGTAGTATCTTGACAGCAACATACTCACCCCGCTTCCCATAAGAACAGCGCGCTCAGGGTGGGTCTTTTTGTTTATGGACATGGCTAAAATTGCGTATCTAAAACAGATAAAACCATTTGATGACCAAATAAGCATTCTGAAAAGCAGAGGTATGGTAATCAAAGATGAAGCGCGCGCAAAACAGATTTTGCAGAATATCAGCTATTATCGTCTCAGTGGCTATTGGTATCCACTCTTGGCTGATAAACAACATCATCTGTTTAAGTCAAGGCAAGAAAGGAAAGAAGGTACCTGCCATTGACCTGAGCCGAGCACAGTTGTTTGCGTGTGTCCATCACGATTCAAAGTCTGGCATTCCTCACCTTCATATTCTGATCAATCGCATTGACCTTGACGGCAATCTGATGACAAACCGTTTTATCGGTAATCGTTGCACAATGGCTGCCCACACCATCAATGTTGAAGAGGGTTGGGAGTTGCCAGAGGATATTCACAAGGCGAATGTCAAAGAGATTACGGATGCGTGTTACAAGGTGCTTTCAGAAATGCGAGCTTACTCCTGGAACGACTATGTTGACAGTATCAAGGCTCTTGGTTATGACGTGAAGGTTCAGGAGGACAAAGACGGAGTTAAACATGGGTACACCATCATGAAGGGTAACTCTCGATACAAGTCTTCTATACTTGGTGTTGGTCGTGACCTTATGCTGAAGAATCTGAGAGGCACTTGGTTGAAATTCCACAAGGCTAATCAGGTGACGGTTGGCAGTACCGACACTGGCATGGGCATGGCAAAGCCGGTATCGAAACCTGTTGTACCAGAGCAAAGTGCAAATGTGCAAGGCGAATCAAGCCAGTCTTCAACTCAGTCGTCTGGCACCAAGGAAACACGTGCTTACGTTCTTTGGGACAACAACGGTAAGGAACAAAAGACCTATGTTTCTGACCACATCTATAATGTCATCAAGGATGCTGTTGAACCTGTCAATGATAGTACCGAGGCTCTTGAAAATTGCATCAAGACAGCCATCCTTCTGTTCGCTGGCTATGTCGATGGTGCAACCCGAATTGCTGAATCATGTGGTGGCGGTGGCAGTCTTGGCAGTGGTTGGGGACGTGACAAGAACGAGAAAGACGATGACTGGGCTCGTCGCTGTGCCAAGAAAGCGAGCTGGCTCTGCAAACCTGTTGTTAAACTCAAACGTTAAACCTAAAATTGTAAGATATGGCTAAGGATATTACAAAACTTGTTGCCAAGATCGAGCAGAAGCAGGAAGTCAAGGAGGAGGTTACCAACTTTGACGAACAGCTTAAAACGCTTAGATTGGCGGTGACTAATCTGATTACCTGTGCTGACAATGTTAGACTTGCCAGTTTAGAGGTTCCTGTGCTTTTAGCATCTTTCAATGCAGCCAAAGATAGTATAGACAACGCTGTCGATGGTATCTGTAATGCCATTACTCGTGCTCATCAGACTCCTGTAAAGGTTGACTTTACGGACGAGAGCAAGAGTTATCTGGAGGCTGCTCACCAGAAGCTAATCGCGAATGAGAATGTGTTTATCAAGAACCATGAGGCAAAGGTTGATAATAGCCTTAAAGCCTTGGGAAACAAGGTTGAGAAAGTAATGAATGGCTACAAAGGTATATTCATTGACAAGAAGACCTTCAACATCTACTTCTGGTTATTTATCGTCATCATGGAGATAGCTTTGTGCTCTACGATTTTACTCATTTGCTATGTGGTAAAGTTTGGTTGGCTATAAAGCATTAGTTGAGTCAGTTGTTATTTTGGATTACGAGACAGCCCCATCCGTGAGGACAGGGCTGTTTTATTGTACCATACAAATTAGTCACTTTCAATAATTTTACATGTCAAGAATGAACACTTTTGGTTTATTCCGTATATTGTAATTGTCATCTAACATTGCTGCATTTGAAAACACAATGCTATCATGCTTCTCTGTTCCAAAAGCATCGTGTGCATGACCAAACAAGTGATACTTGGGCTTAATCTCAAACACTTTGTTCCTTAGAGGTGCATTGCCCCAATGGGTTCCTGACGATTCATCGAGTATCATTACTGGTGGTTCATGTGTAACAAGCACGTCTATTTTATTCGGAATGAGTATCTCTGAATGGTTGTATGCCAGACCAAAAAACTTCACCCCATCTATCTCACATCCTCTATCTTGCAGAAAATAAACATTGTCTGGAAGATCTTCTATTCCATCAGCATCCCACAGACATAAGTCATGATTGCCAGTGACGAAGACCTTGTGCTTATAAGGCAATTCTATAAACCAGTTAAGAAAGTCGAGAGTTTCTTCCTCTGTACCTTGCTCCGTGAAGTCGCCACAATGTACGATAACATCAGCAGCTGGCATGTTAGTAAGTTGCTGATGCTTGTTGTGAGTGTCTGATATTTGGAGTATGCGCATAGTTACTTAATCCTTTTAAGTTTTAACTCACAGGTTCTGTAAGTTTTAGAGAACTTGTCATATTCCTCGTATGTAACCATCATCTTGCCATCTACAATTTCTTGAATGTTCCATTCCTTATCAATGACTCCACCTTTAGGCTTTTGTAATTGAAAAGTCAATATGTTTGCAGTAATTTTATATTGCCCTTTATTTACAACCACCCATTCTCGTGGTTCGTATGTGCTATACCAATAACGCTGACATTTTCCGTTCTTCTGGAACTCATAACGGTATGGTTCTGTCTTAGGGTCAAGAATTGGCTCCCACAAACCTATAACGATTTCGTCATATTCTTGATACCTGTAGGCGTACAATTCTGGATCATCTTCTTTTATAGCTTCTTTCAATGCTAAACGTTCTTTTTCGTACTCCTCATAAAATTTCTCATTGTCTCTGTCAATTTCCTCCTGAGTTTTGGTTGTTTCTACAGTGTCTTTTGATTCCACATATTCATCAGTATGGTTTGAATATGACTGATAGGCTACACCGCAGAAAAATACAGCTACAACTGCTATTATGCATAGGATAATTTTCAAAGTTTTCATAATTCTATAATTTAGTATGAATAGGTATAAAGACTGTGCCAATGATTCTCTACCAAGGAAGGAGTATATAGTTCTCCACCATTTACTGCTCGTTGATTAGCAAATATATTGGAATCTATGTCAATAGCAAAGCATTTTACTTCATCAGGATGTTGTAACTTTACTTTCTCTACTTTATTTTCCCATTTGCACCAATAAGTTGCATCTGCCATTATACACAGTTTAGGGGAAGATAGCGCTAATTCTATCCAACTGAAGGATTCCTGCTTCTTGTGATGTATATTATTGTCTTCAAGTTTCTGAGCATTATACTTTATCAATTCAAAGTATTCCAGAAGTTGAGATTCTGCATCCCTTGGTGTGTCAGAGTTGCCTGAAAATTTGAGTTCGCACAGATAGAGCTGTCCGTCATTATCTTTGCCGATAAGGTCAACACACTTTCGACGGCTATTGTCTGTAAATTCAATGGGTAACTCGATGTCAAGCCATTTTACTTCTTTTCCATCAAGAAGGGATGTGCCCTGCATAAGTAAAGCTCTCTGAAGTGCTTTCTCATTTGTATCTTTTATATTCGTTGATACATATCCAGGAGTGGAAAACTTTTTTGTTGGTTGATTCGTACTCATATTGATAAAAGAAATTGTTAATCAAAGAAATATCTTTTACAGAATTCTGCGTAATGCTTGCTTGACTTGATGTCATCCAGCATGTCATTGTAATGGAGTGTTTGGAACTTCATGTTATTCCATCCTATATTGGTTATAAACGAATTGAAGATTTCCTGACATTTGTTCGCTTCGGCTTGTAGTTGTTCAATCCTTTTCCGCATCTTATTAGAGTTAGTTTGATCCAACTTGTTTAGGAATCGTGGAGTCATTTCCCATATGACACTTTGCAGAACAACTTTTTCGCCGTTATACAACGAGCCTTTAATGCCATGTGTATAACGATATAGCGCAAGTAAATGACGACAAAGTTGGGAGAAATTATAGTACACAAATTCAGTAGATTGTAAGAAAAGTTTTCGCCATTCTTCTTTGTTGTCTTCTACTTCTATTGGATATTTGCTAACATCAAGGTATGAATCCTTAATGGTTTCATTTCCGCTATAGTAAGGTTCTAGGAATTTACTTTCAACAAAGTATAGAATACCATCACGATTGTAGCTAACATCAAGGTTAGCGAATCTTCCACCCTTATTTAAGGGCTTGGCTATCTTATTTTCAAAACTAAATCAGTTATAGCTCCTAATTCTTCAAGTAACTTGTAGTAGTTAACAGCAAGACCAGTCGATGAATTTATCTGTTTATACTGATTCTCCGTCTGACCATCTCCTTCAGTCAAAATATAGTTTTGTTCCTTTGTAAGTTTAACAAGTGGAGCAACATGGTAAACAGGATTGTTCTTTACTGTTGTTGCTATATTTTTATGCTTGTATTCATCGTATAATAAATCGGTGAATAATTTCATTGAGACTTTAGCCATTGTGTAATTGTTTTATAATTCTGCATCTGCTTCCTTATGTATGCAGATAACTTCTTTTGGATTAACTGTTTTGATTACTTTCTCTATTGTCTGGCGGTCGGCATGACCAGAGGTATGAATGTCCACAACATTGTAAAACATGTCACGGAACTGCTTGTACGTTGGATTGACCTTGACCTGCTCTGGATTTTTGTAATAACCATCCCATGATGAGTAGATGAGAAGTGTTTCTTCCTGAGGTAGTTTATCAAGTAAACCCTTGATTCGATCCATCTGCGATGTACCTACTACCATTGTCATACCAGTCTGCTTCAGTTTCTTCAGCAGTCGATCATTGTAGAATAATGGCTCGAATGAGAACAAACCTTTTGATGCTTTTGCTTCGCGCTCTGTGAAGTATGCCATCGTCTTCTTCATAAACATAGACCAAATGCATAGTGGTTTGGCTGCATCGATAGAAGCTTGGTTAATAGCAGCCAGTCTTTCTATGTCAGTGGCAGATGCAAGGACAAAGACATACTTGAAGGCTTTCATCACATTCTGCATTTTGTACGATACAATATGCTCATGGATGCACTTGTCTTCACGTTTGAGCATCGTACCCTCTGTGATAAGCACATCGATGTCAGTGGCATATTTCTTCAATGTCGGAATCAGTCCTTTACCCATGTAGCCATGCTCGCGATAGTCGCCCATGTGCCAGATACGCTTGCCGTCAGCTTCGACGAGGAACATGTGGGAGTCATAGATGCTATGGCAGTTGAAGAAAGGTGTTACCTTGATGTCGCCAATGCAGATGCTTTCTGGAACTTTGCGTGGTGAAGTACGCTGCCATACCTCAATCTTGTTGAGCAACTTACATTTGTTATCAGCAGATATGAGCCTATTCAAAGCGTCGCTATACTCCTGAGAATCACATTCGTTTTCAAGGAGTTCGTTGACTTTTAAGTCTGCGCCTTCGTATAGGACATCATACTTAATCTCCAGCAATCCTTTGGTTCCTTCACTCATGTACTGAGGAACGTCTTCAGGAATGTATTCAAACAATCCGACGTGATCCTCATGACCGTGAGTGTAGAATACCGCTTCATGCTGTTTCTTGTTCTGAGCAAATATCTGTGTCACCAACACTTCGTCCTCTTCGGGAGTTGTTGGTTCGCCATTGCCTGGCAGGTTCTGACCGAAGTCGATAAACACTCGCGAAGTTTCAGTTGAAATCTCCGTAATACAGCCACCAATCTGGTCAAGTCCTCTGTGAATTTTTATGTTCATATGTCTTGTAATTTAATGCTTTTCTATAGCCTTATGAAGGCGAATCATCTTGTCTTTCTGAACTTGGAGATTCACAAAGAACGGTGTTGCGATATTTGCATCTATCGCTATTTCCTTATCGTATTTATGCCATTCTACCTTCCAGCTGTGTTCTCCTGTAGTTTCATCTGTTATCACTTCATTGCCTTTGACTACCGCATAGCCGTAAAGGGCAGGACCTTTTGCAAGGTAGATGACATCGCCAATCTTGACAGAACGGCAGAAATACCAATAGGCGGCATTCTTGTTGTCATGGGTGGAACCTCGTTCTTGATTATATGCCTTTTTGAACTGGTCTAACGAGTAGTATTTTTCTGTAGAAACTTGTCTTGATGCTATAGGTGCATCATTTGTGAAGCGTGCCCTCACCTTTGAGGTACTGAGCATATCGTCGAGTGAATAATCAACAAGGTTAAGAACCCATTCCTGGTTTGCACCATCCAAAACTACCTCAATAGTCTGGGACGTATTTGGATTCACATCTGCAATATTCTCTGCTGCATGTTGTTGATTATCCTTCTGGTAAGAGGTGCAGACATGCTGATTGCACTCAATTTCATCTTCATCAACTATATATCTGGCTTTGAGGTAATCAATCCAACTCTTGTGTCGCTCACCTTTATATGACAAGTCAAAGAGATTGAAGAGTTCTTCAAATGAAGTGTAATGAAATGTGCTCTTTCCCTTATCTGTCAACATGTTCATGTACTGTTCAAGGGCTCCAGGACGACCATTGGCTGAATGAAAATGTGTGTTGCCGGAAGGATAGATGGTTACAGAATCGTATTGGCATTCATACTCCGTTCCCATGGAGATAGCGAGCATGTGGTTACGCCAGATCTGTATATATTCCCTTGTATTGAACTGCTCTGTATTTGTTTCAATGAAACAGTGACTGTCACGTGTGACAAGGGAATAGGATGACTTAGGTTCATCTATCCGTTCCTGTTCCTTCTTGTGTACCTTATACCCTTCCTCGGTGTACTTTACTTCAATTCCAATGATTCCGGTATTGCCTTCCACTGTTCTGTACTGAACAAATGCGTCAAAGGCCGTGTTGTCACCAAGAGTATTCGGGTTATATTCAATCTTCCAGCCTGTTATCTCTTTTATATTGTTTCTGTTTGTCAGTTTTCTCAATACACAAATGGCAGCGTCTTTGTCCTGGAACATTGGTACAAAGATATTCCATGGTATGTTCTCGCTGCGTAGCATATCGTTCATCAAATCGTGAGATACAGGCACTTTGCCATACCTTCCAATCAAGGCATTTCGTATTTCTTCATGGAATGAAGGAACGAAGTTCATAAGCAGGGAAGCATCAGTATCTGTTAGGTGGTTGATGTCTTCAACCATCTGTCTTCTGACAAGAAAGTCTTCCTCGGTTTCATTGACAGCGCGATGAGTACGTGGATTTACACCCATGCCCAGTTTCAATACCTTTTCACGGAACCATGACTGATGTATGCGGCATTTGCGTTTGAACAACGTATCATTTCCTGTTTGTGTCCTTTCTTTAGATTGGAGGGTGGTCTTTGAATAGATTTCAGTCTTATCTGATACGTCTATGATTTCCTGCTCATAACTATCGTCATTGATTATGTCGGAAATGGTGAAATCTGGCAAGCATTTGTTAGAGAACAAGAACTTTGGAACGAATGTCTTGTCGTTGTGTATAAGAGTGAAATAGTCACCTTCTTCTTTAACCAACTTAGATATTCGCTGACAGTTCCATCTTTTGTCGCCAAAGAGATACCCACTCATCGTTTGTTTGGGTAATGACTTGCCTTCTTCTGCAGGGTTGTTGTTCAAGGTAATGAAGTAGTATTCAGGCGAATCTGATATTTTGTTCCCATCAACTTCAGCAAGTTCTTCAGGAATACTAACACCAAGCAGATCCAGCTTGCTTATCATAGATACGACTTCTTGTTTCAATTCACCAAAGCTAAACTCACAACTTGAATCCTGCACATGGAATGAATAGAAGTCTTTTACATGTGTGCGTATTCCAGAAGGTTCACCTAATGCTCCTGCACCATATTTCAGCTCTATAAGAGCAATCTTGTGGGGTTTAGATTTGCTGATGGCGATTATATCAAATCTCCAATCTTCTGCTCTTGACTTTCCTCGCAATGATTTCGTATATTCAACATCTATGCAGAACCACTCTGATGACAGACTGTTGTTGTTCTGTATGTATAGCCTTTGCTGTGCTTGCTTCTCTCTCTTCTTGCGTTCATCGCTTTTCTGCTTAATGAGAGAGAACTGTTCCACCATTTCATCATCGGTCAATGATGAATACTGTCCATTGGTATAGTATGGGTCGATTTGGGCAGTAAGATTGTATGAAGGTTCTATCTTGGCGATACAGTCGCAGTTATAATACAGACAGATATAACCATCACGCACTCCAACGATTATTTCGTCTGTATGCTCCTGATAGATAACCTTGTAGAATTTACTTGCTTTGAAACGATTTACAAACTCATCGGTTATTCCAAAACCTCTGAATGAATTTCTATCTTCCATATTCGACTTTAATTTGAGATTTTATAAAACCTTCACTTATCTTGCAGCAGAAGACTTGCTCAACGTCTTCTTTGATGTCAGCAATGACCTCATCCATGTGCTCCTCTATATTGGGGTAGCCATAGGATTCCGGGTCTTCAATTATTGACTGATAATCGTCCAATATCCACAGGCGTTGCTGATATGTTATATTACCTTTTGCCATCTTTCTATTCATCACTCCAGAGACTCCACATCATTTCACGTATATCATCTGTCCATTGCTGAGTATTCTGAAGATAAGACTTTGCCTTTTTCGCGGTCAACGGAAATTCTGATTCAGGAACCTCCAAGTAGTGCTCTATGTCTGTCAATATGAAATAGAAACTGTGCTCCATTGGCCACAAGGTGAGCATTACGTCATCTTCCAATGCTTTTACGCAATCATCCGCAGATAAGGGTAAAACATGTTGCCGACCTTACGTCTTTCCCTTTGGATTGCAAGTGCTGCTTCTCGCAACTCTTCCGGGAGTTCTCCTAAGCAGGTTTGTACTATGTTCATACTTATTGTAATTATTCGTTATCGCTGTGCTCGCTTATTGCTTGCTGAATGGCTTGCCTGATGTACCAGACAGCATAGGAGATAAACTTGAACTTCCTGCTTGGATTGAACTTCTTGCTTGCTATCTTCAGACCTTCTTTACCAGCTTCCACAAGTTCCTCCATAGTAAGACCTCTGTCCTGGTACTGCTTTGCTACGCTTACTACGAAACGGAGATTGCAGTTATATAAGTCCATTAGAGCTTCATCATCCCCTTGCTTGATTCGGTTTGCGAGTTCAACTTCTTGCTCCACTGTGAGCAAAGGTTGCTCGGTTGCCTCCTTAAGGAGTAACTCTACTGGCAGACTAACACGGTTTGTAATTTTCTTATTCATTGTACTATCGGAATTATGTGTCCCTATTATATAATACGAATGAAAAAGGGTAAAATCTGGCGTTTTGGGGGTGTTGTGTGCGTAAACTCCGCAGAATACCATCGGATTTCTTACTCTTTTTTCATATATCTGTCAAGAGAAGCACTAATTTGGGACATTATCTCTTTACGATATTCCAATGGTTCCAACACCTCGACGTTTGGTCCCATTGCAAGTATCTTTGACTTCAATTCTGGAGTCAGACAGACTCTGTAGGTGAACTCAGCGAACTCGCCGTATCGTGATTTGACCTCGCTTTGAGACTTATGAAGTGGTAGCATTCGCATGTATTCCATCTGTACGCCATACACCCTTATCTTCAGATTAACGACTGGGAGATCTTCATTCACATAAATACCTACAACATTGTCATAGTATTTTCTAGGGATGAAGTCCTTTGGAAATTCAAACTTGTTAGTCGTTGTATGAAGGTCAAGAAATCTTTCCAATGCCAAATGCCTGATTGATTCCTTTTCTTTAATATAGCCAAGTACATACCATCTTCTGTTATATACCTTCATAGAATAAGGCTGCATTGTAAGTGTTTCTCGTTGTCCCTCATAACGTTGATAGTCAATCACAAGTTCTGTATTAGTTCTCATAGACTCAACAACGGAGTCGAAGTAACCAGTACCATGAGGTATCTCTTCCAACAAAATACGGTCACGCATCATGTTAAAAGTAGAGAAATCCTGTGGAACACTATACTTACGCAATAAAAGTTGTGCATAAGGATTCTGAATTAGGATTTCTGGATTCTTTATATAATATATGTAGCCCTTGGATTTATCGCATTCAATGATAACTCCAAACATTTCCTCGATGCCTTTGCGATGTTCGTGGAAGGTGCGAATTGGCAAACCACCCATATAGGCATAAGGAGACCCCTCCCATATCTTAACAATATCCTCGAATGTGAGAGGATATTTTGAACGCTTTATAGTGTCAAGTAGCCAAATGTATCTGAGATAAGTTTTACTGATCATGAATCAAAAATTTCTGCAAATTTATCAAAATAACGGCAAAATCACGAAGAAATTGCGTTTGTTCTGCGGAAATTTTGCAGAGAAGACTGAAAAATGACCGATTTTGAAGAAATCTCATCGTATAAAGTAATAGTAATAATCATATTTATACAAAGTATGGCAAAGAAAAAGAATCAGAAGAAAGCTGAATCACATGCAAAGAAGAGTGCAGTAGAGACACTTCGCTTCCAAACACATTGGGGGCTGAAACAACTCGGGCAGCAGGATGGCAACCTATTTCACGAACTTGTTGATGCAGAGGTCAACTTCATTGCAGAACTTGACCTTGCTCAGGATTTGCTCGCTATCAAATCACTTGTTGATGGAGTAAAGCAATCCTTTGCGGTGGTTCCAACTGCAGAGAAGGGCGATTTTACGAAAAGCCCTACAGCTGTGGTTCTTGGTATTGCACATATCAATGAAATCAACAACATTGGTATTCCTCTTTCTTGGAGTGAGATGGTTGAGAAGAAGATGCTTACTATCTATTATCCTGAAGAATATCGAAACCAAATAATCGACTGGGCAAAAGCCAATGGATATAACACATCAACATATCTTGGTCGCCCTATAGTTAAGTTCAGTAAATTGTATATAATCATAGAAAGGACACGCAAATGAAAAAAAGTATTAGTAGAGAGAAGGCTGAGCAAATGCTCGAATACGTTAAAAGTATTATTGACATCGATAGTATTCCACTTGATGATGAAGCAACCTACAAATTGCTTCAGCAAGCAGACACCGATGGCATCTTCCTTTTGTACTCATAAATAATGTTATCTGTAAAGTCCTTCTCCCAGAAGGCCAAGGTTACAAACAACCCTGTGTCACAAACATACATTTTGTAGGCACCCCTGTTGGTTGTCAGCCCCATCCCTACATGCGGGTCATCGGCATGCCATGCTATGTTGACGGTCTTACTTTCCTCCATCATATGCAATATTGGTGCCAGACGTTCATTGTTGGTGTTTTCCAACACCTGTGTGGGCTGGTAGCGGCTTGAGTTCTTATATAACTGCGCAGGAATGGCGTTGAAAAGTGTAGCTGCCCTTTCGTTGGGGTCAATTTTGTTGAAGTCCTGCAGGTATAAGCGTATAATACCTCGCTTAGTCTTATCCACTTGAGAAAAATCGTGGGTTTGCAGGTATGTATTGACAGCCTGGGGCATGCCGCCAATAAGCATGTAAAGTCTGAAGTCAAGCATGAGCTTTCGGTTTACACCATCGCCCAACGACTGACTTTTTTGATACATTTCTTTAAGAAGTGGCATGGTAGCCACATCTCCCATAGCCCATCTAAATTCCTCGTAGTCCATAGGATACATATTGATAGGTTCTTCCTCGCTCGGAATCACTATACTTTCCACGTTCTTGTGAATGCTGATGAGCGAGCCTGTCTCAATGTAATCGTATCTGCCATCAGCCACCAAGTGCTTGATTGCTTGCCGTGCAACGGGATACAACTGGACTTCGTCAAAGATGATTACGGACTCACGTTCGTACAGGGCCGTACCCTCGAAAGTTTCAACGTAGCGAAGAAAAAGTCAATGTTTGAGAAATTATTGAAAACGCCTTTCTCCTCATCAGATGCCTTTGAGAAATCAATCATGATATAGCTCTTATATTCCCGTTGGGCGAACTGTCTGACAATGGTGGATTTACCGACCCGTCGGGGACCTTCTATCATTAGTGCCGTTGATTCTGCCGAGTCATGCTTCCATCTGAGCATGTCATCATAAATTTTCCGTTTAAAGATCTGCCCCTCCATATTATTTCGTTTTAGCGCAAAGTTACGCATAATAAATGTCAAAATTTTAATGACGACAATGCAGCTAATCGCAAATTTTGTCTGACTGGTTTTGCAGCTAATCGCAAATTCTATTTGAGACTTTATGCAGCTGATCGCAAATTTTATAAAACTAGGAGTGCCTTTAAAAGAAAGTTTAGTTTTTGCCTTAAAGAGAAAAAGAGAAGGAAGCCGAAGCAACCTTCTCCTCTACACTGGGATAGAGGTCCACACCGTCGAAGGTCTGATAGATCTGCCCGATGGAGCTCTTGAAAGAGTCGTCCTTCTCGTTGCCAAAAAGAGGGGAGTAACCAAACTTCTTCTTCAGCACATTGATTTCCTTCATAGCGTTCTCGTAGGTGGCGTGAAAGGTCTCCTAGCTTACTCCATAGCAGAAAAGTACGATTTTATTTTGTGTTTCGCTCGATTTACACTACCTTTGCCAGCGTTGAGTATATGTTTGCTTATGGATGCTTATTTCAGAATTTGCAGCACATTAGCAACATCGACAGGCAGATGTATGTGAATAGTTATCAGACCATTTCGAGGAGGAAAAGGAAGGTGTGCAAAATTAAGCATTTCTTTCATCCGTACAGGTCGATTCCTTTTGACCAAGGATAATAGATAAATAGGTATGAAACGTTCGCTCAACATATTGATGGCATTGATGCTCTCGCTCATGGTGGTTTACCTGAGCGTGGGTACTACCGTCACCCACTGCCTCAGCTATGGCAAGGTGACAGTGGGTACGGTGGCTGACTGTTGTGTGAAACGAAGCATGGACCATGACTGTTGTCTAGGCAAACCGGGCACACTGGTGAAGAAGCATTGCATGGATGTGAAGCAGGTGAAACTGTCGCCTACGGTCTCTATCCAACACCTGGATTTCGATGCAGCACCAGTATTTGCAGGCATCGTGTCAGCTCTTTGGCAGATGTTGCCTCATCCTGTTATCTGTAGCATTCAGAAGGCAAGATATTGGAATCAGAACGTTCCACATTCGCCTCCAAGGGCTTATCTTGCCCTCCTCAACACCCTGATTATTTGATTTTTCCATATTTTGCAAATAGGTTGCAAAAGATTATTTTGACTTTTGCAACCAAGATTGTCGTATGCCTACCCTATCAATAATGACTTAGGGTCGCATACATATATTATAATAGGTAAATAAGAAAAAAGACAATGAAGAAAACAATACCAGTGATTGGCATGGCATGCTCAGTGTGTGCTGCCAATGTGGAGCGCAAGCTCAACTCCCTTGAGGGTATAAATTCCGCCACGGTCTCCTTGGCAGGACGCACCACCCTTGTCGATTATGACCCGGAGAAGATTACCCTCGAAGATATGAAGCGTGAGATTTCCAATGCAGGCTACGACCTCGTCATCGAGGCAGACCGTAGTGCTGAGGAAATCAATCGCCGCGAATTTACTCTCTTGAAGCGCAAGACCCTTCTGTCCTGGTTCTTCGCCATTCTCGTGATGGCGTTCTCCATGGGCTGGGTTTCGACCGGTATGGAGAACACCGCCTCTATGGGCTATGGCATGATGAGGGACAGCCACGCCTCGGCTTTCAACAACCAGATTTCCTTGATTCTCGCCCTCTTGAACATGTTGTATTGCGGTCGGATGTTCTATGTCTCGGCATGGAAGCAACTCAGGCATCGAACCGCCAACATGGATTCTCTCGTGGCTCTGAGCACTCTCATCGCCTTTCTCTTCAGTGCCTTCAACACCTTCTTCGGAGAAATGGTATGGGGCGCAAGGGGCATCGAATGGCATGTCTACTTCGATGCCTCGGTGATGATCATCACCTTCGTTCTGACAGGAAGATGTCTGGAAGAGAAGGCGAAGGATGGCACGGCGGCAAGCATCAAACAGTTGATGGGCTTGCAACCGAAGACCGCCCGACTGGTCGCCGACGGGCAGTTGGAGGAGGTGCCAATCTCCACTATCCAACGTGGTGATGTCATCGAGGTGCGTGCAGGGGAAAAGATTCCTGTGGATGGCGTGGTAACCCAAGCCGAGAGCTTTATGACAGCTGATGCGGCATACGTGGACGAGGCGATGATTACAGGCGAACCTACCCCTGTGGCAAAGCGGGTGGGCGATGAGGTATTGTCAGGAACGATTCCGAACCAAGGCAAGCTCCGCATGAGAGCCAGACAGATAGGTGAGAACACCACCCTGGCACATATCATCAGGATGGTGCAGGAGGCACAGGGGAGCAAGGCTCCCGTACAGCGCATCGTGGATAAGGCGGCATTGGTGTTTGTGCCGGTGGTGGCAGGCATCGCCTTGATTACTTTCTTGGCATGGTGGATAATCGGTGGCAATGCCTGTCTGCCTCAGGCTATCATGAGTGGCGTGGCGGTATTGGTCATCGCCTGTCCTTGTGCCATGGGCTTGGCAACGCCTACTGCCTTGATGGTGGGAATAGGAAAGGCGGCACAGAAGCAAATTCTCATCAAGGATGCCGCCGCCCTGGAAAATATCCGTAAGGTGGATGCCCTCGTCATCGACAAGACTGGCACGCTCACCATTCCTAATCAGAATGTAGACTTCACGAAAGGGGACGGACTGGATGACCTTGAGTCTCGCGAAACCCTCAAGCCTCATGCTTCCGAGGCAATGAAACTGTTGGAAGAGGAAGGCATCGAGGTGTATATGATGAGTGGTGATCGGGAAGAGGCGGCTCGCTATTGGGCAAGCAAGGCTGGCATCAAGCATTATCAGAGCAAGGTGAAGTCTGACGACAAGCAGGCCCTGGTCAAGAAACTCCAAACTGAGGGCAAGCATGTGATGATGATAGGCGATGGCATCAACGACACCCAGGCATTGGCTCTTGCCGATGTCAGTATGGCGATAGGCAAGGGAACGGATGTGGCGATGGATGTGGCACAGGTCACGCTGATGGACGATGATCTGATGGCGATACCTGATGCCGTGAAACTAAGCAGGAAGACGGTGGGCATGATTTGGCAGAACCTCTTCTGGGCATTCATCTACAATCTCATCTGCATCCCTCTGGCGGCAGGTGTCCTGCATCTCTTCGGCATCGACTTCCAGATTACACCGATGTGGGCAAGTGCCCTGATGGCATGTTCAAGCGTGAGTGTCGTTCTCAACTCTTTGCGATTGCGCTTCGCTTAAAGGTAGTAGGGTAAAAAAAGTAACAAACATCCAAACCAAGATTTAAGTCTCGGATAAAAGGAGATATATTTATGTATTCAAGATATATATTGCTCAGTGCCTTGTTGGTTATTGGTGCTGAGACTTATGCAAAAAACAATAAGACAGAGGTTGCGTCTCTGTTGTCATATAATGATTCTGAAGGAAACGCCCCTGCTGATTCCTCCTATCAGGATTCCATCTTCAAGGACCAGACCTTGCAAGAGGTGAAGGCGGTGGCACGCAAGCCGGGAACTGTGACTTGATGTAAAATCAGACAACCCCATAATAAACAAATTGCCCAAGATGACAACTCAAATGTTCATCTTGGGCAATTTGTTTATATGGTCAATTGAAGGTTGTATGACTTATAATACAACAAAACCATCATCATAAACCGGCAATATTGGGAACCAGTTCATACAAACTGATTTGGATTTAAATCAAAATCAGCCTAATGACCGATTTGGGTTAAAACAGATGGTCGATTTCTCCCTGCGAGAGGATGGCGATAATGGTCTTGCCGTCGGGGGCATAGTTCACGTTGGTGGATGCGAAGAGTTCGTTCACAAGGTTCTCCATCTCCTTAGAGTCAAGCACCTGTCCGTATGGTATCGCCGCATTGCGTGCCAATCCGAGGGCTACGGCATGCTTTATCTCTTCGGCTGCCGACACGGTATCTTCTGCCGCAAGAGCCACGATATCGCTGACGAGAGCCGGAGGGTTCAAGCCTTCGAGTCCTGCCGGCATACCGCCGATGGCATAGCTGCCGCCACCGAGATCGCTGAAATCGAAGCCCAGCAGCGTCATATCTTCCTGTATGCTCTGGAACACAACGTTGTCTGACGGACCGAACTGCACCATCTCCGGAAAGAGGAGCTTCTGCGAATGCCCTGCCTTGTCGGTTATCTGCTGCATATATCCATCATAGAGCACTCGGATATGTGCCCTGTGCTGGTCGATTATCATCAGTCCCGACTTCACTGCCGTCATGATATAACGGCCCTTATACTGATAGTGCGACGGCGACTTCTCTTCTATCGGCATTTTGGCATTGAGGGCAGAAGAAACCGGTTGCCCTTCCCCACCCTCTTGCAGTTCGCCACCGCCATTCTGGAATTCAAAATCATGAAACAGCGGCTGAGTCTCGCCGGCATCCGTTCCACCGAAAGAAACGGTCTCACCTCCCGGCAGAGAATCATCTTGGATATCGCCGGCTCCCTCATAGAGCTGCTCCCAGTTCTCGGGTATTGCCGGCTGACGGGAGTTGCTACTGAATGGATTATACGAAGGATTGTAGTCCACCTTCGGCATCTGGAAATCCTGCATTCCCCCTGTCTGATGAAACATCGGAATGTCGGGTTTCCCCTCGGTGTCGAAATCTATCGACGGCACATCGTTGAAGCGTCCCAGCGAGTCCTTCACGGCAGCCATCAATATCTGCCATATCGTCTGCTCGTTCTCGAATTTTATCTCTGTCTTAGTGGGGTGTATATTCACGTCGATATCTTCTGCCGGCACATCGAAATATATGAAATACGGCACCTGCTCTCCTTGCGGAATGAGTCTCTCGAAAGGTGTCAGCACCGCCTTGTTGAAATAGGGATGCTTCATATACCTGCCGTTGACGAAGAAATACTGATGGGCATTCTTCTTTTTCGACGACTCCGGTTTTCCCACAAAACCATGGATACGGCACACCGTGGTGTCAACGCCTACAGGCAGCAGGCTTTGGTTTAGACGCTTGCCGAAGACTTCGATGATGCGCTGACGGAAACTGTCGCCATGCGGACGCAGGTTCAGCACCTCGGTACCGTTGCTCGTAAACGTGAAGTGGATATGCGGGTATACAAGCACGATGCGCTCGAAGGCAGCCATGATATTGTTCAGTTCCGTGGTATTCGACTTGAGGAACTTCCGCCTTGCCGGCACGTTGAAGAAGAGGTTCTGTATTAGGAAATTGCTTCCCTCCTGACAGGCGATAGGTTCCTGGTTAAGCACCTTGCATCCTGAGATGGACAGCAGCGTGCCCACCTCGTCGCCCTTCTGACGGGTCTTCAGTTCCACCTGTGCCACGGCAGCTATTGACGCCAGCGCCTCGCCACGGAATCCCATGGTGTGTAGAGAGAAGAGGTCGTCGGCCTGTCTTATCTTCGATGTGGCATGGCGCTCAAAGGCGAGACGCGCATCGGTGTCAGACATTCCCTTTCCGTCGTCGATCACCTGGATGGATGTCTTTCCCGCATCCACCACAAGCACGTCGATGCGGCTGGCTCCGGCGTCAACGGCGTTCTCCACCAGTTCCTTGATGACAGACGCGGGGCGCTGTATCACCTCACCGGCTGCTATCTGGTTGGCCACGGAATCGGGCAGCAGTTGTATTATATCGCTCATATATTATCTGTAATCTTTTATCTGTATCAGCCCCTGTCTGGGTGCTGCTTGAATTAAATCCGGCGGGAGACTTTGCTGCTGTACATCGCCCCTCCCCCGGACAGTCTGCCGGGAACAGTCACCGGCAACATCAGTTCTCCGGCTTGTTCTCCGTAGCCGCCACGCTTTTCAGTTCGCCACCCTCGATATGCTGCAGTGGAGCGGCATGGCGGGTGATGTTCTTCAGCTGCGTACCGTCTTTCTTTCCGCGCCATTCATAGATGTCGTCTTTGTTTATCGGACGGATATAGTCGAACCATGTGAATCCGTCGAGCTTGTATCGCTCCGGCGGAATCTGCGTCATGGGATACCACGTGCCGTCGGTTTTCGATGTCCATATCTTCTGCAATTGTCTGTCGCGCATGAACATCTTCATCGTGTCGGTCTCGATATACACCAATCCCATGAGCGTTGAGTCTTTGTCGTCAACGGGATAGTATATCGACCTGACATTGCCTATCGCCTCGGTCTGCGTTATCTGTCCCTTGGTGAAATAAGCGAACATCTCCTTCGACGACAGCTGCTGGTAGTGCTCCTTGTCTGGCATCAGCTCGGCAGTGAGTGCCTGGTTGATGATATGCGCACGGTCGATGGTGGAGTCTTTCATGAACACCTGTATCTCCTCGCCGAGCAACTGTCTGTCGCCGCTCCATGCTATAGGGTCGCGATACATCGTCATGCAGGAGTCTTTGGTGTTGTAGATGAGGGAGTCGCACACCGCCTGCACATCATTGCGGAAGGCTCTCACCTTATTGTAGCAATGCGCCGTGCGATACACGGAGTCGGTGTTCAGATGATATGTTATCACCTTTATGGTGTCGGAATGCACGAAGAGTGTGTCCTTCTGCGAATATTCCATCATCACGGGATTCTCCGTAGCGAAGGCGAAACCGTTTTTCTCGTTATACCACAGATAGTTGCAGTGGAGTTCGTTCTTCTTCTGCGTGTCTTTGTATATCACGTTGCGATAGCCCTGGCTTATGCCTCGCTTCTCGTCGTAGAAGAGACTGTCGCCGGTTATCTCCTTGCCTTTGTTCGACATGGTAGACCTGCCGTAGAGCCGTGCCCTTCCGGTGTTGGTGTTGTAATATCCGTCGGAAGTGTGTATCACGCTCTCCTTGCTGCGTATCACTGATGGTCCCACGATATTGGCGAGCGATGTGCGGGTGTCGTAGTGCAGGGTGTCGGTGGTGAGGGTGAACTTCGGGTTGCGCAGGTTCACGTTGTAGTTGAACACCGCCTTGCGTGTCTCGGTGTCGTATTCTCCCCAGTCGCTCACGAGCACGTTGTTTCTGTCCACCATCTTTCCTCCCTCGAAGAAATATCCGATATTGTAGAGACGGTCGTAGTTGAGACTGTCGGTATACAGTTTCGTTCCGCGATGGCGTAGCAACACGTTGTGTCGAGCCTCTGCCAGCTGGTTGTCGCCGTCGTAGAAGGCATAGTCGCTGGTGAGCGAGAGGGTGTCGCCCTGTCGCATCTTCACATGTCCGAAGGCTTTGAAGGAGTTTGACTCCTGATAGAAATAGGCACTGTCGCAGGTGAGCAACGCTCCTTTGTGAAGAAACGCCACATTGCCGTTGAGGATCTGTGCCCCGGCATGTTCGCCATATTGGTTGAAGCGCAGCATGTCGGCATGTTTCAGATACACACGCTCGTCGGTCTTGGGGCGATGGCGGCCTTTTGCTACCTTTCGCGACTGTGCCACGCAAAGTCCAAACAGGCATAGAACAACAGCCAACTGTATTCTATGCCCGCTCAGATATCTTGATATCTTGTTTATTGTATTCATCTAATATCTTGATGATGCTTCGTTATTTCACCCAACCTTTATATTCGAAATTGCAGTTGCGGTATGCTTCGTCGATGTGGATGTATGTGGTCTTGATCTTCTTCTGTATCCACTCCTTCAGGTAGTCTGCCTTGCGGCGTGCCATCACGATGTCTCTCATAGCCTGAAAGTCTTCGGTGATGGTAGCACGGTGAGCGTCAACACGATTCACGAGCTTGGCTATGACGCAGACTGTCTTTCCCTTGGAGTTGACCATCTGGAATGACTTGGAAATCTGTCCCACCTTCATGGTGTCTACCACTGCCGCCACCTCTCTCGGCAGGTCACGCATACGGAACTTGCTGGTGTAACCGTCTTCCGACTGGTTTGCCATCAGTCCGTTGTTGTTCTTCGTGTCTTTGTCGTCAGAGAGATATGAGGCTGCTGCTTCGAAAGTGAACTTGTTGGCACGGATGTCGTTGGCGATGGAGTCGAGACGGTTCTCGGCATGGGTGATTGCCTCCTGGCTCACCTTCGGGATGCGCAGGATGTGGCGTACCTTGATTTTGTCGCCTCTCTTGTCGATGAGCTGGATGATATGGTATCCGAACTCCGACTCCACGATCTTTGATATCTTCTTAGGATCGGTGAGGTTGAACGCCACTGTGGCAAACGCCGGGTCGAGCATTCCGCGGCCTACATAGTCATCGAATTCTCCGCCCTGACGAGCCGTTCCGGGATCCTCAGAATAGAGTCTGGCGAGGGCGGCGAAGGATGTCTCGCCACGGGTCACACGGTCGGTATAGTCACGCAGGTCGTTCTTTATCTTGTTTATCTCGTCTGGCGAAACCTTAGGTGCCTGGGTGATAATCTCCACTTCCACCTCGGTAGGAATCAGCGGCAGACTGTCTTCTGGCATATTCTCGAAATAGCGGCGCACGTCGGCAGGCGATGCCTGGATGTCCTCAACGAGTTTGCTTCGCATGCGCTCAATGAGCTGGTGGTTCTTGAAGTCGTCGTGCAGGCTCTCTTTCATCTGCTTCACGGTCATCTTCTTCCACTCCTCGAGTTTCTCGCGGCTGCCGGCATTGCTTATCCAGTAGTTTATCTGCTGGTCTACGCTTTTCGTCACCTCTGCCTCTGACACCTCGATACTGTCGAGGGCTGCCTGATGCAGAAAGAGCTTCTGCACTGCGAGCTGTTCCGGTATGACGCAGTCGGGATCGCCGTTCCACTTCATTCCTTCCATCTCGCCCTGCAGACGCATGGCCTCGACGTCAGACTTGAGGATTGCCTCGTCACCTACCACCCACACCACTTGGTCTATGATGCTCCGTTCGTTGGCGGGTCTGTCGTCGCTGTGTTTCTTGTCAGCACCGGCTTTGCCGGCATTTGCCGAGTCGGCGGCTGTCACATCGTCGTTGGCAGGGGTTGCCAGATAGCGGCTTGCCGCACCGTTTGCCACGAACAGCACTCCTGTGAGTGCAAGGGCGAGGAATGTCTTCTTTAATCCGTATCTCATTTACTTTCTGTCGTTAATATAAAAACTAATACTCTTGTGTTAAACCCCATACGGCAATCAGAGCGTTTAATGCAGAATTATATTACCGCTTTCTGTCTTTTGTCTTTATCAAGTGTCATTTATCTGTTTTCAATCCACAACAACTCGCCATTGCGTATCAAGAGTCAAACGAAATCCACTCTTCTAAAGAGCAAAAATCCAAGTAAGCCCTAATGACCGATTTGGGTTAAAAATATACTATTGGGCAAAGGTACATATAATATTTCATCTATCACTCCGCTTTTAATCTTTTTTATTCCATGTTATGAAATAATCTCGACGTCTGCGATATGATTGAAGGCAGGATATGGGTGTGGGATGGATTGGAAAGAGAATCTACGAACATCCTGCAACAGAAAAACGCCGTGGCGACTTCTATGTGAAATCAGGCCACGGCGTTATTGCTGTTTATCCCCTATCGGCAACCATACCGTTTTCGGGGCATCCTGTTTCAAGACTCGTCGTCATCAGAAACAGGTGTTAAATTTTCTGCATCAATGCTTGTTTACGGTTTCAAGCACCTCCTTGTTTACCACTACAGGATACTTCTTGCGGAGCTCTGCTATCCAGCGCTCTTCGAGCAGGTTCTGGTAGTCGGCGATGACAAGGCCCTTCACGTCCTCATACTCCTCCGGACCCTTCTTCAGAATCTTGCCGAACACATCGTCGATAGGATAATCCTTGAGCGACTGCACGGTGGTGTCTTTCTTGAATACCATCTTGTCTACGAAGGCATTGTCACCCTTCTTGAAGATTCCCTTCTCCACACGGATGCGGATAACGGAGTCGTTGTTGAATGTGGTGCGCAGCTTGTCTGCCCACTTGCTGAAGGCAAGACCCTTAACACAATCCTTCACTGCCTTCTGGTCTTCTACGTTCTTCACGTGGAATGCCATACCCTTGAAGCGAGGCTCCGACCATGCGTAGTTCTTCTTGTGCTTCTTGAAGTAAGCGGCAAGACCCGCCTCGTCTTTGGCTGCCTTGTCCCATACGTTACGGTTGCTGATCTCAAAGAGCATCAGTCCGTCGTGATACTCACGGATGAGGTTCTTCAGGTCATTGTCCTTGGCTGTCAGCTCCTCTGTGCGCTGGGCGAGCACCTTCTCTCTGGTCAGTGAGCCCTTTGAATTCTTCACAATGTTGGTCACGCTGTCGGTGGCTACCTTCATGCGGACGTTTCTCGACTCAAGGAACTTCATGATGTTGGTTCTCAGGCTGTCGTATGGCTCGAGCTGCTTGCGGTCTTTCATATATATGATATGATAGCCCACAGAGGTGAGCACCGGCTTCGACATCTCGCCGACCCTCAGACCGTATGCAGCGTTGTCAAACTCTGGCAGTGTCTGACCAGGAGAGAGCCAGTTCAGTTCTCCGCCGTTGCGGGCAGAACCCGGGTCCTGAGAATATCTCCTTGCGAAATCAGCGAACACCTTCTCGAATTCCTCCATGCCTACCGGTACGGCCGGCTCGGTGACCTTGATGGTCTTCTTGCCCTTCTTCACGGTCTTCACGACCGGTGCGAGAGGCTTAGGCATCTTGGAGAGGAGCACATTATAGATGGAGTCTGCACGCTGTGCAGCCTCAGTCTTCTGCTGGTCTTTGGCGTCTTGAGGGAGATAGAGCAGGATGTGCATAGGACGAATGAGTCCCTTGTCACCGATGCGGTCTTTGGTGTCCTGATACATCTTCTTTGCCTCAGCCTCAACGGCCTCGTCGCTGGCGAACGACGGCAACACCTGCTGGTCGCGGTAGGAGCGGAACTCCTTCTTGAAAGACCGCAGCGTGTCCACCTTGGCGTCGTATGCCGCAGCGACCTTCAGCTTATAGTTGATAAACAAATCCACATAGTCAGCGACGCTCTTCTTGTCGATGACGCCCTCAGAGTTGTTCTTGTTGTATGAATACTCAAACTCAGAGCGTGATACCGGCTGCCCGTTGATAGTCATTATCGTCGGGTCGTTTTGCTGTGCGTGTGCCACTCCGCTCACAAGCAGCATGGCACAGAACAATGATTTGAAATTCATCTGTTTTCTGTATTGTCTTTAAGATATTATGGCATGAGGTCTACTATAAACGGTAAGACCTCACGCCATGTCGTGTAGTTAATAATAATGTTTATTCTGGACGTGAATAGTTTGGAGCCTCGCTTGTGATAGAGATGTCGTGTGGATGACTCTCAAGCACTCCGGCGTTTGTGATACGCACGAACTTGGCAGAATGGAGATCGCTGATTGTGTTGGCTCCGCAATAGCCCATACCTGAGCGCAGACCACCAACGAGCTGATAGATAACCTCCTGCAGTGTTCCCTTGTATGGCACACGGCCGGCGATTCCCTCCGGCACGAGTTTCTTCACATCCTTGGTGCCAGCCTGGAAGTAGCGGTCCTTCGAACCGTTCTCCATAGCCTCGAGGCTACCCATTCCGCGGTAGCTCTTGAACTTACGTCCGTTGAAGATGATTGTGTCGCCAGGGCTTTCCTCTGTTCCGGCTACGAGCGAACCTATCATCACTGAGTATCCACCGGCAGCAAGTGCCTTCACCACGTCGCCCGAGTAGCGCAGACCACCGTCGGCAATCAATGGCACTCCTGTTCCCTCGAGAGCTGAAGCCACATCATAAACGGCACTCAGCTGAGGCATACCGACACCAGCCACGACACGCGTGGTGCAGATTGAGCCAGGACCGATACCTACCTTCACGGCATCAGCACCATTGTCAACAAGCATCTTGGCAGCGGCTCCTGTAGCCACGTTGCCTACCACGATGTCAACATTAGGGAATGATTTCTTTGCCTCAACGAGCTTCTCAATAACATATTTAGAATGTCCGTGAGCGGTATCGATGACGATGGCATCAGCACCGGCATTCACGAGAGCCTGCATGCGGTCGAGTGTGTCTGCCGTAACGCCCACGCCGGCTGCAACGCGCAGACGGCCCTTATCGTCTTTGCAAGCCATTGGCTTGTCCTTTGCCTTGGTGATGTCCTTGTATGTGATGAGTCCCACGAGGTGGTTTTCACTGTCCACAACTGGGAGCTTCTCAATCTTGTTCTCCTGCAGGATGTTTGCTGCAGCGGCAAGGTCGGTCTTGATATGTGTGGTTACGAGGTTCTCCGATGTCATCACCTCGTCAACCTTGCGGTCGTGGTTGAGTTCGAAGCGGAGGTCGCGGTTTGTGACGATACCTACGAGATGGTTGTCATCATCGACTACCGGAATACCACCGATATGATATTCTGCCATCATATCGAGGGCCTCACCGACTGTGGATCCACGGCGGATGGTCACAGGGTCGTAGATCATACCGTTTTCGGCACGCTTCACGATTGCTACCTGTCTTGCCTGTTCCTCAATGCTCATGTTCTTGTGGATCACGCCGATACCACCCTCTCGTGCGATGGCGATGGCCATTGCCGACTCTGTTACGGTGTCCATGGCAGCCGTAACGAATGGTATGTTCAAATCGATGTTACGCGAGAACTTGGTTTTCAACTCTACTGTGCGTGGCAGTACTTCTGAATAAGCTGGGATTAGGAGGACGTCGTCGAAGGTGAGACCGTCCATTACAATTCTATCTGCAACAAATGATGACATAATTTGTATTTAAAAAATTTATTGCGTGCAAATTTACTGTTTTTTTTCGATACGATAAACTCTTTTGCCAGTTTTCTGATAGCGTTAAAAATATTTAACCCAAATCGGTCGTTAGGGCTTGCTTGGATTTTGCCCTTTTAGAAGAGTGGATTTTGTTTGGCTTTAAATGAGTAATAGCGAGCTATTGCGAATTAAAAACAGACAAAAGATACCTTATAAAAAGCAAAAGATAGCAAGCAGTTATAAAATACTACCTTTGAACGACCTAATGACCGATTGGGGTTTGATTCGGACTCGTAGAATCTGATGTTTATTATAAGCAGACGAGCGGACAAACCGTCTGGGGAGAACGCGATCTCCACATCCATTTGTCTCCTCGCCGCTTCTCTATATGTCTCGGCAACCAGCATCTCCCCTACGGGGGAGAACGAGAGGGGGCTGATGTCTGTAGTGTTGAAAACTGTACCGGCCCTTTCGAAAGGTAAGGATGGGTTATCCTACAGGGGAAGCACTGTCTCCCACTTAGTTCGCCAACTCAGAGAAGAACTTTATCCTGACGAGTCTCACCTCATCCTCGGTATAGTCCTCGCCGAGTTCGTCCATCGCCACTTCCAGGTCGTCGGTCTCGCTCTCGCGGAAATATTCGTATATGTCATCGATATGGTCATCGTCCATCACATCCTCAAGGAAGTAGTCGATATTTAGCTTCGTTCCACTGTATACGATTGCCTCAATCTCAGTGAGAAGGTCCTCAAAGTCGATGTTCTGTGCATCCGCGATGTCGTCGAGCGGCATCTTGCGGTCGATGCTCTGAATTATTTTCACCTTCAGCATAGACTTCTTAGGCACGGTGCGAATCCTCAGATCCTCCGGCCTCTCGATGTCGTTCTCCTCGCAATGGCGCTTTATCAGGGCAATGAATTCCTTGCCGTAGCGGTGTGCCTTGCCCACACCGACGCCTGGGATATTCACCAGTTCTTCGAGAGATATCGGATATACCGTAGCCATCTGCTCGAGCGAAACATCCTGGAATATCACGTATGGCGGGATGCCCAGCTTGCGGCTCGTGTCTTTTCTCAGGTCCTGGAGCATGGCAAAGAGTTCCGGGTCGAGCGCCGCCGTCTGTCTCTCGCCCACCTCATCGTCGTCGTCTTCGCTGAACTCAGCGTCTTTCACCACCATGAAGGTGTACGGGTTATTGATGAAATCGAGTCCACCCTTAGTAATCTTCAGCACTCCATAGTTCTCCACGTCTTTCTTGAGGAAACCGGCGATGATAGACTGCCGGATTACGGGGTTCCAGATCTTTATGTCGCAGTCTTCGCCCTCTCCGAACTCCGGCAGCAGGTCATGCTTGTGGTCTTTTATGTCGTCGGTGTCGCGGCCCTTCACGAAGTCTATCACGTAGTCTGAACGGAAATCCTCCTTCAATGCCTTCACCGCCCTGAGCACTATCACCGTCTCTTTCGTGGCATCTATCTTCACCTTGGGATGCAGACAGTTGTCGCAGTTGCCGCAGTTGTCCTTGGGATATTCCTCACCGAAATAGTGGAGCAGCATCTTGCGTCGGCATACTGACGATTCGGCATACGCCGCTGTCTCCTGCAGCAGTTGTCTGCCGATGTCCTGCTCCGCCACGGGTTTGCCCTCCATGAATTTCTCCAGTTTGTGAAGGTCCTTGCGTGAATAGAATGCTATACATTTGCCTTCTCCGCCATCGCGTCCTGCCCTACCCGTCTCCTGATAGTAGCCTTCGAGGCTCTTCGGTATGTCGTAGTGTATCACGAAGCGCACATCGGGCTTGTCTATTCCCATGCCGAAGGCTATGGTGGCTACGATAACGTCGATCTTCTCCATAAGGAAATCGTCTTGCGTCTTCGACCGTGTGGCAGCGTCGAATCCTGCATGATAGGCGGCCGCCTTGATATTGTTCGCCTGGAGCACGGCGGCAAGCTCTTCCACCTTCTTGCGCGACAGACAGTATATGATACCACTCTTGCCGCTGTTCTGGCGTATGAACTTCACGATGTCGCGGTCAACGTCCTTTGTCTTCTGCCTCACCTCATAATATAGGTTGGGACGGTTGAAGGAGTTCTTGAACTCTTTGGCCTGGGTGATGCCGAGGCTCTTCTTGATGTCCGTGCGCACCTTGTCGGTCGCCGTTGCCGTGAGGGCTATCACGGGGGCATTGCCTATCTGACCGATGATGGGTCTGATGCGTCGGTATTCCGGACGGAAGTCGTGGCCCCATTCCGAAATACAGTGTGCCTCGTCGATGGCATAAAACGAGATCTTCACCGACTTCAGGAATTCCACATACTCCTCCTTGGTCAGCGACTCGGGAGCCACATACAGCAGCTTGGTCAGTCCGGAGCGTATGTCTTTCTTCACTTGGTCGATGGCAGCCTTGTTGAGAGAGGAGTTCAGATAATGTGCCACTCCCGTCTCTTCGCTCATGCCGTTTATCACGTCCACCTGGTTTTTCATCAGCGCTATGAGCGGCGACACGACAATCGCCGTACCTTCCATCAAGAGCGAGGGCAGCTGGTAGCAAAGCGACTTGCCGCCTCCCGTCGGCATGAGCACGAAAGTGTCGTTGCCGGCGAGCAGGTTGCGGATTATCTCCTCCTGTTCTCCCTTGAAGCTGTTGAAACCGAAATAGTGCTTCAGTTTTTCAGTAAGATTAACATCATTAGTCATATAACAAGCTGTTTCCTTATTATGTCTCATTCCAATGCCGGCGGCAGCATGCAGACATCTGTGGTCCGCACCTGCCGTTGGCATCGTGTGTTTTATGAATAGTTCCTTTAGTCTGTCTCGAGTTTCTGCAGATGCGCCTTGTCGAGCTGTGACTTGGCGTAGTCGAGGGTGACCGTGAATTCCTTCACGTTCTCCGACGGCACGTCGAACATGGCATCCATCATCACGCTCTCCACAATAGAACGGAGTCCGCGTGCACCGAGTTTATATTCCATTGCCTTGTCAACGATAAAGTCGAACACGCCGTCTTCGAATTCCAGCTTTATGCCGTCTATCTCGAAGAGCTTCTGGTATTGCTTCACGATGGAGTTCTTCGGCTCCACGAGAATAGAGCGCAGGGCTTCCTTGTCGAGAGGGTTGAGATATGTGAGCACCGGCAGACGGCCGATGATCTCTGGTATCAGTCCGAACGACTTGAGGTCTTGCGGAAGGATATACTTCATCATGTCCTTCTTGTCTATCTTCTTCACGTTCTGCACGGAGTTGTATCCCACCACGTGTGTGTTCAGTCGCTGGGCTATCTTGCGCTCTATGCCGTCGAACGCACCGCCACAGATGAAGAGGATGTTCTTCGTGTCGATATGCACATAGTCCTGGTCGGGATGCTTGCGGCCTCCCTTTGGCGGAACGTTGACCATCGAACCCTCAAGGAGCTTCAGCAGACTCTGCTGCACTCCCTCGCCGCTGACGTCGCGGGTAATCGAAGGGTTGTCGCTCTTGCGGGCTATCTTGTCCACTTCGTCGATAAACACGATGCCCCGCTCTGCCAGTTCCACGTTGTAGTCTGCCACCTGCAGCAACCGGCTGAGGATGCTCTCCACGTCTTCGCCCACATAGCCTGCCTCGGTGAACACCGTGGCATCGACGATGGTGAACGGTACATCGAGCAGCTTGGCTATTGTGCGGGCAAGAAGGGTCTTTCCGGTACCGGTGCTTCCCACCATGATGATGTTGCTCTTCTCTATCTCCACGCCGTCGTCGGTGGGTGCCTGCTTGATTCGCTTATAGTGGTTGTATACCGCCACGGAGAGATAGCGCTTCGCCTCGTCCTGTCCGATGACATACTGGTCGAGGTAGTCTTTTATCTCATGGGGCTTTGGAACTTCCACGGAATCCCAGGAACTGAAATCGTGCTTATCCTCACCGTCGTCGTCCAGCAGATGGTTCGCCTTGAGGATGTCGAATGCCTGTGCCACGCAATGGTCGCAGATGTAGCCGTTCATACCCGAGATAAGGAGCTTCACATCGTGCTCCCCTCTGCCGCAGAAGGAACACACCTTCTTTTTTCTTTCAGCCATATCTTCTCCCTACCTTATTATTTTCTTGTAAGCACCGTGTCAATCATTCCATATTCACGGGCCTCTTCTGCCGTCATCCAGTAGTTGCGGTCGGAGTCGTTCCACACCTTGTCGTATGGTGTATGTGAATGGTTGGCGATTATAGTGTAGAGTTCTTTCTTGAACTTCATGATTTCCTTTGCCTCAATCTCGATGTCGGATGCCTGTCCCTGCACTCCGCCCAGCGGCTGGTGTATCATCACGCGGCTGTGGGGCAGAGCGGAACGCTTGCCTTCGGTTCCCGAAACGAGGAGCACTGCCGCCATCGACGCTGCCATACCGGTGCAGATGGTGGCAACATCGCTGGAGATGAACTGCATAGTGTCGTAGATGCCGAGACCTGCCGTCACGCTTCCGCCGGGACTGTTGATATAGATTGAGATGTCCTTGCCTGAGTCTACTGAATCAAGATACAGGAGCTGTGCCTGCAGTGTGTTGGCGGTGTAGTCGTTCACCTCAGTGCCGAGGAAGATGATGCGGTCCATCATGAGACGTGAGAAAACGTCCATCTGGGTAACGTTGAGCTGGCGCTCCTCCAGGATGTAGGGGTTCATGTATTGAGCCTGTGTCTTCATCACATCGTCGAGCACCATACCACTCATTCCGAGGTGCCCGGTAGCGTATTTTCTAAAATCGTTATTCATATATTTCTTATGTGTTCTGATATAAAAAAAAGAGGTTATCCACCTTTTCTTATACAAAGATAATAAAAAAGTAGATAACCTCTAATATATATCAGAGATTTTTTTAATCAAAATCTATTATTCGCCCTTCATCATCTCGTTGAACTCGTCGAGAGTTGCCTCCTTCGGAGTGAGCTTCACTACATTCTTGAGTGTTGCAACGAGCTTGCGGTCGATGCTGCGGTCAACGAGTGAGTCTACAAGCTCCTTCTTCTTCAGCATGTCGCTGGCATAGTTCTCGAGATACTCCTCAGGAACGTTTGTCATGCCATACTGAGCAAACTGAGCGCGGGCTGCCTCCTTGGCTGTCTCCTTCAGGTCGGCGTCGTCGATCTTGATGCCGTTTGCCTCAACGAGCTGCTCGCGAACCAGATGCCATGTCAGCTCCTTGATGCTCTGCTCGTAGTTGTCCTCAACGAACTTCTCGCCCTTGTCCTTGTTCTGGGCGAGCATGAAGCGCTTGAGCAGTGCGTCCGGGTATTCCAGCTTGCCTACCTTCTCCTCGAGATACTTGCGCAGGTCAACGAGGAACTTGAAGTCGCCGTCGTTGGCGAGCTGCTCCTTCAGACCCTCTGCGATCTTCTCGCGGAATGCCTTCTCGTCCTTCACCTCATCCTTGCCGTAAACGGTGTCGAAGAGCTCCTGGTTCACCTCAGCCTTTACGAAGCGGGAAATCTCTGTCACCTGGAAGCTGAAGTCTGATGTGAGGTCTGCCACCTCTTCCTTCTTCATCTTGAGCAGTGAAGAAACCTCAACGTCGCTCTCCGGATATGCCTTCTTAGGGTTGAAGGTGATGATGTCGCCGAGCTTGCAGCCCTCGAAGAGCTTCTTCTGGTCTTCCACCTTGATATAATCCGGCATGAGGACTGCGCCCTCTACGGTGATGCCGCCTTCCTTGGTGTTGCCGTTCTCGTCGAGCTCGCGGATGTCGCCCTTGAGCATATCGTTTGCCTGATACTCCTCTGCCTTGTCGTAGTGGCCGGCACGAGAAGCGAACATATCGATCTGACGGTTCACGAGGTCGTCGTCAACCTTGATTGTGTAGTAGTCGAGAGTATCCTTGTCGGTGAGTTCCACCTTGAACTCTGGAGCCACGGCGATATCAAACTTGAACACGTATGGAGCGTCCTTCTCCAGGTCTACAGGCTCCTGACCCTCGTTTGCCATTGGCTCGCCGAGCATCTTGATCTTGTTCTCGTTAACATACTTATAGAGCTCCTCGCCGATGATCTTGTTGATCTCCTCAGCCTTAACGCCCTCGCCGTACTGTCTCTTTATCATGCCCATTGGCACCTGTCCCGGACGGAAACCTGGCAGCTGAGCCTTCTTGCGAAGGTCTTTCAGTGTCTTCTCAACTCTGTCCTGGAAATCTGCAGTCTCCACTGTCAAGGTCAACAGTCCGTTCACCTTATCTGGATTCTCAAAAGAAATCTTCATTTTTCGTTATTCGTATTTTATATGATTATTATTTTTCTCTGTCTCTATCGCTTTATATACCGAAGGGCACCAGCGACCTGCCGCCTGTCAGCAGCCTCTCATTGCCCTCGCCCCATTCGCCCTCGTCCCTTCGTCCGGCACCAGTCCCTTATGAAGGTTAGGATGGGTTTCTCGTCCATTCGCCCGGTATCCAGTTCCTTCCCTTTGGGAAGGTTAGGATGGGTCTCTTCCATTCACCCGGCACCAGTTCCTTCCCTTTGGGAAGGTTAGGATGGGTTCCAGGTCTTTATGGGTTCCAGGTTAGGATGGGTTTATGGATTCCATATATATAATAATAATGTATAGCCCACAACCTGTCGATACAAGAGGGGCACGCACACTAATGGCTTGCAAAATTAATTATAAAAGGTGTAAAGACCTAAAGTTTTGGATTTTTTAACAAACACAGGACTTACTCCCTTCTCGCTCTCTTCCTCTCGTCCACCTCCTGGAAGTTCTTCTGACGAAGTTCGAAATCCACACCGAGGTATTTCTCCCTAACGATGTCGTTGGCAGCAAGTTCTTCCGGACTGCCCTTGAAGAGGATCCTGCCCTCGAAGAGCAGATAGGCACGGTCGGTGATGGTGAGCGTCTCCTGCACGTTGTGGTCGGTGATGAGAATACCGATGTTACGGTATTTCAACTGCCACACCACATGCTGGATGTCTTCCACGGCGATCGGGTCAACGCCGGCAAACGGTTCGTCGAGCATGATGAACTTTGGGTCGATGGCGAGACAGCGGGCTATCTCCGTGCGGCGGCGCTCTCCTCCCGAAAGACGGTCGCCGAGGTTCTTGCGCACCTTATGCAGGTCGAACTCGTCTATCAGCGTCTCCAGTTTGGCGAGCTGCTCCTTGCGAGTCAGGTCGGTCATCTCGAGCACCGCCATGATATTGTCTTCCACACTGAGTTTCCTGAACACGCTCGCCTCCTGGGGCAGATAGCCCACACCGGCACGTGCTCTTTTATACACGGGATAGGTGGTGATGTCCTTGTCGTCGAGATAGATATGACCGGCATTGGGCACGATGAGTCCGGTGGTCATATAGAATGAGGTGGTCTTGCCGGCACCGTTCGGACCGAGCAGTCCCACGATTTCGCCCTGCTTCACGCTTATCGACACGTCGTTGACCACCGTGCGCTTGCCATACTGCTTCACGAGGCCTTCGGTGCGCAGCACCATTCCCCCGCTCTTGTTCTCCTTCTTTATATTCTCGCTGTCGCTCATTATATAGTTTGAATATCGTTATGTCTTTCCGTCAGCAGCGCCCGGACCCGTGTCTTCACTCGCCGTCCGCCACAATACGAACTGCAAATATACCCAATAATTTACAAAGAGAGCCTTTCCCACCCACATTTCCTCTCCATCTTAATTCTTTTTAACCCCTATCAATCATTAGGGCTTGAATGGAATTTGACTTTTAAGGAGTGCTGACTTATCCGTGATTCTCGGATATCGGTTTTGTTACTTTACTCTGCATATCGACATCAGCCCCCACCTAACCTTCCCCGAAGGATAACCCATCCTGACCTTCCCCAAGGGAAGGGACAAGTTACTCTGCAACTGATCTTCAGCCCCCACCTAACCTCCCCCGAAGGGGAGGGACAGATAGTCTTGGTTCGTCTCAAACAAGTGGACAAGCAGGATTCTGCTTAAGCCCAAACGGAGTTTGCCATATCGGGGACAAATGGGCAGCATCCGTGCAGCTACCATGCCCAAGTGGGGCAACGTGCTTGCCCATGTTGGGCAACGTGCTTACCCCAAGTGGGCACGCTGCTTACCCCGGATGGGCAGATTTACTGTCAGACGTCTGCCCAATAAGTTAACACCAAACGGTCATTCGGCCATTCAATGTAATATTTTATAACTGCTTGCTGCCTTACGCTTTTCCTTTCATCAGCCAACCATCCAGACAATAGCCTGACAATTGCAAGACAGTAAACTACCTGTTTGTCAGGATATTACGGCGAAAAACCAGACAATCTGACAGTTTTTTGAGAAATTCCTGTTTTTACTGAAAATCAGCATGTATGTGCATCTTTTACTCATATCTGCCACTGCAAATCAATATTATTTCTATCCGCCCATCATTTTTTCTCCAGCTATGTCATCTTTTGGCACCCATAACCTATACCTTTGCCGTCGCGACACCAAACAGCACCACCATGACAATAAAACCCATATTACGCAAGATACTCATAATAGTGATAAAACTCCTTTGCCTCTTTATCATGACAGCAATCACAAACGTATGCTACTTCGAAATCGGACATGACAAAGGATGGCCACGAGCCGACATCATGTACTCCCACTACCACAAGACCGTTGCCGGCATCATAGCCTACATCCCCTCCCCTGCCAATACGATAGTCAATGGCTTCGACGACATCAGTGACAAAATGAGACTCATCACGCAGCGACAAGAGTACCGGAAACCAGAAAAAGAGGAGCCACCCAAGATTTTTCAATGGAAAGATGAGGATTATCCGAAACTTTTACTACATTTGCAAATGGAAGGGCAGCAACAGCGTTAGGCTCAAAATCCTGAAGCTGGCAGCCCCGGAAATGACGCAAGAAATCTTGTGGACGCGAGCAAGCAAATAAGGGTGTACCAATATAACTTGTGTGCACCGTGACGGTTCTGTAAGTTGAAATCTGGTAAATTTGAACTGAAGTAGAAAAGAACTGGAATTTGTTTGAGCGAGTCTGCACCATGATATGGTGTAGGCTCCTCTTTCATATCCCCTTTTCTACGGGTTTTACCAGAGCCTAACTTACAAGGGAATATCGAGAGAAGGAGTCTACGCCTTTCTTTTCCTCTATGAACCATTATGAACTTGTACGGGTCAAGGCATCTGATTATCTTTGCATACAGTATATAATAATCATACCTCGTCCCACAACATCGATACGTCAAACAACTTAAAACTTACAGCCTATGAGTAAAGTTTTTCAAGTAAGGCCGAAGCGCATCAAGCGTTCCAACGGCACCGTACTAACCCCCGATATGGTAGTGACGGTAACCACTCAGCAGCACACCACCACCCCATTCTACAACGGTGCCAAGGAGCTTCAAGAAGTCTACATGCGCATCTACGCCTTCGACTACAAAAAAGCATGCTGCAACCAAAATGATTTTGAATTTAGGAAGTTGGACTAAATAATATAAAGTATGAGAACTCCTAAAATGACAACTTGTAAAAAGTGCCATCGTAGCTATAGTACAATGTCTGAAGTTTCTGTGTGTCCAAGTTGTGGTACTACAAATATTTGCTATATACATGTAATGAATGACGTAGCATCAGGACTTAAGTTTCTAACAAAAAAATTAAAAAAATAAAACATTATGGCAAGTGAAGTAACATTATGGAATAAAGTTATGTCTTCGGCCTTAGCAATTCCTGGAGTACAAGTAGATAGAGAGAATTTTTTACGATCAGAACTTCGTCAATATTGCTCAAAAGATGAGTTGGAGAGGGCTATCTGTAATCCTGTTGCTGTACTCTCTGAAGACAGAATAGACAGTTTGGCAAATTCATGCATTAATAATCATTTATTAAAAGTTACATCATTGTCTGTTGTTGCAGGTATTCCTGGAGGTTTGGTGATTGCTGCAACTATACCAGCTGATATGGCTCAATATTATTGGCATACATTTGTTCTGGCTCAGAAATTGGCATATCTTTATGGTATTCCTGACTTGAGAGATGAAAATGGAAATCTTACCGAAACGTCACAAGATATGTTGACTTTGTTTGTCGGTGTGATGATGGGAGCCGCTGCAGCTAATAATGCAATAAAAAATGTTTCTAAGGCTTTTGCTGTACAAGTCGTTAAGCGTTTACCTCAGAAGGCTTTAACTAAAACTGTGTACTATCCTATAATTAAGCAAGTAGCCAAATGGATAGGAATAAAGCTGACAAAAGATACTTTTGCTAAAGGTGTAGGTAAAACAATTCCAATTTTGGGTGGCGTTATTTCTGGTGGATTAACCGCTGCAACATTCCGTCCTTCAGCTAAGCGTCTTCAAAAGAAATTGAAGGAACAAATGTATGACATTCATATCCCAGAAGGAGATACAGAAGATTTTGTAAATGCAACCTTTTCTGAGGTAGAAGATGGAGCGGAGTCTCCTATTGCGTCAGAGAATCCAGATAAGTTGATTATTCAATTTATGATAAACCTAGCAAAGGTTGGTGGTAATTGGTCTGAAAAGAAAGAGGCTATTCTTACAGATGTGATTGAAAATTCAACCTTGTCAGATGACGAGCAGTTGGAACTAGCACAAGTTATGGCTTGTGACAAGTTGATGCAAATAGATTTCTCTTCTCTTCAAAATGATGAGGCCAATAGTGCAAAGTTGTTTGAAAAAGGTGGAGTTATCTTAAAGGCTGAGGAAAAAGTTGCTTTAGCTGAAAAACTATATTTTAAGAAAATTGCAAAACTGTTAGGTTTCACTTCTGAAGATATAGAAGAGGCGATGAAATAAGGTATTCTAATTCATAGGATATATCAAAACAAGATTTAGCAAAAACAGATCAAGCAAAGAAAGGGTATTTCCAGCGTTCTCATATAGTAAAGATCAAATGTATAAATAAAGCCTTTGCTACTTATGAAATGGCAAATACTTTTTCTTTGAAACTTGAATTTGATGTACTTATCAAGTTTGATGAATCTCGCCCAGGATATGGGATATATTATGGATATAGAATATAAGATTCCAAAAGTAATTACACGCTTCCATCGATATCGGACTTGAAAGATTTTGATTTTATGAAGTTGGACTAAATAAGCATAATTTTACATTAAAGAGAATGAAAGCAATACTATGATAAAATATTCGTAATATTGACAATATTAATAAATTATAGTGTTGCAAAATTAAATTATATAATTATGATTATGAACAAAAAAAACGCAGTAATTACAGTTGTTTCTCTGTTCCTATCAGTAGGAAACATGCTGGCTCAGAATAACGATATGCCACCTGAGCAAATGGCACAAATGATGCAGATGATGCAAGGTAACAACAATGCTACAGATGACGGATACTGCGAGGAAGTCAAACAAAGTCGCATAGAAAAGCGACAGTTTGAGGATTCAGAGAAACTACGTTCGGTAGGTAAGGCTGAGTCTCGTGATGAAATGATGGCAAGAGACATGGCAGAACAAAACGCTCGTGCTCAGATGCAACGCCAGATTGAGACATTCACCAAAGATGCACTTGTGAGATATCGCAAGCAAAGTCAAATGAATGATACTGAAAAGTTTATGGCTAATGATGAACAACTCAGCAAGACTGTTGCCAAAGGCATATTAACTGGCTGTAAAGTTATAGACCAAGCTAAGTATTATAACAAGAACAAAAAAAAATACAAGTATGAAGTTCTTGTAGAGTATGACAAGGCTGGCGTAATGTCGCTACTAGAACAACAAGATGCCGAGATTATGAAGAATAAAGCTATGTTTGAGAAACAGATGCAAGAAGTATTCGATGAATATGACATGGAGAAAAAAAACGCAACTACAGGAATGCGGAAACAGAAAGCACAAGATGCTATAGACAACGCCAACAAAGATGCCGAACATAAACGTACCATGGAAGCAAAGCAGCAAAACGCAAAAGTATATGGGCAAGGACTATGAATATAACTTGCAAAGTTACAAACTGTCCCAAGACATAGTAAAAGACATAATCCCCAAAAGACAAAGAGAGAAACTCTCATAAACAATAACAAAGTAAAAGAACATCAATTATCAAAACTATGAAAATAATCCTCAAAGCATTAATTATATTGGTAGGTTTTATTCCTTTTGCAACTCATGCACAAGTTCTGGATGATAAACAGACGGAGCAACTGGTAAACTCTATTAAACGAGACTACATGAAGACACAAGCCGAAGGTGCCAAGGTCTATAAACTGTCAAAGAAAAAACATGTACTCTCAGTTTGCGTAACAGTAAATTCCAGCCAGAATATATCTCAACAGAACAGAGTCGGACAAATGAAAGCAGCAAGACTCGCCTCAGAATTTATAGACGGTGCAAAGAATAAGTCAATATCCGTATATGAAACAAATTCCGAGACATCTTCAGACTTCTATAAAAATCAAGCAAACAAGACCAATTCAATGGACTCAGACATTGCTTCGAAACAAAACCACAACGTGAACGAGACTGAAAATGAGAGTAATTCAGAATTTTTTTCAGATAAAATTGTTCAGTCTGCGATACATGCTGCCGCAGGTAAAGGTATGGAAAAACTATCTACATTCAGAGGCCCTGACGACGAAAAAGTTTTTGTATATTGCCTTCCATTAGAGCAATAATAAATGACTTTACCGTAAATTAGATGTGATACAGTTTTATTTGATTCATTGTTCTATTATTCTGCACAGTTTATTGTGTACATAAGAATCATTATGAACTTGATGGATGTTTTTTCTTTTGCTAATTATTGATACAAATAAAAAGCTCAAAAAAAATGAATATGAAAAAGCTATTATTTTTATTAATTGCCGCAGCATTGGTATTGTGCTCATGCGGTAAAAATTATCCAAAGTTGGTCAAGCAACAAGTGGAGAAATACATGAAAGAGGGGAAAATTATTCTCAGCCAATCAAACGACTCAACGGGGAAGGAACACTATATTGTCTTTGCTGATATGAAAGCACAGACCATTGGAGTTGATACTTTAGGGGAAAAAGTGCAGACCATTAATTTGTCAAAGATTCTTGAGAAGCAAATAGATGTAATAAATGTTCAGAGTATGGATACATTCTCTATTATAGTCTATGATCATTTTACCGGTATTCAAAATGCACAAATTAAAATCACAGGGAATAAGACTTTTACGAAAGATAATTTCGAAAATTGGAAAGCAACAGTCTACAAAGATAAATATATAATCCTAATAAATAAGATTGATGAATATGATATAAGATGGTCGATTTTATGGCTTGGAAAGCCAGAATACATGTACACATATAGAAGTTCGAATAAAAATGATGTCACGTTAAATAAAAAAGATGGCGATATAAAAATAAATATCAAGTCTTCGGAAGCTTTTTCTGCTGGTTATGGCAACGAATGGATACAAGTTTCTTACAATGCAACATTTGACTGCAATGGTGAAATAAAGAAGCAAGATGACTATGTGAATTTTGAAGGCATTAATATCCCTATTTCTGCTTATGGAGATGAAAATGCTTTGCTTCCCTACATTGAGAGAATACAAAATGGAATAGAAGAGAGATATCGTCTAGAGGAAATGCGAAGACAAAAAGAACATGAAAGCATGTTTCAAACAAAGTCAGAAGCAGAAAAGCCCAAGAATTCCATTGAAGCTATGTATAATGCGCTCAAGCATTTGGAATATTTAAGAACTCATTAAAAGAATCAAGACAACAAAGCAATAACTGTGCAGCGGTATAGGCTTGTAAAATATAGTTATAGCGTGGGTAAGCAAACAGCCCCAAACTATTTTTTTGACAAACACCTACTCGTTGTGGTAAGCAAAAATTAGAATTAATCATGAAAGTAAAAAGATCTTTTACATTATTGGTTATGCTATTTCTGGCGTTTGTCGCTAGTATAGCACAGAATAAGAATGAGATAACACTTGTAACTCAAGGATTTGGCAAAAATAAGGAAGAAGCTACTCTTCATGCCTTGCGTAATGCAATAGAGATGTCGTGTGGAACCTTTCTCTTTAACAATTCGTCTTCACTTAATGATGAACTTTTGAAAGATGAAATTACAACAGTTTCATCAGGCAATGTGAAAAGTTATAAGATCATAAGTGACATGGTGTTGGCTGATGGTAGTCATTCAGCAACTGTTAAAACAACTATAAGTCTTTTTAATTTGGCAAAATATGTAAAATCAAAAGGGTATAGTGTGGAATTTGATGGCAAGGCATTTGGAATGAATATGAAAATAAGGGAACTGAACAAGGAAAATGAGATGCAAATAATCAAGAATCTCATTTCAATAACTAAGTATTGTATGTCTTGTGCGTTTCAAAAAACATTAGAAGTTTCTGAACCAATGGTATATGACAATGACTACTACCTAGTAGAAATGACGGTCAAATACAAAATGACTCCTATGTATGCAAGTTTGGTTAATTATTTAATCGATACAATTAAGGCTTTATCGCTTTCTAAAGAAGATGTGCAATCATATATTAATGGTAATTTTGAATGCTATAAAAGTTCTGTTGGTAAATATACAGGTGGTGGTGCATATCTTTTAGAAAGATATTCGATACAAAACAACAATCTACCAAGTGATTTTGAAAAACTTTACGACAAGTATAAAAAAACAGAAAATGTAAATATTAGTGAAATATGTAGATTTTTAGAAAAATTACCAACAGGAAATAGACTGTACACGGATTATACTAATACATGTAGCAGTTTTCGAAAATCAGTTATGAAGCTGATGAAGATTTCTGATATTTATATCAGAAACAACTACATATTTGATGCATTATATAATACTATAAACAAGGAATTAATTAATTTTAAAGTAGTAGACAATCTTGGAGTAGAATCATTTTTTGATAAGTTTTATGTTAGAGACACTTACGATGGCGGCTCAGTATTAGTATTAGGTTCACCTCACGGACTGTTCAAAAGTGATTCTTTCAATAAAGAATATTCAGGTCCTATGTATATGAATAGCAATCCATCTTTTTATGTCTTTGATGTGGTTTCTTCGTTTTGCTTTTCGATCAATGATGTCCTAATAAAAAAAAGTGACATTATGAAATACAATAATTTTAGAATAGAAAACAGATGGTGAATATGAATACAATAACTGGTTTTACATTTTATGATAGCTTAAATAAGCTGACTGTTGGAACATTGCTTTTGCTTCTGGTAGGAGGAATGATTGGAGAAAAAGCAGAAACGAATATATTGTTTTTCGTCACAGCTTTTATCATTGGTATTTTCTATCAAACAATTATAAAAGATAGAACACGTTTCTTGACTAACAATTTGCACATGATAAAAAAAGCACATGAAAATGTTATACTGAAAAATAAATATATATACAAAGATGATTATCAGAAAGCTTCTTATAACAAAGATGATTACCAGAAAGCTTCTTATGATACAGATGATTATCTGAAAGCCTATTATAATGTAGTAAAAAATGGATTCTTAATGAATATTCCAACACTTGAGGCTCATGAGAATTTCCTTAGAAATATATGGCTTATTTGTCTTATGTATTTAATTACGGTACTCGCTGACTGTTGTCAAAGTTCCATTAGTGAAATCATATGTCAGTACAGTAAGTGTGCGATTGCAATGTTCCTTTTACTTTTAATAGTTTTCATACCTTTTGTATGGTATAAAATTCAAATGAAGATTTTTGAATTGGTATGGGAAGGAGACTACTATGCAAATAAACTAAAAAACGAAACATGTGATAGTCAGAAGAACAAGCTCTGAAATCACCATTCAAGTTGTTAATATGATATGAATTCTATGAAATAGAATTATTGTCCATATAAATCAAATAAAATGAGAAACTTATTTTTTATGTTAATGTTTTTCTGGGTATCTTCGGTTTCAGCACAGAATATAATAGTTTATTCTGTAATTGGTTCAGTTACGGAATGTAAAAATAATGTCAGGAACAAAGTTTTACCTAAAACCAAACTTTCAGTTACAAGTCATATTGTAATGGAAGCTTCCTCTCGTATTGTGATGTTAGATGAAATCAACAATGAAATGTATACAATCAAGGGTGCTGCAGATGGAAAAATAGACCAGTTGCTGACAAACAATAATGTCCTAAGAAAGAAGTTGACACCGCAGTATTTCTCGTTGCTAATGAACAAACTTTCTAGTACGGTTTCTCGTAATACTTATATGCAGAGTGCGGCAACCTCATTTAGAGACACAGAAGAACTTATGGAAAAGTTTGATAGTCTTAAGCAGGAAAAAGATAGTATAAGGTAAGTAAAACAAGATTTGACGAATAGTAAATGAATTTTTTCCATTTTATATTTCAGAAAGATCATTTTTTGATAACGATTATAGCCGTTTTTCTAATGTTATTGCTTACTGTAATAACATTCACTATTCCTATATTTAACCCTGTTGTTAAAGCATTGAAAAATATCTCCGCAATGGATTTATTTTTCCAGATCGAAAACAAAATGGATGTCGCAGAAGTATGTCAAGATGTCGTAATTGTTGATATGACCGAATTGCAGTCTCGTTCTGATATAGGACAGCTTTTGTCTGATATATACGATGCTCGTCCGAAAGCTATAGGTGTTGACCTGATATTTGAAGGTGAGAAAGATAACATTGAAGAAGATTTAGTTTTGGAAAAAGTAGTTGAAAAAATTGCACCAATAACTATATTTGCCAATAAATTGGTGGATTATGATGTGTCTGAAAAAAAATTTAGAGGATGTGTAATGTCTTATTTTAGAGATTTATATTCAATAGAGGAAGGTTATACAAACTTGAATGACAACATGGAACACGCAGTCATAAGGAATACTACAATTTCACAAGTGACAACATTTGGGAAGCAACTGTCTTTTCCTGTAAAACTTGCCATCAAGTCAGGGATGAAACACATAGAACATGATGGTAGCGTTATTATCGATTTTCGTCCTGTAAGGATACCGGTATTGTCATTTGACCAAATAAAGAAAAAACAGAATCTGTTAAAAGGTAAGGTTGTTTTAGTCGGCACAATGAAAGAAGAGCGCGACTGTTATCTGTCCCCTTTAGGGAAAATGCCGGGAATTGAATTACAAGCATATTCTCTACTTACATTGATGAAACACACGTCTATAGCCCAGCCATCAAAATATGTATCAATTTTGATAGCTCTACTACTGTGCTATGTTTATGAATTGTTTTTAGATGCAGTTGCTATATTTGTCAGAACACGTAAACTTAGAATGAGGATTTTCTTGTCAGAATCCAGAATACTTTTGACATTTCTCCCAATGTTATTTTTTTCTAGTGTAACAATGATGGCTTTCCTCATATTTGATATTTGGAGCACAAGTGTTGATTTAGTTATTATTCTAGTAATGTTGTCTATGGTAGCTTTTAGTAGAAGACTATATTGGGCATTTAAGAAGATGTTAGAAAGTAAAAAATAATTTTTAAATAATAATACTATTATGAGATTTTTTCAATATTTATTGTTTGGAGTATTGTTACTCCATGTTTCTGCAAATGCACAAAGTGTATTTGAGGTAGATGGTTTGTGTTATAAAGTATTGACAGAAGCAGACGAAGCAACTACTTTTGGAACAGTGGAGATTGTTCCAAAAGAAAATGGCTTTTACGAAGGAATTATTAATATACCAAATGGTGTTAGAAGTTCTAAAGAGCAATATGCTGATACTTATAAGGTTGTTGCAATTGCAGAAAAGGCTTTCCAAAATTGTATGTCTCTGGAAAAAGTTACAGTCCCTGCTTCTGTTGAGAGTATTGGACAAAACGCGTTCTGTGGCTGTATATCTTTGGAAACCATATCATTTGCTAAAGGAAATCTAAAGTCAATGGGACGTGAGGTGTTTAAAGAATCTGGAATTAAGCATATAGTACTACCCGAGGGTATTACGGAACTACCTTGGCTCGCTTTCTCTGGTTGTAAAAAATTAACAAATATCGTATTACCTACTACCTTGAAAGCAATAGGATGTAGTGCTTTTTCGGGGTGTATTTATAACCATAGAACAACCAAAACTAATCAGAAATATCCGAGTGTAAATC
>ERZ773218.298-NODE-298-length-63570-cov-251.425742_pt1 | contig 63570 bp, 55 predicted proteins | sample MGYA00580527_ERZ773218 | MGnify/ENA primary metagenome ERZ773218 (study PRJEB29015, sample SAMEA2737763) | human gut metagenome | biome: human gut; feature: human-associated habitat; material: faeces | place: China | collected 2012 ...
ACGTTAAAGCTATACGCTCTACACGACAAGCGTCTACGCATTTAACGGAAGAACCAATAAAAAGGGGTGCGTCACAGACTTATGACACACCCTCTTGAAGCATTTTATTTCACTTTCACTTCTATCACATTCTTCGCAGCATCGGCACTCGAACCACCTACGAAGATCTGATATTTGCCGGGAACCACACGCATGGTATTGGTCTGGGAATCCCAACCTTCGAAACTCTGACGAGGCAGACTGATGGTTACCTGCTGCTTCTCGCCTGCCTTCAAAGTAATTCGCTTGAAAGCTTTCAAGGTCTTGATAGGACCCTCAGCATCATCCATTCTACGGATGTAAACCTGAGCCACTTCCGTTCCTTCCCTATTACCTTTATTAGATAAAGAGAAACTCAAGGAATAAGCCGAAGAATTCTTCATTTTTCGTTCTTCATTCTTCACTCTTCGTTCTTCACTCTTAACTTTCTTCAATGTCGGCTTTCCATATTCATACGATGTATAGCTCAATCCATGTCCGAATGGGAAGAGAGTCTCGCCCCTAAAGTAACGGTAGGTGCGATTCTTCATCGTATAATCGAGGAAATCAGGAAGATCATTCACGCTCTTATAGAAGGTTACCGGAAGCTTGCCCGATGGATTCACCTCGCCAAAGAGTACCTTTGCCACGGCTTCTCCACCCCGTTCGCCCGGATACCAAGCCTGAAGGATAGATTCCGCATTCTCTGTTTCTGGAACCATGGCAATGGCACTGCCCGAACAGTTGACGAACACCACTCGCTTGCCAGCCCGATGCAACATCTCCATCACCTTGCGCTGAGCCTGAGGCAATTCGATATCAGTTCTGTCGCCACCCTTGAAACCCGGCTCAGAAACCTTCATCTCCTCACCCTCAAGACTAGGAGAGATTCCGCCTACGAAAACCACCACGTCAGCATCGCCAACCTCAGCCAGAAGCTGAGACTCGGTTGGCGTATAGTTCTTCACAATGTCAAACTGCATCACCGCCATATCGGTCTTCTGGAAATAATCCACCTGTATCTTCATCGGCTTTCCCGCCTTCACGGAAATTGGCTTGTTGAGCATCTGCACACGGGCACGTCCCTTCCATACATTCGCCACCGTATCGCCATCAATGATGAGCCGGTAACCATCATCGCACCCCATTCTGACGTTCAAGGTTTCATCCTCTTCCAGAGTAAACACGCCCTCGTATCGGGCAGAGAAATCCGTAAGATTCACTCCCGGTGCAAAGACGGTATTTCCGCCATTGCTCTGGTTGATAGGCGAAGTCATCATGGCTGTAGCCACCGGCTCGCCCTTCATCTCAGAATTGTTCCAATAAGTAGCCTTCATCCCCTTGCTACCATCGGCAGAAGTCAGGAGATTGAATCGGCTTTCTGAAACTTCATTTCTTGTCAACGTGCAGGCAGGAATATACTTGGCATCCTTCACATATTTTCTGATGCCCTGCAGGATGGTGGTGGTAGAAGTAGGATAACCCGAATAGTTGCCCCATTGCATGATGGAATCGTTGGCATTTGGCCCCATCACGACGATCTTCATTCCTGCTGATTTCAGCGGCAGAAGATTTTTCCGGTTCTGAAGAAGCACGATTCCCTCTTCTGCCATCTTCTCAGCCAAATCCTTATGCGCCTTGCTGGCGATGACGGAAGATGGAATCTGAGTCCAAGGCACGTTCTTGTCCTGATCGAAATCACCCAGGCGGAAACGGGCTATCAGCAGGCGCTTCAAGCTCTCGTTCACCTTTTCCTCGCTTATCATTCCTGTCTTCACCGCCTCAGGAAGCGAACGGTAAACGCTTCCGCATTCCACGTCGGTTCCGGCACCAATTGCCTGCGCCGTAGCCTCAGCCGGAGTCTTCGCCGTACCATGTCGGCCGGGCACATAAAAGTCGTTGATGGCTCCGCAATCGGAAGTTATCAATCCCTTGAATCCCCATTCATCACGAAGAATCTGTCGTTCATACCTGGCATTGCTGCAACAAGGTGCTCCGTCAATCCGCTGATAGGCGCACATCACCTCTGCCACATTTGCATCCTGCACCAGTGATTTGAAGGCAGGCAGATAAGTCTCCCACAAATCACGCTCAGGCAAATCCTCTACATTGAAACTGTGCCGGTTCCATTCCGGACCACTATGAACGGCAAAATGCTTGGCACAGGCCAGGAGCTTGACGTATTGGGGAGCCTGTGAGGAAGCCGGAGCCAGAACTCCCGGAGCCGACATCGGTTTGCCATCAAAGGTCTGTCCCTGCAAACCATTCACCACAGCAAGTCCCATTCTTGTGGTCAGATAAGGATCTTCTCCATAAGTTTCCTGTCCACGTCCCCATCGTGGGTCGCGGAAGATATTGATATTCGGAGTCCAGAAACTCAGACTCTGGTAGCGCTTGATGTTGCCGCTCTTCTTCGCCTCCTGCGCCTTGGCTCTTGCCTCATCGCTCACGGCAGTAAACACCTTATATAATAAGGTATCGTCCCACGAAGCCGCCATGTGCATCGTGATAGGAAAAACGGTAACAAATCCGTTTCGTCCCACTCCATGCAGCGCCTCGTTCCACCATTGAAACTGTGGAATGCCCAATCGGGCAATGGCTGGCGAAGTATCCATCATCAACTTCATCTTCTCTTCCAAGGTAAGACGGGAAAGCAAATCATTGGCTCTAGCCTCAACAGAAAGGTTCGTATTCTGATAAGGAAGCAGTTGCTGGGCACTGGCTGAAAGCGACATCGCCATCAGCATCGCCATAGAAAGTAGTTGTTTCTTTATTGATTTTTTATAATTTATTTGATTCATGCATTGATTTTTAAGTTGGTGACCAAGTTACACATTTTTTTTTGAGATTACCGCATTATCTGGCAGAAAAGTTTAAAATATTTAGCTTTTCATGCCAACTTTGTCACCCTTCAGCCGCTAGCACGCAAGTTGCTCAGCATGAGAGTGAAAGCTGAAGCCAAAAGATGAAGGAGTTCGAAAGAACAACGGAGTTCGAGACGGAGGCAATCAAAAAAGTAACAGATAAAGAACATTAATAAATAACAAACAGAAATCCCGACGGGGCCGCAAGGAACCGGGAGGACGAGTAAAATAAAATTGGAGGTTTTAATTATGTTGTTAGCACGTAGAAATAATAATTCAGATTGGTTGAGTAACATCTTTGATGATGTATTCTTTGATACAGACGCAACACCACGTATGAAAGGTAGCTGATGGTGTTCTTGAGGTTCAGATTCCAAAGCTTACTCCTAAGGAGGAGACAAAGGCTACCAAGAATATTGAAGTCAAATAACAATTTCGCATAAATGATTGAGGAGGGTGTGTCATAAGTCTGTGACGCACCCTTTTCAGTACGTGCGATAAGAATATACTGTTGCTGTCAGGTAAGACCTGCATAAAGACCCTATTCCGGTTGGTCTTTTTCATTTTGCAAATAGCCAAATCACAATCCTTGGCAAGGACAACAAAATGTAAAGGAAATGATTACTATCCGTGCCCAAGTGGGGCAAGCAGCTTGCCCCTGTTGAGAAAGCACCTTGCCCCTGTTGGGCAAGCACCGTGCCCCAAAATGGACAAAAGTATCCATGGAATGAGGCTTTTATGTCAATACAGATAGAACATCCTTTCCATCATCTGCCATTTCTGGTCAGACGTGGCATCGGCGGCACATTCCTGAAACATCGCCACATGGCGTTCCCATTCCTCCTGTCGGGGCAGGGTGGCAAGACGCGCCATCGCCTCGTCCCAGCAGAAGTCAAGCGGAGCGTCGACGATCATCACCAGACGGTTGCCAAGGATGTATATCTCCATCTCCAGTATTCCCACTGCTTTTATTCCCTCTTCTATCTCGCGCCAGAAATGATCCTTGTCGTGAGCCTTGCGGTATTCCTTCATCAGTTCTGAGTCGTCTTTCAGTTGCATGGTCTGTACGAAACGCTTCGTTGGCTGTCCGTACTCCTTGCTCTTGTATCCTTCCGTGTTCATAATAGTATTCTGTTAGTTGTAATTATTCAATGCTTGCATATTAGCTTCTTTATTCACAATAATGGTGTCATGTAAAGCGGAAAATATGTGATACCATCTTCCACCTTGTAGTCGGCTGCATGCAAAACCGTAGGAGAGGTCATGTATTCTCCAAACTTCTTCATACACTTTGTTATGGAAGACAATGTATAGTTCTTGCCACTTTTTACTTCTATCGGGCGAATATTATGACGTGTTGTCACTTTGTCCTTTTGGAGCAAGAAGTCTATCTCCATACGGTTTTCGGCTTCTTCGGATGACTTACTATAGAAAAAGAGTTTGTTGCCGCTGGCAGTCAGCATTTGTGCCACAATATTCTCAATGAGCATCCCTTCGTTCACCTCAAGTTTTCCAAAGAGCAGTTTCTGATAAATCTCTGACGAGACAATACCCTTTTCGTCAAAAGCGTGACTGATTAATAAGCCCGTATCGTTCATGTAGCACTTCAGAGTGGTACGGTCTTCATTCATCTTCAGTCCGATGTTCGGCTCAGTCGAGTTGTAGCAGATGTTGACAACTCTTGCGTCCTTCAGCCAGAAGAAAGCATCATCCCAATCACGATATTTTGCACCTGGTTTTAGAGCTGACAGACGGAACTTCTTCTCATGCGTTGAAAGTTGAGGAGGAATCTGATCGAAAACAGACACCACCTTGTCGGCAATCTCACTTGCGTAATTGAAGATGTCGTTACGGTAGATGGTCAGCACGTCGCGCTTGGCGGCATCTACGGCATCGAAATCTTTCGTCTCTACATACTTCTTGACGGCTTGTGGCATTCCTCCCACTATCATATAGAGACGAAATACATCCATAGCCTGACGATGGAAAGCCTGTCCCATTGGCTTCTTTTCTGCATACATCTTACGTATCAAGTCCATCAGCATGTCGTTACCAGTGGCCCATAGAAACTCTTCAAAGTCCATTGGGTACATCTGTATAGGGCGCTCTTCGGATGGTAGTACGATGCCCTGCGTATTTTTCTTAATGCTTACCAGCGATCCGGTCTCAATGTAGTCATATCTACCATCTTTCACCAAGAACTTGATGGCAGCTCTCGCCCTAGGACACAGCTGCACCTCGTCAAGAATGATAAGCGACTTGCGTTCGTGTAGCCTCACCTTGTAATGCTGACTCAGATAGAGAAACAGCATATCAAGGTCTTCCAAATAGAGGTCGAACCAGTCTCTGACCATTTGCGGAGCCTTGTTGAAGTCGATGAGAATATATGACTCGTATTCATTCTTGCCGAACTCTTCTACGATATAACTCTTACCTATGCGTCGTGCACCCTCTATGAGCAATGCCACTTCGCCGTTTCTTTTCTCCTTCCAGTCAAGGAGCTGTTTGTATATTTTTCTCTTCATAGTAACGCCTTTTACACCTATTCAAAATATCTATCCCCTATGCGATACACCTTTTTGAGATTTTTGACTGTGCCAATATGCACCTTTTTGAGATTTTTAATTGCGCATATATACACCTTTTTGAGATTTATCGCAGTGCAAATATACACCTTTTTGAGATTTTTTGCAAGTGTAACGTTGAAAACTTATTGGTGGTGCTATAAGACTGTTATTATTTGTGACTATATATTTGTTTGTTGCAGAATCTTCATATATTCGTCGTAGGAGATATGCTCGCCGCCCATGGTCTTCAGGTGAGGAGTCTCAAACTGGCAGTCGATGAGCTTGCCGCCATTGTCCTTCATGATGTTTGCCAACTCTATCAGTGCCAGTTTCGAAGCCGACGGCACGAGTGAGAACATGCTCTCGCCAAAGAAAGCCGCTCCGATGTTCACACCGTAGAGACCGCCTACGAGCCTGTCGTCCTTGTCCCACACCTCCACGCTGGCAGCAAAGCCCTGTTCGTGTAGCGCCTTGTATGCCTTTATCATATCTTCGCCGAGCCATGCTCCAGCCTCGTCGTAGCGCAGCTGACTGCAGTTGCTTATCACTCCGTCGAAGTCGCGGTTGATGCTCACGGAGTATTCCTGCTTCCTCATCAGAGTGCGCATGGAGTGGCTCACGTGTATCTTCTCGGGGAATATCACGAAGCGGTCCATGGGACAGTACCACCATATTTCCTTGCAGTCGCGGAAACTGTACCATGGGAATATGCCGTTGCTGTATGCCAGCAGCAGGCGGTCGATGCTCAGGTCGCCGCCCACGGCAAACAGTCCGTCGTCTTCGCCCAGCCTCGGGTCGGGGAAGGCTATTGTGGAGTCTAATCCGAATATCATATTGTCAGGATGCCGTTACGGTTTGTGGTTTATGCATTATCTGCCGACTGGCTTTTTGAACCGCTTCTGACAGCCATCACGCCATTGTTGAAGTCCACTGCCAGAGTGCTGCCCTTCTTTCTCTTTCCAAACAGAATCTCGCGCATTATCAGCGGTTTCAGTTCGTGGGCAATCACACGGTCGGCCTCTCTCGCTCCATATTCCTTGGTGAAACACTTCCCGAGCATGTGTTCGAAGGCAGCGTCGCTGATCTTCAGGGTCAGTTCCTTGGCAGCCACCTTGTCCTTCAGTTCCTTCAGCTTCTTGTTGAGGATGAGGCGTGCCATGTTCTTGTCCATCTCGTTGAACACCACGATGTCGCTGAGTCGGTTGATGAACTCCGGCTTGAAAGTCTTCTTCACCTGCTTCATCATCGCCTCACCTTTCGTCACATTTCCCGTGAATCCCACGTTGGCCTGTGCGGCGAACTGTGCTCCGGCGTTTGATGTCATTATGAGGATCACGTTGCGGAAGTCAGCCTTCTGTCCGCGGTTGTCGGTCAGACGGGCATAGTCCATCACCTGCAGCAGTATGTTGTATATGTCGCTGTGAGCTTTCTCAATCTCGTCGAGCAGCAGCACGCAGTTTGGAGTCTTCCTGATGGCGTCGGTGAGCAGACCGCCGTCCTCATATCCCACGTATCCCGCCGGCGAACCGATAAGTTTCGCCACGGCGTGTTTCTCCGTGTATTCCGACATGTCGAAGCGCACGAGCTCCACTCCGAGCACTTTTGAGAGCATACGTGCCACCTCCGTCTTTCCCACTCCCGTAGGACCGACGAAGAGCAGCGAGGCGAGCGGTTTGTCGTCTTCGGTGAGACCTGCCTTAGCCATCATCACCGCCTCCGTCACTTCGTCAATCGCCTTGTCCTGTCCGTAGATGCTTTCGAGCATCCTCTCGCGCAGGGTCATCAGCGCCCCGTTGTCCTCCTCCTTGAGAGCCGTAGCCTGAATCTTGCACACCTTGACGAGGATGTCGTCGATGAGGCTTTTCGTCACCCACGACCGGCGGCGGTTCTCCACTGGATGTACCTCCAGATAAGCACCCGCCTCGTCGAGAAGGTCGATTGCCTTGTCGGGCAGGCAGCGTCCTGATATATGCTTCGCACTGGCTGTCACGGCATATTCCAGAGCCTCCTTGCGATACGACACATTGTGGTATTTCTGCAGGCTCGGCTGCAGTCCGGTGACTATCTTTATCGCCTCCTCAACCGAAGGCTCCTTGATGTCGATGGTCTGGAAACGGCGCGTCACTGCACCGTCCTTGAGCATCTTGCGGTTGTATTCCTCATGCGTGGTGGCACCCACGAAGCATATTGCGCCGCTCTCAAGATAAGGCTTGAGGATGTTGGAGGCGTCGGGACCACCGTCGCTGCCTCTGCCGGCGCCGATGATGTTGTGTATCTCGTCGAGATAGAGTATGGATTTCTCCTTGCTCGCACCGTCGAGGATCAGTTTCAGACGCTTTTCGAAGTCGCCCCTGAACTGTGCTCCGGCGAGCAGCTGTCCCATGTCCATGCCGTATATCGTGGCACCCTTCAGCCTGTCGGGCACCTGCCCCTTGTTTATCAGGTTTGCCAGTCCGTATATCAATGCCGTCTTGCCTACGCCTGGATCGCCCACGTGCAGAGGGTTGTTCTTCTCCATCCGGCATATCACCTGTATCGTCCTGTCCAGCTCCTTCTCTCTGCCTATCAGCGGCGTGTGGGTCTTGGCAACTTCAGAAATGTTGGTCACAAGACTCTTCCAGTCTTCCGGACTCGTGAACGGCATCGGCTGGCCGTCGTCGTCAAACATATCATCGTCGTCGTCGAGGTCATCATCGTCGAGGTCGGGAGTGTCGTCTTCATATTCCAGAAACTGCGGATATGCTTCGGTGAGGTATTCCATGAATTCGCTCTCATGGTCTTCTATCGCGGTGTCAAGTATATAGGCAGCCATAGAGTCCTGCAGATTGGCGAGTGCCACAATGTATTCTCTCACGCCGGCGAATTCTTTCTTGAATCTCTTGGCTATGGTGCATGCGTTTTGTACCAGGTCAGTAAACTGTGCCGACGGAACGGGCACCTGGTATTTGCCAAACTTCTTGTCCTGGTCTTTGAGATATTTTGTGAGTCTTGCATGCAGCTTGTTGTAGTCCACTCTGCTCTTCTGAAGAGCCAGCTTGAACGGCTCCTGCTGTATCAGTCCCATCAGCAGATGCTCCGGCATTATGTATTCGTGTGCCATGCTTACGGCAATGTCCAATGCCGTCTCCACCGCTTTGTTTATGCTATGTGAGTTTCTTAATTCCATACTTTCCTTCTTTCTGTTTCCGTTTTGTCTTGTCTTTTGTGCCAAGTCTTAAACCCGAATCGGTCATTAGGCCGTTTATAGAATTATTTAATGACTGCTTGCAGTCTTTTGTTTTTTATAAGGCGTCTTTTGTCTGTTTTTAATTCGCAATAGCTCGCTATTACTCATTAAAAGCCAAACAAAATCCACTCTTCTAAAAAAGCAAAATCCAAGCAAGCCCTAATGGCCGATTTGGGTTAAATTCTTCTGCTCTCCGTATCATTCCGGTTCGTATGTGGTCTTGAGCGGAAAGCCCTTCTCCTGTGCCATCAGAGTGACGGTGCGCACCTTCGTTCGTGCCATGTCGTAGGTGTAGACACCTATCATAGCCGAACCTTCGTGGTGTATCTTCAGCATCAGCTGTTCTGCGTCATCGGGAGTTCTATGGAATATCTCTATCAGCACCTTGATTACGAATTCCATCGTCGTGATGTTGTCATTGTGCATCGTCACTTTGTACATCCGGGGTTTCTTGTATCTTGTCTTTTGTCTTATGTCTGATTGTTGCTGTGGCATTATTGTATGGGTATTGATTATTGATTATTTGATATTGTTTCTCTCTGTTCCGCCTTCCGTCAGAACTTGAACATCAGCTTGAACCTCACTCCCTGTTTGTGAGCCGTAGGCAGGTCGAGATAGTTGAGGCGTCTCACATACTGCACGCTGAGCACCTTGAAGATGTTGCTCACTCCAGCCACGATTTCCACATAGGGCTTGTTCTTGTCCATCAGGTTGGCACCGTCGGGGAATTGCATCAGCTGCGTGTTGCCGATATTACAGGCAGAGTATGGGTTGTTCTTCTCTGTCAGGTTACCCCACAGACATTTCACTCCTATATACTCCCTCCACTTGAGCTTCTTGATGAACGGGATGCGGTTAAGTATCTTGCCGTTCATGTTCCACCACACGTCGATGCTGGCATAGCGGTCGTTCAGAAACTCCATGTTGTTGATGAGGTTGAACGTGCCGTATTGTGCGAGATACGACAGGTTGGCGGCTGGCATGATTAGCAGCGGGAACGGCACCTTGTTCCATTGTATTCCGCCTCTGAGGTCAACGTTCAGGTCGCCCCAGCTGTTCATCCAGAAGCGCTTGTATATCGTAGCTTCGGTGAAGTTGTAGTTGTAGTCGCCTCCCAGCACCCCCTTCACTCCCATCGTGTGGGAGATGGTGAAGACAGGAGCCTCGCGGTTGACCGACACTCTGTTCTGCTTTGTGTTCACCACCGTTTCGCCCGGTGCATATCTCAGCATCACCGAGGCCTCCGTGGTGCGTATCTTCCATGGCTCTGCCGGAGCCACGCCGTTTGCCGACAGCGGTATGAACTTCAGGTCGCCGCACGCCTCATTCTCTTCGGTCTTCAGCTTCGCCATAGCCTTCAGTCCGCCATACCATTCGTATTCGAAGGCGAGCTGCTGTCTGTTGTAGAACATCATCTCCTTCACCTTAGTCCACTTCAGCGATGTGAACACGTTGTCCTTGTCGGTAATCAGGAACTTGTCCGACGGTGAGCATACGTCATGCGACGACGACAGTGTCAGCGTGCGCTTCGGGTATTCGTGGGGCAGATACTGCTTGGCGTTGAACGAGTAGGTGAGGTCGGCATTATAGTAGTTCTTCCTGCTGCCCCAGCCGTGGGCGTAGTAGCCCTTCAGAAACCAGTGCCTGTTCAGGTTTGCCGTAGTCTGTCCGCTGAGTCGCGTTCTCGTTCCGTCAACGAAGTTGCTCGTGATCATCGTGTTTATCGGTCCGATGTCGAATTTGCTCGGTGCCTGCTGCGATCCCGTCTCCACGAAATTCTCTATTGCCACCTTGAGGGCGAAGAGAGCGTATTTGAAGTTGCGCGAGTTCTCTATGTCGCGCAGAAACTGCGGCATCCTCGCCTCCGACCTCGTCAGCGGCACCATTCTCACCTGCTGCCAGAACATCCTGTCGCGGATCTTGGCGTCGGGCTGGTATATCTCCTTCTGCTTCCCTTTGAAATGTTTCGCCGGTATGGAGTCGAAAAGATAGTCTGTCATCCGCGTGTTTCTTATCACTATCGCCTTGGTGAGTACGCTGAGCAGTGACAGCTCCGCCACCATGTCGTCTTGCGTCAGCACCCATTCGCCGTTGTCCAGCTTGGTGTAAGCCTGCTGTATCTGCATGCCCTCCACGAAGTTCACTCCCGACTTGGAAGGCAGCGTCAGATGGCAGCGCTTCACGTGGAGCGTGGAGTCCTTCACAATCCACAGTTCGCCGGAGAATCCGAAGTCCTGCTGGTTGTTGGGCAGGAACTGCAGATGGAAACACGAGTCGCGCTCCACCTTCACCGTGTCTACGATATAGTAGCGGTAGAACTGTATGGCGTCTTTTCCTATCGGACTGGTGAAGCGTGCCTGCAGCAGTCGTATCTGGTCGTCGTAGATGTTCACGTTGCTGAACACGTCTTTCATCACTGTGCCCATCACCTCGCCGGTCTGTATGAACTTGTTCACGCCGTCCATGTGCTGTCCCACGATGATTGTCTTTTCCGAATGAGGGTCCTTGCGGTATATCTGCCGCGAGATGGTCTCGTCAACCATTACCGGCATTATCAGCTTGTTGTTGTATGGGCAAGCCTCCACCTGGTTCACCATCCAGTTGGTCTTCTTCGTGCCCTTCCTTTCCAGTTCCTTCGGCGAGATGTCGTTCACCGCCAGTGTCAGCTTCTGGTATTTGGCATATTGGAAGAAGTCGTGATTTTCTATGTCGGTGCGCTTCTTGGCTGCTATCACCCGTCGCATCAGTGCCACGGCAGGGTTTTCCTTTCTCTTGTATCTCCTGCGCTTTGACTTCACCGTCACTCCCGACAGACTCTTGGTGTCGGGCTTCAGCGTGATGCGCATGTGGTTGGGAGAGTTGGTGCCTATGAGCAGTTTGAGGTCTTGATAGCCCACGGCGCTGAATGTGGCATACCAGCCGTCGTGCTTCTCTATTGTGAACCGACCTCCATTGTCACTCACATACGATTTGCCGTGCCCCTTATACCTGATGCTGGCAAGGGGTATGCTGTCGCCGGTAGCCTCGTCAACGATGACACCGGTGATCTGCTGTGCGCTCGCCATGAGGGTGGAGAGCAGCAGCAATATGAATAATGATTTCAGTCTTTTCATTTCTCTCTTGATTTTCGGAATTGTATCCTTATGTTGTCTTCTTCAGACAAAGGTGAGCTCCTTCGCCCGTCATTCCGCCAGCGACAGAATCTCCTTCAGACTCCCTATCACCTTGTCGGCAACGGGATTCTCCACCACCTCGTCTGTCCATCCTTCGCCTTTGAACCATATCGTGTGGCAACCGATGGAGTGGGAGGGCAGGATGTCCTTGTCGTAGCTGTCGCCGACCACTGCCACCTCTTCGGCTTTCATGCCGAGCCGTTCCACTCCCAGGGCGAAGATGCGGGCGTCGGGTTTCCTTATTCCCACTACTGCCGACTCTATGATGTCGCCGAACAGATGGTCGAGGCTGAACTCGCGGAGCACAGTGGCGATATTGCCATAGAAGTTGCTCACGAGCACGAGTGGGTATTTCTTTGCCAATTCCTCCAGCACCAGTGCAGACTCCTTTGTCGTTTGCATGGTCTGCTGATACACGTCGTCGAGGATTCTCTTGAGATATCCTGTGGCGTCGCCCAGATTCCTCTTCTCCTCCAGCCATTGCAGCTGCAGCCTTATCTTAGCCTGCAGTGTGTCGCGGAAGGTGAAGTCGGGTTTCACTATCGGACTGGTGGCAAGCGTGCGCTCGCCGTATACGTAGGCATCTCTGAAATCCTGTTCGCCTACGGGCACTCCGGTTCTCTCATACCCGTGCCACAACACCTTTCCCCAGTGGTTGCCTCTGGTGTCGAGCGTACCGCCGTAGTCAAAGATAAATCCTTTAATCCGCATCGTCAGTCCTCCTTGATATCTGTATTGTGGCAGTCTTCTGACTCCTTGTTCTCATCGGATTCCTCCTTGTTCTCGTTTTCCTTCGTCGCTTTTGCCTCGCTGCAGGCTACTATTCTCTGTACCATTTTGTGACAGAGGTTCTCGTGCTCATGGTGCATGTATATATACATAATGTTCATCACCACGATTTCAAACAGCAGATATAGCCATGGCAGGTCTATCAGGCAGGCGATATACAGGGCGATGGCTCTCATGTTGAAGGTGAGCAGGTTGGTGTATTTCATCAGCGGACGGCTGCCGGCAAGAAATTCCTCTTTCAGCGCAGCAGGCAGGTTCAGCGGTGCACCGTAGCGGTTTGTCGCCTCAGCCATCATGAGTTGGAAATTCTTCGTGCGTCGCTCCTGTGTGGCGCAGTATTTGGCGTAGTTGTAATAGAAGGCACGGAAGAAGAGCGCCTTCTTTGGCTGCTCGCGGAAGATCCGCCATTGTTCCTCCGACTTGTCGAGTTCGCTTCCCTCCTTGCCTTTCAGGAAGAACAGGTGTATCTGTCGGTAGTAGTCGGAGAGCAGACATTGCGGCGAATGGCTCATGATGCCAGCCATGAATGCCATCACCCATATCCATGGTCCCCAGGTCACGTCGGTGCCAGGAATCAGTTCGGTCATCATTCTCATTGAGAGAGCGAAATACACGCAGAAGAATGTAACGTCGGCCGAGAAGCCGTCGAGCACTCGTCCCACGAGTGTCTTCTTTCCTGTCAGTCGTGCCAGCTGTCCGTCGGTGGAGTCGCAGAAGTTGCTCAGCATCATCAGCACCACTCCCCAGATGTTATATTCCAGTTCGCTATGCCAGAACATCCATCCTGCCGCTGCTCCGAGTATCATGCCGAGTATCGTTATCACCGTTGGGTGAACTCCGAGGCGTTTCCACAGCAGTGTGAACACCAGTCCTATAGGTCGTGTGAAATACACGTCCAGCCATTCTTCCGTATCTTTAGATTTCATTGATGCCTTGAGCATCTCCTTAAATGTTGCCATGTCGTTTGTTTTGTTTGTTTTATTAATTGAAGATCCTCAGCAACCTTATTAGTCATTGCTGTCTTATCAGTAGCCTTCACCTTCCATTGCTATCTGTCCCTCCCCTACGGGGGAGGTTAGGTGGGGGCTGATGCCAATACTCTGAGTTACTTTTCTTATCATCTTCAGCCCCCTCTCGTTCTCCCCCGTAGGGGAGATGCAGGTTACTCCGTTACTGTCTTTCCTTTGAGGTTACTCCGTTACTGTCTTTCCTCTGAGGTTACTCCGTTACTGTATTTCCTCAGCAGTCGTCACCAGTCATTGCTGTCTGTCCCTCCCCTACGGGGGAGGTTAGGTGGGGGCTGATGACGTCACTCCGCTATTGTCGCTATTGCCTCTGCCGCATCGTGTCGGCAGACGGAGAAACTGGGCCAGTCGTTGAAGTCGATGATGGCATACGAACCGTCGGACCTCACTATGCAGTCGCCGCCATACACCTCTATTCCCGTAAGCTGAGCCAACCGCGAGGCGTCGCTATGCAGGGCGGCAATGTCGAAGGACGTGTGGCGTGATGTGCCGTTGCGTCTCTCGTCGCCGAACTTCGAGAATCCGCCATCCGTCGGGTAGGTAGTGTGGAAGAATGCCGTTCCTGCCACACCGTAGAATTTCACGAGGTCGCCGTCTACGTGTGCCGTTGTCACGATGTCGGTTATTCCTCTCTTTCTGAATTCCTCTGTGATGATGTCCCTCTCTTTCTCGTTGGCAGCAAATCTTACGTCACCCTTCTCCTGCGCCGCCTCGTCGCCTCGCTTTATCCACCATCCGTGGTCGCCGTGGAGTGGGGCACAGGGAATGTCGTTCTCTCTCATCATCCTGTCGATGACGCTCCTTGTGGCGTTGAGGACAGATTGCGGACGGTTTATCACTCTCGCTCCCTCACCTTCCATCTGCGTCAGGATGTCGAGTGCTTTCCTGCTCCTTGCCATAGAGAGGACAAGTAGTGGGGCGCTGGAGTGTGGCAGATGGGTGTCTGGCAGTCTCTGCATCAGCGGCATCCCTTCCGTCTCGATGTCTTCTTCCCTTGTTTTATATATGTTATATCGTGTACTGAGCTTTTCGCATACCGCATCCATGATGGCTTTGTCGCGCTCCACGGAATTTGGCGAATACCTCTCAGCCCGATATATGGAGATCAATTCATACTTCACTTTCATAATTCATAATTTCCCCCGCTTGTCCCTCATAATCCGAAGTACCCCCTCATAATCCGAAGTACCCCTCATAATCCGAAGTAACTAAGTCCCTCTCCCTTTAGGGGGAGGTTAGGAGGAGGCTTTTGAGTCCCTCCCCTACGGGGGAGGTTAGGTGGGGGCTGAAGTCAATATTCGGAGTTACTCCTCTTATCAATATCGGCCCCCTCTCGTTCTCCCCCGTAGGGGAGATGCAGGTTACTCCGTTACTGTCTTTCCTCTGAGGTTACTCCGTTACTGTCTTTCTTCAGCAGTTTTCACCAGGCATTGCCATCTGTCCCTCCCCTACGGGGGAGGCTAGGTGGGGGCTGAAGTCAATATTCGGAGTAACTTTTCTTATCAATATCGGCCCCCTCTCGTTCTCCCCCGTAGGGGAGATGCAGATTACTCTGTTACTGTCTTTCCTCTGAGAATTGAACTGGCGTTTGTCAATCCAGTTCTTAGTTGGAGAGTGTAACCAGTCCCTTCCCTTTAGGGGAGGTTAGGAGAGGCTTCATACTCTCAAAAACTCCTCTGCCTTCCCGATGTCGCTCTTGTGGTCGATGTCGAGGATTTTGCTGAAGGGGAAGGCCTCCAGATGCAGTCCGTCAGCCACCATAGCCCTTTGGAAATTCCTCATCCTGCTCTCTCCCCGCTCTATGCAGGCATGCAGCGTGGCGATGGATTTTGGGGACAGTCCGTAGATGCCTCCGGAGATATATCGGCAGGAGTCGCTATGGTCGAGGAATCCCGTGATGGTCATCGTCCCATCGGTATCCACATACAGCGGTTTCTCATCGTCGATATAGTCGGTCACCGCCATCAGTCCGTCAGCTGAATATGTCTCCATCGCGTCGTTCAGAGCCATGATATAGTTGCTGAATTCCTTCTCGCGGAATATCGTGTCCACGGTGGTAAGACAGTATGGTGCGCCCAGCAGATACCGGCTTATCTCGTAAAGGCTGTGCATGGAGCTGGGTGTGCTCTTCACCACGAAGCGCAGCGGGATGCGTCTGCCGTTGAGTCCGTCCTCCTGAATCTTCATCAGGTGGCTGCTGACGAGTGTCGTCTTGTCGTTGCAGATCACTACAATCTCCTCGGCGTTGTTGTCAGCGAATATCCTTATCAGGCGATCGATGAGCGGTTCGCCATTCACCTCCACGAGTGGTTTCGGCATATCTATTCCTTCGGTGGCGAGCCTTGATCCTTCGCCGGCTGCTATTATTGCGTATCTCATATCTCTTGTCGTTGTGGTCAGTTGAGGTTTTTGCTATTGCAGACTTCAACCCAAATCGGTCATTAGGTCGTTTGTTTTCCTTCAAGTGCCTATATTCTGCAAAGTTATCTAAATCCTCTGTAATAAGAAAACAATTTCTTCTATTTAAGTTTTTTTTGTTAGTAGATGATGTGATTCCTTGCTCCTCGTCTGTTTACACCCAGATTTGCATGTTTCGATTATGGAGTGTTTCTCTTATATTGTCTAAAAACCAGAGTATTTGTCAATGAGCAAAATACAACAAGGAATATGTATTTAGGGATTAACGCTTTTGCCCTTTCAGGGCGTACCAATGATAATCCCAAAACGGTCATTAGTCCGTTCAATGTATAATTTTAATAACTGCTTGCAGTCTTTTGCTTTTTATAAGGCGTCTTTTGCTTGTTTTTAATTCGCAATAGCTCGCTATTACTCATTAAAAGCCAAACAAAATCCACTCTTCTAAAAAAGCAAAATACAAGCAAGCCCTAATGACCGATTTGGGATAATACGATAAAATACCCTGGGTATACCGAGTCCAGCACGCGTTGCTCTATCGCTACGATCTTCATGGCTCACATAAGCAAAACAAGCCGGCTGTCATCGTTGACGGCCGGCTTGTGGATAGTTATTCCGAAATAAAATATCGTTACTGTTACGATAACGGACGCATCCGCCTGTAAACATCTATGTTGTTAGGAATGTCGGGGTGACATTCGCTTGGGGGTTAATCCTCCCACTGGTCCCAGAGGTTGGTGCTGTGATCCTTAGAACCGGCCTCGAAACCACCCTCATGGTTTTCCTGTACACCTGTCTGCACATCCCCAGTGGTGTTCTGAATGCTTCCGGTGTGCATCAGGGTGCCTTTCACTGCCACCTTAACGGCTGTGGGCTTTATATATTGCTTTTTCATGTTTATTGCTGATTAAAGAGTTTAACCTATGGATTACTTCACTACCAACTTCTTGCCACCTACGATGTAGAGGCCGCTGGGCAGACCCTCGGTAGAGGTGGCGCCTTGGCGCACGAGCTGTCCGTTGAGGTTGTAGATGTTGGCGCTGTGCTGCTGCGCTGCCTCGATGCCGTCGATGGCTGTCGTGTTGCCGTTCACCTGTTCGACCACGCCCTCAATCTCATACTCAAAGACATTTGAGGCCTGGCCCGTAACCGACTGCAGCCATCCGCGGAAGCCCTTGGTCTTGGTCTCCACCGTGCGGTAGTACCAGAGGCCAGCCGTGCCACCCTTGTTGTTGCCGTTGAGCACGTAAGATTTGGCGGGAATCAGGTCATTGGCGAAGCACTTCACGTAAGTACCCACAAACTGCACCTGCTGCTTAGTATCAAAGTCCTCATTGCCTGTATCACCCATCACGCGGCCTGAGTAGGCGTTGTCGGCGATCTCGCTCTTCTTCTTGAAGGTCACACCCACGATGGTGTAGTAGTTCGTCACCGAGATGGTCTTGTCACCGTAAGTGAACGTCTTTTCCGGCTGACCCTCAGGCATGCTGCCGTCGGCCGTCGGCTTCACGAGATAGAGCTTGCCCTCCTCGATAGCGATGGCATCGGCGTCGTTGCGGTTGGCAGTGATCGGGTCGAAGATGATGCGCTGCGGGTGATTCTTATCGTATGCACCCTTGAACTCAGAGATGTGCACCTGATCGCCGAAGATGCTCTTCACCTGGCCCACAGTGAGGCTGATGGGCAACACCAGTGAGTTCCACTTGTCAGTGTTCATGGTGCGGCGCAGGTAAACGATCGACTTCTGGAGCGTCTTGTTGTCGTCCTGTGCCTGTGCTTTGATATAACCACCATCGGTCTGTTCCTCATCGAGGATGAGCACGTTGGGGGGCGTACCGAGGTACTCAATCTTGAAGTTGTCGAAGCAGGTCCATGCGTCTGCGTCAGCATCCTGAGTATCGTCGGCAGCGCTACCCACCTGGATACCGAACGAGAGCGTCTCAAATGTTGTTTTGTCTTCATTGGTCGGTGACACATACACCTTCACTGAAGCGTCGAACGTGTTCACGTTGGGTGTATCGAGAAGTTTCGAAGCAGCCACATAAGTAGCGGGGCGGGTGGCAGCGTCGATCCGGTGCAAGTTGGCGATAGCAAACTTCTCGGTTGATGCCGTGGCGCCAGAGCCTGTGGTATTGTTACCCATACCTGCTGCGGCATAGAGGCGAGCGATACCCTCTGTGGCGGTGGTGAAGCCTACGCAGCTAATGCGATACCAACCCTCCTTGATCATGTTCTTAGCGGGAATGGTCTGCACCACCGAACCGCGGGCACCGTGGATGTTGGCAGTCCAAGCACCACCGTAGGGCTCCTGGAGGTTTACCCCTTTTGTATACGTATCGCCTGTTTCGTAATCAATCTTATCAGACTCGCTATAACCGTTACCCAAGTAGTAGGTGTAGCCCTCAGTTGTGGTGGTAGATTCCACCGTTTGGCTATCATCTCTTTGGTATGTTACCTCAATGTCGGTACCAGGCCTATGGTCTTTCCCATCTTTGCAATCCATTGTGACTTCTGGCCCAAGATCCTCGGTTGTTGTGAAAGTAGAGGTATGTGTTTTATTCCACACCCGATTATTTGTTTCATGCGTGCTGGTATAGGTATACGTGTACACTTTAGTAGTCTTCGGATATGCATCTTCCGGCTTGCACTGCTTATTGCCCAAATAAGAGAGTGTTCCCGTAGCGGTTTCCGTGGCGGTAGCACCCGTCTTCCACGCAGAACAAGCGTTATCGTTACGAGCGAAGTCGAAGTCGGACATCAAGAAGGTGGCGTTCACTGCTGCCACATGGGCGTTGTTAACTGTCTTGAAAGCGTCCTTGCGCTGATCCTCCGTCACGATGACCCACTTGCTATAAGCTGTTAAATCGGCAGGAATGCCGAGCATGTCTGAAGTGGCAGTTTCCAATCGAGCGCTCACGTGAGCATTGGCACCCTCAGCAAACATATAAAAGGTAAGGCCTGCCATAGCGCTTTTGTTGCCTGTGTTAGGTGTGCTACTTGTTGATGTGATAGAAAGGGTGTAGCCTTCGGTTGGAGTACCAGTAGCAGTGATTGTGTGGTTCTCAGAAGCTCTCACATTACCATCCACGAAATAGTTAAACTTATCGAATTTAGAGGTTAGGTCTGTACCATCCATCAGGGTCAGCTTACCATTGCTATCGCCACCTTCCTACTTCACCTCTGAGGTAAGCGTGAAGGTTTCAGTAGTACTACTATAAGTCAGCGTAAACGGTGTACCCTCCACGTTCATGGTAGCCTCTGTGCCCCAGCGGCCACCCTTACCAAGAAACTGCTTGGTACCTACGTTATAAAGGTAAACGGTTTTGCCATTGGCATCGGAAGGTGTAGTGCCTGTCCATGCTGCGATGGGCTGTTCACCATTTCTGCCACTTGTTTCTGTTCCAGTAGTCTGTGCAAAACACGTCTGTGCTGTGGCAGCTACCATAAGTGCTGTCACGAAAAGTTTAGCCTTGCGCTTGGATATACCGCAGCGCAATAAACCTGTTGGGAAATGTTTTAATCTCATTTTCTAGTTAATTTATCGTCTTACTTGCTAATGAATTATCTTTCTCTGTATATGCTACATCTGTGCGGCGACACTGACTTACTGATGCCTTTTCTCTTCTAGACTGTGCTGCCTCGGCTTTGCTTTAGTGGGCTTGCGCCTCTTGTTCGTTTTATAGCCTTAGCTTACTTAGCATTAATAAAATTGTATTTCAGATGTCTAACGCATTTATGCGCCGCTTTTATGTATATGCTTTATCAGCAGTGGCGTCCGCATTTCTGTTTCAGCCTCTGACTTTTATTGACTCGATTTTTATATAATCGATGCAAAGTTAGTGACTTTTTCCGTAGGAGATTGTGTTTGTTGTGAGAAAAAATTAATGTGTTATGATATTTTAACAGAGAGGAGGGCTGGTGTCTTGTGTTTTAAAAACCCATCCTGACCTCAAACCCATCCTGACCTCAAACCCATCCTGACCTCAAACCCATCCTGACCTTCCCCAAGGGAAGGAACTGGTTACTCCAGCTACTGACTTCAAACCCATCCTAATCTTCCCCAAGGGAAGGAACTGGTTACTCTGCTTAATTGACTTAGCCCCCACCTAACCACAAACCCATCCTAACCTTCCCCAATGGAAGGAACTGGTTACTCTGCTTAATTGACTTAGCCCCCACCTAGCCTCCCCCGAAGGGGAGGGACGGTTACACTTGACTGTTTGATTATCAAAGGATTATCCGTAATTAGAGTATCTGTCCCTCCCCTTCGGGGGAGGCTAGGTGGGGGCTGATGCCAGTGTGTGTTCGTATTTTTGCCCAGCTTTGTCTGATATCAGATGAGGAGCCATTAAGAAGGCAAGTCATTGCCATGAAGTCAGAACAGGAGTTCTTCGTCTTCGGTGCCACAGCCGGTGAAGCCATTTTCCTTAGACTTCTCCTGGGTAAATAGATAGTATACGGCGCGTGCCGTGGTGCATACCTCCCCTTTGGAGTTCTCCAGCGTGAGTTCTACGGAAGCCAGGTTGCGCTTCTGTTCGGTGATATGTCCGCGGAGAGTGATCTGCGAGTCGGTGGTGAGCACCGGGCGGCGGTATGACAGTTCCAGCTTCGATGTGACGCCCATGACCTGCAGTTTCCTGAACACCACCCATGCCGCCGTCTCGTCGAGCAGCGTAGCCTGTATTCCTCCGTGCAGCGTGTTTCGCCATCCCTGGTATTCGCCGTCGGGTTTCCAGAAGCACACCACGTCGTCGCCGTCTTCATAGAAGTCCATGTGTACGCCGTGGTCATTGTCTTTGCAGCAGCCGAAGCAGTGGAATCCTTCCATGCCGGCGAACGGGTTCGTTATCTTTCTCATAAGCGGGTTGTTGTTTCGTTATTTATAATAATGTGATAGCAAAAGTAATGATTTTTCGGGTAATGGCAAAGGAATAGGATGGTTTGTTTTGGTTTTTCGAAGAAAACCTAGATAAGCCCCTGGGTGGTTAATACGAATTGAATAACAGCCCCACCTAGCCTCAAACCCATCCTAACCTTCCCAAAGGGAAGGAACGAGTTACTCTGGTTACTGACTTCAGCCCCCACCTAGCCTCAAACCCATCCTAACCTTCCCCAAGGGAAGGAACAGGTTACTCTGGTTACTGACTTCAGCCCCCACCTAGCCACAAACCCATCCTAACCTTCCCCAAGGGAAGGAACAGGTTACTCTGCTTACTGACTTCTGCCCCCACCTAACCTCCCCCGAAGGATAACCCATCCTGACCTTCCCCAAGGGAAGGAACAGGTTACTCTGCTTGCTGACTTCAGCCCCCACCTAGCCTCCCCCGAAGGGGAGGGACGGTTACACTTGACTGTTTGATTGTCAAAGGATTATCCGTAATTAGAGTATCTGTCCCTCCCCTTCGGGGGAGGTTAGGTGGGGGCTGATAGCCTTTAGCTGGAGTAACCAGTTCCTTCCCTTTGGGAAGGTTAGGATGGGTTTGTGGTTAGGTGGGGGCTGATAGCCTTTAGCTGGAGTAACCAGTTCCTTCCCTTGGGGAAGGTTAGGATGGGTTTGAGGCTAGGTGGGGGCTAAAGTCAGTATGCGGAGTTATATTAGTTGTTTCCCTACAGTTCAAAACTACATATTCCTTCTAAAAAAACATCAGGCTTGCCCATTAGCAATCCGCATATTACTTCCAAAAAGAGAAAACTTGCAGACAGGCAGGGCGAGAAGACCGTCGGAACAATACAGGAAAAAATCGCCGTTGTAACAGAAATGTAATATCTGTTTAAACTGCTTGTAATATTGCCAAAGTAATTTTGCAAGCGGATAAATAAATTAATTATGGAAACAATCTACTTTGTGATAGTCGCATTCCTGCTCATGCTGGCAGTGTTCGACTTGTTTGTGGGAGTGAGCAACGACGCTGTGAACTTCCTGCAGTCAGCCATAGGTGCCAAGGTGGCACGCTTCAGGACTGTCCTTGTTGTAGCGTCGGCAGGAGTCCTCATCGGAGCGGTGATGAGCGCCGGAATGATGGACGTGGCACGCCATGGCATCATGCACCCCGCCAACTACACCTTCGCCGAGGTGATGACGATATTCCTGGCGGTGATGGTTACCGACGTGGTGGTGCTCGACATCTTCAACACCCTCGGCATGCCAACCTCCACCACCGTGTCGCTCGTCTTCGAGCTTCTCGGTGCCACCTTCATCCTGGCACTCTTCAAGATGAACGCCGACCCGTCGCTCATGATTACTGACCTGATGAACTCCAGCAAGGCGCTGAGCGTCATCATAGCCATCTTCGTGTCGGTGGCGATAGCCTTCTTCTTCGGTACCGCCGTGATGTGGCTCTCGCGACTCGTCTTCACCTTCAGATACAAGAAACACCTGCGCTATAGCATCGCCATCTTCGGCGGTATAGCATTCACAGCCCTCGCATACTTCATCTTCATCAAGGGACTCGGCGGTTCGCCGTTCATCAGCGACGCCACAAAAAACTGGATAAATGACAACACCCAGATGCTGCTTCTCGCCGTGTTTGTGGCTTCCACCATCCTCAACGAGATACTCTATCTGCTGCGCGTGAATGTTTTCAAGATAATAGTGCTGCTCGGAACCTTCGCCCTGGCAATGGCTTTCGCCGGCAACGACCTCGTGAACTTCATCGGAGTGCCCCTCGCCGGTCTCGACTCCATGCAGGACTTCATGGCAAACGGCAACGGCGACCCCAATGCCTTCATGATGACCTCGCTGATGACCTCGGCAAAGAGTCCGCTGATATATCTGGTGCTGGCAGGAATAATAATGATCGTTGCGATGGCGACATCAAAGAAAGCACAGAATGTGGTGAAGACCAGCGTAGACCTGAGCCGTCAGGACGAAGGCGACGAGATGTTCGGATCATCAAAAGTAGCCCGCTCCCTCGTGCGCGCCGTGCAGGATATGGGCAACGGACTCTCGAAAATCATGCCAAGCTCTTCGACGAAATGGATTGACAGCAGATTCAACAAAGAAGAAATGGAGCTCGCCCAGGGAGCAGCCTTCGATGAAGTGAGAGCCGCCGTGAACCTCGTGCTCGCCGCCATGCTCATCATCATCGGAACAAACTACAAACTGCCGCTCTCCACCACCTATGTCACCTTCATGGTGGCAATGGGAACATCGCTCGCCGACAAGGCATGGAGCCGCGACAGTGCTGTGTTCCGCGTCACCGGAGTGCTGTCGGTAATCGGTGGATGGTTCGTCACTGCAGGAGTAGCCTTCGCCGCCTGTGCATTGGTTTGCACGATGTTGCATTTCGGAGGATTCGTGGTGATGATAGCCTTCATGGTGCTCGACATCTATCTGCTCTGGCGTAGCGGTCAGGCATACAAGAAGAAGAGTTCCGAGGACAAGAAGGATGATATTTTCAACCTGATGATGCGCACGAAAGACAAGGATATCGTATGGGACCTGCTGCGCAAGCATGTGGGACGCACACAGAGCTTCGTGACACGCTTCACCTGTGATGTGTTCAACAAAATCGTGGACGGCGTGAGCAACGAAAGACTCAAGGAACTCAAGGTGAGCTACAGAGAGGTGAACAGCGAGCGCGAAACGCTGAAGAAGATACGCCGACAGGAATTCCTCGCCATGCGCCGCATTCCGGAGCGCATAGCATTGGAGCGCAACACGTGGTTCCATCTGGGAGTGAACTGCAACCAGCAGTATATGTACTGCCTGCGCCGTATGCTCGACCCGATAAAGGAGCATCTCGACAACAACTTCCAGCCGATGCCAAAGGAGTATATCGACGAGTTTGAGGAGGTGCGCCGCCGCATCAACGAGCTGATGAGTCACACGGAGCAGATGATATCGACAAACCGCTACGACCTCTACCGCGAGACGCTGGCTATAGGCGACGAGTGTAAAGACGAGCTGTCGGCACTCAGAGAGCGCCATATCAACCGTATGCAGCAGGATGTCAACGCCGCCCAAAACCTGAAGGTGTCGATGCTCTATCTGAACATGCTGCAGGAGAGCCAGGAGCTGATAAGCATCATGCGCCATCAGCTGAGGGCAGCACGCAAGTTCCTGGAAGAGGATAAAGTGTGAGAGGTGTGAGGAGTAGGTAGGGATGTTTGTTCTACCCTTTCCCAAAGGCAAGCTTCAGACACATCTAGACCTCAGCCCCATCTAGGCCTAAGATCCATCCAGACCTTTCCCAAAAGTCAACCCATCCAGGCCTTCACAAAGGGAAGGAACAGGTTACTCTGCTTCTGATGTCAGCCCCCACCTAGCCTCACCCGAAGGGGAGGGACGGTTACTCTTTAATGTTTGATTGTCAAAGGATTATTCATAATCAGAGTATCTATCCCTCCCCTACGGGGGAGGTTAGGTGGGGGCTGATGTCAGAATGCGGAGTTATAATAAGTATTTTTCTTAAGTCAATTAGCACGTAAATCAGCGGAAAAGTATTATATTTGCAAGTCATAAAGTCAATCCCCAATAACCATACCATGACAGGCGACTGGAAATACCTTTTCATCACATACGGAATGGCCATCATGTTCTATTCGATGATGGCATGGCTCTTCTGGTTCCGATCCAGAGGGCGGGCAAAACACATGATAGCCTTCATCATGCTGATGATAGCGCTGCAGAATGTGAAAGACCTCGCCATCATAGACACCGACAAGGCCTACGACCCCTCGCTGTCGGCAATCGCCACATGTGTAGACATCATCGCCGTGCCGATATACGGCTTCATCCTCGTGGAACTGTGCCGGCCGGGATGGATAAAGACGAGGTGGATGGTGATGACAGAAGTGCCCTTCGTGGTGATGTCGCTGCTCTATGTCTTGACGCATAACCACCTCTTCTATATGCTCCTCTGGCTGTTGTCGCTCGCCTATGGCCTGTGGTGCATCGTTTGGGTGGCACACGACCTGCCACGCTATCACCGCTGGCTCAAGAACGAATACTCATATCAGGAGAACATCAACCTGCACTGGCTGAGAGGAGTGACACTGCTCTTCTTCATAATCCTCTGCATCTGGGTGGTGGACTGCATATATCCCTCCACCCTCATCGACACCATATATATATTGTCGTCGCTCGTGGGATGGATGGTGGTGTGCTACTTCATCAACAGACAGGAGCTGGTGATAAAAGAAGTGATAGACTCATTGCCGACCGAAACCGCCGAGCCCCTTGCCCCTGCTGCTGCCGACGGAGAGACGGAAGAAAGCGACAACGAACGCATCAAGCTACTTTCAGAACAGCTTGAGAAACTCTTCACCGTAGACAAGGTTTATCTCGAACCGCGACTGCGCCTCGTGGACCTGGCACAGAAGTTGGGCACCAACCGAACATACCTCAGCAACTTCTTCAACAAGGAGAGGCAGACCACCTTCTATGAGTTTGTGAACGGCTACCGCATCTCCTACTCGGAGAATCTGCTCACTACCACAGACTACACTCTGGATGTGGTGGCGGAATTGTCGGGATTCAACTCCCTTTCCACCTTCCGCCGCGCCTTTTCGGTGAAAAACAACTGTAGTCCGCAGGAGTACCGGAGTGTCAATACGTCAAATTGTCAGAATTGACGGCCACTGTAAATGCCGCTGAATCAATGCTTTGTACGCATTGACACACCATTTTTACCGTTTGACACTCTGAAAAGGACGAAAATTTGTAAATTTGCGCTGTTGTTAAGACATACTTATACAAAGGACCAACTATCCATATATACGACAGACGCAAAGACTTTTACTGGCGAGTAACAGCAATAGCTGAAAAAAATACGTAGAATACCAACCGGAGACTATCTATACTTGGATGATTTAAAAGGGAAGCCCGGCGGCAGCGGTGCCGTCGGGTTATTTTGTGTTGATAAAAAGACAATATTTGTCCTTATTTTGGGCACGGTGCTTGCCCATGTTGGGCACGGTGCTTACCCCGGTTGGGCAACGTGCTTGCCCCGGTTGGGCACGGTTGCTGTCTAAAATGTGCCCAAAATGTAGGTGCTTCAGCAATCATAAATCCATGCAAATCCGATTGCCAGAAGGGTATAAACCCAAAACGGTCATTAGTCCGTTCAATGTATAATTTTAATAACTGCTTGCAGTCTTTTGCTTTTTATAAGGCGTCTTTTGCTTGTTTTTAATTCGCAATAGCTCGCTATTACTCATTAAAAGCCAAACAAAATCCACTCTTCTAAAAAAGCAAAATACAAGCAAGCCCTAATGACCGATTTGGGATAAAAAAAGGTCGGATATGTTTCGCAACATAACCCGACCGACATGTTTTCTAACTAACTTATTATCAACTATTCATTACTCTTTTTGAATTCACGCTGCAAAGTTAATACTAAAAGTGGCAATGTCATACCCCTTTTGGGATAAAATAACACGCAAACGTTTGCAGAATCAAACAAAATGTCTAAATTTGCATACTGATTATAGTACGACTTATATGTAGTATCATATCACCGGCGTATGACACCAACAGAGGCGGTGTTTTTTTTTTGTATAGACTTGTTCATTACATCATAAAGAATTTATATGAAACAACATAGAGTATCGCTAAAAGACCTGGCGGCGCAGCTCGGAGTCAGCATCGCCACTGTTTCACGAGCCTTGCGCAACAGCCATGAAGTGGGCGAAGAGCTCAGAGAGCGGGTGCAGAAGCTCGCCAAAGAGCTGAACTATCGTCCAAATCCATTCGCACAGAGCCTCAGAAGCGAAGCACCGAAGGTGATAGGAGTGGTAGTTCCCAATCTCGTGACCCACTACTATTCAGCTGTACTCGACGGAATAGAAGACTATGCCTCGCAGGAAGGATATTCGGTGATGGCTATAAACAGCCACGAAGACTATCTGAAAGAAGAGAAGGCTATCAACAACTTCATAAACATGCACGTGGAAGGAATCATAGCCTGTCTGTCGCAAGACACCACAGACTATTCCCACTTCGAGGAGATACACAAGATGGGAATCCCCCTCGTGTTCTTCGCCCGCACCTGCATGCCGGAACTCTTCTCACAAGTGGTGGCAAACGGTGACGAGGCAGCGCAGCAGGCAACGGAGCATCTCATCAAGACCGGCAGCAGGAGAGTAGCGTTTCTCGGAGGTCCCAACCACCTCGACATGGTGAAGCGGCGCAAGCACGGATATCTGGAGGCGCTCAAGGCAAACAAGATACCGATAGACAGAGATATCATAGTGTGCGGCAAGATAAACTTCGCACAGGCACAGCAGCAGACGATACGCCTGTTGAAGAAGGAAAACCGCCCCGATGCCATCCTTGCCTTCAACGACATCATCACCTATGCCGCCTTCACAGCGGTAAAGTCGTTGGGACTGCGGATTCCGGAGGATGTGGCGATAATCGGTTTCACCGACACCGAAGCATCTGAATACGTCACACCGAAGCTCTCCACGATAGAAGACCAGTCGCATAAGACAGGAACCCTGGCATGCGAACTGCTGATGAGAGTGATAAAGGGCGACATGAAACACTACCACGAGGTGGTGCCGATGAAACTCATGATAAGGGAGAGCTCGGCAAAGATAAAAGAAAGCAAGCAGTCATAAAACCGCTACATCAAGCGGTATTACTTAAGGAAAAAGATTATTCATATTTGTGACGCGCCCCCAGCATCGTCATGCTGGAGCGCGTCATGATATTACACAAACTACAATCAACAAAAGTTTCAAGCACATGAAGAAAAATTTCGCATTGGCAGCCCTTGCTGCTGCCGTGATGATGTCGTGCGGCTCTACAAAGAGCGTGGGCGACGCTACAGCTCTCAACGGAGAGTGGAATATAATGGAAGTGAACGGTTCTAAGGTGGACAAGGCAGATGTGGAGGAAGCTCCATTCCTGGGTTTCGATGCCAAGGACAACAACGTGTATGGCTGTACGGGATGCAACAGACTGACAGGAACACTGAAGGTGAAGGGCAACGGCGGCATCGACTTCGGTCAGATGGGCTGCACACGGATGCTCTGCGCCAACATGGAAGTGGAGCGCCAGGTGCTCGACGCTCTCGGAAAGACAGCCAAGTATTCTCTCGACGGCACTGGCAAACTCACGCTCACCGACAAGAGCGGCAAGACCGTGATATTGCTGGAGAAGAGAAAGTAAGAGACAATCCCGTCTTATAGAATCAGCCCCTCCCTTTTCGCATTGCGCAAGAAAGGAGGGGCTGATAATTTAACCCAAATCGGTCATTAGGCCGTTTATTGTATTTTTTAATTACTGCTTGCAGTCTTTTGTTTTTTATAAGGCGTCTTTTGTCTGTTTTTAATTCGCAATAGCTCGCTATTACTCATTAAAAGCCAAACAAAATCCACTCTTCTAAAAGAACAAAATCCAAGCAAGCCCTAACGACCGATTCGGGTTTAATATAACGACCTATTCGGGATTAATCATCGCTTTGTGTGGTTCACTCCTGCCATGATATGGCGAATTTCTCAATGCCGAGAGCCTTCAGCATCTTTCCGAATTGCAGAGAGGCATTCTCCCTTGCCGTTTTGATGTTCTCTTCAGTGAGGCAGCGCGTCAGCATCTTGGCGTAGGCACGGTGGTATAGGGAGTCGCGGTCGGCATCCGTCCAGCTGCCCGTCTCTATGAAAGCCTTTGTCCGCGCCTCGTCGATGAAATCCTTGTCGAGCAGTTCAATCTTCGGCAGCGCCACCAGCACACTGTCCCCCTGCTGACGAATCCAGCGAGGCGACACATCATGCATGTTGATGCCAAGACTCAGTTTGCCGTAGTATATCCTCACCAGTTTGTCGTCGCGCAGGAATCCTCTCTTGATGGTGTCCACCAGTTCCTCGTCGTTTACGGAGAGGAATTCCCATTCTCCGATCTGTTTCATCGACGTTATGATGGTAGGCGTCACGTCGATTCTGTCGTCCACCTCCAGCCTTGCCGATGAAGTCTTCGCCGTATGGCAGAAGCCAAACACCAATACCACCACGGCAATCACCGCCACTGCCCATAGCATGATGTTCAGTTTTGTGAGCGTTATCTTGTTTTTTCCGGTCTTGTCCATAATATCCCATTCCTATATTCTTTCCGCATCACTTGCGGTCACAATCATTTTCTTTATCTCGTTGTCGGAGAAATCCTTGCGGAACGATATCGTTATGTCCTTCTCGTTGAATCCCATTCCCACGAAGAAAGGCACCATCACCCTTGCCGCACTCTCCTTTGCCATCTCCATGATGCCCGTCTGCGGGATGTCGTTGATGATAGCCTGTCGCCCCTGCTGTTCATAGCCCGCCATCTCCTTGTCGGAGAAATTCTGTCGGGTCAGAGCCACATATTTTCTTATCTCGCCGTGGTTGATGCGGCTCGATGTCATCTCGATGCGAGGGTCGGGGAGCGTGACGTCAATCTTGTCTCCGACGCGGCGGACGTTCTTCTCAGAGAACGAGGAGAGATCGATATACGCCTTCACCGTGGCGTCGATAGGTATGGCGATCTTTCGGGAGCCCATGGGCAGCGCCACGTCGTAGTCCTGGTTGAGGAACTTGCCCTTCATGCGTATTTGGTCATCGTGGGTTATTATCTTGTGCATCTTGTATTCCGCGGTATACAGGCGCGAACACTTCTGCACCTGCATCACCAGCATCGGTATGGTGTCAACAGATTCAGGCTGCTGCCGGGGAGTCTGCTTCCGGGAGCAGCCGGCCACGGCAAGTGCTGCAAAGACAATAAGGAAATTAAAGTATAGTCTGTTCATCATTTCGTTTCAATGCTATTTGGATTGTCGAATATATGCAAAGTTAATGAAAAAAAACGTTTGATGAGGCTTTGTGTACCTAATTCTTTCAAAGGTAAAGCATTTTTAGGACTTTACTTCACGCTGGCTCGTTTTTTTGCATTACCTTTGCAGACAGTGACTTGCATACGCCGGATAGTGGGCAGTATGCTTTTATTTGAAAAGGACATAAGAATGAAGAAAACCGTATTTTTCGCCATTGCGGCACTTTGTCTGCTTGGCATCACCTCGTGTGAGGAGAAAAAAAAGACAAAAGATATAATAGCCACGAAACCCGTTGTAAAGCCCGTTCAGAGCGGTCCGAAGAAGATGTCGGAGTTTGAGCGCACAGAAAAGGTGGAGTGGGGCGGCGAGACCTATAAGGTGACCGTGAAGCGCAGCGCCACAGACAATGAGTTTACCGACGACAACGGCAAACAGTATTATGACAACCGCTTCATGCTGACGATCCTCAGACCCGACGGTTCGGAGTTCGTAAGGCGCGAAATCACCAAGGCGGCATACTCCAACATCGTGGATGCTTCCTATCTCGCCAAGTCTACAGCCCTCGGTCTGGCATTCCTTGAGGTGAAAGACGGAAGACTCGTGTTCCTCGGCAGCGTGGGATGTCCTGATGAGCTCAGCGATGACTATATCCCAATCTCCATCACCATCTCCCGCGACGGCAGCTTCTCTATGAAGCAGAGCGACACCAATGGCGAGAGTTCAAGCGATGACGAGGGAGTGTAAGGGCGTTTAGTCCCTGTCCAGCCCGTCAACTTTATAAATCAGATATAAACCCAAATCGGTCATTAGGCCGTTTAATGTCATATTTTACAACTGCTTGCAGTCTTTTGCTTTTTATAAGGTGTCTTTTGCCTGTTTTTAATTCGCAATAGCTCGCTATTACTCATTAAAAGCCAAACAAAATCCACTCTTCTAAAAAGCAAAATACAAGCAAGCCCTAATGACCGCTTTGGGATAAAAATAAAAAACGGCATAATGACTGTGACTGGGGGCTTATTCCCAAATCGGTGATTATGCCGTTTTTCTGATTATCTTTTTATCTAATTATCTTTTTATCTAATTATCTTTTTATCTAATTATCTTATCGTCAGCTCCACAGGACAGTGGTCGGAGCCGAATATTTCCGTGTGGATCTTTGCTCCAAGCAGTCGGTCGTTGAGCCTTGCCGATGTGATGAAATAGTCTATGCGCCACCCTGCGTTCTTCTCCCTCGCATGGAAGCGGTATGACCACCATGAGTATATCTCCTTCTGGTCAGGATAGAAGAAACGGAAGGTGTCGGTGAATCCACTGTTGAGCAGCGTCGTCATCTTGTTGCGCTCCTCGTCGGTGAATCCCGCATTGCGGCGGTTTGTCTTGGGGTTCTTCAAGTCAATCTCCTCGTGAGCCACGTTCAGGTCGCCACAGAAAATCACCGGCTTCTTTTCGTCCAGTTTCTTGATATAAGCCAGAAAGTCATCCTCCCATGTCATACGGTAGTCCAGTCGGCGCAGCTCATTCTGTGAGTTTGGCACGTAAACGGTGACAAGAAAGAAATCCGGCATCTCCAGCGTAATCACTCTTCCCTCGTGGTCGTGTTCCTCCACTCCTATGCCGTACGACACGTTCAGCGGTTCGTGTCTGGTGAATATCGCCGTACCGGAGTATCCCTTCTTTTCGGCATAGTTCCAATAAGACTTGTATCCTTCGAAGTAGATGTCGAGTTGTCCCTCCTGCATCTTCGTTTCCTGTAGGCAGAAGAAGTCAGCGTCGAGTTCTTTGAATATTTCGCTGAATCCTTTTCCCACGCAGGCTCTCAGTCCGTTGACGTTCCATGATATCAATTTCATAATAGCATTTTTTTTTTGATAAAATCCTCACGCTCTGAAATGTGAATACATTCCCATTTCTCTCGCTTGATAGGATTTTTAGTTGGTAAACAGTTTACTAATCTCCTCGTCAACTCGTTAACTTGTCAACTTGTCAACTTGTGTATAAATAAGGGCGGACCTGATGCAGCCCGCCCCGATTATAGATGATTTTATTACTGATTTAAAATTGCGTTCAATAGCGCATTGTTTAGAACTTCGCCATTTTGATGGCGTCGATTGCACATTCGTCACCCTTGTTGCCGTATTTGCCTCCGCATCTGTCGAGCGCCTGCTGCATGTCGAGTGTGGTGAGCAATCCGTAGATTACAGGAATCTCGCTCTTGGCGTTGAGTCTTGCGATACCGTAGGTCACGCCCTGACAGATGTAGTCGAAGTGTGGAGTCTCACCCTTTATCACGCTTCCCAGGATGATGATGGCGTCGTATCCGCCGTTGAGAGTCATCTGGTGGGCACCATAGATAAGTTCGAAACTTCCCGGCACCGTCTTCACGTGTATGTTTTCAGGCAGAGCGCCATGCTTCTCAAGCGTGCTCATACATCCGTTGAGCAGTGCGCCCGTAATCTCAGGGTTCCACTCTGCCACTACGATGCCAAAGCACATATTGCTCGCGTCGGGTATCTTGTCAAACTCGTAGTCAGACAAGTTGTGTAATGCTGTTGCCATTATTTTGTTGTAGCTCTTTCGATATATTTGTCTATCTGCTGATAAGCGGCAGAGTTGACATACTTCTTCTTGATGTCCTGATAGATCTGCAGAGCCTCGTCCTTCTTGTTCTGGCTCTCAAGGATTTCGCCAGCCTTGATGAGGAAAGTAGGAGAGAGACTGTTGTTGGTGTTGTCCTCAGCCTCGTCGTCAGCCATCTTGGCAGCCTTTTTGAAAGACTCCACAGCCTTGTCGAGCTGGTTCAGGTGAGCATAAGCGTCACCCAGGGCAGCCACTGCAGCAGGGCTGATCATCATGTCGTCGGCAGAAGAATAGTTCTCCAGATAGCTCGCAGCCTCTTTCCATTTGTCGAGGTTCGCGCAGCAGAGTCCGGCATAGAGGTTAGCCAGATTGCCAGCCTTAGTTCCGCTATAGTCAGAAGTGATGGCCTTGAAACCCTTGAATCCTGCACCGTCGCCATTGAAAGCCTTGTCAAACTGCTGGTTTGCGAAGTAATCCTGACCCTTGGCGATTGCAGTGCTTGCCTCGTCCTCTCTTGGCTCAGCATAGTAAGTCTTGTAAGCCAGATAGCCAGCGATGATGATGATGATTGCTAACACACCGTAGATGAGAGCCTTCCTGTTCTTGATGAGGGCAGCCTCTTTCTTGTTCAGAGCGTTGTCATTGTTCTCAGCGCCCTTTTTTTCAACTGATATTGCCATTTTATGATTTTGTTTATTATTCCTAATTTATAAAGCGTGGCAAAATTACGTAAATATTCTCATATATTGAAATTTATGATTGTTTTTTTTCTTTCTTGACTCATAAACCTTTAACTTTGCAGTGATAAAACAATCATTTTCGCCATGCCAGCCCTGTTGACAGAGGTTAGTGGAGACCATCCGAGAGGCAGCGGGCACGACGGAAAAAGATTGTGAGACAATAAATTTGATAATCAGAAAATACTCCGGAAAGAAAGTCATGTATCTAAAGAACATCAATATTCTCGGCTATAAGAACATAAAGGAATCATCGCTCCAGCTCTCGCCGGGCATCAACTGCTTCATCGGTTCAAACGGAGAGGGCAAGACGAATTTCCTCGATGCCGTGTATTATCTTTCTTTCTGTCGCAGTGCCACCAGTTCCGTAGACTCCACGGTAATCAACCACGACTCGGATTTCTGTGTCATCGAGGGAGTGTATGAAAACGAGGATGGCGACGAACTGGATATCTATACCGGCATGAAGCGCGGAGTGAAGAAACGCTTCCGCCGCAACAAGAAAGACTACAAGCGCCTGTCGGAACATATCGGACTCATTCCGCTGATTATGATATCCCCCTCAGACACATATCTCATAGAGGGAGCGAGCGACGAGCGGAGGCGCTTGATGGACGTGGTGATATCGCAGACCGACGCCACTTATCTGCAGGCGCTGTCGAGATATAACAAGGCATTGCAGCAGCGCAACTCCCTTCTGAAGATGGAAGAAGAACCTGACGGCGCGCTGCTCGACATCTGGGAGGAACAGATGGCAAAGGAGGGCGAACTGATATACGAGAAGCGAAAGGCCTTCGTCAGCGAGTTGCTGCCACAGTTTCAGGATTACCATACACGAATCTCCGGCGGCAAGGAGAAGGTGAGTCTCAACTATGTGTCGCACTGTCAGCGCGGTCCGCTGCTCGATGTTATCCGTCGTGACAGAATGAAAGACCGTGCCGTGGGATATTCCCTGCATGGCGTACACCGGGATGACCTGGAGATGCTTCTCGATGGCTTCCCGATGAAGCGCGAGGGCAGTCAGGGGCAGAACAAGACCTTCGTGGTGGCGCTGAAACTGGCACAGTTCAACTATCTCTCCGCCACAGTGTCGAAGACCTGTCCGATACTTCTCCTCGATGATGTGTTCGACAAGCTCGACGCCATGCGCGTGGAACAGATAGTAAGGCTCGTTTCAGGTGAGGCGTTCGGACAGATATTCATCACCGACACCAACCGCGACCATCTCGACTCTATTCTCGAAGCGAGCGACTCCAGTTACAGGATATTCAATGTGGAGGGGGGAAAGATAATATAGACCTACATACACACAGCCGGATGTCTGTTTGTAGGGATTGGATTAAGAATCAAAAAAGGAAAGGAGAAAAATATATGTTCAGACGTGATGTACAGAATCTTGCCGATGTGCTCAATCTCTGTTTGAGACGCAACGGCCTTGAGACGCCGCTCCTCCAGCATCGTCTTGTAAACGCATGGGATAGGGTCGTGGGGCCGGGCGTGGTGGCATACACCGGAGAGAAGTTCATTAAGAACCAGACCCTGATGGTGAAGATAAAGAATCCCGCCCTTCGTCAAGATCTCTCCATGATGAAGCAGCGGCTCATCACCCGTCTCAATGGTGAGGTGGGCAGCATGATAATAACTGATATAAAGTTTTATTGACCGCAGACCACCATGTCCATCCTGTTGTCATGTTCGTCAGCAGGCACTGCATCTACGAACTGGAACGGGAAACATATACCTATTTTATATGTATTCCCCTTCCTGTTTTCACGCTTTTCATTGAAGCCTTTTCCGCTTTCACACTTTTCTTTGACGCCTCTCTTTACGGCAGCGTTCAGAAAGCGGTCGTAATATCCCTTTCCTCTGCCGAGGCGGTTGCCGTCCTTGTCGAAAGCCATTCCCGGAATCACCGCCACGTCGATGTCTTCATAATCAGTGAAGAGTTTTCCGTACGGTTCCATGATGCCGAAGCTACCCACCTCCAGGTCAGCGTCGCCATCGTATTCCCTCAGTTCCATCTCGCAGTCGCTGATCACCTTTGGCAACACGATTTTCTTTCCCTCGCCGTGCAGTCTGTGTATCATATCCATGGTATACACCTCGTCGGGCAGAGAACAATAGAGCATCACGGTTGTTGCCTCCTTGATGCATGGAAGCTTAAGGAGCTTTCCCGTTATTACGGAAGAAAGCGCCTTGAGTTCCTCTTGCGTATGTTGCTTCTTCATCTGTCTGACAGCCTTTCTCAATTCTGTCTTTGTAAGCATTATCGTTAGTTTTTCTTTGTCAGATTATTATGGTCGGGTTCAGGTCGTCATCCCGTTTCGCCTCATTTGCCATTATGCAGCTTCTTTCCCTTTGCTGCTGCCTTCTTTGTGGCAGCTTTAGGAGCAGGCTGAGGTTTCTTGGGGAACGCCGCATTGTTCTTGAACACGTTGAGGGCAGCGTCTATCACCTTGTCGTCGCCGTTGATATACTGCGTCCATGCCTTCTCGTCGAGGATGTTGTATATGATGCGGCTGTTGATATAGCGGTCGAGCAGTCTGTGCGACTTCTTTATCATCAGGTTGCGCCTCTGGAGTCCGTTCTTGTTGGCGAATGTGGCGAACTTGTCCACGAGGTTCTGTTTCTTCAGATAGTCAGCCAGTTCCATCATCTCCTTATACGAGTTCAGCTTGATGCGGTTGTCGTCGGTATATACGAAGGCAAATTGCAGGATGAGTCCGCTCATGCTTGCCTCTTTCAGGTATGACGTCATGCCGATAGTATCTTCCGGTACGAAGATGTCAGGTGTGATGCCGCCACCGCCATACACCGTCCTGCCGATGCCGGTGTGGTAGGCAGGTCCCGTGTGCTTGATGCTGTCTTGTGAGAAGAATTCGCCGTGCTGGTATCTCGCCAGCAGGTCCTCTTCGTAGTCAACATTGTCGCCAGCCGTATAAGGCTTCTGGATGCAGCGTCCCGATGGGGTGTAGTAGCGGGCGGTGGTCAGACGGATAATGCTGCCGTCGGGGAATTCCATCTGTTTCTGCACCAGTCCCTTTCCGAACGAGCGGCGTCCGATTATCGTTCCGCGGTCGTTGTCCTGTATAGCTCCGGCAAAGATTTCAGAAGCCGATGCCGACGCCTCGTTGATGAGCACTACGAGCGGTATGCTCTGATAGCTGCCGCTGCCGTCGCTGCGGAACTCCTGTCTTGGCGATTTCCTTCCTTCGGTATATACAATGAGCTTGTTCTTGGGCAGGAACTCGTTTATCATCTGCACTGCCGATTCGAGATATCCGCCCGTGTTGTCGCGCAGGTCTATCACGAGGTTTGCGAATCCCTCCTGCGACAGTTCCGCCAGAGCCACGAGCAGTTCGGCGTAAGTGTTCTCACCGAAGTTCTTTATCTTGATATATCCCGTATTCTCATCGAGCATATACACCGCCGAAATGCTCTTCTGAGGAATGTTGGCACGCGTTATGGTGAAGTATTTCACGGCTTTCGATCCATACCTCATCACTCCGATTTTCACCTTCGTGCCCTTTTGTCCCTTCAGTCGGCGCATCGCCTCTTCGTTGGTCACCACCTTTCCAACGAAAGGCTTTCCGTCCACGCTCACTATCTTGTCGCCGGCCAACACGCCGGCCTGCTGTGCCGGACCGTTCTTCACCACGTTCTGCACGTGGATGGTGTCTTGTCGGATAACAAATTCCACGCCGATTCCCGAGAACGAGCCCTTGAGGTCGTCCTGCGTTCTCTGCACGTCTTCGGCGCTGATATAAACCGAGTGAGGGTCGAGGTCAGAAAGTATCTGCGGTATCGCCATATCAACGAGCGAGTCGATGTTCACGTCGTCAACATATTGATCGTCGATGATATGCAGCAGGTTGTTCAGTCTGTTGCTTCCCGAGTTTATGATATTCAGTCTGTTGCCCGAGAAATGGTTGGCATAGAAAGTGCCGATCACCACACCCACTATCACGCAGATTGCCATAAGCATCGGCGTCAGTCGGTTGGGTCTATTTTGTCTCATATTTGTCTGGATTAAGATGTATCACATTGATTTTAGCCCTTTTCAGAAGGTCGATGCCCTCGCTGAGCCTGTATTCCCTGGCATAGACGACACGTTTGATGCCGGCCTGTATTATCAGTTTGGAGCATTCTATGCATGGAGCGTCGGTGACGTAGAGCGTCGCTCCGTCGCTGTTGTTGGAGCTTCGGGCGAGTTTCGTTATGGCGTTTGCCTCGGCATGGAGCACGTAGGGGTGAGTCACGTTGTTCTCGTCCTCACACACGTTTTCGAATCCGCTTGGCGTGCCGTTGTAGCCGTCGCTGATTATCATTTTGTCTTTCACGACAAGGCATCCCACCTTTCTTCTCTCGCAGTAGCTGTTCTCCGACCATATACCTGCCATGCGCAGGTATTTGAGGTCAAGCCTGAGCTGTTTCTCTTTGTCGTCCATGATTCTTGATAGTGTTTGTCGTTATTGTTGAGTCTGGCGTTTCTCCTCTGCCGAAGCTTTCTTTATTCCGTTTCTCTCAAGCAGTGCGTCGATGGTAGGTTCACATCCGCGGAATCTCTTGTATAGTGTCATCGGATGCTCCGTGCCGCCCTTCGACAGGATGTTGTCGCGGAAGCTCTGTGCCGTTTCCCTGTTGAAGATGCCGTTCTTCTTGAACACGCTGAAAGCGTCGGCATCGAGCACCTCAGCCCATTTGTAGCTGTAGTATCCGGCGGCATATCCTCCAGCCATGATGTGGCTGAACTGCACCGTCATGCACGTGTCTTTCAGCTGTTCCAGCACCATCGCTTTCTGCCATGCCTTTTTCTCAAACGGTATGATGTCGTCGGTGAAGGCATCCTTCTTTGTATAGTAAGCCATGTCGAGCAGTCCGAAGCTCACCTGCCTCATGCAGCCGTATGCCACCATGAAGTTGCGGCTCTTCCTTATTCGCTCTATCAGTTCGTCGGGCAGCGGTTCGCCGGTCTTGTAGTGGAAGGCGAAGGTGCGCAGGAACTCCTTCTCGGCGCCGTAGTTCTCCATGAACTGTGACGGCAGTTCCACGAAGTCCCACCACACGTTGGTTCCGGAAAGGCTCTCGAATCTGGTGTTTGCGAACATGCCGTGGAGACTGTGTCCGAATTCGTGGAGGAAAGTCTCCACCTCGCCCAGTGTCAGCAGCGCCGGCTTCTCGGCAGTAGGTTTCGTGAAGTTCATCACCACGCTCACGTGTGGTCTCACGTTCTCCCCCTTCTTGTCAATCCATTGTCCCTGATATTCCGTCATCCATGCTCCGCCCTGCTTTCCCTTGCGCGGATGGAAGTCGGCATAGAACACGGCGAGATACGAACCGTCCTTGTCGAACACCTCGTATGCCTTCACGTCGGGATGATAGACGGGGATGTCCTTGTTCTCCTTGAATGTTATGCCGTATAGTCTGTTTGCCAGTCCGAACACTCCGTCTATCACGCGGCTCAGTTCGAAATACGGGCGCAGCATCTCGGCGTCGAGGTTGAACTTTTCGAGTTGCAGTTTGTGGGAATAGAAGCTGAAGTCCCAAGGCTCCAGTTTGAAGTCGTCGCCCTCCATGCTCTTCGCCTTCTTCTCGATGTCGGCCACCTCCAGCTTTGCCGTAGGCATATAGGCGTCGATGAGGTCGTCGAGCAGCTTGTACACGTTCTGTGTATTGCTCGCCATACGGTTTTTCAATACATATTCGGCATACGTCTCATATCCCAGCAGCTGTGCTATCTCCCTTCTGAGGTTAACGATTCTCTTGCATATCTCCAGGTTGTTCTCCCCGTTGTCGTGAGTACACATCGTGTTGCGCTGCATATACATCTCGCGTCTCAGTTCGCGGCGTGTGGAATATGTCATGAACGGACTGTAGCTGGGATAGTCGAGTGTGAATATCCATCCCTCCTTCTTCTGTTCCTTTGCAGTCATGGCAGCCGCCTCCTTCGCCGTGTCGGGCAGTCCGTCGAGATCTTTCTCATCGGTGATATGCAGGGTGTATGCCTTTGTCTCCTTCAGCAGGTTCTGCGAGAACTGCAGCGACAGCATGCTTGCCTCCTCGGTAAGTTTTCTCAGTTTCTCCTTTCCCTCGTCGTCGAGCAGCGCACCGCTTCTCACGAATCCGTCGTAGCAGTTGTCGAGCAGTCTCTGTTCCTCAGGAGTCAGTTTGCGGTGGTTGTCGTATACCGCCTTTATCCTCTCGAAGAGTTTCTTGTTGAGTCTCACGTCGTTGGCGTGTTTCGTCAGTATCGGCTGCATCTTCTGTGCCAGGGCGTCCATCTCGTCGTTGGTCTCCGCACTGAGCAGATTGAAAAACACCGTGGAAACCCTCGACAGCAAGTCGTAGTATCCGTCCTTATCGTCGTCAACGTTGATTATCGTGTTGTCGAAAGTTGGTTCTGCGGGATTGTTGATAGTCTTTTCTATCTGTTCGTCGTCGCGCCTGATGCCTTCGAGGAATGCCTCCTCGTAGTCCTCGAGCTTTATCTTGTCGAAAGGCACCGTTTCGTGCGGTGTCTTGTATTGTTCGAGGAATGGGTTCACTCTTTTCGTCTTCTCAATTTCTTTTTCTTCCATACTGTATGTTGTCCTTCTTCTGATTTCGGTTTAAGATACTTATTTATTAATACAAAGATACCCTTTGTTTCTAAATGACACAACAAAATGGGTGACATTTCTCGCTGCTCTATCTTTTTTTAACAGTTGTGATGGTCTTGTGGTTGCTATATAGCTTTGTTTCCGTCCGGCTTTGATAGGGTTGCTGATTCCTTGTCGGCTGATTCACTTGCCTGTCTGGTGGTTTGTCCTCTGATTTCAGGCAAAAATGGATAAATGCATATATTCATATTGTTAATTGGGTAAGTCGTCTGACTTTCTTCTAAAAATCAGCGGACTTGTCCAATCGGAAATACATACAGAAGGTTATCTTTGTTTTCTTCTGAAAAATCACGTTAGGAAAAGAAAATGAATTCTTGTTTTCTCTCGATTAATCAGTTTTTTTTGATAAAAAATGAAGGAAAAGTTTGCAGGTTAAAACTTTTTGTGTACCTTTGCAACCACAAATCACGCTTATGCGTTGTTTGCATTAATAAATTTATGATGGTGCCATAGCTCAGTTGGTAGAGCAAAGGACTGAAAATCCTTGTGTCCCCGGTTCGATTCCTGGTGGTACCACTCCTCCTTTCATTGGTCCTGTTTGCGCAAGCAGCAGGGCTTTTTTTTATGTCATTTTTTTAGTGATATCCGCCATCCGTTTCGCTATGCAGCACTAACCACAAAACTTTATTCCTAACTTATGGTGATGCCAACCGGAAAAATCCGCTGACCCATAATCCGCCAATCCCCATTTGGGACCAACCGTTGCCTGACAGTAGATGTAGAATATCACAAGTGTTTGGGGTGTATAAACATTATATAAACAAAAAAAGAGATGCTTCCTGAAACCAGGATATCATCTCTCATTTCCCTTCATCTTTTCATTTCCCATTTGTGGAGCCTCTTGTCGGATTCGAACCAACGACCCCGAGATTACAAATCACGTGCTCTGGCCAACTGAGCTAAAGAGGCGGGTGGGCAAGCTACTTGTATCGCGTCGCTACAACCAACTACCTTTGCTACGTTCCCGTCCTGGAGGATTCGAAGGGAGCTGACCGTACAAGACTTACCCGTCTTGTTCACTTTTGCGGGTGCAAAGGTAATGCTTTTTATCTTTTCCACAAACTTTTTCCTTCGAAATTTCAAAAAAAAGTCTGCCTATACTCGTTATACCATATAAAATAAGTACTTTTGCATCGAAATAACAACGAAAGAATAAAGAAAGAACAAAGAATATGGATATCAACAAGTCTTCTAACGACGAATACCGGCAGTTTACCGCCTTTGCCCGAATCGACGGAGCGATAATCGGTGTGATGTGGGTTGTCAGTTTCTTCTGCTTCATTGGCAATCTGCAGATGCCCATGCTCGGACTCGCAGGAATGGCAATCGGCATATACTCCATCATTTTGGCAGCCATGAGGCTCCGCAAGTTCCGCGACCGCATTCTCGGAGGCAGGATCTCCTTTGGCAAAGCCACTATCTATTCCATAATGACATACTTCTATGCCACTATCCTCATGGCTGTGGGACAGTACGTATATTTCCAGTTTATCGACCAAGGCTACATGGTGAACCAGACCATCGCCATGCTTTCAATGCCAGAGACAGCTAAAGTCGTTACGGAGGTGTATGGCATGGATCCCAAGCAGATGATAGCAATCCTGCAGGCCACCATGGGAACGATAAGGCCGATAGAGATAGCGTTCCAGTTTCTGACGCTCAACGTGATATTAGGCATTATCATCAGTGTGCCCGTGGGTGCGCTGATGCGCAAACAATAGATAATACATTTTCAGACTATGGATATATCAGTAGTTATACCTCTATTTAATGAGGACGAATCATTGCCGGAGCTCTATGCGTGGATAGCGCGAGTGATGAAGAGCAAAGGCTTTACATACGAGGTGATATTCGTGAACGACGGATCCACAGACAAGTCGTGGGATGTGATAGAGCAGCTTCGCGCTGAGAATCCGCAGAATGTGAAGGGAATAAAATTCCGTCGCAACTACGGTAAGAGTCCCGCTCTGTATTGCGGATTCCACAAGGCAGAAGGAGATGTGGTGATCACCATGGATGCCGACCTGCAGGATTCTCCCGACGAGATTCCGGAGCTCTACCGCATGATAAAGGAAGACGGCTACGACCTTGTTTCGGGCTACAAGATGAACCGCAAGCAGGGCGACCCCCTCTCCAAGACCATTCCGACAAAGCTCTTCAACGCCACGGCAAGGAAGGTCAGCGGAATACATAATCTGCATGACTTCAACTGCGGATTGAAAGCCTACCGCAAGGATGTGGTGAAGAACATCGAGGTGTATGGCGAGATGCACAGATATATACCATATCTGGCAAAGAACGCCGGCTTCGACAAGATAGGCGAGAAGCCGGTACACCACCAGGCACGCAAGTTCGGCAAATCGAAATTCATGGGCTGGAACCGCTTCTTCAACGGATACCTCGACCTTATAACGCTGTGGTTCCTGAGCAGCTTCGGCAGAAAGCCGATGCACGTGTTCGGATTCCTCGGCACGCTGGTGTTCATGATTGGTTTTCTCTCGGCTCTCGGACTTGGCATAGACAAGCTCTGGTGTCTCGCCAACGGCATTCCGCAGAGACTCGTCACCTCGTCGCCCTTCTTCTACATCGCTCTCACGATGATGATGATCGGAACGCAGCTATTCCTCGCCGGATTCCTCGGCGACCTGATAAGCCGCAACTCCTCTACGAGAAACGACTATCAGGTGGAGAAGGAAATCTGAATCAAGAATACATCTTTGAATCAAGAATAACGAAATATGAATTTTTCACCCTTCCGCCTGTCGTTGCCGGCAATCATCGCCGTTGCCACTGTCGCAGCATCCTGCTCTTCGGTGGACTGTCCGCTCAACAACAAGGTGCTCACCAATTATGCCCTGCTCGATGCCGACGGGAGAACGGACACGATGAGGCTCGCCATGACGGTGTCGACAAACCGCACCGACGGTTCTGACTCCGTGCTGATAAACAAGGACCAGGACATCACGAAATTCTCGTTGCCCATAAGCAATGCGCAGCCCAGAGACTCCTTCTTCGTGGAGCTGACGGATGGTGTGACGGCATCCCTCGACACCATTGTTGTGGACAAGGAAGATATGATGCACTTTGAGTCCACGGATTGTGCTGCATCATATTTCCACAAGATAAAAGGAGTGACAACAACACATCACGCCATCGACTCCGTGGCTATTAACTATCATAACGTTGACTATGACACATCGAAGACCCACTTCCACATTTATTTCTCGCCTCGCCATTAGCGTGGTGATGCTTCTCCTTGTGATGGCAATCCCTGCCAATGCACAGAAGCGGAATGCCGCTGCCAAGAAGAATGTGGCAGAACGCGACACCGTGGCGCTCTTCCGTGGCTTCTCAGTGTCGGTGGATGCCGTAGGTCCCGTCATGATGGCGGTGAGCGACTACGGACAGTATGAGGCTGCCCTCCATCTCAACCTGCGTGACAGGTATTTCCCTGTGGTAGAGGTGGGTTACGGCAAGGCAGACCACAAGGAGGAGAATACACAGATGTCTTATAAGACGAGTGCACCGTTCTTCCGTGCCGGAGTGGATTTCAACGTGTTGAAAAACAAACACGACATCTACCGGCTTTATGTGGGAGCGCGGTATGCATTCACTTCATACAAGTATGACCTTGCTTCGCCGGGAGTTGAAGACCCCGTGTGGGGAGGCGTCACGCCATACGAGGTGAAGGGCGCAAAATGCAACTATCATTGGCTTGAGGCTGCCCTGGGAGTAGACGTGAAGCTCGTCGGTCCGCTGCATCTCGGCTGGAGCCTGCGCTACAAGCAGAAGCTGACAGCAGACGAGGGAAAGCTCGGCAAGTCATGGTATGTGCCGGGATTCGGAAAGACTGGCACTACGGCTTTCGGTGCTCTCTTCAACATCTCGCTGGATATATAGCATGGTGCATCCAGAGGAAGGCAATCTCTGATGTTGATGTAAGAAATGAAGGTATACGTCGATATATAATAAAGGTATATAAGGTATAATTCAAAAAGACATAAATGCAAACAAATCAAAGAAATATGGATAATAAAAAGAAAATGAGATACCTCAAATTGGGTATCCTCTCGTTTGTCGTTATAGCGGCGGTGCTGATTGTAGCCAAGCAGCGCAATGCTCCGTTCCAGAAGAATACGGGCTTCGTGTTCGGCACCGTTTACAATATTACATATCAGAGCGACAAAGACTTGCAGCCGGAAATCGAGGCTGAGCTGAAGAAGGTGGACAATTCGCTTTCCACTTTCAATCCAAAGTCCATTATTTCCAGAATAAACCGCAATGAGGATGTCGTGGCTGACAGTATGTTCACCGAGGTGTTCAAGTTGGCAGAACAGGTGTCTGGAGAGACCGACGGAGCTTTCGACATCACCGTGGCGCCATTGGTGAACGCATGGGGATTCGGATTCAAACACGGCAAGATGCCTGACAACAGGAAGATAAACCAGCTGAGGAAGATTGTGGGCTTCCATAAGGTAAGCATGAAGAGTGGGAGAGTGGTGAAGAAGAATCCTGCCACGATGCTCGACTGCAGTGCCATCGCCAAGGGCTATGGCTGCGATATGGTGGCGCGCCTGCTCGCCTCAAAGGGAATAAAGAACTATATGGTGGAGATAGGTGGAGAGATTGTGGTGAGTGGCGTCAACGATGAGCGTATGCCGTGGAAGATTGGTGTTACGAAGCCTACCGACGATTCGCTGAACGTGAACCAGGAACTGCAGACCGTGCTCAATGTCACCGACAAGGCGATGGCGACAAGTGGAAACTATCGCAACTTCTATTATAAGAAAGGCAAGAAATATGCCCATACCATCGACCCAAAGACCGGTCGCCCCGTGCAGCACAATATCCTGTCTGCCACGGTGATTGCCGACAACTGCGCCACTGCCGACGCCTATGCCACATCATTCATGGTGCTCGGTCTCGACAAGGCGAAGAAGGTGTTGGAGAAGCATACGGAGCTGATGGCTTATTTCATCTATTCTGATTCTGAAGGAAAGAATGCTGTGTGGTTCTCTCCTTCGATGAAGGGATATATCGTGGATAAATAATATATTGTGGGTAATCACTTCAATCCATATAGTCTGCTGGCTCGCCTTCCTCTGTTCCAGGGAATGAGCCTGAGCGAGTTTGACAATGTCATAGCTCATGTCAAACTTGGCTTCTCAAAGGTGGAGCGGGGCGGGACGGTTGTTGCCGAAGGAGAGGTGTGCAACGGACTGTCGTTCGTCTTGCAGGGCGAACTGGATGTGGAGACGGTTGCCGACGATGGTGGGTATCGCATAGTGGAGAGTGTTGCCACGCCTTGCGTGTTGCAGCCCGAGCGTTTGTTCGGATTGACACAGCGGTACTCACGCAAATTCATTGCCGCCACGGAGTGTAACCTCCTGACGATAGACAAGGCGGAGATAATGAAAATCGTTACTGCCTCTGAGGTGTTCCGCCTCAATCTGATGAATATCCTTTGCACTTTGACTCAAAGGATGCAGCATCTGCCCTGGCGCCGAAGACCTGAGGGCATCAGAAAGAAGATTGCTTTTTTCCTCTCTTCCCGTTGTCTCCATCCTGCCGGCAAGAAAACGCTTGTCGTTGGTATGGTGAGACTGGCAAGGGAGATCGGCGAGAGCCGTCTCAATGTTTCTAAAGCCCTGCATGAACTGGAGAGACAGGGACTGCTCGAGATGGGGAGAGAAAAAATCGTGGTGGCAGCGCTGGAGAAACTGTAAGCCCCTCCAACCATTTCCTGCTCCACTGATGAAAATCTGATTTAACCCGCTAATGAAATAATAAAACGGGTTCTGTCGGTTCAAATTAACATATCAAGCGTCCTGATGCTTGATTTTGGTTAAGCGTCCTGATTACCATTGGAGGGAGACGGCTTAATCCCGTTTTAGGATTAGATATTGTCTCTATAATCCGCCGGCGTCATACCGTATTTCTTCGAGAACAGTCTGTAGAACGTCTGTCTCACCGGCACACCGCATTCCTGGGCGATGGTTTCGATAGAATAGTTCGGCTTTTCCTTCAGCAGCTTTGCCGCACGCTCCATACGCAGGTTGTTGATATAGTTAGTGAACGTCAGCTGTGAGTATTTGTCGAATACGGCATTGAAATGGCTTGTCGACATTCCGGCTTCGGCTGCCACTTCGGTTCTCGATAGTTTGGTGCGGATGAACAGGTTCTTTTCGAATATCATCTTCTCAATCTTCAGGAATTGCTCATACTCCTCGTTGTGAGCCTTGCTGTCAGTCTTCTTTTCCGTCTTTACTGTCTCACAGGAGTTCACAGCCTTTCCTTTGTCATCTGTTGCAGATGCCTTGTCATTGGCTGATGCTGCATTATTCACCGTGTCTGGATGTTCCGACATCCTGTCGAAAAGTTCCGTTTTGTATTTAGACAGTTCCCCGATGAGCGATGACGACACCCTGTTCTTGTTCTTCATTATCCTGTTGTCGCGAATGACGAAGACAATCAGTGTGATACAGATGAAGAGCAATACACCCATGATGATGTTTGCCCATCTGTTTATCGTCAGCTGCTTGTCCTGGTTTTCTATATAACTCTTCAGCACTTTCTTGCCCATCTTCTCCGATAGCCATGTGGCGTTCTGCTCCTTGATGCGTCGTGTCAGCGAGTCGCTCAGGTTATATGCCCTCATTCCGGTATTTATCGCCTCCTCATATCTTCCGAGAGCCTGCAGCACACGGGCTTTGTTCATGAGTATGGTGTTGGAGTAAGTGTAGTCCACGGTGTCTCTTCCGTGCGACATCCAAGTCTTCTCCTCTTCGTTGATTTTCTTCAACGCCTCTTTGTATTGCTTTGTCTCCATCAGATACGGCACTACGTATGATGCACCGTCGGGCAAGAGGGCAGTACGTGTGGAGAGCAGGTTGTCGAAGCATTCCCTTGCTTTTGCATGATTGCCGCTCTTCTCGTATGCTATTGACAATAGCGAGTAGTATCCGGCGTTTGCCACGTCGTTGGCACCGCTCACATCCTCCTTCAGTTTGTTCAGCTTGTCCAGGCATTCCTTGTATTTCGGCTGCATGTCGATTACCAGCTTGTATTCCTTGATGTCGATAGCCGAATTGGTTTTCAGCGAGTATACTGTGGCGAGGTCGAAATATGTGTCCCAGTCGGGAGTCTTCTTCAGTTGTTCTGTAAGTATCTGTATGCAGCGGTCGAAGGTATTTATGGCATGCCACATGTTTCCCACTTCGCAATGACATTCGCCGATGGTCATCAGCAGCTGTGACACGAGCTTTTTGTCCTTATGCTCGTAAGCCAACTTTATGCCCTTGTCTGCCATGGTAAGGCTTTCCACATAGTTGCCGCAGCTGTAAAACTGCGATGAAGCCATGTAGTAAAGTTGCCTTTCCTTTTCCGGATATTTGTTGATGTCTGGGTCGTTGAGGGCTGCCACGGCATAGTTTGCCGCCTTGCTGTAGTTTCTCAGCGCGTTGTTGTAAACCATGCTCATGAGATAATTCGCCTCGATGTTCGTCATCGAACCGTCTTTCTTTCCGGTCTCAATCATCTTCAGGGCGCGCTTGGGCTGAGTCAGACTGATGCCTCTAACGTATTCGAAGGTGTATTTGGAATTTGCCTTCTTTATAGCCGTTGATTTTGCCTGTTCATCCTGTGAACAAGCTATGAAGGCGATAGTCACTGCCAGTATCAGCAATATAGTGTTTAGTTTCTTCTCCATTTGTCTTTTCCTTTCACGTCTTTAACATCCACTTCCGTTGTCGGTATCGGTCCACTTCCTTATATGCCGTTATATTTCATTTGCTTGCTTCAGTGTCAAGGAGTGATGCTGTTTCCCAGGAGGTTTCTCGGTAAGTCTTCTTTGTATGGTTAGTATTGAATGATTTAGCTTTAATTGCGATGCAATTATATATTAATCGCGTTATTTATTCGCTGCAAATATAATTATTTTCTTTTATTCATACTTCTTTTCTTTGTTAATAATAGCAAAATAATTACATTTCAAGCCTCTCTTGCGATATGTCGCAAAAATTTGTAGATTGCAAATGTTACAAATTGCGTTATTATGCTTTTTGTATTTTGTAAAACGTTGTGTTTTAGCTTGATGCGATAATTTACGACATTCATTGATTTTGTAACTTTGTAAAAAATATCCTGTTTGGTTTATTTTGTTTTGTATCCAAATTTTATAAAAATCGTGTTGTTTTGTAACAATTGTATTATTCTGCGTAGCGTTACATGAAACAAAGTGTATTGCTACAATGAGTCAAATGAAATTATTGCAAGTATGGAATTATTTCATTTACTTTGCATCGTTACAACAAACAAGAACCTGACACGACGGTCGCCACCTTAGACCGACAGGTTTATCGGAAACAAGCCAACACACCTGCTGAATCTTTATGGTCGCAGGTTCTCCATATATAAAATAAGTAAGCAATAATTAATAATGTTGTGAATCTTAAAACAGATAATGTCGCTAACAAAAAAGTAAGTTTAATCATGGACAGCCTCCTTCGGGAGGCGGCCACAAAAACTAAAAATTATGAAAAGTAAAACTACAAATTTAAATGTCGCTAATTACAGAAGCGTAATCAGGGCTGCCGCAATTCTCATCTTGACGATGATTTGCGGTGGTCTCTGTGCGCAGACCGTTAGTATTAGTCCAAAGACCGGTAATGTGATATCGGCGTTGAGTTATGGATCAGAACAACATGAAGAAGGTTACGGTGGAGCATGGGTTCACAATCAGTTGCCAATGACATTACTGAATTCTGATGAAAGCACGCTCACTGATAATGGCCTTATGGCAAAACATGCAAATAATGTTGGTGTCGTAGATGGATATATGGTATTTGCTTCTGGTGCCAAATCCACTACCATTAACCATATGTCATTGTCTTTGCCTAAAGGTTATCGTTTTACGAGTTACAAAATTGTAATGGACTATGCTAGCAATAGTGCGACTCAAAGTACTTTCAAAGAAATGAACTCTTCGTTCAGTTCAACCCTCGCAAGTGTTTCTGTGAAGCAAAATGATAAGGGTGTTGTTATACAGCGTACTTCTCTTAACGCTTCAGATATGGGTAATATCCTCTATTTTAAACAGGAGCATTTAGAAAATGCGATTGCAAGGGTTAAAATTACTTCCTTTGTCGTTACTTTCGAATGTACAGATAAGTTCAATGAAAACCTCAGACCGGGTGTCACCACTTTGCCTAGTGGCGTGAGTTGTCTTGCTTTGCCTTTCCAGACACAGAGAGTAGACCTTGGACCTATCACACAGAAAACAGTCAACAATTATAAATCTTATAAGTATGACTACAATAACGTAAAGGACCTTGCGGCAGACTTCCTGTTATACGATAATTCTGGAATAGTTGGTGGTACAGCAAAACCTGGAACCGCTGGTGGTGGAAACATTGCCAAATTAAGCTTCGATGGAACCAATACTTATATTGGTCTCAAGAACAATACTTATTGGCTTGAAACACCAACTGATGCCGTAGCACAGGGTGAAGTCAACATCCCTGTAGGCTATCGTATTGTGGGCGCTCGCTTGGTTTACGCAAATAATGTTGCTCAGAACATCAAGAAAGGTGACAAGATCTATATCACCGACGGTAAGGGTAATTATATGAATGCCAGTCTGAAGTTCACTGCAACCAAAGTGGAATGGAATTTTGCTGCTGATGGAAAGTTGTCAACGACATCTGGTAGTTCAACGGTTTATTTACGCCACGAAGAGTCAGGCTTTTTGTTATGGAAGACCTATTCTTTAGAAACTACGACTGATTCCAACCAAGCCTCTGCATTCAACACTGATGGTACCAGCCTCTTCTATGTCAGCGGAACTGATTCTCACATAATATCTTTTGATAGCAATGGTAATGCTGTATATGACATAACCCAGCAGAATGCAATTGCTCTTAACGCTAATGTTCCTGTCAGTGACAATTCTTTTACCGTTAGGATGTTTGACAAGACAGGTGAAAATGTCGCTCAACAGGTGATTGTAAACAAGGACAATCCAACTGGCGACATCGTTCTTGAGAAACTTAACAACGACGCCATCAAGTTCCAGATTGAAGGACTTACAGGTGATCAGTTGGCATACGTTTGCCTGCAGGTACAGCTTGAGGCTCTCAACCCATACATCGACAAGATGGATATCTCTTGTACCGAGCCATCGGGAGAGAAGAAACTCAAGAACCAGTATCTCGCCGACGACTTCACCATCGGGACTAACGGTAAGGTGGATTTCGCTGTGCCAAGAAACTTCGGTACTACTGGTTTGCGTTTCGCCTTCGAAGGACTCCACCATAAGAGTGCCGATGAGACATACGGTGATCCTACTGTTGTGGGCAAGCACTCTCGCTACCACTTCGTGAAGTCTGAATACTACGATTTGATTAATGAGAACCTCCAGGCTCATCGCTCAGAGGCTGCCGACTACGACTACACTAAGAAGATTGAAGTGAAGGTGGCAGGAACAAAGGCGTTCAAGTGTAACAACTCCGACATCTTCAAGGCTGGAACAACAGGTGACGGTACATACTATTATGTAGAGAACCGCTATTCAAATGCAGCATACATTACTCAGGGCGGAACATGGAATGAGATGGTCGTGAACAATGGTGACGACTACGTGAAGCGTTATCTCGTGGTCTGCGACGAGACCCGCTACAACATCGCTCCTACGACTACTCCACGCCATGCCTTCTATGCATACTACTCAACAGACCTCAAGTTGACTACAGTAGACTATGTGCCGGAGCTGACTTATACCAAGGTGTACAAAGACGCCGTAGTGCCAAACACTTATGACGCAAACTATTACGTAGGCGTGAAGGTATCGCTGAAAGACACCGACAACAAGCCTATCGCAGCAGGTCAGGGATATGTATACGCAAAGCAGATTATCGAGCAGATAGCTAAGGACGTGAAGGCCAAGGTAACCAACGCACCGGTTAACGCCAAGCACATCCTCTATTTCGACGCCAGCAACATCAAGTCGCTGCTCTTCAGTGATGCTGATCCTACATGGGGAACTCTTGCCGACCTCAAGGCACAGCTCGGCGACAACGCACTGCTCTATATGCCGGAGGGTGTGACAGCCAACCTGAAGAACGTAGTGACGAAATCCCTCTCCGGTGACGATTTCGTGTCGGAAAACGATATCGAACTGGTAGACCAGCAGCCGTTCTTCGCTCCTTACAGCATCCGACTCAATGCTGCCAACGAGGTGGTATACAAGAGAAAGGTGACGCTCAACCACAATGAAACAAAGAAATGGGTATCGCTGATGCTCCCATTCACAGTGGCAGTGGACACGGAGACAGGAAGCTACATTCAGACCAAAGACAACTGCGCATTCACGTTCTACACGATGAATACCGACAACACATTCAGCAACGCTCAGGAGACAGGCGAATATATCTACGAGGCAGACGCACACTTCTCGCCATTCACAGGACAGTTCGTTACACAGCCAAACAAGGCTTACGTAGTGAGCATCGACCAGATGGAGGAAACCAACAGCGACAAGGTACTCTTCGTTGTTCGCCAGAGCGGTTCTACTATCGAGGCTACACCGGCAACGCTCACACAGCCTCTCATCCAGGGTGAGACTGCAACGGGCAAGATCAAGGGCGAAGCTACAACCCTCGTGAACTACGGATCATACTGCGGAGTGAAAGTGCCGAAGACTGACGGAATATTCTATTTCAACAAGGATAAGTTCATCTCATCACTTCTCCTCGACGAGAGATTCCAGGATGTGTACGTATTGCCATTCCGTTCATACTACGCATGTCAGAACGGAGCGAACAATGTGCGCTACCTCAACATCTCGCTTGAGCCGAACACTGAGACATCATGGATAGACAATGCTACGGAGACTGCAACGACGAGCGTCGGCTTTATGTTCTCGGCAGAGACAGGCAAGCTGACCATCACGGCAACGAAGGACCTGCGCACCAATATCCGCAACATCAACGGACAGACAATAGACACTACCACTCTTAAGGCTGGCGAGACACGCACAGTGGCATTGCCAAGCGGCATCTACATGGTGAACGGAACGAAGGTTGTGGTAAGATAGCCCTCATTCTGATGCACTAACTGAATATTAACGACTTAAAATGAATGAATTATGAAAAAGAATAAATATATCAAGCCGGCAACAGGAGTCGTGAATGTCCAGACCTATGGTAGGATGCTCGCTGGTTCTCATGACAACTGGGCAGACAGTAAATCTCACAAGAAAGGACTGTGGGATGACGATGCTAATGAATATGATGAGTCTGCCAATTCCAATTGGGCAGGCTATCAGAAAGATTCACCTTCATGGTGAGAGTGATTGACTTGCTTGCGCATTTCAGAACAGTTTTTCAGAAATGCGTTGTTTGACAAGAAACCCCAGGCTCTGTGAAGAACTTGGGGTTTCGATTATTTTTTGCGTAGTTAGTTATGGAACGTGATAGACAGTTGATAATCTGAATACCAGATCGACTTCAGCCCCTCTCGTTCTCCTCCGTAGGACAACCCATCCTAACCTTCCCCAAGGGAAGGAACTGGTTACTCCGATTATGGATAATCCTTTGACAATCATACAGTCAATAGTATCTGTCCCTCCCCTTCGGGGGAGGTTAGGTGGGGGCTGAAGTCAATAGTAGGAGTAATTTATTCCTTCTCTTGGAAAAGGTCTTAAGATCATGATGGAAAACAAAAGAGACTTGTTGGCAGTCGTGTGGCTGCGAGACAAGTCTCTTTGTAGTTGGTATTTATTCTTTGCCCATATTCAAGCAGGAGACATTACGCCCGGATTCAAGCCGGGGCATCATGTCAAGGCATGGGACATCAGGATTACTCCCATTCAATTATACTCTATATCTGATATTCAGAGAGTTAGCTATTGTCGGGGATATTTATCGGGGACAACACGAACTTCATACACAACCATGGCTTCAGTCACTTACACGATTTATCCTACTTAAAATCAATTGATTTCAAGCCTCAAAAAGACAATCAAGAGCAGCCCTTATATATAATAAGGTGTAAATGCACGTAATTTGGCAAACATAGTAGTGTGTTTGCAACATGAGAATAAATGATAGAAATAAAACCATATAAAAATGAATCAATCAAATCTAAAAGGTTATTTTGATACGGAAGCAAAACAAAATACAGACATAAAGTAGAAAAAATCTAAATACAGATAGCAAACAGCAAATTCATCAAGAGAAATTCTTTAGTCTCATGGAAATTGACTATCTTTGCCATGTCATATTGTCAAAATGGGCTTTGTGACAGACATATTATTAGAAAGCGTACTCCGCTTTATTCCGTCGATGTAAATTGGACACTTACAAAGTAGAATCGGAATATTGGGAACGGACGCTCTCTTGGTGTGTATTCGTATCTCACGAAATACCTCCAAGCAGGGTTGTTCATTCTCCTTATCCATTCTACGGGAAGTCCAACCCTACATCGAGGATAAAGGAGTATGGTAGCCCTGCTTTCTATTTTATGCCTATAACTATCCAAGATGTTAAACTCGCAATATTAGGGCATATTGCTTATACTTAAGTTCAATATGAGGAAGCATTTGATTGTACTGATGGTTATCTTATCTTTTGGAATTCAAGCACAGTCGCAGACTGTAAAAATCACACAAGAGTTTATTGAAAGAATTCAGAAATACAAGGCATTAGACATATTCCATGATGGTATGGCAGCCGTGTGCAACGAGAATGGGCTTTGGGGATATATTGACACGGAAGGCAAAGAGGTTATACCTTGTATGTATAATCGCCAAGTCGGATGCTTTTCGGAAGGATTAGCTTGTGTTCCTTCTGATGATGAAAATGGAGTAAAATTCATCAATAAAAACAATGAAGTTGTTTTGGATAAAGGATTCAAGTTTGGCTCTAGAGCTGAATGCTTTGTAGAAGATGGCTATCTTTATTGGGACAATGTGTTTATGACAACAGACGGAAGTATTAAGAACAGTGACGGATTGGTATTAGACGATTCAAACTGTTTTAGGTTGCCTTGTTTCATTAATGGGTTTTGTACATTAATATATCCAAGTTCATCAACAAAAGAATTATTTGTTTCGTTAACAAGCGAATGTGACTTTATTTGTATAGATAAAGAAGGAAACGTTTCAAACACCCCCTATCAATACACCTTGAAATATGCTACAAATGAAGACCATTATTTATGTTTTGAAAGGGTACCAAGTAATAATCAGAAACTATCATGGCTTATCGCATGTAATCCCATTGACGAACCGAACAAATACATTCCATATTCGAAAGAAATAAAATACGATAAAGACTACGACTATTCAGAGCATGTAATTGGATTAAAAAACAAAAAGGGGGAAATCGTAGTACCTGCCATCTACACACTGATAACAGGTTTTCATGACGGAGTTGCACTTGTAGGCATTTGGCGTGGAAGTCGAATGGATTTACCTTCTGAGGAAATTTATTGGAAATTTGGATATGTAGACGAATATGGTAATTCTACATTTACTGTAAAAGATATGCAAGAATTAACTAAGTGTGAACAAAAGATTAAAGCTGATATTAAGTGCAAATGAAAATGATAAAATGTAAAGAATGTGGGGAGCAGATACTGTCAAATGTCGCGTTTTGTCCTAATTGTGGTTACCCGATAAAGACCAAAAGAAAATTCAAGAATGCAGCTATTCGCATAGGTACAGTTCTTTTATTGTGCATTGATGCTATTTTATTATTCTATTTTGGAAGGAATACAAAAAACAACAATCAATTTGCAAATGACAGTATATCCCAAGACAGTGTAATACAATCATCTGCAACAGAGCATAAAAAAGTAACAGTGGACCCTTCTTTGGTCAGAACAGGAGGGTACGATTATTATGCCTCTGAAAAAGAAAACGGTCGAGAAGTTATTGGTGGCATTGTCTTAGTATATAATGTTGATAGCGCACAAAACAGCCAAGGTACATTGCGTTATTATCTCAACGGGGCAGACAATGATAGCTTTGACATTCCTGTTGTTGGTGAAGTTGCTGATGATGGGGGCTTGATATTCAAAGGAAAACTCGACAATGTGTTGTATTCATTGCACATAAAGAACACTCATGGGACATTGAGTGAAGAAACGCTCGGTGCTGCCTATGATGCGGTATTCACAAAAGGGAATGAGTCGAGGCCGATATTTCTTAGCTTCGAGCATTGTGGAGAAGCATACGAAGAAATAGAAGGTGATTAATCATTAAAACAGTTTAGATATGGCACTAATAAAATGTACGGAATGTGGCGCAATGATTTCAGACCAAGCGAAGTCGTGCCCAAAATGTGGTTGTCCTGTTGAGCATGATGACCAAGTAGAAGAAATTCATAATCGTCCTAGACGAATCGGAAAGTGGATATTGGTTGCTGTAATCGCTATTATTGCAATCGGTGGTGGTATTGCATATTTCACCTTGAGCAAGGACAATATCATCAAGCAAGCTTTGCATGAAGAGCCCATGGTGAAGCTAACTCCCGAGTTCTGTAAGGCTGTTAGAAAGTATAACTGCCTTTTTGACTTTGAAAATGGCTTTGCATCTGTACGAAATGGAGAGAAGTGGGGAGCCATCAATACAGAAGGAAAAGAAGTTGTTCCTTGTATCTATGATATGGTAAATTCATTTCATGACGAATTGGCTGCCGTATGTAAAAACGACAAATGGGGATACGTAAACACTAAAGGCGAGTTAGTCATACCTTGTATATATGAGTATGCCAACGATTTCTCTGAAGGTCTTGCTGCCGTAACAAAGAATGGAAAAGAGGGCTTCATCAATACAAAAGGAGAGGTCGCAATTCCATTAAAATTTGAAAAGTGTGGAATATTCAGCGAAGGTCTTGCCTATGCAGGCGACAAAACAGGAAACTATTTCATCAATACAGATGGAGAAAAGGTCATTAATCTGCCGAAAGACTTTACATTGTTTGAAGGAAGCGTATACGATTGTAGCTATCCTGTGTTCAATAACGGAAGTTGCAAGATTGCCGTAGGCTCAGATGAAGGCTATAATGACAATTACTATATAAACAACAAAGGTGAACATATAGCAGAGCCAATGACGCAAAATTCAAAAGACACGCTGTCTTATGAATATAAAATTTTCAGAAATGATGATGGATTGGTCGGTGTCAAGAATGTAAAGACCAAGAAGATAGTTGTTCCTGCTAAATATGAATCAATCGGTGAAAGTAGCCGTGGTAATGATATTGTTGAGTTACACAATGGTGTAGTTGTCGCAACTCTTGCATACAAGAGATTGGAAATGACAAGCTGTTCTTTTGAAGATAGTTCAGATATATCGCAAAACACATATACAGAATACATATATGGGTATATCGACTTAAAAGGTAATGAAACCTTTACAAGTGAAGATTACAAGCTTGTACAAGAGAAGAACAATGATTTCAAACAGGACGAATTCAAATGGCAACAAGAAAAAGAAAAATATGACCAACAAAACGACTTGTCATGGCTACAAGGCACATGGAGTGGCTACGCAAAATATAGTAAAGCTGTTGTTAATATCAATGGCGACTATATAAGGGTTACTTTTGGAAGTAGCACAACATACGACGGGCTGTATACAATAGAGAATGACAAAATCATATATGACAGAGAATCAGGTGGATATTGTTATTTCTTGTTGGATAGAAACAGCCAAAGAGTTATGCTTGACGAAAATACGCCTATGTCAAAATCAAGTAGTAGCGAATATTCTGATTCCTCTGACGAGTATTCATCTGATGGTGATTCAAGGTCTTTTGATTCAGACCAAGACGTAATCAATTACACATCGGGCAATTTCTACAATAACCAAAACGGAATGAGAATAAGTATAAAATACAACGGATTCTATGTCAATGGTAATCACACCCCTACTTTTGCACCTGTTGTGACTTCAATTAATGGACCAAGAGCAAGGATTAAAATCAATGCAGTCCCTAATGGAACTGTATATTTTACTGTTGATAGGTCAAAAGGCTGTATTATTGCTATAGATGGAACTGTTTGGAGAAAAAGATAAACAGAAGATTGTGTAAAATTCAATATCAAACTTTAAATTATCATTCAAATGAAAAAGTATTTATTTCTTTTAATTGCAATGTTGATGTCTGTAAGTGCATTCACATTGGTAGGATGTTCGTCTGATGATGATAATGATAATCCTTCTTCATCAAACACAATCCAAATCAATGGTAAGAGTTATGAACTTGACACATATGTTGTTCAAGAGGGAAGTTTCGATGCGGAAGCAGGTAAAGGTGAATTTACTGTAGGGGTATTTAATCAAGTTGGTAACACTAAGGACAGTTGGTTTTATCAATTCTCTTACACGGATTCAACAGAGCCTAAAGTAGGTGATGATTTCTCTAAGAAGGCATTGGAGCTGATGGCACTGGATGAATCCGATGCTTGCTACACTACCCTTACTTACAAGAGCGGTTCTGCCAAAGTTGTATCTATCGACAAGAGCAAAGATGATATGACTATCAAATTCGACAACCTCAAAATGGCAGGTGGCGAGTATTCCTACACTTTCAACGGAACAGCAACCATTGATTTCAATTTTGCAAGATAATTCTTTAATAGTAACAATGGTTCAGTAGCCTTTAAATTACAAGGGCTACTGAACACCAATATATATTAGCAATATGATCAAAGAAAGTTACACTGTAAAATACAGAGTGCAAGGTATCGGAAGCTGCACAAATGGAAGTGCAACTATCATGCTCTATTCAGACAATGAGAGTGAAGCAATAGCAGCTCTTAAATCTCGTGGCACAATAGGACGAGACAAAGATGTTGTTATCTTGTCAATAAGAAAAAATTAGTAGTCTATTGAGGTTGATCCTTTTACAAACAGATGGTTGAAATTTGTAATCAACGGTAATACGGTAACACAATATTATGCAGAAAGAACAGACAATTATGACGATCCAAAGAAATGGGAAAAACTCTTCACTTGGGATATATATAAGGTTTTAGAAACGGAAAAAGGATTTTATAGTATTGCACTAAAAGAGAAAGAAGGGCATTTCTCATATACCTTTTTATTATTTAGAGAAAAAACTGTAGGTTTTGGTTGGGGAGAAGAAGGTGCCAGTACTGTATTATTAAAACTTATATAATAAAAGAAAAATATGGCTTTGACAAAATGTAAAAACTGCGGACGCACAATAAGCGATAAGGCATTATACTGCCCACACTGCGGATATAATCCAAAAGAAGCTCTCAATTCCAAAGAAGCAGTTGAAATTCCTTCCATTGAGAGTGAGGAAGAACAAGTAAATATTATAGATGAAAATGGACAACAAGCAAACAAGGTCCTACTTATGCTTGTTATTACTCTGAGTATTATCGCAATTGGCCTTGGCGGTTATTTAATTGGTGGAGGACTGTTTCAACGTGCAGACTCTGCTATTTCAGATAGTACAGCAATCGATCCCCATACTGTTGACACAATTACCTCAGACGCAACAATTATAAGTCCAACCACCAATGACACTGATTTGGCAGACACTATCATATCACCAAGTAATGATTACAATGATGAGGAACAAATAGAAGAAGTCGGCTTTAAGTCAAACGTTGACGTCATGGATTTCGTGGTCGGAAATAGCTATTCAAACAATGGCATTACACTTAGAATCACAGACGAAGCCGTGTATGCAAACGATAACAAGATTTCAACATCCAAGCCTGTGTTCCGTAAAATATCACTTAACAAAGGTATAATTACGGCACGTCCATCCATATCCGTAACTGTGGTAAGAGACGGAAACAGACTTGTTGATAACAACAACGGTGATACATATTATTAAACAATACTTTTGTTATGAGAAGAGCATTATACATAATCATATTGGCATTGCTTCCAATGGTCAGCTATGCCCAATCCATTGCCGACCTTATGAGAAAGGCAGAGATAGAGAAGAATCCATTGCACATATATTCAAACATCGGGGACTACAACAATGGCTTGTATGTAGTGCGCAAGGATAATGACGAAGAAGGCACTTATGCCTATGGCGTAGTGAATGAAGGCGGTACTGTATATATACCTGTAGAATATGACCGAATAGAATTCACCAATGAACATGGTGCATACGAAGACAATGTGTATAAATGCGAGAAGAATGGGAAATGGGGACTTGTCAGTTCTACTAATGGCACACTTTTGCCTTGTGAATTTAGCAGCCTCAGCAATAAGGGAAATGGCATTTGGCGAACATTCAAGAGTGGGAAATATGGTTATATCCAACTGAATAGGCTAAGTAGCATAACAACATTGATACCTTGCATATATGAGAGTCTGGGGGACTATTCCTCAGACTCTTATATCCATGCCACGCTGAAAGGGGAAAGAAAGGTATGATTGATAGCAACAACAAAATCATTATCCCTTTTGAATATTCCAACGTTGGCAACCCTTGCCACACAAGTAACGGCTACAGTATCATATGGGTAGAAAAGGACGGCAAACTTGGTATTTACAACGATGATGGCAAAGAATTGCAACCATGTGACATAGATAAAGCATATATCTTGACTGAATACAATTCAATAGAGCTGTCATACACAGACTGCCCATCTACAGATTACATATACATTGTCCGTAACGGATTGACAGGACTTATAAGCGGGTCTACATTCGAGACTATCATCCCTTGTATGTATGAATACCTCTCGCCTATCAAAACAAGTAAGGCTTTCTATAAAGCAAATGGAAAATGGGGAATAATTGACACAAACAACAAGACAATCCAATTAGCCATATATGATGATGTAGAAATAGATGGTAGCACTTTGTCAGAGCAGAAGATGCCAAGCATGGCATTCCAATCGAATATGTATGTACGCAATAACGGCAAGGTGGGTATGCTGAAAGCAAATGGTGAAGATTTCATACCTGTGAAATACGATTCGTTGGGTATGTATTCTGATAATATGTTAGTGGCTAAAGTTGGTGATAAGTATGGCTTTCTCAATGAAGAGGGAAAAGAATCTGTACCTTTCGTTTATTCACAAGCACATGACTATTCAGAGGGATTGGCAGCGGTTGTCAACGAGAATGGCAAATATCTATTTATTGACAAATTGAGTAATGTTGCTATTAAGCCAAAAGAATATGACAGAGTGGACGATTTTCAAAATGGCACTTGCAAAGTATATCGCAAAAATAAGTTTTGGGAGATTGACCGAGAAGGCAAAAAAGTGAAAAACAGTACAAAAAAAATAGAAGCGGACAACGTACATAAAGACAGTAGTAATGATGACATGTATGTTGCCAAAGGCAATATCGTATCACCACATGAAGCTGACACAGAATCAGAACACCCAATCAGAAAAAAGAAAAAATCAATATTAAATATTCTATTCGGTGTAGAAGACGAGCCAAATTCCCCACAATCAGTCAATAGAACTTATCAGAATCGTAAGGTAATGAGAAATCGGGGTGAAGTCCTAAGATATAGGCAAAATACATTCGGAAATAAGCAAGAACGAAATTGGCGTGAAGCACCAAAACACAAGAGAAAAATATTTGGGAACAGGCAAAGTCCAAGCCGAAGACGATTTTGAGAATTTTATACAATTCAATGACAAGTATCAGTTCAAGCAATAAGCAAAAAATTACAATCAATGGTACGATAATATTTACTTTAGACGAGTAACGTAACAGATTAAATTGAGGCTGCTTCTGGCAGTCTCTTTTCATTTTACGATGCCCCACATGGAATCATTTGCGTAAGCACAAATGTAATTTAGTAAAAATCCAAACAATTCTTGATTAACCATTCTTAGCACTGTTTTTTCGTTTTTCTCAGAATAAGTATATATCTTTGCACTCACTTTCCAAAATGGGGAGTTGTTCTTTTATTTATTGACAAGCATCAAGAGACTGTTTAAATACAGAACCAACCGAGCAGATTAGCCATTGCCACGGTGGTAAAATAGATGTGAGTTTAAGGCTTGATTATTCATCTTTAAATTAAAATTTTATGGCAACATCAAAAACATTAGAAATCATCTTAGGTCGTGTGGAGCACATCAACGCTTCGCACTTTAATTGTTTTTCATTCGCCAAGGCTTCAGACATGGTGAATGGCATTAACGTGCGTCTTTCTAACATGGCAGGTGGCTATCCATTTTCATTCGGAGGTGTAACTTGGCATGATAGTGAGACGCTTTATCTATGTGGTGAGTTTTCGGACTCATCAGAAAAGCATCTGTTGGTACAAGAGGATATGCAACGTCAGACAAGTGGCTTTGCAGCTAAACGTTTTATCAAGAAAAGAAACAGTAACCTCATCCGCCAAGATTTTGCCGATTTCCGCATACAATGGATGCTCTACGTTGTATGGCAGAAGTGTAAGGGTAATGCCGACTTTGCAAATTTACTCTTAAAGCTGCCACATGACGCTATCATCATAGAGGACACGACCAAACAACATAGTGACACCAAAGAAGTTTGGGGATGTACCAACATTGAGTTGGCTGCAAGAAGAGCAGAGGTTAAAAAGGAAACCATCAAACAGGCTAAGGCAGACTATCCAGACATATCCAAGGCTGCTTTGAAGCGTTTGGTAAACAGTGAGACTTGCAAAGTCAATGGCATTGGAACGTTTGTCGGTCAAAACAACTTAGGCAAGATTCTCATGATTTGCCGTGATTGTCTTATACAAGGCGTAGAACCACCAATAGACTACGCTCTTTTGGAGTCAAAAGACATTCACATCATGGGCAAACGCCTCACGTTCCCAACCAATAACACACCAATGTCTAACTTACATATAGTGGCATGAAAATTAGCAATACAATCAAAATAAAGAGTGGCAAGGAGTTAAAACTCTATGGCGGTCAAAAGCACAGTAACAAGAATACCATAAGGTATTTTTGCGAACATGCTGATTTCTTTTACGAACATAGAGAGTTCATTTTCGATAACAGCCGTATGTTTTTGATACCTGTATATCAAGACAGAGATTTCATATACACTTTAGGTGGTTTATTGGAATGGTTGGAAAGTATTACACAAGTGGCTACCATATCGGAGGTAATCAAAGATGTTCTTTTTCAAAAAGACAATTCCGACAGGCTAAGTCGCTTAAAGCAACACTGTAGCCGATACAGCAAGGCAGCAGGTGAATACGAACACCTTACGCTCAAAAACGTGCATGATACAATTACATCATTAGTCAAACAAAGAGAGCATAATTTGGCTGAAAAAAGGATATGGAGTCCATATATAGACAACATCGAATTGCTTTATGAGCATCGAAATGAAATTCTTGCTCATAAGGAATGGGCAATGGCTACAATACCATTGAAAGTATATATGGTATGTCAACCTATCTGTATTGGCACGATGTTAAGACTTTGGGCGAATGAAAACGAGTGGCTTACATATCAATGCGAATGTGGGCACAAGGCTTTCATATATAGTTTTGCAGGTAGTCCGTTGAGTGGCACAACATCAATATCCTACAAGTGCATACATTGCCATAAAAACGGCAATGCCCAAGTTGGAAGTTTCCTTAGCCGTGCGCATACTCTTGCCCTTACGCAACAAGAATTATTCAAGGAGGCAGAAGGTGACGAAGCAATTACGTTGACAGAACTTTTAGACAATATAAAAACAATTAATTTAAAGTAATAAATTATGATTGAAAAAGTAAATCCAAGCCATCCGGATAAGGTGGCAGACCGTATCGCAGGAGCTATTGTAGACCTTGCGTACAAGAAAGAAGAGAATCCGAAAATAGCAGTTGAAGTACTGCTCGGACATGGTGTTGTTAATCTCATTATTGAGAGTAGTGTGAACATTTCTAACGCTGAGGCTGAGGATATTGTTAGCCGTATCACTAAGCGTAGAGACTTGAAAGTATCTCTCGTAATGGTAGCACAAGACCCTATCCTTGCAAGCAACCAAGACGGAGAAATCCGCTGTGGCGACAATGGTATTTTCAAGGGCATTCCATTGACAGACGAGGAGAAAGAACTCAGCAAGATTGCCCATGACATCTATGAGAGTTACTCTTCGGATGGCAAGTATGTATTAGCTGACGATAAATTGATTATTTGTCAAAGTAACGCCAAGACTGAGGATTTAAAGAAGCTCTATCCAAATGCTGTTATCAATCCTCTTGGAGATTGGACAGGTGGAACAGACGTTGACGCAGGTGCTACAAACCGCAAACTTGGCTCTGATATGGCGCAATCAGTTTCGGGTGGCGGTCTAATGGGAAAGGACCTTTCCAAGGCAGATGTTTCCGTCAATATCTACGCTTTCTTGAAAGCTCAAAAAACAGGCAAGCCTGTGGAGTTGTTTTGTGCCATCGGTGACACAGAAATAGATGGTAAGCCTTATCGTGAAATAGTGGAAATCGCTCGTAACTACATCACGAGAATTGGCGGATTCGAGAAATTTGCCGAGTGGGGATTGTTCTAATAAGCAAGTGACATGTACAAATTTGATATAGACATAACTCCATCCCTCAACGGAAAAGAAATTCATTTGGAAGGCATTTGTGAAATGTATACCATTATGCAGCTGACAGGTCATACCAATGAACGCACGTTCTACAAATATGTAAAGGCAACCCCCGAACAGATTGCCAAACTATTGGATTTCAACTCTATCGGATAGCTATCCTATCGGGGTAAGCGTATCCGCGATGCAGCCTTGTACACGTTCGTTTATCATTATACCTTTGC
>ERZ773218.318-NODE-318-length-61339-cov-243.259970_pt1 | contig 61339 bp, 63 predicted proteins | sample MGYA00580527_ERZ773218 | MGnify/ENA primary metagenome ERZ773218 (study PRJEB29015, sample SAMEA2737763) | human gut metagenome | biome: human gut; feature: human-associated habitat; material: faeces | place: China | collected 2012 ...
ACCAAAACGCTTAGGAAAGTGAGCTAAATTTGGTACAACGAACTGGACACCCTAGTTATTAACTCTCTAAAAGGAAAGAAACAGAATGCTCCATATAAGGTAAATAATGTGGAGTGTATTGATGTTGCCTTTGAATTGGATATAAATGGTAGTCGAAGGACAATATCTTTGGCAAAAATGACAAATATAGGAATGAACGTTGACATTTCAAAAAAAGTTACTATCGATGAGACAGGGTATCCGATATATAATAGTCTTTGGGAACAGTCAAATGTCATTCTATCATATATATTAAAAAATAAAAAGTCTCGATTATGAGGTCCTTAAAATTTCTTGCTTATATATTATTTTATATTGTAATTATTGCTATCACCTCGTACGTAACAATATGTATGACCAATACTGCAATATATGAGAAAATTATTTATAACTTATCTACCAATATTGGTGATTTTTTATGGGGAACAATAGGTATCGTTTTGACATTCATATCAACCGTATTCTTGTTCTTAACTTTCAAATTTCAGCAAAGCCAATATAAAGAAACTAAAGACGATGCTTTCAGGGCAAGGTTTGAAGGAACATTCTTCAACATGTTGTCTATGTACTATAACGTTCGTGGAGAAGCAGATAAGCAAATATGTAAATTCTCAAAATATGAATCTAAAAATATGAGTGATTTCTATGCTAGATTCAAAGATTATTATCATGAGATGTTAGATGGTAATAGAGATTTTTCTATGACCATGAGTGAATTAGATAAGAATGAAATACTAGAAACTAAATATAATACAGCTTTATATGATTTAGGAAACCTTTATGACGAATATATCAAAGTACAAGGATGTAATGCTGGATTCTATTTTCGTTACGTGCATAATTTAGTTTGTTTTGTGCTAAAACATTGGAAAGGGAAAAAAGATGATATTCATACATATCTCAATTTTATTCAAGCAGAGATGTCTGATGAAGAGTTAGGATTACTCTTTTATAACAGTATATCCAACATGGGACAAGATAAAAATCATCAATATCGATTCAAGCATTATTTGGATGATAACTCTTTTTTGGAGAATATTTCTGAAGAAACACTTTTGAGTAGGGCGCATTATAGATTGTTCCCTAAAACAAATTTTAGTTTTTTGAATGATGATGAAAGAAAACAGGTTATAAATTAATTTTTGCTGTTCTTATAGAATATGTTATGAAGATAAAAATATTAGATAATAAACCGGGGTGGTACTTAGGAAAAGTATCACTCTTAGACTATATAGAGGCCCTGTCTGTTGACAATTTCAATTATGAGATTCAAAGAGGTATTGTTGCAAATCCTTTTTTGGATACAATATTGAATGCGGTAAATACCAATACCCCATTGGCTCCTATTTCTTTAGTGACCAAAAATGTAGGGGCAGTTTGTGATACTGTTGAAATTAAGCAGTTTAACATTTTGGATGGATTGCAACGTACATTTAGACTTTGGATATACTATCATCTGTCAAAGTTGGCTATAGAAAATCACTGTGGTGATTACAAGATTATAACTAAAGAGTTTAGGCATACTTGTGATAACTACTCTACGGCAGTTTCTCCTCGGCAAGTAAGAAGCCTTTTTAAAAAAGAAAGTGAAATCAATGTCTGGAATCTCAAAGATAATTATGCCAACTTTGATTTATATCTCTATTTGTGGTCTGGTTTGTCTGTAGATCAAGAAATAAAGCAAATGCTGATATTGAATGCTGGGCAAAAACAAATGAATTTAAATCACCAGTTTGAATTGATGTATATGCGTCTTTTTACAGAAAACGAGTTTAGTGATGATAGGATAAAAATTATTCGAGCTAAAGATGGAATGCCTAAAGAACGAAAAGTTGGAGAGTATCTTCTTTCTTCTGTCATCATTGGAGTTCAATCTTTGGTAAATATGAAGCCAATGCGTCTTTCTCGTGATATTTTTTATAAAGATTACGATTCACAATCAAATATATCTTTGTCAGCTGTAGAGGATGTATTTACGATTGAATTTATACAGAGATTTTTGGATTTACTGTTGCAATTAGACAGTAAAGTTAGTTCTTGCCAAGTTTTGTCTGATTGGTTTGTTAAAGATACAACAATTGCTGGTATCATGGCTGGTATCGGGATATATATAAACTCATTGTCTTGTGCTCCATCAGAGATTTTGGATAGAATGAAGGCAAGCGTTGCTAAGATAAAAAATGCTGATGACTTTGCTTTATTACAATATGAAGATGCTTACCAAAAGTTATCTTCAGCAAAACTTAATATAGGAATGGTCGTTCGTAAAGCGATAATGTTTTATACGGAAGCATTGTTAAAAGAAAAACAAATGGCTTGGGTAGATGCTTTTAATATGGCTATAACAAAGAACATGAATTATGAAAAGGGTTGAATTGTATAAGCATCTTCTTGAAAACATATTGAACCAATATTCTGGTATCAATAAAAGAAGTGAGGATTTTGTAGATATTCAAGATTACTTGGATAATAGAAATATTATTCAAGCTTTGGACAAGTTGATTTCTACTGTAACGTTACAGTCTCCGCTTAAACCGCTTCTGCAGACAATTTCAAACTTTATAGCAGATGGTAGTGTTGAATTAGATTCAACTGTGCAGGTTATGGGGCATATAATGATGTTTCAAAAACATAGTGATAAAAAATATTCAAGACCATTAAGCTATTTTGATGACAATCTTAAAGTTGTGGAGATTTGTACACTTTATAAAAGTGCTTCTGAAACATATTCTTTGGAAAGTTTATTGTTATTGGAGATAATAATGAAGGATACGAAAAGACAAAAGAAATTATTGAAAGAATTATGCCAACAAGCTTATGGTGATACTTATATAATCCAATTCGATAAAACTGCAATAGGTTTATCTCGCAATGAAAAAAATGATTATGAGAATCTGTACGCTTATGCATTGGCTGCATCTATGAATAACAAAAAAGTTATTGATATACCTACAGAATTGCAATTTTCCTGGGGAACGACTCCAATTTTGGCATCGTTTAATTATAATAAAGATATTGTCTATAAAGAGTACTATGATATTTATGATGTTCTCAATGATTGGCTTCATGCCGAAGATATATTGACGGCATTTTTGAAGATGTATCAGATAGCTGAATATATGGTATATCGAAAGCAGATGGCGGAAATTGTAAACCGAGCAAATGTAAAGCAGTCATTTCTTAGGGAGACTAAAAATTTAAGTTCGAAATATACAAAAAATGAGCGGGATACTGTTATCTCAAACATATCAAAAATTTTTGGTAATTTTACATTGGATGCTACGGAAGTTGCAAATTCTTGGAATTTTGTAGATAAGTATTTCGGTACCAAAAATGGAAATCATTATTTGGATACATCACAATCTCCACAAGACATAGATAAAGGTGTTGCTCGTTTTATATATGATACTCGTTGTGCGATAGTGCATAACAAAGAATCTGAGTTTCATATTTTGTATAACAATTATGATGAATACAAAGATATTGTTCCTTTGATGTTTTCTATAAATAAAATCATGTCAAAGAAAATTATGGAAATCATAAATGTAGTGAATCCACCAATTCATTATAATAATCAGAAGATGGATTTGTATTAGTTTTTTATAAATCTAAAGGAGTAGCTTAAATTTAAAATAATACGATGTCACAAATATCAGATAACAACAAAAAAATAGCGAAGAACACCATTTTCATTTATTTCAGACTCTTTACGACAATGATTATAGGTCTGTACTCTTCTCGTATAGTCCTACAAGTATTGGGTGTTTCTGACTTTGGAATTTTCAGCGTCGTTGGTGGCGTGTTAGCGATGTTCACTTTTATAACAGCATCTTTAGGTGCTGCAACATCTCGTTTCTTTAATGTAGAAATGGGCAAAGAGCATGGGGATGTCAATAAGATATTCAACGTAAACCAGTTGCTTCATGTCGTATTGGCTGCAATCATATTCATACTTGCAGAAACGATAGGTCTATGGTATATCTATAACAAACTGGTGCTGCCGGAAGGCAAACTTCTGGACGCATTGTTTGTGTACCAAGTTTCTATTATAACAGTATGTTTAGGTATTGTAAACGAGCCATATAGCAGCTTGTTTTCCGCACATGAAAAGTTTGGTTTTCTTACTACTTTTGATATTGCTAATACCCTCTTCCGTTTTGCTTGTGTGTTAGCATTGTTGTACCTGCCAGGCAATAGTTTAAGGTATTACTCTATTATAATGAGTCTAACCACAATTAATACATTCCTTGTTTTCCATGTCTATGCAGCCCATAAGTGGCCGCATATTATTAAGTTGCGTTTCATAAAGGGATGGAACAACTATAAACCATTGCTTTCTTTCAGTGGTTGGAATCTGTTGTCTACAGTTTCTTTTATGGCTCGATCATCAGGAAGCGATTTGTTGTTGAACTCCTTTTTCGGTACAGCAGTTAATGGTGCATACGCTATCAGCCGTTCCGTTAACAATTATGTTGGTACCTTCGCTGCAAATTTTGACGTTGCATCCGGCCCACAGATTATTCAGTCATACAGTTCTGGAAACACCGAGCGTTGTAATTACCTTGTGAATAAATTAGGTCGCTTTTCATTATTGCTTTTTGAAGTAATCTTTTTCCCTCTTTATATAGAGTTGGACTTCATCTTGCATCTTTGGCTTGGAAATGTCCCCGATGGAGTTCTTACATTCTGTCAGATTAATCTGATTCTGTGTGGAATATCTTTGAGTTGTGGAGGCTTTTCGCAACTTATCAGTGCTTCAGGCAAGATAAAGTGGTTTAAGATCGAAATAAGTTCCTTCTTTCTCGTTTGTATCCCGATAGGATATGTTCTGTTCAAGTTAGGTTACTCTCAGTATTCTTTGTTGATTCTGTTTATAATTGCCGATTTGTTACAACGAGCAGTTCAAATGGTTTTGTTAAAGACGATATTGAATTTCGATTCAATACAATATATGAAAGAAGCTTATGTTAAACCAATAGTCATAGCTATAATTATGAGCGTTCTTTTGGTTGGCTATTCTTATCTTGATATAACGAACACTTTTGTACGTTTACTTTCTATTGTCGCTTGTTTTATCATCACTACAGCAATAGTTTACTACATCGGTTTGACTTTTGGTGAAAAGACAAAGGTTGTTAGTATGTTGAAGAATAAAATATTGAAACATGGTCAACATTAATATTTTAGGTGATTTTTGTGTTAAGACCCTTAATGGTCTTGCTATAGGTGAGGAGTTACAAGGCATATTGAATGCAGGAGATATAAATGCATTAAATTTTGAAGCACCAATCTCTGTTCCCAATGCAAAACCTATTTTAAAGAGTGGACCTTCCTTAAGCCAGGATCCTCAAGCCCCTCGTTTTTTGAAAGATCACAAGTTCAACTTGTTTAGTTTAGCCAATAATCATGCAATGGATTTTGGTGAAGACTCGTTGGTCAAGACGGTGAATGCTTTTGGCGAATCTGTAACATTAGGAAGTGGACATTGGAACGATGCTTATCAATATAAAGTGTTTATAATTGATGGTCTTCGTATTGCTTTCCTTGCACTCACCCAATACGAGTTTGGAGTTTTAGGCGAAGAACGATTTGATAAATACGGCACAGCATGGCTGTGCCATCCGGTTGTAGACGAACTGATATTGGCTGCAAAACACGAAAACGATTATTTGATAGTTCTGCCTCATGCCGGTTTAGAGCATTTTGATTATCCTTTGCCAGAATTGTGTACCTTATACCGCCACTTTATTAATATAGGTGCAGATGCCGTCATCGGCAATCATCCGCATGTCCCGCAGCCATGTGAGCAATATAAAGGACGTTCTATAATATATAGTTTGGGCAACTTTGTGTTTGATACGCTTTCACCACAAAACAGTTGGTGGTATTATGGGCTTATGGCGCAAATATGCGTTAGCAAAGAGACAATCAATGTTAATGTTCAGCCAATATCGTTTGATAAAGAAAAAAGAACTGTTGATTGTTGTAAGAGCGATGTTTTGAACAATCATTTGGCTTCCATTAACCGTGTTTTTGGGGATACTGACGCTTACATCCAGACTGTAAACAACCATTGCTTAAACTTAGAGTTTCTGTATGATTACCAATTTGAATGCAGTGGATACATCAGACCGAATATCAGAAAGTATTCTAAGGCCATTTGGCACCGATTTAAAGAAAAAATTACTAAGAAAAAAATAGTAGAATACAACCTCGCACCTTATATTAACAATCTCAGATGCGAACCACATAGGTGGGTTATGTCAAGAATATATGAATTAAAAAAGTAATTTAGAAGAATATGATAAACAATTTAGTTCATAGAATAAAGAACAGACTGGCAAGAGAATGGAATGAGTTCCTTGTCGATCATTTTACAAAGCATGTGCTCTCAAAGTATTGGTATCGTGATTTCAATTATCATTTAGATTGGAACAATCCTAAAGATCTGAACGAAAAGATACAATGGCTTATTCTAAACTCAGATACATCAGAATGGACTCGACTGGCTGATAAGGTTGCTGTGCGAGATTATGTAAAAGAGAAAGGACTTGCACATATGTTGGTTCCGATGTTAGGAGCATGGAAGAATGCTAGAGACATCGACTTTGATAGTCTTCCGAACAAGTTCGTACTGAAATGCAATCACGATAGTGCTTCTGTAAAAATCTTAGACAAAACCGTAGGTTTCGACAAGGAAAAGTTGATTGAAGATTTCAACAACAAGCTTCGTGTGAAGTTCGGCTATTTGAGTTGCGAACCTCATTACAACAAGATACCCCCAATGGTAATGGCGGAAGAATTTCTGGAACTTGACGGTGCCGGCATATCATCTACACCTATCGACTATAAGATTTGGTGTTTCAATGGTGAACCGTGTTTTGTCTGGGTAGCATATAACCGTGACAATGTTAATGGACATGTTGAAGTTGAGCAGTACGACTTAGATTGGAACTATCATCACGAATGGGGACGGTTTACCGACCATTATAGAGATGGTGGTGGCAAGGTTCCTTGTCCAAAGTCTTTTAACGAGATGTTGGAGGCTGCAAAAATCCTTTCAAAAGGATTCCCTGAAGTGAGAGTCGATTTCTATGATGTTGCAGGTAAAGCATACTTTGGTGAGATGACATTTACTTCAGACTGCGGAAGAATGCCATTCTTTAGTAAAGACTTTTTGGCGCAAGTTGGAGAAAAAGTCAATATATCCTTAGCGCCGTTAAAAAAATAACAAATGAAAACCCCAATAGTATATACACTTATTAGCTCCGAGAAAGACTACTTCTTGGAGGAGCTGTGGGTGTCGCTCTATTCTCTTCGCCAGTTTCATCCTGAGGTGACGGTGCACGTGTTGGTTGATGAACCGACTAAGAAGTACGTGGAAAGATTCCCCGAACTCTGCGGCATGATAACTAATATCGTTGTTGTGCCGGTGCCGCAGAACTATAACGCCAAGCAACGCTCACGAGTCATCAAGACTACAGTGCGCAATGTGATTGACGGTGCATACCTCTTCATTGATACGGACACAGTTATCTGCAAGCCGTTGGATGATATTGACAACCTTACTTGCGATATGGCAGCTGTGCCAGATGGTCATCTGCCTCTGTCTGAATGTATGTTCCCGCCGACAAGCTCAGTGAATAAGATTTTCAAAACAGATGTTTCCGACTCTAAATACTGGTTTAACTCTGGTGTTATGTTTGTTGCAGACAACGAATTGACACGCAAGTTCTACAAACGTTGGAATGAGAACTGGACTTATTCTTGTTTCGAAAAGGGCCAAAGTCAAGACCAACCGGCTCTGCTTGCTACAGACAAGGAGTTTGGTTACATAATCTCTGATCTTCCTGGCAATTATAATGCCCAGGTGGCAATGTCCTTAAAATACTTTGCTGATGCAGCGATCGTTCACTGGTGGCACATGAGCTTCATTGAGAACCAAGACTATTCTCCATTTTTCAGTCTGCAGATATACAAAGATGTGAAGCAAGCAAAAGGTCTCACGGCGGACATCGAAGAACTGATAAAGCATTGCAAACAGAGTTTTGTGTCTCCGACTATGCCGGTAGGAAAGGATCATATCTATTTCCTGTTCTCTCCAGCAGGTAAAATCTTCAACAGAATCTACAAAGAGGGTGGGGCAGCAAGTTTCTTGATGAACAAGTGTGCCGCCGTCTTGGAAAAGATTCATAAATACACAAAGAAAAGGTGATTTCAGTAGTAATACCTTTATATAACAAGGAGACGTCAATTGCACAGTCTTTGAAGAGCGTGCTCTCTCAAGAGTATGATGACTTTGAGGTTGTGGTAGTGGACGATGGTTCTACTGATGGGTCTGTTGCCATTGTTGAGGCTATAGATAATCCGCACATCCGACTGATAAAGCAGGAGAACGGCGGACCGAGCAAGGCTCGAAATACTGGTGTGAAGAATGCTAAGGGCGAGTGGATTCTATTCCTTGATGCTGATGACGAGATGTTGCCAGGGGCATTTGAGCTCTTTAGTGAAAAGATACAAAAACATACTGATGTAGATATGTTTCTTGGTGAGGTGATTGTCAACAATGGCAAGAAAGAGTATTTAGCTGTTGAATACAAGGAAGGTGTTGTTGACAATCCGTTCAAAGCTCACGTTTTAGGGCATTTGTGTCAATGCTCAGGCACTACAGTATATAGGAAAACGATAGTAGAAGAAAATCCATTTGACGAGCGAGTGCGTCGATATGAGGATCTGCAGCGCATCTTCAAACTGTATCGTAAATACAGCCTTTATCTCTGCCACAAGCCGGTAGCAAAGATTAACTTGGAGTTCTCCGCAGCCTCTCGTGCCCGTAAAGACATACAAGAAGATTTCTTGGGTCATTTTGATTTCAAAGGCAAATCGTTTTGGGAGAAGATGGCGTTGTATGCGCTTTATCTTGGTGAGCGCAACTACTATCCAGAGCAATGCAGAAAGCTGTATCCTGGGCTGCACCGCAGATACGATTGGTTGTTGCTCTATAAGTTATTATTAGGCGTTTTTCGTAAATAAAATTGTTAGGAATGACAAAAAATAAAGATAATTAGAAATATGGAGAACAAAGTTTATTATGGTGAATACACCCTGAAACATTGGATTAATATGATGTTGACGGGAAATATAGTATTGCCTGAATACCAACGTCATTTTGTATGGCGAGAGAAAGATATGAAGAGATTGTTGCAGTCGTTGCAGGATGGACAATTTGTCCAGCCAGTTACGATTGCATTGTATAATGATGGTACGACCAAGCAGAACTTGATATTGGATGGTCAGCAAAGGCTAACGTCATTGTTATTGGCTTATCTCGGTTATTTTCCTGACAAAAAGAAATTTGAAACAGGAGAATGTGCTAAGGTAGCAAGCGAGGATGACAGCGCTGCCGATGATGAAGCTGAATCATCAACAGAAGGTTTCTTATGGCAATATTCAGATTTGTTGAATTACGGAAATAACAAATTGGAAATTTTAAGCAAGATTAGTACAGATGAAAGGTATATCAAAACAGAGGATACTTTGATAACAGGACTTAAAGATGATTTCTTCAATAAAACTTATCTCGGTTTTTCATATGTTGTTCCAAATACAACGGAGGTCACTGAAGTTCAGAAGAACTTTTCTCAGATGTTCAGAAATATCAATTATTTTGGAAAGAAATTAGAGCCTGTTGATAGCCGTAAGTCTTTATATTATCAGAATCAAAAGCTAATAAATTTCTTTGAGGGTAAATGTGAAGATGGAACAGATGTCTTTGGTGATTTGAGAATTATTGAGGACTTGCAGCCAAGTAAGATAGATTTTGTAAGATATTTGGCTATATTGTCACAATATGTAGTGTCTACTCGTCCTGATGACGCAAAGGATGTAATGGTTGGTTATTCTGCTTATAGATCTCGTGAAAGTTTTTATGCAGATTATGTTTCTTATATTATTGGAATAGAACAAGAAGACAGAACTGATAAGTTCGATAGATTTTCTTTTGATACGTTTTTCCCTAATGGTGCTTGGGAAGCAAGATTTTGCAGTCTCCGTGATGCTTTGGTAAAAATAAAGCCAATGATCGATTTGAAAGACAATGTATCTTTTAACGCATGGTATGAGGCTGATTATTGGTTGTTAGGCTTAATCTACCAAATACTTTTTAAAGGCAAGATGCTGAATAATTGTCTTAGCAGAGTCGTTCGTGGCAGAGAAAGAACACTAAAGATTGATATAAAAAGGCAAATAGACAATGACAGAAGTGAGGATGTCTTTTCCAAGAATGCCAATAGAATAGGATATGTCCGCCGTCGTTTGGTTAAATCATGCAATATCTTTGAGAATTATGTACGTTAGTCAACATTCTGAATTTATCCTTACTCCTTTGATAAGGATTTTAAAGGATAGCATTAATGCTTGCAGGGCTATTGGTACCGGTATCGACACCTATCCTATAGGAGAGTACTTGATGCAATCGTCGTTTTTGAAAATGACTGGGGCGCAAGAACAAAAGATGAAATGTATCTGCTGGGAATTGGCAACATTGGACTACGACTATCGCTATGTATTCTTGAATAACAAAAAGTATGGTGAATATTCATCATACAAATGTAAAAATGGAATATTTATAGATTTAGTTGAAATTATCAGAAAGAAGAAGCCTTCTTTTGAACTATCATCACTTGTCGATCAGTCTTTTTGTAAAAATCTTTTTAATGAAATAGACACTCTCTATGGCAATTCAGTATTAAGTATATGGCAAAGTCGAGAATATTTATTTTACAAAGAAAATTATTCTAAAGTGTTTGATTTTAATCTACTGAAGTATCCTTCGCGCGCAAATCAGCTGTTTCAGCAAGTTTTAATAGATAAATATGAGACAGTTGTTTATAGACATCGTAATCGATGTGCTCACAACACGTTGTCTTACCAAGTGAACAAACTTGATTTGTGTGTTCTGTCTGGAACGGATTTTGGTTATCATAGTTATTTCTTTCGGTTTGCTATATTGATCTTGATTGATGAAATCTTCATGAAGTTGTTTCAAAAGTATCAAGAATTGTATCAAAATCCCCAATAATATGATGTGGAATCTTAAAGGTTTGTTGCATATGACAGAACGTATAATAAAGAATATCCCATGTGTCTATAAGATAATGCTTTACCTATGGCAGAAATGGCATAATGGGGATAAGGTAAGATTTTGGTATTCTACGCATATCTCCTATCGCTGTCAGTTTGAGGGAATGAACATGGTTGCTCAAAAAAGTTCTTACTTTGGTTCAATGGGTTACGGAAGCTATGTTGGACATGAGTGTAACGTGAGTGCTGATATCGGAAGATTTACTTCTGTTGGACCTCATTGTACATTCATCAATGGACAACATGCATATAAAGCTCCATATGTTTCAACGTCTCCATTGTTTTTCTCGCTGTCTAAAAATCGTAATCCACAAAAAAAGACTTTTGCCAAAGAACAGACGTTTGATGAGTTTCGCTATTATGACAGAGAGAAACAACTAGTAAACAAAATTGGTAGTGACTGCTGGATTGGTCTTGATGTCACTCTCATTGGTGGGGTTGAGATACATGACGGTGCTGTAGTTTTAGCACATGCTATAGTTACAAAGGATGTTCCGCCATACGCAATTGTAGGAGGAACGCCTGCCAGAATCATAGGCTATCGTTATGACGAAGAGACTATAGAGTTTTTATTAAAAACCAAATGGTGGAATAATCAGCCAGAATGGTTTGAAAAGAACTGGAGGCTGCTGAATGATATAGATAAATTGAAAAAATATTATGGTGAATAAGGAAAGAGCAATTAGCCTTGTTTCTTTTGCAGATAGACGTTATCGTAATGCATTGAAACGAATGGCAAAGAATACGGAAAAGTTTCCATTTACCGAACGTCATTTTTGTGACGAAACCAATAGCTTTGATCGATCTTACTGGCGTAAGTTGAAACCATGGTTTTATCGTCGTGGCTTCGGATATTGGAAATGGAAGGCTGACATTGTGAAATCATTCTTCGATAAGATGAATGATGGCGACATTATTGTCTATACAGATGGAGGTATCGTTTGGAATAATTCTGACAATGCTCTTAATAGGTTCCAGAATTATTTGGATATGCTAACATTAGAAAAACCAATTTTGAGTTTCCAAGAACCTTACATAGAGCAGGAGTGGACAAAAGGTGATTTGTTGAAAGCTGTTGGTGTTTATGATGACGATGCCTTTATTATTACGAATCAACTTTGGGGCGGCTGCTTTATGTTGATGAAGTCTCCTGTTTCTGAGAAGTTTTTGAATGATTGGATTGCTCTTAACGATCTCTCAAAAGAATTGATAACAGACAAGCGCTCAATAGTAGTCAACAAACCAGGCTTCAAGGAGCATCGTCACGATCAGAGTACGTTCTCACTTACTGCAAAACGATATCCTCATACAGAAATCTCCTGGAAGGAAACGCACGTAGAAGACAGCAATTGCTTAAATGTAGAAGCAGCGAATTGTAATAGTCCAATTCTTGCAAAGCGTACTAAAGAGATTGGACGTCCGAAATCTGAGATTATAAAGAACAAGTTGTTGCGTCCTTGGCGTATGTTCTTGAATTTTTATTTCAGAAGAATTAGGGATTATGAATTTGCAGGTACAAAGTATCCTTGGTAAGAGCTTCTTTTACCTTTATAGTGTAATAATGGAGACTATGAAAAATTTTTGGAGTTATATAAAATGGTTTGTTGGTAAGGTTTGGGCTTATGTTACAATACCATTTTTGACTTTTTTGAGTCGTAAATATTTGATTCGTTCTGTTCTGTGGTTTATATTTACAGTAGGTCTTTCTTTGATAGGTACTATTGCCAATATCATTAAAATTGCCTTCCTAAATATACCAAGGATAGATGAAAAATACACCTTTTGGGACAGAGTGGTTTATTCTGTAAGTCAAGATTGTAAGTCTGGAACATTCTATACTTTTGCTATTGTTTTAGTAGCCTCAATGTTATATCCCTTGTTTGAGGGATTTTTGAAACATGAGTTTAATTATATAAATGCAAGAGTCTTATCTATAATTGCAGCTTTGCTATTGCTGGTCTTTGGAGGTATGTTTTATTCTTTCTCTTCAGTTGGCAATAAAACTTGTGTAGAGTCTGGCGAACTTATTTCTCATGTAGATTGGTATCAATTTGGCTTTTTATTGCTGGCAATCATTGTTGCGTCTTATTCTTTTAGTGTTGGTTTGATGATAGAAGACAAAGATAATCCACATCCGGAAATTGACGATTTTGCAGATGCCGATTCGCAAAACGTTGAGAGACTTAAAGCAAAGGTTAAAAAGCCAGTTGATGGAATTGATAATGTAACAATTTAATTATGTATTCAGAAAATAACATTTTGAAGTATTCTATATTGGAAGTTGAACAACCTATTGGTACTTTTTATTTAGCATCAATACCAGCTAATGTCTTGCTCCGCACGGTCAAAAGTGCTAGACGTTCTTTAGAAGAAGGAGTTCAGCGAGATCCAAGTAAAAGTAGAATAAAGGAAATTGCGAATTTCTGCTCAAATAAAGATGCTGTTTTCCCTACCCCAATCATTGTTAGTGTGGAAGAAGATAAAGCTTGGCTAGATGGTAAGAAAATTTGCTTCAAGGATAATTGTTTCATGGGTGACATCCTTGATGGTCAGCATCGCTTGTTGGGTTTGCAAGATTCTGATTATGCAGGAGAGTTTACGTTGCCAGTTGTCTTTATGTTTGACTTGAATTCTGAAGAGAAGGCTTACATTTTTTCAATTATTAATAGTAAGCAGACAAAAGTGAACTCTAGTTTGTTGTATGATTTATTTGGGCTTACAGAAAAACGTTGCCCTCAAAAAGTCGCACATGAATTAGCACGTTCAATGAACAGTTTGGAAACTTCACCATTTTATAATCGGTTGAAGATGCTGGGAAAGAAAAATGAGAATCAAGAAAATGCAACATTATCTCAAGGAATTTTTGCTCAAAGTGTAATGATGCTTTATTCAAAAAAACCCGAAGATGATAAGCAAAAAATGTATGCTTCAATAGAGTTAGAAGATGATTCGACTCCTTTGCGACGTTATTTCTTAGATGAAAGAGATGATGTTCTCTTAAAGGTTATCTTGAATTGCTTTTCGGCTTTGCAAGAAGTTTTTAGAGAAGAATGGGAAAAACCACATGAGAATATATTATGGAAATCAACAGGTTTTAGAGGAGTCATGAAATCTTTACCAAGACTTATTCAAAAAGGCATAGGGTATAAAGTATTGACTAAGGAATTTTTTTGCCAGTGTTTTAGGGCTTTTAAAGATGGTTTGGGAAATAAAAAACTGACATCAGATAACTATGGATTAGGAGAAGCTGCGCAAAATCAGTTGTCAAATGAAATATTGAATATGTTAGGTACTTTTCAATATCACGAAAAAAAATAGACAATTTGAATAGAACTCAAAACATAGATTATGAAATTTACTTTGAGTGCCAAAAGAGAAAAATACGAGAAAACGATTCTTTTAAAATGAACCAATAATGAAACAACGTATTGATTATATCGACCGAATGAAGGGCATGGCAATCTTCTTGGTTGTCATGGGACATGTTTACGGAATGGTTTTCAACCAGGGTGAGGATATCACGTATAAATGGATAAGTAGCTTTCACATGCCTTTGTTCATGTTCTTGAGTGGTCTTGTGGCTTGCTCAGGTGTTGTGGCTCCGTATTGGGGCTTTGGAAAGTTGGGCAAGAAGTTGAAAGGACTGATGTTGCCATTGGTTGTGTTTGGAATGTGTTTCACCATGACCTTTTCTAAAGACTTCTTGACAGGCTTGATCGGCTTTCTTGCATCGCCAAACAAGAACGGCTACTGGTATCTGATGACCTTGGCTGTATTCTATGTGTCACTTTTGCTGTACCGTTTGAATATCAAACAAAAATGGTATGTGGATGCAGCATTGGCAATTTTCTTGTGGGGGGGGTACTTCGTACTATGGAAATATACGGCACAGACGAAAGATTATTTCTGTCTGTTAAATTGTGGTAACTTCTATCTGTTCTTTATGCTTGGCGTTTTCACCACAAAGTACCGGTTGTTGGAAAAGGCGAAGAATGCAAACTGGTTGTTCTCTGCCTGCATCGTGCTGTATGTAGTCTTGTTCTGCGTAGAGATGCCGATACATGCTTTGGATAGTTTGAACAGACATATCTTCATGCCGTTCTGCATGGTGTTTGTCATTGTGACCTTGTTTATGGCACGCCATGGTGAGACGTCGCGCTTCGAACGTATATTAGACTATGTGGGCAAGAGAACGCTTGACGTGTATGTGCTCCACTATTTCTTTATCAGCGTTGTTCATCTGCAAGACGTGTGTAAATACATGGAGGAATCAGTCAATAGTCTGCTGATGTTTGTATTGGCAGTCGGCTTAGCCACAGTCATTACAGCATTGTCTGTTGGCGTAGGAAATGTACTTCATAAAGGGCGGCTGATTGAAAAATTGGTTTATGGAAAATAAAAAGAAAACAATAAAGGCGGTGGCTCCTTTCACTCACCCCGGTTTCTTGAACTTCAAGCAGGCGCCGTTTGCGACTTGGGTAAGAAACGGGGGGCTGGTGGCGCAGGAGCACTATCCTCCTCGATGGCTGCACGGAGCGGCGTACCGATGGGAGCTGCCTACGATATGGAAGAGTGGGAAGGAGGCGCGACTGAGGTTCGTTGAGCCGGTGTCGCTTTCGTTCGACTCGTTTCCCGATTATGCGAGGTACGAGGTTGTGCCGATGTTCTGGGACTGCTGGCCTCGCTACTTCGAAAAGACTTACCGATGGCTGAGAAAGCATGGGGTGAGAACGGCGATATTTTCTTCGCGTCAGACCGCAGAGAGGATGAAGGAGCGGTTCTCGGGCAAGCACGAAGGATGGCAGAAGATAGATGTTATCTGGTGTGCGGAGGCTGTAGACGAATCGGTTTATCAGTCGGGCAAGCTCTTGAAGGATAGAACTATAGACTTGCTGGAGTTCGGACGGTCGAACGATAAGGTGGTTAGTTCGACGAAACTGGCTGGTGTGAAGATTAATGGGGCGCCGCTGCAGCATGTCTGCACCAAGCAGAACGGCAAGTTCATCTTCACCAATGAACAGCTTTACGAGGCGATGGGCGACGCAAAGGTTACGATCGCCTTGCCACGTAGCATGACGCAGCCCGAAGTTGCGGGTGATATAGAAACTCTTACGCAACGCTATTGGGAGTGTATGTTTTCACGGATGGTGATGGTGGGCCATGCGCCGCAGGAACTTGTTGATTTCATCGGATATAATCCTGTAATAGAACTTCGTGATGATATCTCAGCCGAAGAACTGATTGCAGATGTATTGGAAAACATAGAAAATTATCAGTCGCTTGTTGACAAAAACAGGGAAACGGCTGAAAAACTCGGAAGTTGGAATGTGAGAATGAAGTGGCTGATGGGAGAGCTGACCTACGAATATAGCTTATAGAAACAATAGGTTGATATGGCTTGTGTGATAACAAACGTTAAATATATAGTTGTTTAGCCTACCTACACGACCACATTGCCTCTTTTTTGTTATTTTTGAATGTGTTTAGACCATTAACAACGGTCAAGGAGCAATCGGACATCGTTGCACACGGTGTACCATAATCTTGTCATTTAAATTACTAAAGCAATGTTTCATAATATTGAAATAAATAGATTCCGTGGTATAAAATACTCGAAAATAGAAGGCTTGAAACAGATAAACCTTTTCTTCGGAAAGAATAACTGTGGCAAGTCGTCACTTTTGGATGCCTTTTTTCTCATATCAGGTATCTCAAATCCGAAGTTGCCTCTTAATGTTAACATCATACGCAACTATCGTCGATTGGAATCTTCTGATATGAAGCTGGACTTCTATTCTCTTGACATGAGCAGCCCTATCGTAATAAAGGCTGAAAATGACGAAACAAGAGAGTTGCAAATATCTGTTGTTGAATCGTCTTCAAGCAAGGTGAACCTTCTGGGCGAAGATAACAATGTGGTTTCTACAGATCTTGACAATAAGTATGGCTTGGTATTAAAGTATAAGGTTGACGAGCAAGCTTATGAGTCTTCAATAATAATGTCGCATTCTTCTAACAACTCTTTGGAGCAACGAATAAAGATGCCTGCACATTATAAGGAGAAACTCACATGTAGATACCTTAATCCGAAGTTCGACTTTACGACTTCCTTTGACGGACTTGTAGATGTAATAAAGAACAAGGACGAGGCGTTCATCGTTAACGCTTTACGACTCATAGAACCAAATATCAAGGATTTTGTTCTTTCGCAAAATGAGGTTTTGGTGGATATCGGTCTGAATAAGCGCATTCCTATAAATATGATGGGAGACGGAGCACGCAAGATTTTATCTATCTTGACCTCCATATACGAATGTAAAAATGGTATAGTGCTGATAGATGAATTGAGTAACGGCTTCCACTATTCTGTTATGAAAGGGGTGTGGCGATCGATTGTTTCTGTAGCGAAGAAAAACAATGTGCAGATTTTTGCCACCACACACGATCTGGATTCAATAAAAGGCTTGCGTGATGCTGCAATGTCTGGCGAGGAGTATGATGACTTTATCGTATGTTTTAAATTGCAGCGTACTTCCGATAACGAACTGAAGTCGTATACATATTCTCTTGACAGCGTTGATTATTCTTTAACCCAGGAAATAGAAATCAGATAGTATGAATCTTATTTTTATTGAAGCGAAGAATGCAAATACTTCCGAATGCAACTTTCTCAAGACTATATTGTCGAAACATTTTGCAGACAAATCTGTAGAATTTATTTGTATGAATGGGGTAGGGAATCTTTTCCAAAAGTCTATCATAAACAGAATGGAACAGGCGCAAGTCGAAGGTGATAGTGTTCTTGTGATGGTTGATGCTGACAGTCCAAGTAAAGGATGGGGATACACTAAGAGACATGACGATATCGAGGCTAAAAAGACACAATTGCAGTTAAACTTTCCTCTATTCATTTATCCTAACAATAGTGACGATGGTGATGTAGAGGTATTGATGGAGAGTCTTATCCGCAAGGATCTGCATAAAGATTGGTGGGATTGCTTTGAGGACTATGAAACATGTATTCAAGGAGCAAAGGATTCTGAAAACAATCAAAAATACAATCTGCCTAATCGTAAAGCAAAGCTCCATACTTATATCACTTCGCAGCAGTTAAACAAAAAACAGCGTGATAAAATAGGTTCCGGATTCTGGCTCTTTGATGATCCTAATTATTGGGATTTAACACGAGAGACTTTGAAGCCGTTATTGGATTTTTTTGAAGATCATCTACAGTGATAGCTTTCTTAGTTTTTAATGTTACCAGGTGCAAAACTGCTGTTACAGTATTGGGGAAATGGTGTTTTCTCGCTGCGGTAATAGAGGTTTCTCGCTGGAATAATTTATAAACAAACGAATATGATACCAAAAATTATACATTACTGCTGGTTCGGACGCAACCCGTTGCCCGAACTGGCACAGAAGTGCATCGCTTCGTGGAAGAAGTATTTGCCTGATTATGAGATAAAGGAGTGGAATGAGGATAACTTCGATGTTAACATCATTCCGTATACGGCAGAGGCGTACGCCATGAAGAAGTACGCTTTTGTGAGCGACTATGCCCGTTTCTGGATTTTGCATAAATATGGTGGCATCTACTTCGATACGGACGTGGAGGTGATACGTCCGATTGACGACATAATAGCTCGTGGCAACTTTATGGGGTTTGAGACCGACCCGAATCCTGCAAAGGGCGACGCGAGCGGAGGGAGCGTCGCCCCCGGCCTCGGCCTGGGGGTAAACCCCGGCCTCGTGATAATAGAAAAAATGATGCACTATTACGACGGGCAGCATTTTGAATTTGTTCCTGGTGGGATAGGTCAGTTGACAATCGTGCATATTGCAACCGAGGTAATGGAGAAAGCTGGCTTGAAACAAGAAGAAGGAATACAAAAGGTAGACGATGTGTGGGTCTACCCTGCCGAATATTTCTGTCCTATCAATCTGACAACAGGCCGCATACACGTGCAGCCTAACACTCGCACTATACATCATTATGCAGGTACATGGCAGGACAAGCATTTCTCATTTAAGGAATGGTTAAAGAAATTGTTGCCAGAATGTCTGCTTCTTAAAATATTGGAGTTGAAATCTAAACATTAAAGACATAAAATGAGATCAATAGCAAGGTTTTATTCTTGGTTTTGGGTGCTTTACTTCCCATTGTGCATTGCCTTTTACGATTTGGTGAACGATTATGTAGATGAGTTTATGACGTTGATACTCATCCTTTTCACTTGCAAGAAGCTACATTCTCGTTACGTCAACCGTCAACCGTTGAAGGAGGCTTGGGCGTGCATCTTGATATTTCTGTTTTACCTGGTCTATTCGTTGATACTAAAGGTGAATGTGCCTATGGCTGCTATCATCGACTTTCAACAACAGGTAAGACCGTACGCCGTGTTCTATTGTACGCTGATACTGATGCCGCAATTCAGCAAGCGCCAAAAGAAGTGGATGCTGTTTTCGATTCTTGCATCCTTGGTAGGCTATTTGTTCTGGAAATGGTTGACAATATGGGAATCGGAGAATGTAATCTTCGGAAGTTTGTCGATAGGTGCCGGAATGACTTATTATCTGTTTACAAAAGAGACAGGTTTCAACCGTTATGTGTCAACAGCCATCGTTCTCTTCGGTCTGTTATGTGGCAAGTTCAAGTATATCGGCGAGTGTGTAGCCTTTGTAGGTGTGGTATTCCTTTTGAAGAAGAAGATAAAGATTGGTTCGCAGAAAAGTATTGCATTTGCTTTAGTGCTGATTTGTGCAGTTATATTTTTTGCATGGAGCAGATTTGACAGCTATTTCATTGCGGGTATGAGCAACGACCAGTTGGCTCGTCCGATGATGTACAAGACAGCTCCGAAGGTATTCATGGACTACTTCCCGTTCGGTTCCGGTCTCGGAACCTTTGGAACTTCGGCTTCTGCAAAGACTTATTATTCGCCTCTTTACTACAAATATGGCTTGGCAGAGATATGGGGTTTGTCGCCATCTGACCATGGCGCTTTCAATGCAGACTCATTCTATCCGGGTCTTGCGCAGTTTGGCTTTGTCGGACTGTTCTTCTTCATAGTTTTTTGGAAGCGAAGGCTTTCGGCAATCAATAATATTCCAGACCTGCGCTACTACAAAATAGCAATCATGGCGTTCCTTTGTCTTGCCATTGAGAACACAGGCGATACGTCGTATCTCTCGGGACGAGGTATGGTCTACTTCATGCTGATAGCCCTATGTTTGAGTCAGAAAGAGCCGCAACGTAGATTTTTTAGGAGCCCTAATACACAACAAAATCAAAGTTTGTAAATTACACGTATTAGTGTTGCGGAACGATGAATAATCCGTTTAAAGAAAATTGACAAAATGAAAATAGGAATTTTATCGAAGAATTATGCTGCGCAACGCCTCTTTCTGAACAAGTTGCCAGAAGCCAAGTATAAGGATATACGGTTCTACAACTGGTGTTTGTGGAAGAATGCCTACCTGTGGGGACTGAAAGCGTTGGGCAAGTTGAAGATGTCGCCTGAGGAGATGGTGGCAAAGCTCTTCTATGACTTCAAGGCCTTAATGCCTACGGGCTGCGATGTGTTCCACTTCTTCAACTGCATAAACCTCGGAAAGCACAGCAAATGGGTGCTGAGCGTAGAAAGCGGCGTGCCATGGCCGGTGAATGTGACAAGATGTGTAGAAAGTGAAAACTCAGACTTGTCTTCCATCGCCAACGACAAATACGTGGCAAGAAGAATGAAAGCATTGGCTAATCAGAATTGTTTGGCATTGTTGGCTTTGAGCCATTGTACGGAGAATATACAGAGAGAATTGATAAAGCAGTTCCCAAAATACGAAGGAGTAATTGCGAAAAAACTCATCACCTTGTTGCCTCCACAGAAACTGATAGTGAATGATGTGAAGGAAAAAGGACTCACATGGAAAGATGATGAACGCATGACTTTCATTTACGTTGGAAGCGATTTCTATCGCAAAGGTGGACGTGAAACGGTGCAGGTGCTGGCTGATTTGCATAAACAGTATGACTTCAGACTTGTGCTGATTAGTGCGATGGCTGTTGACGAGCAGCGATATCTGCGTACTAATAACGATGAGGAAGAAGCGAAGCGACTGATAGAAGAAAACAAAGACTGGATAGAGTATTATGACAGACTTCCGAATGCCAAGGTTCTCGAAAATATGAAGGCTGCCCATGTCTGCATGCTGCCGACTTGGATGGACACATTCGCTTACTCTGTATTAGAAGCCCAAGCATGTGGCACTCCGGTGATATCTACATCTCTGCGTGCACTTACAGAAATAAACAATGAGGAAGTAGGATGGTTGATAAAGGTTCCGGTTAACAGACTGAACAATCCGATTCATCTTACAAAAGAACAGCAGGACAGATTCTCGGAAATGCTGTTGGCCGGTCTGCGAGAAAAGGTGGAGTATGTTTTGCAGAACCGCCAAGAAATTAAAGAGAAGTCGAAGAGGTGCTTGGATAAAATAAAGAAACTCCATTCTCCAGAGGATTACGAAAAGAAATTGAGAATGGTGTATAATGGGGAAGTAAGCAAAATAAAATGACTAAAGTCCTGATGGTTGGCTCTGCAGAGCAGAGTGGGGGAGGCGTGGCGAGTGTGCTACGTCTGATGAAGCAGATGCCGTTTTGGGAGAAGTACCGATGCGGATGGCTCGGCACTCAGATTCAGCGCAGCTATGGCGTGAAGCTATGGTATGCGCTGAAGGCGTACGCTAAGGCGCTGTTCACGATATGGCAGTACGATATTGTACATTTCCATACGGTGCCCGACAAGATTTGTCTGATTATTCAGATGCCGGTGCTTTTGATGGCATTGGCGGGCAGGAAGAAGATTATAATGCACGTACACATGGGCAACCAGCTGGAGGACCATACGCAGAACAAATTGTTCATATGGTGTCTGAACAGGGCTGACTGTGTGGTGCTGTTAGCAAAGAAGTGGCAGAAGTGTTTTGCAGAATGGTTACCTTAACTGAAAGAACTGCAAGTAAACGTTAAAAACAGAAATGAAATTTGCTGAAAATTTGCAAGTTATTGATAAAAGTACTAAATTTGTTTTATAATCAATAAATACAACCAAGTTATGAGCATATACTTAAAGTCTATTCATATTAAAAAACTCTTTCATTTATCAGGCATTGACATCAATGTCTGTGAAGCAGGTAAGATGAAACATTTGTTGATAACCGGTCCAAATGGTACTGGTAAGACCTTGTTGTTGGGGGCAATTGTGGATTATCTTGAAAAAATCGCAAAAGATTCTGACTTGTTGTTTTTAAATTATGAGAAGTCTTTAAAAGATAATGAAAGATTTTTGGCTTCCGCTAAAACAAATGAAGAGAGAATTAAGTGGCAAAAAGGGGTCGAATATTGGACTAAACGAATAGAAAATTTATCTGGTAAGGTAAGTTTATCTCTGAACGAGGTCGAGTTACTGCCTAAAGCAATTTCGGATAAGCAATTTCTGTTGGCATACTATGGCGACCAAAGACGTTCTGAGTTTAAGGAGGTCAAGAACCCAGAGAAGCCAAATTTGGAATATCGTGACATCAAAGTCAACAAAGTGGGTGAATTCATCAAGTTCTTGGTGGACTTGAAGGTGCAGCGTGCTTTAGCGGATGGTGAGAATGCTAAGGAATATGCCCATGAGATAGACGAATGGTTTGGGGTATTTCAGAATATCCTTCGTCGTTTGTTTGAGGATGACGAATTGAACTTAGAGTTTGATTTCAAGACTTATGCTTTTTACATCCATTCATATGGCAAGAAGTTTAAGTTCACAGAGTTGTCGGCAGGCTATTCGGCTGCTCTTGACATTATCGTGGATTTGATCTTGAAGATGCAAGGCAAGGACATGTTGAAAAGAGCTTTCAATACCCCTGGCATCGTGATGATAGATGAGATTGAGACTCATTTACATCTTAAAATGCAAAGGGAGATTTTACCTTTGCTCACAACATTGTTCCCTCATATCCAGTTGATTGTGACGACTCATTCTCCTTTTGTACTCAACTCCTTGAACAATGCCGTAGCATATGACTTGTTGCGCCATGAGGTAATCTCTGATTTGACAGATTACTCATACGATGCTTTGGCAGAGGGGTATTTCGGCGTGGAATTGGCATCAGGAAAGTTGCTTGAGAGTGTTGCGAGATTTGAAGAGTTGTCGCAGAAGAGTTCTTTGTCTCTTTTGGAGAAGGATGAATTGAAAAATATAGAGAGGGATTTGGATAAAATTCCTGATGCAGTTGCACCTACTATCAAAGAGCGATATTATGCAGCATTGGCAGTTATGCCAAATACAAGAAAGGAGTTTGTATGATAAAGGTATATAAATCAGATAAGGCTCCAGAAAAACTCGCAGAAGCAGGATATACTTGCGACGAAGTGAAGCAAGCGATATTGAATGATCAAAAAGACAAATGCTATCTATGTGAACGAAAGGTAACTACTGATTATCAGGTAGAGCATATTGTATCGCGCACAAATAACAAAGAAAAGGTGAACGAATGGGAGAATCTATTTCTCGCTTGCAATTATTGCAATGACCGCAAGAAGCATTACTATGATGATATTCCCTTGCCTAATCAATTGGAGTTTGAGAATGTAATATCTCAAACGATCAATTTGAAGACTCAAAAGGCTGACTTCCGCATAAGTAAAATCAATCCCCATTTGGCCAAACTAAAAGAACTATTGGATAAGTTGTTCAATGGGAAAGGTATCTGTCGTAACTTGATGGAAAATCGTTTTTGGAATGACTTTATGAGTGTTTATCGCAATTTCTTGCGAAGGGTTGCAGCTTATAAAATAGATCCTACCGAGGAAAACAAACAACTTGTCATTGAGGAATTGTCTATAGAACAGTCTGCCTTGGGATTTAAGTATGCTTTTTTGAACAGGGATGCGGAACTATGGAGTGAATTTCAAGATTATTGTAAGTGGAACAAGTAGTATTTGAAAAGATATTAATAGAAAACAATGATACCCAAAATAATACATCTTTGTTGGCTATCGGGTGATTATTATCCTGCCGAAATTCCATAGAAGTTCATCAAACCTCCAATAGCTACTGTGCCCATAATTATGCTGGAAGTTGGCAAAAGTCGGTACAATGGAAATCCATAAAAAGCTTTTTGCCAAAATGGATTGTCAAATTAATCTATGTTGTAGGGCAAAGAACGTGGGCACGTAATAAATACTGTAGGTTTCAAATTCCATTTGGGAAAAGATAATTGTATTTAAACTGTTTGCGTTCTGACTTTCTTATAAAAATTTGATAGAGATGCTCAAAAAGAATTTTCTAAATGCGTGAAAAATTTTTAATAGATTTACAATTTAAATTCTTGAAGTCTTTAGGATTTTGTTTTGTTGAAAATTAGAAATGTTAGTATCAATGTGTATGGCTACTTATAATGGTGGCAAATATGTGGCGCAAGAGGTTACATTTCATAGATGAACCTTGCGCTATACACAGATGGACTGGAACCCATAACGTAGTTTTACGAGTAATAATCACCAACCACCACTGATTGTAAAAATGTGGTTTAGAATCAACACCTATGCTTCCGTGATATGGAGAAGTATTGTGAGAAAATAGTTTTTTTTGTAATCAATGTCTAAAGTTTTAATGGTTGGCTCTGCTGAGCAGAGTGGTGGAGGCGTGGCGAGTGTGCTACGTCTGATGAAGCAGATGCCGTTTTGGGAGAAGTACCGATGCGGATGGCTCGGCACGCAGATACAGCGCAGCTATGGCGTGAAGCTATGGTATGCGCTGAAGGCATACGCCAAGGCGCTCTTCACGATATGGGGATACGACATCGTTCATTTCCATACGGTGCCTGACAGGATTTGTTTGATTATTCAAATGCCTGTGCTATTGTTGGCATTACTTGGCAGAAAGAAGATTATCATGCACGTGCACATGGGCAATCAGCTGGAGGATCATACGCAGAACGGGTTGTTCATCTGGTGTCTGAATCGGGCTGACCGTGTGGTGCTCCTGGCGAAGAAGTGGCAGAACCTCTTCGAGACGCTCTACCCAAGGGTGAAGGCGAGGACGGCGGTGATCTACAACGCTTGCGCTCCGACGCCTGCCGTGGATTATTCTATCAAGGAGAAGAGTATCATCTTTGCGGCGCATCTGGACGAGAACAAGCGTGCCGACTTGCTGCTGCAGGCGTGGAAACGGTTGTGCAGCGACTTCCCCGACTGGCACATCACGATTATGGGTAACGGCGACGTGGAGGGCTACAGCCGTTTGTGCCACGATATGGGGCTTGACGACTGTGTTACCTTTACTGGCTATATAACTGGCAAGCAAAAGGAGGACGTTTGGAACAGAGCGAGCATCTACTGCATGTGCTCGCGCCATGAGGGCTTCCCGATGGTGGTGCTGGAGGCTTGGGCAAGGGGCATCGCTGTGGTGACGACGCCGGTGGGCGGTCTGCCAGACGTGATTGAGGAGGGCAGGAACTGTCTGACGTTCCCGTTCGGCGACGCTGAGGCGCTGACAAAACAGCTGCGTCGGTTGATTGAGTCGCCGGAGCTGCGCCGCAGCATGGCGGAATACTCGAAGATCTTCGGCGAGAGGGTGTTCGCACCAGAGATAATCAGTGAGAGTGTGGATGCATTATATAAGGAAATCTTGAAATCGTAAGAATAGTCATGAATATCGTACATATAGTAAGAGGAAACTATACTCCTTTGGCATTGAATGGAGTATACATGGTGATTGATAACATTTCAATTGCTTTGTCAAAGCAAATAGGGGGGGGTAAAGTCGTAGTTTGCAGTGTAAACACGCATGTAGAGAACGATATATTCCAATCAGCTTTTTATGAGCATATCCAGTTTAAAGAGCATCCATTGCGCTTTTTCTTGGATAAAAAGTTTAAAGCCTTTTTGTTGAGTTGTCCTAATGACACGGTCTTTCATTTTCATAGTGTCTTTATTCCATGGTTTCTGCCTGCAGTAAGACTGTTAAAGAAGAACGGATACAAGAGAGTTGTACTGACACCTCACGGACAATATGTGGATGAGGCGATGAATGTATCTCTGAAAAAAAGAATCTTCTTTAGATACTTTGATAGAAAGGTTATAAAGACAGTGGATGCTGTGCAACTTATTGGTGCTACAGAACAAAATAGTTATATAACATCAAATGCAAAGGAGTTTCATTTCATTCCTAACGGATGCAAGTCACAACCTGCTGTTGAAGTAAAGCAAACACCCAGCTTAACATTCGGATATATGGGTCGCCTCGATACGGAGCAAAAAGGTCTCGACATATTGATACAAGCGTTCGCCTTTTATCGTAAGCAAGGAGGTAAGGCGGCTTTGCGAATAGCAGGTGATGGTCCGGATAAGGCTTCTCTTGAGAGAATGTGTGAGATTTTAGAACTTGGCAAATCTGTTTGTTTTGTTGGCAAGGTAATAGGAGATGAGAAGTGGAACTTCTTCAAGACATGCAACTTCTTTCTGCATTCCTCCAGATGGGATGGGCTTCCGACTGGATGCTTGGAGGCTGCTGCCAGTGGCACCCCGTTAATTGTTAGTGTGGAAACTAACCTCGGTACTTACTTAAATAAATTTAAGTCGGGCTTTGTATATCTGTCTGATGGCAGACCCGTACAGGCTTTAGCGGACAGAATGTTTGAAGCAGAGAGGTTGTTTGGACAAAAAGATGATTATCAGGAGATGTGCAATAATGCAAATCGCATGATTTGCGAAGAGTTGAATTGGGATAATATTGCGGATATGGACATGAAGGAATTGTATAATATCAAAAAATGACGCATCACTATTTGCTTACACGCTTCAACTTGGCTCTTTGGCAGGAGGACAAGAACGGACAGACGATAGATAGGGGAGGGTGGATAAGAAAACGGCTGAAGCTGTTTGAGACTTATTGCCTGCCGTCTGTTGCGGGGCAGACCTGCCAGGAGTTCCGCTGGATATTGCTTGTGGACGCTGACACGCCCGAAGAGTTTAGGGAGAGGATAAAGGCGTGTCGCAACGTATGTGCACAGATGAAATTCGTGGCGGTGAAGGCGGAATATGCTTGTCGGTTTGCAGATATCTTCCGGCAGGTGGTGATGGCAGACATGAAGCAAAAGGGATGGAACGAAGGCGATCTTTGCCTGACGACCTATCTTGACAACGACGACAGCATCGCCAAGACGTTTGTGGAACGTGTGCAGAAAGAATGCCGTGAGTTTAATCTCTCTACAAACCAGAAGCGTTTCCTTTCCTTCGACTATGGTCTGCAGACCTTCACGCAGCTGAACCACTTCTCTACCCGCATCAATTACCCCAACAACCATTTCCTTACTCTGGCGGAGTGTTTGCCCTCTGTTGAGTCTGCGCTTTCCTCAATACGCACCTGCTATGGTTTCGGCAGTCATTTCCTGCTTGAAAAGTATGGTTTGGCAAGGGTAGCACACATCAACAACCGTGAGCGGCCGATGTGGATAGAGTTAATACACGAAGAAAATGTAGACAATGATGTGAAGATGACGCTTGACACGCATGTTGTCAAGGATAATGGTCTGCTCCGACGCGAATTCTCATTAGACATCGATATTGATACAAAACACCGCCTCGCTTTCGGCTTTAGGGCTGTGAAGCAGGTTTGGCGAAGAACGAAAAACAAACTTTAAAATTCAGAATAATCTTTTGCCGCATACTTGCTTAAAGTTCTTACTTCATTGTTTCTTGCAGTATTGTCAAAAGAACATTTGGTATGGAAAGACATAGTGAAAGTATAATGGTGTTAAACATATTGGCTATATGAAAATACTAATCAACGCATACGCCTGTTCGCCGGGGATGGGCAGCGAACCGGGGATGGCATGGAACTGGGTGAAGAATCTCGCCAAGTTCTGCGAACTGCATATCATTACCGAAGGGGAGTTCCGGGACAAAATAGAGGAGGTGGTGCCGACCCTGGAGCAGGGGAAGAACATGCACTTCTATTATAACCCCGTGTCGGAGGAAATCCGCAAGATGTGCTGGAATCAGGGCGACTGGCGCTTTTACAAATATTATCGTGAGTGGCAGTGGAAAACGTATCTCATGGCAAAGGATATCTGTTCGAAGGAGCAGATAGATATCCTGCATCAGTTGAATATGATCGGATTCCGTGAGCCGGGATATCTCTGGCAACTGTCGGAGGAGAATGGTGTGCCGTTTGTATGGGGACCTGTGGATGCCAAGGATAAGTTTCCTGTTGCTTATTTGGATGGTGCTGGATTGAAAACCAAGTTGTTTATGCGCCTGAAAAATTTCTTGACTGGTATCCAATTGAGATATTCTAAACGTGTGCTACTTGCTGCACGCCAGTCATCGGTTATATTCTCAGCCTCATCTAACTCGCAACGCTCTTTCAAAAAATATATGAATATAGATTCGCCTCTTCTTAATGAGACGGGATGCTATGTTCAGGATCATCCTATTGTGGATAAAACAGATAAAGAGACCTTTGATGTCCTTTGGGTTGGCAAAATGGATTTCCGCAAGCAACTTGCTTTAGCTTTACAAACTGTAGCCAAATCTGAAAACAACAAACTCCGTCTTCATATTATGGGTGATGGTGATGCAGAATCTTATCAATCATTGGCAAAGAGTTATGGTATTGCTGATAAGTGTATTTGGCATGGTGCTGTGAGTCACGATGAGGTACAGGATATCATGCAAAAGTCGGATATCTTCCTCTTTACCAGTGTTGCTGAGGGTACTCCCCATGTAGTACTGGAAGCTATTTCCAATAATCTTCCTGTCGTTTGTTTTGACACTTGCGGTCAGGGTGATGCCGTGAATGACAAGGTAGGTAGAAAGATTCCTCTTTCTTTCCCTTGCCAGTCTGTTAGTGACTTTGCCAAACTGCTCAACGAACTTGAGGATAATAGGTCTTTGCTGAAACAATTGTCGGAGAACTGTAAAGAGAGACAGCAGGAATTGTCTTGGGAAGAAAAGGCCAAGACAATGATGGAGTGGTATGAGAAAATTTTAAGGAAATAATAAGATGTTCAAACTTAAAAATCTGGATATCCTCTGCAGCAAGGCGCAACTCGAAATGCTGCCTGAGGGGAAACTGCTTATCAATACCATCAATGCCCATTCGTATAACACGGCGCGCAAGGATTCTCTCTTTGCCGAGGCACTTACGCGCGGCGATGTGCTCATTCCCGACGGAGTGAGCGTGGTGAAGGCTTGCAGATGGATAAAGGCGAAGTCGCAGCCCAGGGAGCGTATCGCAGGATGGGACCTCTTCGAGTTTGAGATGAACCGCTTGGAGGAGCTCAGTGCCATGTGTCATGGGGCAGGAGAGGGATTGGCTGACGATGCCTGCGCTGCCACGGAGGCGAAGAAGACAGTGATGTTTATGGGCAGTTCGCAGCGTGTGCTCGATCTGATAGTGGAACGTGCCGCCGAGGTGTATCCTCATCTCAGGGTGGTGACGTATTCACCGCCATACAAACCGGAGTTCTCTGCCGACGACAACCGTGCCATCGTTGAGGCTGTCGATGCCGCCGACCCCGACCTGCTGTGGATTGGAATGACGGCACCCAAGCAGGAGAAATGGACCTACTCTCATTGGCAGCAACTGGATATCCACTGTCATGTGGGCACTATCGGAGCCGTCTTCGACTTCTTCGCCGGCACCGTGGAGCGTGCACCGATGTGGTGGCAGCGTCACGGACTGGAATGGCTCTACCGTCTGCTCAAGGAGCCTAAGCGCATGTGGCGCCGCTATATCATCGGCAATGCCCTGTTTCTCTGGAATATCTTTTTCAGAGAGTGACCGCCAGCCTGCCACACCGCAAATAAACCTAAAACGGGCAAGTGCTGCCTCTTACACGATTAACATATCGTCAGAGGTAGCACTTGCCCGTTATTCTTTTCAGAACATAGTGCTCGGCTTCTGCCGTGCATTAGGCTATTGGGGGGATTTTTTGTCCAACACCTCGTATTTGCTCACTTGCGACTTGTATTCCGGCACAATCTCCTTCATCTTCTTCACTATCGCCATGTCGTCGTGGGTGTATGAAATCCTGAGCAGCTCGTCCTCGTTCTTCTTCGCCTCCTCATAGTCATACTCGCGCACCTTAGCCACCATGATCTTGGGGTTGTTCGTCGGTATGGTGTTCTCCTTGGTGGAAAGCAGCTCCTCATACAGCTTTTCGCCCTCACGCAGTCCGGAGAACTTTATCTCTATGTTCTTGGCTCCCGACAGCGATATCATACGCTTCGCCAGGTCTACGATCTTCACCGGTTTGCCCATGTCGAAGACAAACAACAGCCGCCCTATCTTGTCGCGGTTTTGTCGCACCCTAAAACCAAAAAAACGACATAACTCGTTGTTCTTACAACTTGTTATGTCGTTATTAGTTGCGGAGGCAGGAAAATATTATATTTAACACTCGGCTTGATATCATATATTTCGGGCGTTGTCTTTTAATGAGAGAACCAAATCAAGACGTTTTCCTACTTCAGTATTGGCCTTTTTAAGGTCTTCAATTCGAGCGTTTTTCTCATCTAACAGCATTCTTAATGCCTTGATTTCCGCCTTTAAACTCGGAATATCTGTGTTCACGTAATGACTGTTTACCACATTGTTGTTTCCGACAACTGACGGGTTATCTGTCTCATTTCTGTCTTTAAGCAGAAATAAATCATCAATACTACAATTGAGTATTGAGGCGATTTTTACAAGTGTTGAAGCTCTTACGTCGGGTCTTCTCTCGATGTTGGCCAACACTTGATGTGTTCGTTCTCCCCACAAAGCCTTACAAAAAGCCTTTTCAGTAAGATTTGCTCTTGCTATCAACTCTCTTAATCTTCCTGTTTCTAATTTGTCAAAGTCGTATTTCATACACGAATTGTTAAATACTGTCAAATAACAGAGATAAACCCTTTCAAATGACAGTAATATTTATTTTTCTGTTTATATTTGCGTCAAAATTAGTGATTAAATTTGATATGATGAAGGAAATTAACAGGAAAGAGTCGTTTGTAGTCCCTGGGGACTACTACAGAAAACTGGAGAGAAAAGAGAAAGGAAAGTTTCTTGACTACTTGTCATTCCATTACGGAATGAATGTCAACACGACCAGGAATAAACTTCTTGGCAATAATGGTCAAGAGCTGAATACTCTCGAAAGAATGGTGGTTACTGACGTTATAAATCAAGGACTATGGAAAGAATCGAATTTCACTGCAGCCCAGACGGGAACGTGTATTTCCGGCGCAACGGGACGGAGCCGAAACGATTGACAAAATTTGAAACGGAAGTCGTTGATTTTCTGCACGAAATGATAAAGTACAGGTTTCCGGAAGCTTATACGAGATTAGCCTGCTTGTATCGTGGCAGAAAGTTTGAGATGATAGACAGGTTCGTGAGGTGCAACTTCGGAGAACAGGATTTCCTGTCATATGATGTTGATAATGTAGTCCTAAATTTTGAGGAGGTCAGGTGCCCTCTACGTGGCATATGTGAAAACGAAGGAATTATATGTAAGCCTCAATCTACTGTCCCATTATCCGAAAGCGAAAAAGAGATTGTCAATCTGTACTTGCAGGGGTATAGTTTCAGTGAAATCGCCGGTATCCTGACCAAGAATCAGAAGACGGTCAAAGCGCAGCTCTATCGCATCAAGACGAAACTCGGCGTGAGGAACTGCCGGGAAATCATCAAGGTTTTACGAATGAAAAACTACAAATAATATGAAAAAGTTTGGGTCAGTATTTAAAATCAACCTTTCGGAAAGGAATCTGCAGAACATGTATGCTCTGCTTGATGAGGAAGCCAAGCATTTCTCTATGGGAGTCGCAAAAGCGGTAAGAGGCATGCATACAATCACTTTGAGATTCCGCACTGAAGACGCTATGTATTTTGCGAGACTGATAGAAAAGGCAGAACATGAATGATGCATGTCTGGTGTGTATGCATGCAAGAAATTGCATCAACGGGCGATGGTGCGACAAGTTAAAAAGTTACGTCGAATATAAAGAGGAGATAATGTGTAATGAACAGAAAAGATATGAACAATATAAGCAGGGCTGCCCAACTCTTGATTAATCAGGGGGCATTGCCGGATGATTTTGATATAATACAGATATCGGGCTGTGGCGTACTTGGGTATTCCGAGTCGCACGACATGAGCGTCATGTGGACTCCTTCAGGGTATGCGTATAAGAGTAAAAACCATTACGAGGTCGATGATTCTGCCAGTATAGTATACTGGAATGAAGAGGAAAACAGACCAGTCGTTATGAGTCCCTTGCTTTTTCGGAGGGCCAGAACATTAGATATAAAATTGTGATTGCGCAATTCCGCAATCGTGCTGAGCAATAATTAGAGAGTATTTTCCGGAATTTTCTCCGGAAAATACTTTTGCAAAAGAAGCAAATCTGAATATATATGATAAAGGTAGAAGACATATTGAATGCCACCAACGGTGGTCTCGACATTATTCTTGAGCTGTATCCGCAGGCGAAGGCATGTGTCGATGGCTCGAAAAAGCATTTCGCCATCCGTAACGAGAAGACACCTTCAGCAGCATTGCGCAAGTACAACTCGAAGAGTTATGGCGAGATATGGCAGGTGACTGACTTTGGAGGTGACGGGCGCGGAGAGAATGCCGTGACCCTGTATATGCGTGAGAATAATATTGATCGTTCGCACTTTAACGAGGCAATACTGCAGCTTGCCGCGAAGTATGGTGTAAGAGACGAACTCGACCATACTGTCAACAAGCCTGATATACGCCAGCGTCCAGCTCGACAGGATGAAGCGGATGGAAGCCGCAGCTTCGCCCTGAACGAGAAATTTACGGACTTCGAGCTCAAGGTGTTCGGTCCGAATGTGACACAGAAGCACCTCGATGAGCTGCACTGGCACTCCGTGAAATGGATTACCAACGTCAAGGATCGACGCGTGACGGAAAAGTATTCCAATGCTCATTACCCGATTTTTATGCGTGAGTGCTTGATAAGCGAGGCGCATGGTGATAAACCGGAGCAGAAATTCTACAAGGTGTACGAACCCCTTAACTGCGAAAAGGGATTCCGCTTTTCGTACACTCCTGCAGGTAAGAAGCCGCAGCATTATATCAACGGACTGTCGGAATTGAAAAAGGCTTATAGTAAATACAATGCTGAACAGGAACGAGAATGGCGTGATTCTCATGACGATGACAAACCTTACAAGATGCAGAAACTGCCGGAGGCGTTTATATGTTCCGGAGAGCGTGATTCGGTATGTTGCCGCAGTATGGGCTTCCATCCGCTATGGTTTAATAGCGAGACGTATCAGCTGTCGGGCGAGGAATACAAGGACATCATGAAGTATGTGGAGACTCTATACAACATACCGGATATCGACGAGACAGGACGGCGAAAAGGTAAGGAGCTTGCTCTGAAATTCATCGATATACATACGGTATGGCTCCCCGAATGGCTTACTACATATCGTGACAACAGGGGGAAACCGCGTAAGGATCTGCGTGACTGGATGGAACTGCGTCCGGAGAAGCGTGACTTCAAGAACCTGATGAAGCTCGCCATGCCTGCGAGGTTTTGGGTGAGCATCATGCAGAAAGACGGTAAGTGGAAATATGAGATGGATACTGCCTGCCTTTACAATTTCCTGCAGCTTAATGGATTCTACGCCCTGCACGATGAGAATGCTGCTACCACACAGTTCATTCGCATCTGTGGAAATATTGTGAAAAAGGCAAACGTAAAAGACATTCGCGAATTCATCCGTCGCTGGGTGGTAGAGAGATTTGAAGACAGGGGCGTCCTCAATCTGGTCTTGAACTCCCCTAAACTCACAGCCGCTTCGCTTGAGAGTCTGCAGGAAATAGAACTTGATTTCACCACATATACGCCTAATTCTCAATATTTCTTTTTCCCGAATAAAACAGTTGAGGTCATGAAACCAGTTCCTGGTGACAATGGCGGCATGAAAGAATATGATCCAGGCGCTGACGCCTTGCACAACTATGTTTGGGAAGATGATGTTATACCGCACAAGTTCAAGCGTCTGCCTGATATGTTCAAAATATTCCGGATTGAAGATAATGGGAAAACAGAGCTTGATATTGATGTGATGGATGTGAAGAGTCATTTCTTCGGTTATCTTATAAACACGTCGCGACTGTATTGGCGCAAAGAAACGGAATCACGTTTTGACGGAGATTTGGCTTCTGCCAAGGCGTATTTGTCATCACATCCATTTGAGATAGCCGGCGAAGGTCTTACTTCTTATGATATAAGAGAGCAGAAATTAAACCTTATCAACAAAATCTTCACTATGGGATATATGCTGCATAGATACAAGGATTTTGTTCGCGCCTGGGCTCCCTTGGCAATGGACAACAAAATAGGTGAAGAGGACGAGTGTAATGGCCGAAGCGGTAAGTCTTTCTTCTTTAAAGTTCTTTCGTTTATGATGAAAACTGTGAAACTGTCCGGGCGCAACCCTAAACTTATGGACAACCCCCACGTATTCGACCAGGTCACGCAGTACACGGACATGCTGCTCGTCGATGACTGCGACCGATATTTGAATCTCGGATTATTCTATGACAATATAACGAGTGATATGACGGTCAACCCTAAGAATAACCGCTCGTTTACTATCCCGTTTGACGAATCGCCGAAACTCGCTTTTACAACTAACTATGTTCCGTCAGACTTCGATCCTTCTTCAGAGGCTCGTAGCTTATATATGGTATTCAGCGACTGGTATCATCAAAAGACGGAAGATAACGACTATAAGGAAACACGCACCATCCGTGACGACTTCAACAAAACCCTCTATGCTTTCGACTACACAGAGGATGAATGGAATGCTGATTTCAATTTCTGGATGCAATGCTGCCGGTTCTATCTTTCTGTAAAAGATTCCGGAATAAAGCCACAGCCTCCGATGGCGAACATGGAGAAACGCCGTCTGAAGGCTGCCATGGGGTCCAACTTTGAAGATTGGGCCAATGGATATTTCTCTCTCGAAGGAGGTCACCTCGATGTGGAGCTGCCGCGTGATGATGTCTTCGCCGATTACATCCGCTTCGCCAACATCAATCGTATAACGATGCAGAGCTTCACCAAGAAGCTGAAGAACTTCGTGAAGCTTTGCCCGTGGGTCGAAATCATGAATCCTCCTGAGATGTGCAACAGTTCCGGTCGTATCCAGAAGGCTGTGACGCTCGCCACCGGAACAGTCAAGACAAAGGATATGATATATCTGCGATCCGTCAAGACTGCTACTTCATCCACGCCCGAACAGCCAGACCTCTTCGATCCCGACGACGACCGTCCGTTCTGACCAGGATTTCATTATATATTCAGTATGCTTTGTCAGAAGCCACCCTGCAACCTCGCATGGGTGGCTTCTCGCATTTCAAACATACCATCCCGATATTGCATGTGCCGACATTTAGAACAATTCACCCCGGCCGCATTTTTGTTTCCCCCGGACCCCCTTTCTTTTTTTGTACAAAAACTTTGTGATTTTGTAATAGAGAATTTGAAAATCACGGAAACATAAGTAAATAAAGGGGTTTTGGGGCATCACAAAATATCACAAACTTGCATCACAAACTTATCACAAACTTTTCGGTTTTGTTATATTTACATTTCGTTTTTCATCATCACAAACTTGATTCTTGCATCACAAAATTGCTATATTGCAAGAGGATTTTTGTAAATAGCTGATTCTAAACTGAATACAGACCTTATCACAACTCTCACAAAATTGCAAACTTTTCGTGCAAAACTATAACAGCTTAGCTTGAAAGAAGAATCTTTAAATAAAATAAGTCTGTCAAAAGACAGTAATATAGGACAATTTTTATTATATTTGCATTGTCATTTACCTTAAGCATATTGATAATGAGCAAATTTCTTGTCTATCTTAAAGTCAAGCCTTTCGTGCGACAATGGCTTACGTTCCATTTCGGGGAACCTGTGTCCTTCCCAGCCCAAAGTGCGGAGAATGCCTGTCTGCGCCGGTTTCTCTCCAGACTGCCGTCGGGTAAGAATCCTGACATGCAGGCAGAAGATGAAGTTGCCGTGTGTCTTCCCGACTCCAAGCAGAAACCGCTGATAACGTACAACTATCTCAGTCCCTCAGCCAAGGCTGCCGTGATTGAATGTATTGAGGATACTTTCCGACTGCAGATGTGGAAGGAGCTGAACGGAGTGGAGAGTTGTGGCTGCTCAATACTGACTGGTGTGAGGGCGTGGTGCGAGGGTAACGGCATCTCTCTTGACTACGACTATACTCTGAAGATGCGTTATCAGCGCATGCGCAACGCATATCTGAAGAATGGGGTTGACCTGCGCTGCCGCACAAGGATAAAAGACTCTGTAGAGAAATATTAGGTTAATAAATATAAAAATCATACGGACAAGATGCGCGTTTATGTTCGCAGACGTTCATTGCCGTTCGTATTTTTTTTTTAAATAGGCTTATGAATGTAAAAGTGATAGTTGGAATTGAATTTATACCTTGCCGAGACTTAGGAGGCTTGGTCTATACTGGTGAATCGTCTGTCCGTTTGCCTGATGGTTTAGTTTGGGAAAATCTGTGCATAAAGGTTCCGGCGCAGCTCATTGTAACGGAAAAATATGAGGATAAGGTTAAAATATATACCGCAACATTGAAATTTCTGACAAAAGACAGACTGTCTCAGGGCGACAGGTATGCTTTCAGGTTGCGACTGTCTGACGGCAAGACTCGTCTGATTGGTTCTGATGAACGACCTTACCCCGTCGTTCTCTCGCAGGAGAATTTGCCGGATTCGGTGAAAGACAACCAACTGAATGAGGTTACCGTTACCTATTCTTCGCCCCGGAGTATACCTTATATTATATAAAGGGTATTTTCTTTCGCCAGTCCTGACACATACCTTTGCGTAAAAAGATATTAGTATGGAATATGCATTAGTTATATCTGGCACGATTGGCGGTTGGTGGAATGGTTGTTCTGCCGACTATGTTCGCTATACTCTTAACAAGAACAAAGACAAGGTCGTACATGTCGGTTTTTGCTCCCTCGGAGGCTTTGTCAAGGACGGGCTTGAGATGTACCAGGCTTTTAAAGACCACGGTAATGTTCATGCTCATGCCTTTGGTATGAATGCTTCTATATCTACAATAGCAATGCTCGGATGCAAGTCTATTGACATTGTGAAGGGGAGTTTCTTCCTGATCCACAATGTCTCTACTTTCATCAACAAATATGAACAGGCTAACAAGGAGCAGCTTGATGACATGATCAAGAAGCTCCAAAACGAAAGAGCTGAGCTGAAAACATTTGACGATGTTCTTGCACAGCTCTATGCAGACAAGACAGGCAAGACTACTGAAGAATGTCTCGCACAAATGAAAAAAGGCAACTGGCTTACTGCACAGCAGGCTGTAGACTTTGGACTTGTCGATTCGATGCGTGAAGATAAGGCTGCTGAAGATGCTGCTGATGAGTTCAGCAACCAATTCGTTAATTTGTATACATTTTCCAATCAATTTAAGGATGCAGGCATACCGCCGTTACCTCAACCACTGGCCTCGGAGGATGTCGCTGCAAGTGTAGTGGCATCCGTGGTTGACGGTGACGGCAATCCAACTCAGAACTTCTTGCAAAAGACGTGGCAAGGGCTTCAGAGTCTGCTCCGTAATCCACACGCAAACCTAACATCTCGTAAAATGATCAAGATTTTTAATTCCGTTGCCAAACTTCTTAATAAGGATGGCTTCGAGCCTGATGAGAAGGGCAACATCTCACTCACGCAAGAGCAGATGAAGATCATTGATTCTCAGCTCTCCGATTCTGCAGAGGCTATCAGCAAAAGCGGACCGGCTATCAAAAAACTGAAGGATGAACTTGAGTCTGTGAAGAATGACCTGAAAGAGGCTAACGAAAAGATTGCCACACTTAAAGGTGCTGCTGGCGAAGAGACAAAAAATAACCCTGGTAGTGGAAGTGACGCTTTCTCTGCTCAGGATCTGTTGAACTTAGTTAAAGATGTGTAGTATGGCTGACGTAAAAAAAGGAAATATCACTTTCTCTCCGGAGGAATTGTCGCGTACATTTCAGACGTACCGCAAGGATCTTATTATCCTCCCGATGCTTGCTATGAGTGCAATGCTTCAGCATTGTAGTATACGTACAGGCATCCGATACCGTGAGACAGTTGGACAGATGGGAGGAAATTTCGAGATCGGAAATTACAAGAAAGACAAGATTGGAACCGGCGATATCTCTATCAAGGGTCGCGTCTTTGAGACTTTCTTTGGTAACTGCATCGAGCCGATAGACCCTAATGCTATATACCAGTCTATCTGGGGTAGCAATATCACCAAGGGTGACGGTCTCAAGAATGTTCCGATAGTGCTGCAGGTATGTAGTTATATCATGAAGAAGCTTGGTGAGAACCTGTACCGCAATGCTTGGAAAGCTAAGCACGATGGAACTAAATTCGATAAGACAGCGGACTTCTTCAATGGTCTTAAAACCATAATTGATATGGATATCGCAGGAACCAATGAGGATAAGGAGGTCAAAATCTCTGCTGATCTTGGCAACCTGTCTACTTCTGCAGAGTCCATTTCCAAAGAAAATGCCGAAGATGTGCTGAAGGACTTCTTCTGGAGCCGTTGCGATATTCTGCGTGGTCTGCCGCTCAAGATGTTCATGTCGGATATGACATATCATCATTATACGGAGGCATACCAGCTTAACCATGGAGCGCTGCCGTATAATCAGAACTACGACAAGAGAACTCTCGAAGGTGCTTCTAACGTTGAGCTTGTTCCGCTGTCTAATGTTCCTGACGACTTCCTCCTTCTTACTCCTAAGAGCAATATTTATCTGCTCTTCAACCAGAAGACGGATGATGAGAAGTTCATCTGCGAAAAATCACTCAAAAATCATTACGATGTAGATTTCATCGCGAATATGTTCTTCGGCACTCAGTTTGAGTCTGTCAGCAAGGAGCTGTTCTCTGTCTACATGAAGCAGGCCGGCTAAATTGTATAACTGCAAAATTTAAGTGTTATGTCTAAATGTACAGATAAGGAATCGATATATGAGGATATCGAGATGTGTCGTGGTAAGAAATCTCTTCCTGGAGTTCGTGGCTACGTCTTTGGCATAAGCAAAAGGGATATCGTATCTTGGCCTATAATCGGCGAGGGCAAGAAAACCCCGGATGCTGCACTGGCTGACGTTGCCAAGTATGAAGGCGACTTCGTTCTCGCCTCTGATAAGAAATGGCATAAGGTTGGTATGATTCCTAACGAGGGGCAGGTTCAGGTTGAATCACAGGGCTCGTACGGATCTAAGACTTTCAAGGTTACTGCAACTATTGTTGTGCCAGGTACGGAAGAGGAGGTTTCCGGATATATATCCGAAGCCAACAATGACGAGATGGTATATCTCGTCATGCAGCGCAACGGCAAGGCTCGCATGGTTGGTTCTGAGGCTTTCACTCCGGAACTGTCTCTCTCGCAGGATACAGGAAAAACGGCGACGGATGCGAATTCCACAACTATCTCAGCTGTAGTTGACGATGAATATCCGGCACCGTTCTATCCTGGTAAGATAGAGACCGCTGATGGCGATGTTTCAGGTGAGACTGGCAAGATAGCCTCTAAGACCGTAAGCTCGTAGTGTTAATTTATTTATAGGTTTCGGGCGGTTGTGGCATAATGGCCGTGACCGCCCTTTTATTAAATACGATATGATTGATAATGATCTAACAATGAAAATGAAAGCGTGGCTTGACAATGACAGCCACACTGACAGGGACGATATAATGGAGGGCGCACAGATGCTGCTGAAACTGAACCGCAATCAGGCTCTGTTTAATACGATTTCTCGCAGACCGGAGAGATACGTGTCTAAAATTGTATACGAGCTTGGGAAGTTCTTGCCGATGAGGTTGAACCAAATGACTTTGGCTGACGTCAAGCACCTCGATGCGGACCTTACACCGGAAATTGAGAGTGCTGTTACCGAGGAACCTGAAGACAATAATGAAAAGGGTCCTGAATCGATGGACTTACCGGCTCATGGCGGTAAACGCTCTGACCATGATTCGCTGCCGGAGAATATCAAGTCTATATGGGTGGAAAACGCGGATCGCTGGAAAAGAATAAAGCAAATATTCAATAACCTGAAGACTCTTTCACAGCCTTGCGACAGATATGAGCTGCTCATGCAGCTGAAAGAGGCTTGGTATAAATACAAAGCCGAATTTGAACGTTACGATAGTTTTGAACTGTCGGCAGATAATGTAGGGGGCGAAACCTCTCCTGTTGACTTCGCAAAGCAGATTTCTAATGCCCGCTCTTATATCAGTAAGAATGTTGACAAACTATTGCAACTGAAGGAAAAGGCTCTTTCGGATAATCCATCTGATAAAGATATTGAAAGGTATAAAAGCCTTTGCAATAACTTGAATGAGCGTCTTGCCCTTCTTCTTGACAACTCCCAGGTTGTCGGAGAGGATGTGTTGGCGAAACTTGCTGATGGTGGTGTCGAGATTAACAATTCTGGTAATGGTGAAGAAAACGAAAGTAAATCAGATACTGAAGCCCCTGGAGATTAATCCTACACAGTATTATCTCGGCACAGGGCTGCATACTCTCGGTCTGCTCGGTTGGATCCTGGAGCAGACCGGGCGTGCTGATGTTTATGTCAGTACTTTTTCTACTTCTGACGCTTTTCTGTCGGGATTCCACCGCTTGAGGAAAAGAGGACTTATAAACAACGCGTCTCTTGTGGCTGACCTGAAGGCTTCTAAAAAGACTGTGCAACTGTATAGAATTATGCAGAATTGTTTTGATCATGTCTATTTGGCGCAAAACCACTCTAAAATTGTTCTTGTGCAGAATGACAAGTACACGGTGTCTGTGATTTCATCGCAAAACCAGACTTACGGCGACCGTGCGGAATGTACCATGGTGACGACTTCTCAGGAAGCTTTTTATGAGCTTTTCTGTGGGTTGAAGCATATCGTTAATGACAAATCTCTTGAACTGAATGGATTATTCAACAGACTTACTGAAAAAGATAGAAGAGAAAGCAAAGGAGATGATGACCCCCTCGGAGATATCATTCCTTTTGGATATTGATGAGACAATTCTTGTTGATGACATCAATTCTATCGGCAATCCTGCACGCAGGGCCTTTTTCAAGGGTATGGCTTCGACCGCTAATGATATAAGAAAAGGCATCCGTGACCTTGCTGATGCCGGTTCACCTTTCTCTATCGCAGAATGTCAGCGCCTTATTACTCGGCAGTTGGCGGAAACAAAATTCTAATAGTAATAAACAGACATGAGCTTACCACTTGCCAGCATGGAGGATTACTCCATATATATCACACTTAGCGATGATGAACTGTTTGAGCGACGTATTGCTCAGACGGTTATTGAACGTATACACAGACTTCGTGGACTGTATGCTTACTGGCTGCAGTTTCCGCAGAAGTTTGATCAGGACATCGTGCAGTATGATATGGCAATGTTCAAGGTTGGCAAGTCGCAAGCTTATGATGATCTGCACCTTGTTCGCCTTATACTGGGCAATCTGCAGCAGGCATCAAAAGACTTTATGCGATGGAAAATCAACCAGGACCTCGAACAGGACCTGAAGGCTGCCCGACGTGCCGGAGACCACCGCTCTGTAGCTGCCATCGAGAAGAACAGAATCATCAATAACCGTACAGACAAAGAGGACGAACTGGAATTGGAATTTGACAAGATCATTCCGCAGCAGTTTGTTCCAGTTGATGACCCTACCGTCCTTGGCATTAAGAAACTGCCTGATTTGCGGAATAGAATCAGGGAACTGGTAAAAAAATATTCTGAAAATAGTGTACAGTTCGCTGAATATGAAGAACTGAAAGAGGATAATGGAGCAACAGATTAATAAGCAATATTTCAACGACGCGCAGCTCTATATGCTTAATATGGACTGTCGTGACGAGGTAGTCGTCGCTGGGCGTGGCTTGGGCAAAGGCGCAATACAGGCTCGACGCCTGCAGTCATGCTTTCAAGGCATGCCTGGTTCCATGGGTGGTTTCGTTGCCCCCTCGGTAAAGCGGTGTCTCACCAATATCCTTCCTTCAATGCTTATTCATCTTGAGCGGTGGGGATTCAAACGTGACATTCATTATGTGGTAGGTAAAAAGCCATGGAAAAAACTTCATTGGAAATCACCAATATTTACCCCGGCTAATTGGGAGAATACCATCTCTTTCTATAACGGTTCTGTATGTAATGTTATCAGCCAGGACCGCAGTGGAACGTCAAACTCTATGTCGCTCGACTATCTTATAATAGACGAGGCGAAGTTCATTAACTTTGAGCAGCTTAAAGATGAGACATTCCAAGCTAATCGAGGAAATGAAATGTACTTCTCTAATTTTCCCCTACATCATGGCATGACTATTACTTCAGATATGCCTATAACAAAAAAAGGTTCATGGTTCCTGTCGTATCGGGACAAGATGGATCCGGAACTTGTGCAGCTCATCGAGGGAATTGTTTACCAGCTATGGAAGCTACGGGTAAAGCGTGACAAACAGCCGGAGCGTGCACCGCTGATCGATAAGCAGATTGATTATCTTAACCGGCAGCTCTCTTTCTTCCGGTCGAAATGTCTTCTTTACAAGGAGTACTCGTCAATTGAGAACCTTGCGCTACTCGGCGAGGATTTTATTCGAAGAGCAAAGCGTGACCTTCCGCCGCTGACATTTGCCACGTCTATCATGTGTATGCGTATAGGCATCAGTGCTGATGGCTTTTATGGTGGCATGCGTGAAGATGTTAACATCTACACAGCGCCGAATGAATCCAGACTGAACTTGCAGGCAGTGAATGGCGGGAAAATCGAAGATGATTGCCGCCTCGACAGCGACCTTGACCCCAATCTGCCACTGATAATAGCTTTTGACGCCAACAACCTTATCAACTGGCTTGTGGTCGGACAGGTAGGCAGAGATGGCAAGTTACGTGTGCTTAAATCTTTTTTCGTTAAGTATGAGCGAAAACTGCCGGAACTGGTAGAAGACTTCCACCATTACTACCGTTACCATAAGCGGAGACAGGTGGTGTTCTACTACGATTCTACGTTTGTCGGTAACAACTATGCTTTGCATAATAATGATTTCCATAAGGATATTGAACAGACTTTGCGCAGATTGCAGTGGTCTGTGCGTCCAAAATATATAGGTAATCCGCTTGACCATCTGGTCAAGAACGACTTGATTAACCGTATGTTCCGTGGCAGGGCTAAGCATACAGTGCTCATCAATCGTGATAATAATCCGGATTTGCTTATCTCCATAACCTCTGCTGGTGTTTACAACGGCAAAAAGGATAAGCGTGGAGAGAAACTTGCAGAGACAGAGGAAGACAAGCTGGAAGGCAGAACCGATGGTAGCGATGCCTTTGACACGTTGTGTATTGGCGTGGAGCGTTTTCCTGTCGCTCAGACTGCAGGCGTGTTGCCTATAACATATTCATCTTAACTACTCTATTTTTCTGTTTATTTTCTTGGGGGTCGTCTTCGTGAGAAGCCGGCTCCTTTTTTAAGATACATTTACTACAAAAAAATGTAGTTTTATTTGTATAGTACGAAAATTCGTAGTATCTTTGCATTGTTAATTAAAACAATAAGAAAATGGAACAGAAGAAAATTTTAATGGAGGTTACTCCTGATGAAAAGGAACTCCTCGAAGCAATCAGAAACTACAACATTTCTTATCCGGACGGATATCCTCAGTTGCTTTGGTTTGCTCAAGAGTTGTTCGACAACATGCTTCGTCAACCTTACATTTAGAAGAACTTACCTCTCCTCCTTCGGGAGGATGAGGTATATAATATAAACTTAATACGCTCGATATGGAAACAATGACATTGGATAAGCCAGTAGTAATTACTGACATGAAAAAGAAAGTAAAAGACATAATGATGGCAATATCATGGAGGGATTTTGCCAACACTTATTTCCACAAGTCTTCATCTTGGTTTTACCACAAGATGGACGGCATTGATGGTAATGGAGGTAAAGGGGGATTCAATCAGGATGAAACGGAACAATTGCGTGGTGCACTGATTGACCTTAGCAATCGTATCAGGCGCGCTGCTGAAGAAATTTAGGCAGGTTCTTATTGACCTTAATTAACGCAAGTCGTCCGCGCCTACGGATGCATGCCCTGGTACTATAGTGCTGGGGCTTTTTTTATGCGGTCTTGCCTCATACCGAGGATAAACTTGCAGTTGCACGTTATGGCAATTGCCATAACCTCAAAATCACGTGTTTGCATTTCACAAACCTACAATTCGCCTACATATACCGCTCTGATAGGGAAAGGCAATTGCCAAAATAGCGTAGGGCGGTGGGGGCTGCTAAAGCAGAAAGCTGCGCTTTTTTCTGAAATCAAGCCGCTTACTCCTTGATTTTCAGATGCTTGACTTTTTTGACAGTGGAATTAACATGCAAAAAGCATGTTTTTTGAGTCGGTCTCGCGACTTTCAGGGCGTTGAAAGTCGCGAATTTTGCCCCTCGGAAAGAGTTTTGCAACACTTTCCGAGGGGAATTTGGTAAAAACAACCATTCTATTGAAGTCAATAATATGGTAGTTTTTGATGGATTTCATTAAATAGGTTGTACTCTCCCAATCTTCTGCTTTCTCCTGTAGAGAGCCATATCTTGTCGTCTGTCAGAAATTCGTTTTTACTGAGCAAAGGTACGCCGGGCGTTCTCGTGTCAAGTACCACTCTGTTATTTCTGCATAAAAAGTCTTCGGCAGCCTTCCGCACTTTCGTCAGTTGGCGAAAATGGGTATTCCGGATTTTTACTTGTAATTCCTTGCCTTGTGGAGAACTTGTTCCCGGCTGTATTGCTCGCAGCGTAAAAAGCGAACATCCGACCGACGGAAATAAAAAAAACTCTCTGCAGGGCAGAAGATGAAATGTAAAAAGCTCTTCTCCTCCCTCTGCAAATAAAAATTCAAGCTTATGAAGACATATAATATTTATGAGTATTTGCCTAAAAGGTTTTTCACTGTTAATCCTCAATATACGGCAACAAGAAGACTTGTTTACGCTTTCAAGGACGGTGAGAAATGGGCTACAAAATATGTTGCGGACGTTGTTGTTAACCTGCTTACAAAATGGTATGGCGAAAAGGCAAGTGATTTTGTTCTTGTGTGCGCACCATGTGCAAGCCAAAAGAAATACAACTACAGGTTTCTGAAATTTGCGGCTGATGTGACAAGACGAGCACACATTCAGAACGGTTCGGCTTATGTGAATATTTTCGGTCGCCGTGAGAGTAAACACAACAACGCTTTGCATGTTGTCAGTGAAAGCTTTGGCTATATGGTAAACTTGGACGCTGATTTCTTCAAAGGCAAAAAGGTGATAATCTTTGATGACCTGATAACAAGCGGTGCAACGGCAGAGGAGTTCAAAGAACAGCTCGAAAATGTTGGAGCAACAGTTCTTGGCGGTCTGTTCCTTGCAAAGACCGTTCACAATGACGGCATACGTGGAGCATATAAGGAAATTAAGTATAAACAATATAGCGCATAAAATTATGAAGAATTTTTCTGATTTGTGCCGTGAGGAAATTCCTCAATATAAGGCATACAATAAGGGCTTCAGCTCTCTTACAAACGTTGAACTTGTTTCTCTTGTCATTAATCGTGGTTCGGGTACACGTCAGAGTATAGAACAGGCACGGCAAATTTTAAATGTCATGGATGGCAGTTTGCGAAATGTAAGCAAAAGCCGTATTGAGCAGCTTCAAGTTGTGCAAGGTATCGGTGATTGCAAGGCTATAGCCCTACAGGCTGCAATAGAACTTGGCAGACGTTTTGCCGAAGAAAGTACAGAACAGGTACGGCTTGACAGCGCAGAGGCTATATATAGACATATACGCCCTCGCATGATGTCGCTTGACCATGAAGAAGCTTATGTTTTGCTGATGTCCAATAATTTCGGCTTGATTAAGACGGTACGGATAAGCAGTGGAGGGATAACAGGAACAGCAGTAGATATAAGGCAGGTCGTTAAAGAGGCTTTGGTCTGTAACGCCACGGTTATAGCTCTTTGTCATAACCACCCGAGCAACAACACCACGCCAAGCAGCAACGATAACCATATAACGCAAGGACTGCAAAAGGCATGTGAGACAATGCAGCTTCACTTTCTTGACCATGTGATTGTAACCGACAATGATTATTACTCATATATGGAACACGGGAAAATCTGAAAAATCAGCCACCTTATATAATATAGGGTGGCTGAAAATTTTGGCTCGCCGACATTTCCGTATGCACGGGCATCCGAAAATGTCGGCGAGTAAAGAAGAAAAAAGTCTACTTGTATCGACTTTTTGTTTTAATTCATTATCTTTGTAGCGAAATTCATTCCCAAACGAATTTCGTACCTATTGGGGAAGTGACGTATCTGTTATGTCGCTTCTCCTTTTTTTATCGTATTTTTACAGCTTTCTGTATCTTTTTATATTTGCTGAAAAAAGATACGATGATTACTATTAAGGACAGTCTTTCAGGCTCGTATTTCTCTTGCACCATACCTGACGTGTCGTTCTCTATTGATGGGTATAGAGCAGCTGTTGTCATCAAGATAGACGACAACGAGATATATAATGAATATCTGTATCCTGTTGATGGTGATATCAGCATTGTTGACATCGGTTCCCTGGTCGCTTCATACGTAAAGCGCACATTGCGCTCTGCCATGCAGATTACAATCAAGGAAGAATATGAAAATTCCGATACGTCATATACTGCTGAAATATCAGCAGATATCAACTATTGTGCTGCCGATTTCGGTACTACTGCAGCAGAGTTTATAGAGAATCATTTTCTGTCTGTGCTGTTGGGCGTGAAAATCACTTCCTTGGGTAGACTTGAGTATCTGCATTATATAGGCACTGACGATGCAGTCGCCACGGCTTATTACAGCGACGGCTCCAAGAAGGATTTCCAACTCCTGCCAATCGGAGGCAATGACAAATATACCACAATCGACACTTCGCCGTCACAGTTCTGCATTGATGGCAAAACGTTGGCTGCATATACGATACAGGCAGGAAAGCGGACACAGGAATATCAGCTGGATTTCACCGTTCCGGACTGCGCTCCTGTACTCATATTTGACAATTCCTTCGGTGTGGAGGAATTGCTTTATTGCACGGGTACACAGACTGTATCTCCATCATATAAACGAGATTCTGCCTTTATCGGTAGGGTGCAGAAGAACTACAATACCAAGGAGACCAGAACTTTCAAGGCGGACACCGGCGTTCTGAACTTTGCAATGGCAAACTGGGTTGATGAACTCTTCCGCTCTGATTCTGTGCGGATCGTCAACTTCTATAACGGACATCCGAATGTCGGGAAGGAAATTGTCATTACAGAATCGAAGTCGGAGTATGACAATAATGATGATACTCTGCCGCGTTTTACCTTCAGCTACGAGTACGCACAGCGTAACCACAATGTGGTTGACCTGCAGCGCGCCGGGAGAATCTTTGACAATACGTTTGACTATACTTTCAACTGATGGATATGAGATGCAGACCGTATGATTCAGGTAGACGTGGCGTAATTCATTTCTCCGAGATGCTTCACCTCATAGCTATCGCCGAAGAGCGACGGCAGACACTCAACGTAAAAGCGTGGGAGAGTGACGGGAACATCGTGGAATACCGTGGGTGGCTCGTTCATCACGACTATTGGAGGGGTGGATATGTGCGGTTGAAGAACCCACTCAATAACCAGCTCCGGCTTGTTCCGCAGATTTTTATTTTTGAAATAAACAACTTAACCGTATATTTATGACGAAAAACAGATACAGACTACAACAGACAGGTCGCAAGGGGGATGCTTCTGTATATAGCATCGTTCCATGTGGAATAGGATATTCGATGGCGACAGACAGTCTCAATTCCGAGTACGGCCAGGACAGCAATACCGTGTTTGACGATGGCGGACCAGACGCTGACGTGCAGAATGTGCCGATAACGGTGCGTGGTAGAGAATACAGATATGTGCCATGGGGACTGGATGACAAATTGCCATACATGTTGAAAGGGCAGCTGCTGTCGAATATGATTACGGCGCAATGCCAGTCTTTCAACATCATCAGCTGCTACGGTCAGGGATTGCGCTTCGTTGATCGTATGACAAGGAAAGATATAACGGACGAGGATATCCGCAGCTTCTGTCTGAGCAACTCCCTCCATGAGGTGTTCATGGAGCAGGCGACGGACATGAAGTTCTTCTTTTTCAGCGTGACGGTAATAATATTAAATAGGGAAGGTACAAAGATTGTACAAATCAGGAACAAAGACGCTGTCAACTGCCGTATGGAATACGCGCCGTCCACCAAATCTGGGGAGATTGAGCACGTATTCTACGGCGATTGGCGGTATGGATCGAGAGACGAGGACAATATCGAAGTGATAGAGCTGCTCGACTATTGGAACCCGTTGGGGGACCTGAGGGTGCGTCTCGGAATGGAGCGCGACCCTCGGACTGGAGAGATTCGCAAGGCTACGAAAGTTCGCAAGTTCGCCATACTGTCACGAATGCCGACTCCAGGGTGCCAGTACTATCCTATTCCGTATTACAGCAGCATCTTCCGTGATGCTTGGCTCGACATATACAGATTGATTGGTATCGGCAAACGCTATATGATCAAGAACACCTCTGCTCCTCGTGTACAGATTGAGGTGCACAACGATTACTGGGATTCTGTCTGCGACAGCGAGAATATTCAGGATGAGGACAAACGCGTGGCTCGTAAGCTCCAGGAGAAACAGAACATCATCGACTTCGTTACGGGGGTGGAGAATGCCGGCAAGGCGATAGTGAGCGGATACTATGTTGATCCTAACGGCAAGGAGAACCGCATGGTGCGTATTCAGCCGATTAATGATGCTTCCAAGAAAGAAGGCGGAAACTGGAGCGACGACATGTCGGAGGCAGCCAACGCTCTGTGTTTTGCTTTCGGCATTCACCCGAATCTGGTTGGTGCCACACCGGGCAAGAGTCAGATGAACAACAGCGGCAGCGACAAGCGCGAGCTGTTCACGTTGAAACAGTCGCTTGAAAAACCTTTCCACGACGTGATGGCGAAGCCTTACCACGTCATACTGCATTTTAACGGATGGTCGGAGAAGGCTACAGTAGACGTACCGATGATTATGCTAACTACACTCGACGACAACAAGGATGCGAAGAGTGTGACGGGTAACAGTAATTCTTCTAACAATAATAGCGATGATGACAATTAACAAAGAGGATTTCGAGAAGGCGTTGCCTGTCGGGGTAAGCGCACATGACGAAGTGTTTGAAGCGGTGTCTCCTGAATGTGCGTTACAGGAGGAACTATATAATATGAGCCTGCTTGGAGATGAGGGTGTTAAAATCATCACTGAAGCTGGAGACGGCTCTTTTGTCGTCTCACAGTATAAACGTCTTGTCTGCATATCGGCTTTTCTTGCTGTCTTCCGGCAACTTGACCTCGTTCTCACGCCTACTGGCTTCGGCGTAGTAAGTAACGAAAATGTTAGCCCGGCATCCAAACAGCGTGTGGATGCCCTTGAAGGACAGTTGCGGACTGTTCAATGCAAGGCTCTTGCGGTTCTTGTCAACTTGCTACGGTCTGAATCTTGGGGAAAATCGCAGCAGGCTCTGAATTGTATCCGTCATCTCTATACCGGCTACTCTTTTTTCTCCAATGCCAAATCTGCAGCAGTGACGTATCAGGACTGGCAGAATATACAACCTGCCATTGAGGATGCTGATGAGTTTCTGCGTACGCGTATCTCTGACGAGCTGATGGATGATCTGCTTGAGAATTTTAGACAAGGCAAAGAGGGTGAAAGTCTTCAGATTGCAAAACTCGTATCAATGATACAGACTTTTACTGACGCTTGGAGCCGTAAAGGCTCAGACGCAGCACGACAACCTGTATTCAGACGCTTGATGCGGATTGTTGAAGATAATCCGGAGGAATTTGAGTTATATTTTAATAGCAACGCTTATAAACGCAACCATCATGAGACTTTTCAAAACACTAAAGACTCGACGGCCTTCGTTTTCGGAGGCTGACGGATCGATATCGCTCGCAGCTCCTAAGTCGTGGACGGATCTGTCGCAAGAGCAGCTTCATTATGTGCTGACCCTCCTTGCTACTTTTAGTGACGCTACGGTTGTGAAAACCTATATGCTCGTAAGGTTTTCCGGTATTCATGTTCTTCGCAAAGACAGATACGGATGGATTTGCTGGATGCGCAGCTCGTGGTGGCGGAAGAAACGCTTCTTTACTGTCCAGGCATGGCAGATACAGAGCTTGTTGGAACAATTGGCATACATCGACTCGTATGTGTCTATGGATGTCAGATTGTGGGAGGTTGATGGCTTTCATGCGGTCGATCGTCTCCTTCATGGTGTCCGGTTCCTCGACTATCTTAATGCTGAGAAATACTATCAGGCTTACAATGCAAACAATGACGAGCGGATGATCGAAAAACTGGCATCGATTTTATATCGCGGCAAAAAGGGGAAAATGCCTGCTCGGATGAAGCTGTCGCCCGGGGAACTGCTTGGAGTATACCTATGGTATGCGCACATTAAAAGCGTCTTTTCACGTGAATTTCCCAACTTCTTCAAGAGGCTGCCTCTCGATGAAACCGACGATTTCGATGTTCTCAAGGCGATGAACACGCAAATCAGGGCTCTGACGGATGGGGATGTAACTAAGGAACAGGAGATTTACAACATTGACTGCTGGCGCGCACTGACCGAACTTGACCAAAAGGCACGCGAAGCAGAGGAGTTCAAAAAAAGAATGAAAAAATAATGGAAACCGACAATACATTTAATGCTCTTGCATATTTTGAGCATCTCGCAAAGACAAACCGCCTTGCTAAGGATAATGCTTTCCATCCCTGCTTCTGCAGTGGACCGGAGAGTATAGATGGTGTCATGCAGAGCTTTCGTAAGCAGAAGAATTTCATCATGATAGATGATACCACGTCGCAGAATACTTATTCGCGTGGCGTTACGTTCTTTGACAAGAATGTATATACTGTGTTCATCCTTGCTCATTATCGTATTGATGATATGCAGGATAGACAGGAGAAACTTGAACTCTGCCGCAGGATTTTCCGACAATTCCACTCCAGGATGATTTTTGACAAGGAGAACATGGATTATGGGGATGTGATGGAATGGCTTGACGTGTCATCGATATACAGTCGAGAAATGTCTCGATACTCTATGAATGGTGTGACCGGGCTGTATTTCATGGTGAACAATGATGAGCCTGTTGATCTGACTTACGATTCTAATGAATGGGAGGATTAACGGATGGGACTGATGAAACGCTCCATGGAGAACCGGCAGGCTATAAAGCGTGGCGGATCTCTGTTCAAGTTCTCTCAAGACGAACTTGATGCTTATAACCATGGATGGTCGGAATTTATGGTCGATATCCTGCAGGAGCAAATCGACAGACTGAAGATTTCAGATTCCGGCAGCTTGTACTCTTCTATAAAGGAGCTTGTTCAGACCGGAACGGTAACGACTATTGAGCACCGATTCCTGATGTACGGTATTTATGTGGCTGCAGGCGTGGGAAAAGGTTTTGTCCATGGCAACGGAGGCGATTTGCTCTTCATGGGGGATATGTACAGGCAAATGCATGGGGAATATAGCTCCCGACAGGTGGGTGCTGGACTGTCGGAAAAAGCGATGAAATCGCCGAAATTCGCACATATAACAGTGCGACACGGACAGAATGCCGGCAAGGAAGCTGCTCTTACATCGGGAAATACTCGTCAGCGCAGGGATTGGTTCTTCAAGAAATATTATTATTCTCTGCGTCGCCTTAACGAGACGAATGCTGCTTTCTTCGGACAGGCTTATCAAGGCCTTACGTCTACATTCCTTGATACGATGTTTGCCTCGCTCGACTCCGACAAACGTACCGTAAGGTCTAACCGGTTCTGAGATTTTGTATTTTAATGGCTCATTCACGTATCTTATCTTTGCCGTAAAAATAATTGCATTATGTCCGATTCAACTCAAGTCATTGAACAGCTCCGCGCTTTGTTCACATCCATCAGGGATGAACGACGTACTTATGCCAATACCGCTACACGTATCGGCAATGCTTTTCTTGCTCTGCTGTCGTATCTTGACGACTCCCCGTTCTTGCACAAGGACAGGGAGGATACTGCAATGTATCTGCTCCGGCTGCTGCAGGGGTGCATTATCGGGGAGAGCGGACAGATTACTCTTTCGCCGGATGGTAATATATCTTGCGGTTCGATACACGTCAACGGGTCTGCGGTCTTTGATGAGCTCGTGTTCAACCATCAGAATGTACTGGAGGGTGATACGTACTTCACTGACCGTTCCATCATTGAAACCGTGGAGCATACGGATATCGGACAATATACCATTACGTTCCGTAAGGAGCATGACAATGACAGGACTACTTTCCACGTGAATGATATTCTTCTCGGCAGGGTCAATAACCTCGATGTTGGTAGGACTTTCCGTTCCTTCTGGCTGAGAGTTGACAGCGTGGACAAGGATAATAATACGGCAGTGTGTTCCATGTATGCCGACAAGGATGTGCCTGGAGGAGTAAACTATACACCGTCTGCCGGAGCAAGGGTCATTCGTTGGGGTAATACCGTTGACAAGGCGAGGCAGAGCGTATGGTTCGTTTCATCGAATGATGGCAGATGGCTGTTCCTGCAGGGGGTTAATAAGCCAATATTGGATGATAGTGAGAATGGGTCTAATTATGCCGGTTTCATCGGATTGCCTCCGGAGATTGCCGCCACCAAGGACTTGCTGAAGCGTGGCATTATTACAGCCGACCAGCCATATCTCTATTTCCGCGGTATAATGGTGCAGGACTTGATAAAGGTCGATTATCAGGGCAACCCTGAGTACACGGCTCGCGACTGCGGACAATGGAACGCTTCACGCAAATATATCCGTGGATATGACGAGAAGGCTCGCGGTTACTATGTTGACCGTGTATGGTGGGGTGGTTGCTACTGGGAGTGCTCGGTTCCTCAGTCTTCCGGAAGCGAACCTCGTTATGGCAACACCGACTGGACTTGCTTGATTGGTGGAGGGAACATGTCTGTCACTATCGTATCTTCAATGGGCAACTTCTTCAGGGCCGGTACTCATTGGCAGACTGACCTCGTGGCAACAGTGCGCAATGCCGAGATGGTCCTGACTGATGCGGAACTGGAGCTTGCCAACATCACGTGGCTGCGCATCAGCGACGATGAGGACGGCGACTTGGCTTGGAACATTAAGCATCCTACGGGGTCTGTGGGGCTTACGCTGCATGTGGACTCGGGAATCGATATCCCTTCGGTCTGGGGCGCAGGCAGTTCCGTGGGCTTCAAAATCATAATAACACTTCCCGACGGAGGGGATGTCTCTACTACTTATTCTATTGTTAATTAATAATATTCCAATATGAAACTGAAGGTTACTGGTGGTAGGGTGGTTCATTCGCCGCTATCATATTCTTTTAACATGCTCGAGCTTGGCGGTAGCTACATACAGAAGTATGATGCCGTGTCGGGAACGTATATTCCGGACCGCAATCTTACTCCTTACACCATGAAACCGCAGCTTGTAATCTCTGATCCTGACGGTAATATTCCTGCAGGTGAATATTCTTCTGCACTTGTCAATGTGTTGTGGAAGGTTACTCTCTACAAAAACGGGAAAGGAACATCTCTTTCTATGGGAAAAGACTATGTCGTTGACACTGTGAATGCGTTGAAGGTATTGCGTAACGTTGCTGTTGATGAGACGGTGTCGGTCGAGTTTTCGGCGGACTACCTTAATAAGGTTCGTTCTGAAACAGCTCATTTTTCTTGGAGCAAGACTCTGTCAACGATGGAGGAGACTTCTGTTAATTTGTCTCTTGAGGTAAGGGCACCTCATAAAATGGATTTTTCCCCTTTCAAGAGGTATGGCAAGTTTCCCATCGAGGCTGTGCTAAGAAATGGTTCGGATGTCGTTGATGAGGGTAAATGTATTTACAAATGGCAGACGTTCGATGATGACAACAAGGTATGGAGGGACATCGATGATACGGATGACCTTTGGTATGTTTCTGGAAAGTCGGGCCCATGTATCGTTGTTGACCAGGATTTCCTGCAGCACACACTGCTCAGAATTGTTGCTTACGCTAAAGCTTATCCCGATAGTGTCTTCTCGGATGCGATATTATTGCGCCGGTGGTACGGCCAATGGGAGGACACTCCGCAGTTTTTGTATGCTAAGTTCCTGCAAAATGGCATGAGGAAGACTGCTGTGTCGGTGAAAATCACAAACAGGCAGGGTGACGTAGCCAATCCGTTCAAATTCTTCGATGTGGAATTGTTCTACAGATCTTCACCGCAGGCTAAATGGGAGAGCATGGGTAATGTCACAGAGGCTGTCGTTGATGGGGAAAAACTTACTGCTAATCATGAGGTGGGCGACATCTGTCGCGAACTCTCGGCTTTCCAAAGGATTCTGATGCCTGACGGAACGGAACTGCAGGATGCTGCCGGACTACCGATAACAGCACAGTTTCCTACTTCCGCAAAGGAGGTGGAATAACGCTGTTTTTCAAGTTTATGATTTACAAACAATTTAAACGGAGCAACAATGGATTACTTTATCATTCCAAACAGCTTGGCGGAAAGGCTTGGCGTAAAGGAGACAAGACTGGGAAATAATTATGTCGGATACCTCGTGAATTCCGGAGATTTTGCCAGCATGGACTCACAGGAAGCAGTCAGACTCGGAGCGAGGAAGGTTAACATAAAGGAAGCTAAACAATTCATCGATAAATTATAGAATATGAACAATATTTCGGCTATTGACCATCTTTATGCATTTGAGGATGGCGACACTATCACACCAGGAATGGGCGTGAGATGGGTGAACGGAGAAACAGGACTGGGACTGCAGCAATACTGGAACCCTACAACAGGAAAGGTTATAGCTACTGATTTCAAGGAGCATCCGGTGATGCTGTATCCACAGCCTTACTCGTCAAAGAAGGGGGCTGTCGTACTGCCGGAGGCTAACGGACAGCAGTGGTACTACGGCAACATTTCCACTGAAGGGGGTATCCTTCAGGATGGTGCCGTCAAAGAGAAATTCAAAAACTTGTTTGAGGTGGCTACTGTTGAGGTGAACGGAAAGAAATTTCCGGCACTGAAGATAAAGGATAATCTCGCAACAGCGGAGGATCATACCGACAAGTACATATATTACTCGTCCTCGTATGACGGAAAGACGTTTGTTTGCCAGCAGCTCATTCCTATACAGCAGGCTGTGGGCGAGGCTTACCAGGTTCTGATATCTGTTGAAGGCGCAAGCGGTAGCGGTGACAACGTATTGTCGGAGGATAACGACTGGATTAAATTCTCGGCGTCTCTGCTGCGTACCGGAGAACCTGTTGTCGGCGACATTACTTTTGTCTGGCAAAGATTTGATGGAGGAGAGTGGAAAAACATGTCCACGATTGAAAACGTGCAGGAGGTTTCGGCAAACTCTCTGAAGGTATATGACGCTGCCGTGGAGGGCGTGGACCTGTTTCGCTGCGTAGCCGGATACGCAGGAAAGACGTACTACGGCATGTGCGAGGCTACTGATATACACGACCCGTATTATATTGACAAAGGGTGTTCCAATCCATCTGGCTCGGTAAGTATTGGAGAGACCGTCACATACAATCCGCAGGTTTATGAAAGGGCTTCTGGAGAGGTGTCTTCCGGATGGAGATTCGCCTATTCCTTTACAGACAGCGAGGGTAATGCAGTTTCAGATGTTACGGAAAAGACTCTTACATACGACAACATCAAGAAGCACAACGGACTTGCTGTTAGAATTGAGGCATCCAAATAAATATGTAGCTTATGGCGAAGATTTCAGCAATAGACAAGTTGGTCCCGGCTCCTGAAAATGGAGCCGACGGCAAGCCTGCAGTATCGTATTTCATGACAGCGTCAAGGACTGCGATAACGGTCAATCGTGGTTCTATGCCCGATATTGACAGTATCATTGTGCGAGGGTGGAAAATCGTTGGCAATGCTGCTCCCGTGGAGGTAAGGTATACTTACCAGGAGAACCATGACCTCGCTGATATGGGTGGCGGTTATGCAAAGAGGGGATATCTGCCTTGTACTATTCAGATGTATGATTTATTGCAGGACTTTGATAATGGCTTGTCTTGCATTCATTTCGATATGTTTCTCCCGGACACTAATCGTAAGGTGGTGGCATCTATCGATATCGCTTTTATATACAACGGCACGGATGGTAAGGACGGGAAAGACGGAACGTCTTTCACAGTCAAGGGTAATGCCGTTGAATGTGTCGGAGAGTCTGAAGATATTGATAGAAGTATCGTCGGAAATCATCTTGTTTCCCGTGGCAGTAATGGCACGCCTGAGGTTATTACCGTGAAAAACGATATGTCGGTGTCTTCTTCTACTCCTGAGCTTGGTGATGCTTACATCATCGACTCGCGCATCTTTGTCGCTCTGGCTACAAGATGGGAGGATCTTGGCGAATTCCGCGGACCGCAGGGGGCTGTCGGACCGCAGGGACCACAAGGGGATGCGGGACCGCAGGGTCCTATGGCTTATCTTGCCGGGGAATGGCAACGGAATGTAACGTACACGAGGGATAAGTATTCAATGCCTGTCGTAAGGTATAATGAAGCTTATTGGTATTTGAAAAAGGAAACAAGTGTCCTTGGCTCAGAGCCTAACGCAAAAAGCCTTTATTGGGAATTGCTGATGGAAAACGACATCGTTTTCTCCAAAATCGTAATGGCGGAGTTCGGAAAATTAGCGTCTGCTGTCTTTTCAGGTGCGTATATGCTGTCACAGTATGGCAAATTGAATGGACAGACTGTTGACGGCAATTCAAGTGTGAAGGATACGGCGTATACCAATTTCTCGGCTTCGAATCCTGAAGGTGGGGCTTTCGTGCCTAACTTGTTCATCAATTTCCTTACTGGGTACTTGTGTGCCATGAATGCTAAGATTAAGGGCGAGATTGAGGCAGAGAGGGGGAGTATTGCCGGATGGAGATTCTCGCAGGGGCAACTCGGCAGTAAGGATTACGGCATGTCTCTTTCTGACAGTTTAATACAGTTTGTCGGCAATAATATGTCGGCTCTGTTTGGACTTTGGGATAACCTGGGGTATCCGACTATGCAAGTGTTGGAGAATATTGAGCCGAATAGTGTAGGAAAATGTGGTATCCATTTCAATCTCCGGGGCGCTGTCGGGCATCCTAATTTCGCATTCAAAGGAAATGGAGATGGCGTCCTTAATGGACTGGTGACTGGCTATTCTTTCGAGACACTCACCCTGTCTGCCGATTCTTTCTATCAAATCGGCGATGGAATCCAACCGTTGAAGAGTAACAAAATCTATATCAAGGCTCTCGTTTCGACTCCTTATTTGATGTTGCCGTCACTTCATGTCATGAGGGAGACTCTTGCCGTAGAAGAAAGCACACCATTTTCAGTTCGGCTTACCCTCATGGCGGAAATCGGTTCAGAAGCCTATAGGGTGTATGGCCGCAATAAGATAAAAGCTGGCTCGCAGCTGTTATGGGATAATGACAATTATCCTGTGCTCACGGATTACGATGCGAACAACTATGAATTTAAAAGTATGGCCAAGGGTGACTGCATGGAGGTGGAGCTGTGCTACAACCCGTCGATTACGGCAACCGTCGGTGGCTATTCTGCAAAATATACAGCAAGGATTTTAAATATTAATACATAACATTATGGGAAATAAAGCAACTAAATTACCGGAGATTGAAGAGCTGCAGAATATAAGCAGTTCTGTCAGTCTGCTTGGCTACGACCGGAGGACTAACAAGACAGGCTTTGTACCGCTGCCGTCTGTCACATCCAAAACGGCATATTGTGGAGTGCGCTTCCGTAAAGACAGCGCCTCACCTGAAGGGGAACCTTTCGGCGATTTGGAGATGCTGGCGAACCTTCCGTCAATTCTAGGGCTTGGTGGATATCTCGTACAGAATGATCATTCTCGGCGTAAGCTTGCTGCTGACTCGCATTTCAAATTCGCATCTGGGGGAGCGGCTAAACTTGATGGTACGATGGGACATTACCATTGGGGATGGAACATTCCATGGTATTATGCTCACTGGGAGGATGACATATTTGAGTATGAAGCATTGTCTACAGCGCCGATGTCCGGAAAATGGAACTATAAGATACCGGTGGCTTCCATGTCGGCTTCAGGGGCGGCCGCTCTCGACAGGACGAATAATATCCTTGTCAGCTTCTGTAACAGAACGGCGCAATACCGTGGCGGTACAAACGACGCTGCACTTGATACGAAATGGAATACTATGCTCGGGAAGCCTGTGGTTAACGTAAATTCTGAGTTGCTGCAGGATTATGCTGAAAAAAATGGTACACATTGGGGTGCCTCTATGAGTTGTATGGTTTTCGCTCTTGCAGCTCTCTGCAGAATCATTTTCCACAATAGGGATATTCAGGCTGCATACAAGGCGGAACTTACTGCTGAAGGACTGCGACAGGGCGGGCTCGGAACAGGAGTAGACAATTTGTCTGGGTCGTTCGGCAATCAATTCGCAACGGTTGACATTGATGCTCTTGCAGACAAAGGGGATGCCTTGGGAGTTTTCTCTCTGTCTATTGACAAAGGGGACGGCACCACGCAGAAGATAAACAACATTCCGTGCTTCTTCGGCCTTAAGAACTTTTATCACTACGTCTGGGTGATGCAGCATGGGAATATCATCTCATTCAATGCTGACAAGTCTGCAGACGTGTATGTCTTGAAGAAATGGACTTCTGTTGCAGTAAACACCTCTGATACAAGTGGATTCACCAAAATTGGAACTATTCCTGCAGTCAGTGCGGCCAGTTGGGTTTTCACCAAAAAGATGAATCTGGACAATATGAATATGTTCCCGCTTGAATTCGGAGCATCGGCTTCGACCTTTTACGGTGACGGATTCTATCATCCGGCTATTACCTCCGGTCTTCGCGGTCTTGTCGCTCTCGGCACTGCTGGCTTTGGTGGCGATGCTGGCGTGGGCTGCCTCTTTGGTGTCCCTGCGCCCTCGAGTGCCTGGGCGGACATCGGCGCGTTCCTCTGCGAAGCAGAAGAGGACTGGAATATGCAAGCGGCCTGGGTGGAATAAGCTGCCTGAGATGGCTCTGCTGACAAGGGGGGGCGCAGAACCCGGAGTACACCGCCGCGACTTTAGGAGCGGCTCGTACCGTGGGCGACCCCTTTTATTCATCGTTCTTTGATTTATTTCGTGTCAAATTTGGACATTTGCTAAAATGTGATTAACTTTGCATTGCAGTAATATTGCAGGTAGAACTCCTTAGCTCCGGTCTTCGCGGTCTTATCGCTCTCGGCAATGCTGACAATGGTGGCAATGCTGGCGTGGGCTGCCTCAATGGTAACAATGCGCCCTCGAATGCCAGGACGAACATCGGCGCGTTCCTCAACAATAATCGAATATAGGAGTGAGCCTCTCCCATTTGGAGAAACATATCGCAAGATGACGGAGAGACCCGTAACCGCTTTTGGTGAGCGTCATACCCGTCGGTCTAATATTGCAGACCAACAGACCCGTAATAGGAAATGTATATTTCCGCAGACCCCGATTGATCCGAATTTTGTACTTTATCATTAACCCATTATGCGAAGAATTCGTGATACAGGGGAGATGTCCGCAGATATTGTGCGCAAGGCTTTCGACAAATACAGCGAGAATAAACACAATCGAAAGAATGTCAGGCGATATGAGAGTTGTCTTGATGAGAATCTTGATTTAGTGCTACGGCAACTTGTTGATGAGTCATGGACTCCATCCCCTTACATAGAGAAGACGATTTTCGAGAAGAAAATGCGGAGACTTGCCAAGGCTCCTATTCGTGACCATGTCCTGGAGGCTGCTGCTATCTTTCCATACGAAAAGCAATTGTATGACTATATAGCATGGCAGGTACCGGCGGTGCGGCCGGGGATGGGGCAGTCTGCACTGTTGCGGCATCTACGCAACTTGCTGTTCGGAAATAGTCAGGAGGACATGGCTTACAATCTTTCCATGGATGCCCACCATTTCTTTCCGCTTATGGATCATGACATACTGAAGCGGCAGATATCAAGAAAAGTAAAAGACGGCAAGCTGCAGCGTCTCCTCTACAAAGTGGTGGACAGCTACTCGCTGGGCGCTCCGCTCGGTATCAAGGTGTCGCAGATCTTCGGAATGCTCTACCTTGCAGACTTCGACAGACTGGCAATGAGATTCTTTGATATCGGCAACGACACGGAAAAATTGCACTATTGGACTTCCAAATATATCGAGGGGCGTATCGCTACGGCGAAGACAACGGAGGATTATCGCGAACTCTGCCGTGGCCCACAGTATCTTGCCGAAGTGTTCAGGAGGTATGTGGAAGAGGGATTGCCGAACTACATCAGGTTCGTTGACAATATTATCTTCATACATCCGGACAAAACGGTACTCGGCATCGTGAAGATTATAGCTACTGCGACGCTCGCCTCTAAATATCATGTCGCGATAAACAAGGACTACAACGTGCGGCCCACGTATATGGGAATTCGTATCTGCGGTTATGTATTCTACCACGACAGAGTGTTGCTCGCCATAAGAAACAAACACGTACTCGCAAGCCATGTGGCACGATTGAAGAAGAAAAATATTCCGGAGGAGGAAATAAGGATAAGGCAGGCTTCCCGATTCGGGTACGCCAAACATGTCAATTGTATTAATCTAATTAAAAAAATAGGTATGGAAAATAGTTTGGGAAAAATTATCAGACGAAGAAGAATCAGACCGCCGTTTGAGGGTATGAGACCGGAACAGAAGGAGGCTTTCTCCAGAATCTGTTCAATGTTGGCCGAACCTTGCGGGGGAGACTGTCCGAAAACTATAGCCACGTAGGTTAGATTCGTTACCAGTCGTG
>ERZ773218.330-NODE-330-length-60610-cov-3.921179_pt1 | contig 60610 bp, 50 predicted proteins | sample MGYA00580527_ERZ773218 | MGnify/ENA primary metagenome ERZ773218 (study PRJEB29015, sample SAMEA2737763) | human gut metagenome | biome: human gut; feature: human-associated habitat; material: faeces | place: China | collected 2012 ...
GACAACAAATCTGAGAACTCCCTGTTTAAACAAATCAAGTGTTTCTTTTCTCGAATCCATCTGCTCTGCCACGGTCTGATAACGAACAATAGGACCTGCTATCAACTGTGGGAACAGTGCCACATATGCACCAAAAGTAATAAAATTTTTCTGCACCTTTGCCTCGCCGCGATATACATCTATCGTATAAGACATGGTCTGAAATGTATAAAATGAAATTCCTATTGGCAGGGCAAGATTTAGCGGTGCAATATTTATCGACGGTACATGGTCGACCAAAGATATAAAAAAGTCTGCATATTTAAACACAAACAATAAACTCAGATTTATCGTTGCCGAACAAAGCACCGCTATCTTTTGACCTTTTTTACTGCCAAGCTGTTTATAATAACCGACCATTCTTCCCGCAATATAATCAACAACACTCGAAAACAATATTAAGGTCACATAAACAGGTTCTCCCCATGCGTAAAAGAACAAACTTGACACAAACAACACAAAATTTCTGTATTTACGAGGTGAAATGTAATATAAAATAAGTACGATTGGTAAAAAACGCACTAAAAACAACAGACTGCTAAATACCATTCTATTCCTCCTAAGCCTTATAATACTTTCTTGACGGCTCTTTCACCTTTTTTATTGTTTGTTGTATTTCCCATTGAAATGTACCATACATACTTTCCTTTTCTTCCATAAACAGCACTCTTAAGAACACTATGTTCACTTTTTGTATAATCCTTTTTAAAATATGTATCATGTGTTTTGTTATACTTATAATTCTTAAATGCCTTGTAAAGTTTTTTTGCATAATTTACATTTTTTGCTCTTGCAACGCAAACGCAATATGCCATATTATCACTTGTTACGAAAAATGATGACGCAACTTTCTTCTGATGTGTAAATGAAATCGCATCAAAATCTGAAGCCGTTGTGCTTTTATATGTTATCTTTTTTACATTTCCTGTCGCTTTTATTGCAGCAGCACACGCCTTTTTCTCTTTGCTGTCCTTAGCACTTGCACTGTTTACATTTACACCTAAAAGCATACTTACCAATAATACTAATACTGTTCCTAAAAATAATTTTTTGTTTTTCATAATAATCCTCATTTCTGCACACATTTTTTATACATAGTAAACGGATATTCGCAATCCGCTCTGCTACTTGCTCATAACACTATTAGCTGCTACATCAGCATATCAGAAGTGGCTTGCAGCCCCTCCTGATACAAACAAATCCTCACATTGCACTTATTGCTACGCACAATAGAAATATGGGACTTCCTTGATAGTATTAAATTTGTGTCAAGTGTGCACAGACACAAATCTTGTGTAATTTAACTGTTATTTTGCTGCAAAATTAATTCTGCTGTATTTATCCTGGTAACGCTCTACAGATTCCCAGATAACATAATCATATCCTTTAACCTGTTTCATGCTAAAATTGTATATATGAACAAATCCAACTTTCTTATAAAACTTTTTCGCAAGTTTAGACATACATTCCCCAAAACTGTCACCTACGATTAAAACTTTTTTATTGCTCTTATACTGTTTCTTAATCTTTGTTTTCAACAGAAAACATTTGCTTTTAAACTTATACTTACCGTTAGATAAAATATTAAGATCACCTGTGCGGTCTTTTATTCTTTTGAACTTCACATCCTCGATTGAAAGCGGTGTAACCTCATCTTCGCCATCCGTAATCTTTAACATCTCCTGAACACCAATATATCTACCCTTGACATTCCAATGATTGTCATTAGGATAATAAAGCTGATATTTTTTTCTGTATTTGAGAAGTTGTTTCTTCGGACATATTACTTTTATCGCACCACTTTTATTCAGGTAGTCCCTCAACTGGTCATAGCGTGAATATGTCGTCTTTCTCTTGATTGATTTTGGCATATACATTGAATAAATCGTCTCTTTGTTTGGTGCAAACAAAACTGCAAACTCGGCACCTCTTTTTTTCACGGCTCTCTTTGCCGTCTTTAAATTGTTTTCAACTCTTCTTAAATTGAATTTTGAGTAATGATTAATTCCCTTATAATCGTAAATCGTAGTACCATCACCCTGTGCATTATAAAACAGCCAGTTATTTCTTCCTTTAAATACACGATTTACTGTTTTTGCCTGTGCATCTCTCGCTGACAGTTCACCTCCGAAAACACTCAGTACAAGCAATAATGAAATTATTACAGATAAATATTTTTTTACCCTTTCTCTCATTTTATTTTTCCTCCGTTTCTTATTTAATGTAGTTTAATTTTTATTTCTTTAGCTATTTTATTAAGAAAATATCACTTCACCTCTTTCTATAGTATTTTTCAGTCATCAATATCTTTGTCTCTCACATCCTGCAAATCCTCCTTTCACAAATTATTTAGGCATTTGCAAAACTGTGATAATCACAGCATAAAACCAGTTTCGCAACCAACTAAATTACCTGTATTTACTACCATAACACACCCATGTCAAAAATCGGTTTCCGTTTTTTTCAGCAAAAAAGATGGACTATCTGCATTGCAAACAGTCCATCTTTCCATATTCATGTCCTATTTATTGTATAAACTCTTTCTGCCACACTTGTAATCTTTGAGTATATTTTCTTTTATATCTTACCTACCTTTTTTTCATATCCAATTTCCACAAAAATTACATCCCCATAAGTACATAAACACATTTACATAAGTATTGAAATACCTGTATATATCCTGATAATGCTTAACTCATATTTTTACTTTACCTTAACTTTTATAGTCTTGCTCCATTTTCCTGTGTAACTCTTTCCTCCGGACTTCGCTATTGCTCTTATCCTGAGGTAATAAGTCTTTCCTTTTTTAAGTCCTTTACCCTTATAACTTCCGCTCTTTAATGACGGCTTTGAAGCAAATGTCTTAACATTTTTAAACTGTTTGTTCAACGAATACTGAATTTGGCAGTTTGTGTTTTTCGTGCTCTTTCCTTTCCATGTGCACTTGATTTTACCGCCTGACAATGCTTTTACCTTGAAGTTTTGCACGGTTTCCGGCAGGACTTTTATTGTTACCTTTTTGGAAACTGCTTTATAGCTATCTGTTTCATTGACAGATATTGTAACTTTTGCTTCTCCGCAGCCAACTATCGTAATCTCACCTTTTGATGAAACTTTTACAACATTAGTATTGGAACTTTTATATTTGACTGTTCCATCACTGTTGGTTTTCGCATTTAATTTGAATTTATTGTCCCCTAAATATTTTTTATATGTATTTTTAGCATTAATCGTTGACTTTGCTTTTTTAGCCGGGGATGCTGTCGGAGTTACTATAGGCACTTCCGTCGGCTTTACGGTCGATGTTGCTTTTGGTTCTTCTGTCGGTGTTGTAGACGGTGTCACGGTCGGTGCTATACTTGGACTTGCCATCGGGGTTATACTTGAACTTTCTGTTGGGACTTGCATCGGTGTCACTGTCGGATTTGTTGTCGGCACTTCTTTCGGTGGGATACTTGATGTCACTGTCGGTATAGCAGTCGGATTTTCTGTTGGACTTGTGGTGGGTTCTGTCATCGGCGTTTCCGTTGGTGCCGTCGAAGCTGTATTATCTATTAGCCTAACTTTATCATCATATAGCAAATATAGGCTTCCACTTTTATACCCTATAAGGTATTTACATTTTGAAATGTCAAGTACTATAATTTCATTGTTAAAGCAATATAAATACTTTAGCACTGTATTATATGTTATATTTAATTCTGTCAGCTTATTTGTACTGCAATATAATTTTTCTAATTCTGTATTATTACTTACATAAAGTTTATCCAACTGATTATTATTACAAGACAAATATTTTAATTCAGTGTTATTACTTATATCTAATTCTGTCAATTTATTTGTACTGCAATCCAAGTTCTTCAATTCTATATTGTTACTTACATCTAATTCATTTAACTGATTATTATTACAATCCAAAGTTTCCAGTTTTGTATTTTTGCTTATGTCTAATTTAGTCAATTGATTTGATGAACATCGTAAATATCTTAGTTCACTTAGTCCTGCAAATGAAATCTCTCCTTGAACCTCTACACAAAACCAATCTACACTTGTCAATCTCATCTCCCCATCAATCTCAGTCCACTCATATTGTTTACTATTCAAATTATTACTAACATTTGTATCTCTTTTCACCTGTTCTTCTATTAATTTTTTAATCAAAACAACATCTGATGTATTTTTCCCATCCGAATTTTCTATAAAATCTGACTTACTATCTCTTATTATTTGCACATTGTCATCACATCTTAAATAATATGAACCGTTTTCATAATCAACTATTTTACTACAATTAGAAATGTTAATTGTTGATATATTATTGTCATTACATATCAGTCTCCTGAGTTTTATATTATATGACACATTCAATTCACTCAATTGATTATTACTACAGCACAATGTCTCTAATCTCGTATTTTTACTTATATCTAACTCTGTTAATTGATTATTGTAACAATACAATTCTACTAATCCTTCATTTTCACTTACATTCAATCCTGTTAATTGATTATTACTACATCCCAACTCCTTTAACCCATTTTTACTTATATCTAATTGCGTTAATTGATTATTATCACAATATAACCGATCTAATTCAGTATTTTTACTCACATCAAGTTCTGTCAAGTGGTTATCATCGCAATATAATGTTAATAGATATATACTATTGCTTACTTCAAGTTTTTTTAGCTGATTTGATGAACAATACACCGCATTCAATTCCTTATTATTATTTAAATTCAGTTCACTTAAAAAATTATCAAAACACTCTAATTGATTTAAGTTTTCATTATGTGTTAAATCCAATTTTGTCAACTGATTATTACAACATTTTAATATTTCTAATTTAGGATTTTCACTTACATTTAATCCTGTTACTTCTCCTCTTTCTGCATCTGAGCTACACGAAAGATACAACTCTGTAATTTCATCCAGTCCTGCAAATGATATTTCACCATAAAGTTTTTTGTAATTCCAATCAATCTTTGTCAGTCTCAATTCACCGTCAATTTCTTCCCAGCCATAATCTGGATCATCCAAATCTTCACTTACATCTGCACCTCTCTCTTTCTGCTCCGCTATTATCTTTTTTAAAACAGCTACATCTGAGGCATTTTTCTCGACTGTTGGTGTTTTGGAGTCATCATCCTCCGAAACAGTCTGCACACTATCAGCTTTGGCATAGCCATAATTCATTGGTATTGATGTAACCACCATCGCTGCTGAAGCCAAAACTGCAAAAAACTTACCTGCTTTTTTTCTTAAATCTGTTTTTCTAATCATAGTCGTTCCTCACTTTCTATAGTATTTTTTAATCATCAGTATCTTTGTTGCTCACATTCTGTAAATCCTCCTCTCATCTAAAAAATCATTGCTGATTTCCCTGTATTTACTACCATAACACACCCATGTTAAAAATCGGTTTCCGTTTTTTTCAGCAAAAAAAAGGACTATCTTGGTGTTAGATAGTCCATCTTTTCTTCATTTTTTGATTGATGTTTTCTATTTTGTATCTGTATTTTCTATATTTCCGCATTTTTACAGACAGGCTGCTTTCATTCTCTTTATAACTTCTCTCACATACTCTTCCGGTTTTGAAACTTTTTTAGCTATATCCGGTATTGACATTTCACATTCTTCATACAATGTCTCGATTTTTCCTTCAATTTTTGCATCTTTCATAGAATTTTCCCATGCTCTGCACATATCAATTACCTCCTCTTCGTCATTCCCAGCAAATTTTGCCCCGGTTATTATATTTATCAATTCTACCGCTTCTTTTTCTACATGATTAAATCTTGAGTTTCCTTTTATCCAGCTACCGTCTTTATCACTTTGGTGTTTGATAAACTGTATCACTGCCCCTAAGTCAGTTTTGAATTTATCGAAATTTTCGTCTGATATTTTTGCCGGTTTTATAAGATTTATCTTATAATCCGGTACATACGACAGTAATTCAACATTATCAACTGACAACATTTCATGTATGCTTTTTGCACCATCCCAGTCTCTATCCCCAAAATATACTACCAATGTGATTACAGGCATTAATTTATCTTCCTTTTTTAACCCTGATAAAAATTCTTCTGAGTTTAACTTAATCTGCTTTTTCTTCGACCTGTCTCTATAAGACCGCTTTGCTTCTTCTACCTGCTTTGCATATTGTAATGCATCATAAAGCATATTTTTTACTGACATAGCATAATGGATTTTGTCCTGGTTTTCAATTCCAAGCACTACATAGACCGCCTCGTCATCCTTTGCCATAGACCACAACATAAGATTGTCTCTCAATTTCTGAACTGCCATATCAGCATCATTTCCATATGGCAATGCAATCTCTGCCGTATCTATTTTTTGCAATTCTTCAGGTTTTATTACCTGTCTTCCATCATAAATGTAAAAATTAAAGGCATCCGCTATAATATCCCTATGCGACATATACTGCTTTGTTGCTATATCGATTTTCCCCATAAATGTCTCCTTTCTTACATTATACATACTGTATAATAAAAATGCAATAATTTCTCCCAGTTTTGCAAACATTTGTTCGTCTTTTGTATTTCTATATTATCATATGAATATATGTTCGTCAAGACATTTCATTCATGAAAGGATATTCGTGCTACGTACAATCATGTATTGACCCATCACACAAAAGCAATGATTGACTCTTTAATTTTATAATTTGATAATGTTTTTTTCTTATACATCACCTCTCAGTTTTTTACCATACAATAGTAAACATAATAAAAAAGACGGACTACCTGCATTGCAAACAGTCCATCTTTCCATTCCATTTTATCTCATCAGATATAATACATTTCATCCGCATCTCTGTCTGTGTTTGAATACTCATCAGCCAGTTTTCTGAGTGTTACATTTTTGATTACTTTTCCTGTCTCCTCATTTATACGGTCTATAACAAGTCTCTGGAGTGCTTTGGATATACCTTTTACCATACAGTTTTCGGATATTTCCTCGTCCTCTATCTTGTAATCACCCTCCACTGCATTTAATACATCCTCCACGCTTATATCTGTGGATGGTCTTGCAAGAAGATAACCTCCGTTTATACCAGCCACACTTTTTACAATACCGGAGCGTTTTAGATTTGAAAAAATCTGCTCAAGGTATTTGGTAGATATATCATTTTCTTTTGCTATCTTGCTCAATGTCATTTTCTCTTTATCACTGTTAAGTGAAAGATAAACCAATGCTCTTAACGCATATCTGCCTCTCTTGGATAATTTCATATCTACAACCCCTCCATATTTTATTATGTACTCTCGTAATCTTTTGAACGAAGAATTCCGAGAGTACATTATTTCTTAACATTACCGTTCATACAAAAGCTGGTCAATGCCTATTCTGCTCTTCAAATAAATTCACCGTTTCCTGCCACTCTCACATCATAGGCAGAAAGTTCATCAATATATTTAACGATTTCATCTGTCTCAACCTTGATATCCTCAGGAAGTACATGATAATACTCTTCACTCGCAATTCTTACTGTTGATGCATATTTCTCCTCTACAAGAAGTAATGTTATAACACCTGCATGGTGAAGATGCTTGATAACATCTGAAATATTTTCTTCTGACCCCGGAGCATAAAGGTATGTATGCTTGCCCTGGATTGAAAGTTCTTTTTCTACCTTTTCAAGCAGACTTCTTGACACGCCCTGTCTCTCAACCGGGAATGCTATTGCTACTGCTTTCTGACCGTTTAATGCTGCTCGTACATTTCTGTCAACTCTTCCTGCAAAAAGTCCTTCACCGCCCTCATTTACTTTTTCAACAACACCACAAGCTGATGTCATGTTTGTTACACGGTCGATAAGGATAAGTTCTCCAAGTGTCTTGTGGTTTTTAAATTCATCTACTACAATCTTATCTGCAAGCGATATTGTGCAAAGTGCGATTTCATTCTTTGACAGTTTGTCGGCTTTCTTTTCCTCACCTGTGTTTACATCTACAGTGTGAACGATTTCCGTTACGATACCAGGAATCATTTTTGTTCCGAGTTTTACAAAGTAGTTTTTGCCGTTTTCGAGAATATCATCATCCATCCAGAGAAGTGTTGCCGTGATTGATGATGATACTTTTATATCTGTATCTTTTTCAAGTACACATCCTCTTGATACATCAACCTCTCTGTCAAGCTGGATTGTAACCGGCTGTCCTTTTTCGATAGTCTCAGCCTTTTTGTCTCCTACAAGTAGGCTCTTTACATGAGCTTTCTCATTGCTTGGAAGTGTTGTTATCTCATCACCTACGCTTATTGTTCCTGCTTCAACCTGTCCCTGGAAACCTCTGAATGTGTGGTTTGGACGGCTTACTCTCTGAACAGGCATATAGAAACCTTTTTCTGTTGTCTTTTCTTCAATATCAACATTTTCGAGATACTCAAGAAGCGGAACACCTGTGTACCACGGTGTATTTTCTGATTTTGTCGTGATGTTATCACCCTCTGTTGCTGATACAGGCACGATGACATAATTTGCAAGCTCAAGCTCTTTTGCAAGTTCAGCAATCTGAGCTTCTATCTCCTTAAATCTGTCCTCACTGTAATCAACAAGATCCATCTTGTTTACGGCAAATACAAAGTATTTAATTCCCATAAGCTCACAGATGCGTGCGTGTCTTCTTGTTTGAACTAAAACACCCTGCTTTGCATCTATAAGTATAACCGATAAGTCTGCAAATGATGCACCTACTGCCATGTTTCTTGTATATTCTTCATGTCCCGGTGTATCGGCAACGATAAAGCTTCTGTTGTCTGTTGTAAAATAACGGTATGCAACATCGATTGTAATACCCTGTTCTCTTTCTGCCATCAGACCGTCTAACAGCAGAGAGTAGTCGATTTTACCCTCACGGCTTCCGACCTTGGAATCCAGCTCCAGTGCCTTTTCCTGGTCTGCATAAAGGAGTTTTGAATCATATAAAATGTGTCCGATTAAGGTGGATTTTCCATCGTCAACACTGCCACATGTAATAAATTTTAATAATCCCTTCATTTTAGAAATAACCCTCCTTCTTTCTTCTCTCCATGCTGCCTGCTTCCTCATGGTCAATCACACGGCTGGTACGCTCTGAAGATACTGCACTTAATGTTTCCTCGATAATTTCATCGAGTGTTTCCGCATCGGATTCCACGCCGCCTGTCAGCGGATAGCAGCCAAGTGTACGGAAACGTACTTTCTTATTTTCAATCTTTTCGCCTTCTCTTAACTTTAAGCGGTCATCATCTACCATGATGATGTTTCCGTCACGGTAAATTACCGGACGTTCCTTTGCAAAGTATAACGGCACGATTTCAATGTTTTCACGCTTAATGTACTGCCAGATGTCTTTTTCCGTCCAGTTGGAAATCGGGAAGACACGGATACTTTCGCCCTTGTGGATCTTTGTGTTGTAAAGCTTCCACATTTCCGGACGCTGGTTTTTCGGATCCCATGCCTGTGCCGCATTTCTGAATGAGAAGATACGTTCCTTTGCACGGGACTTTTCTTCATCACGACGTCCGCCGCCGAATGCTGCTGTAAACTGATACTTATTTAATGCCTGCTTTAATGCCTGTGTCTTCATGATATCTGTGTAAGCTGAACCGTGGTCAAACGGATTAATGCCTGCCTTTACACCTTCTTCATTGGTATATACAAGCATTTCAATACCCATTTTTTCTGCGATATGGTCACGGAACTGTATCATTTCCTTAAACTTCCATGTTGTATCAATATGTAAGAACGGAAATGGCGGCTTCTCCGGATAAAATGCCTTCATCGCAAGATGCAGCATAACCGAACTGTCCTTTCCAATTGAATACAGCATTACCGGATTTTCACATTCCGCTGCCACTTCTCTGATAATATAAATTGCTTCCGCTTCCAATTCATCAAGATGTGATAAATTTCCCATACTCTCTCTCCTTAATATTTATTTGCGTCTTTTTTGTTGACTTCTATAACCTGTACACTGCCGTCCGGCGATGTAACGCACCACTCACGAATGTCCCCTTTGGACTTGACAGACAGCGTACTTCCTGCACCGCCCATATCTGCTCCCAGATAAAAGCTGATTGCGCCTGTCTTACATTCTTTTAAGCACGAGGTACAGCCCCAGCAGTCGGAAATGTGCTTAATGACTGCCTTTCCCTGTGCATCTTTTTTTATCAGGTTGCCGGGACAGGCTTCGATACACCTTCCGCAGCCTACGCAGTTATTTTGTGTAATTCGTATGCTCATAGTGTTTTCCTCCCGTCACCAGTTCTCTGAAAATGATTTCTATTTCGCCGTCTTTCATGCGGGAATTGACATATTTTTCCCAATCAGCATTCTTTTCAGGATAATCCGCATTTTCTGCAAAGCTGTGCCAGCGTGTTTCTTTTCTGGCAAGCAGATGTGCGATAACGACCTGACAGACAACCAGACGTTCTTTGACTTCGTAAATACGGAGCAGATCGTCCATGTCTTCTGCCGCAAGTCCGTCCACCAGCTTTTGCAGGGATGTGATTTTTTCCTTTGCAAGGGCTAAACGGCTTTCATTATAACGGTAATCTGTTGCAATACCGCCTGCGTACTGGTCCATGATTTTCTGCATGGTTTCCTCAAGCTGTTCGGTCGTAAGCAGTCCCTGAGGATTCTTTAAGAAATGCTCGTATTCTGCCTGCTTTTCATTCTGCTTTGCTTCACTGTCCACATCTTTGGCTGCTGTCTGCTTTTCATCTTTTAGAAATCCAAGCACCGCTTCTGCCGCAATTTCGCCCTCGGCTAATGCGCCTGTTACATATTTCTGCGGACAGCCGCCTGCAACATCGCCTGCGGCAAACAGTCCGTGAATTGTTGTTTCCCTGTTATTGTCTACCCAGTAACCGCTTGCGGTATGTCCGCCCACAATATACGGCTCTGTGCCTTCAATTTCCACATTCTGCTCTGACGGACCCTTGCCGGATTCAAGCCACTTTAAAGTCTGGCTCGGTGCCATATTTAAGTATGCCTTGTATAAATCCTGTTCCTGCTCTTTTGTAATCTCATCGGTCTTTAAATAACATGGTCCGTGTCCGGCTCTGTTTTCCATAACCGTTCCGTATACACGCTGGGAAGTTGTAAGACCGTATTTTGTTTCATAAATTTCGCCGTTGGAATTCATCTGCTTTGCGGATACACCCTGTGCAATCGTTCCTGTCGGTGCAATCGTATCTTTACAGCGCAGTGCGATAAAACGCATTTCAAAGGTTGTCATCTCAGCGCCTGCCGTAATGCCCATCGCGTAGCCCGCACCGGTATTAAACGGCGGGTACCACATTTTATGTCTTGAAAAGCCCGGATTGTTTGGACGGTAAAGTCCTGCCGCACCTCCGGTTGCGCAGATGACCGCTTTGGCATGAATCACATAGAAGATTTCTTCATTAACATCAAAGCCGTAAGCCCCGTAAATGCGGTTGTCTTTCACAATGTAATCTGTAATATTGACGTGATTTAAAACCGTTACATTTTCCTGTGCGGATGCCGCTTCTGCAAGAATCGGCTTAATATTTTCCCCGTTAATCTTGATATTTCTGTTTCCTCTTGTAACGTATTTGCCGTTTTCATCTTTTAAAATGACAAGTCCGGCTTTTTCCATAACATCCGTTACATGGTTTAACCGCTCTGACATTGAAAGCAGTAAGTCTTCACGCACAATGCCGTCTGCATCTTTTTTGGCATAGTCTACATAATCCTGAGGCACTCTGCCTTCCGTAATATACGCATTAATTGCATTGACACCTGCCGCCAGACAGCCGCTCCGCCTGATATTGGCTTTTTCAGCAATCAGAACGCTGATATTTTTTTCTTTTCCGAGCGTCATCGCCGCAAAACAGCCCGCTGTCCCGCCGCCGATAATCAACACATCTGTTGAGAGTTCTTTCTTTTTCATGGCACCTTCCATTCCGCCGCACAACACGGCTTTTCTATCTTGATTTTTAGATAAATACTGAATCATCTACCAGTGACTGGTTTTCCAAAAGCATTGCCTTTTCTCCGACCGTTACAAACAGCCGATATATGAATACATCAACCTTTTCTCCCACCGCAATACTTTTTTCTTCCAATCCTCTTTTGGCAATAATCTGATTGTCGTTTACATTGACAAGCAGTTCTAAGCTGTCACCTCTGAAAGACACGCGCTCCACAACGCCTTCGGAAGCCGAAGGACCGAAACGCTGTACTTCATTTTTCTTGGATACTTTGACAAATTCCGGACGGATAATCGCTTTATCGACATTGTCCACTTTCGGGAAGCTGTGAAAGCTCTGATAATTGGTAATCTGTGACGTCTGTCCGAAGAAAGTCGCCGCAAATGCCGTCTGCGGGTTCTGGTAAATTTCAAGCGGTGTTCCCTTCTGCTCAATGTGTCCCTTGTTGGTAATAATAATTTCATCGGCAACTTCAATCGCTTCGTCCTGGTCATGCGTAACGAAAATACTGGTAATGCCGAGTTTTTCAATCATTTCCTTTAACCAGCTTCTGAGTTCCTGACGGACCTTGGCATCAATCGCCGCAAACGGTTCGTCTAACAACAGCAGATGCGGGTTTGGCGCAAGCGCCCTTGCAAATGCCACACGCTGTCGTTGTCCGCCGGATAACTGGCTCGGATACCGCTTTTCCAGTCCGTCTAAGCTGATGAGTTTTAAAAGTTCGTGAACTCTTTCATCTATATATTTTTTATTCTCTTTTTTAACATTTAAACCGAATGCAATATTGTCATATACCGTCATATAGCGGAACAGCGCGTAGTTCTGAAATACGAAGCCGATACCGCGTTCACTTGCCGGAATGTTGTTGACTACCTTGCCGTCAATGACGATTTCGCCGCTGTCCGGTGTTTCCAGCCCCGCAATCATTCTTAAAATGGTCGTCTTACCACTGCCGCTCGGTCCTAACAGCGCAATCAGCCTGCCCTGTTCAATGCCGAAGCTGACATGATTGGAAGCCTGATAGCCGGCATACGTTTTATTAATATCTTTTAATTCAACATACATAATTTCCTGCTTTCTGCCGTGCTATAACGGCTTTTTCGTAGTCTTTCCCTTATGCTCCAGCACACTCCGCATGACCAGCAGAATAATTGCCAGAATCACGAGAATGGATGATACGGCAAATGCCGGTACATACTGGAACTCATTGAATAAAATTTCCACATGAAGCGGCAGGGTGTTGGTCAGTCCCCTTAAATGTCCCGATAAAACGGATACCGCACCGAACTCGCCCATTGCACGCGCCGTACATAAGACAATGCCGTATAGCAGTGCCCAGCGGATATGCGGCAGAGTAATTTTCCTGAAAATCGTAAATGCGCCTGCACCCATCAGCGCTGCGGCTTCTTCCTCGTCTGTCCCCTCCGTTTCAAGCACCGGAATCAGTTCTCTTGAAATAAACGGAAATGTTACAAAGACGGTTGCCAGGATAATACCCGGTACTGCAAATACAACTTTGATGTGGCACGCTTTGAGTATTGGATATAAAAGACTCTGTCTTCCGAACAGCAGAATGAAAATCAGACCCGCGATAACCGGGGATACCGTAACCGGAATATCAATGAGCGTTGTCAGTAATTTCTTGCCTTTAAATTTAAACTTTGTAATCGTCCATGCCGCAAAAAGTCCGAATATGGTATTTACAACCACAGCGGTGAGTGTCGCTTCGAGTGTCAGCAGTAAGGCGCGGACGGTATATTTATCCGTAACTGCTTTTAAGTAAGCGGCTACCCCGCTTTTAAATGCCTGTGTTATCACGACCAACAGCGGAAGCACCAGCATTACAAACAAAAACAAAACACTGATTGTTATCAGCAGCCACTTTACAAAGCCGGACTGTTTATTCTGATTCATTTTTTATCCTCCCTTTCCGCTTCCTAACGGTTGCCGTTTAATATTTTTGTATTTCTTGCCTGTATCAGGTTGTTGATAAATAAAATAAGGAATGCCGCTATCAGCATTACCAGTGCAATCGCCGTTGCACTCGGATAATCGAATTCCTGTAATTCCGACATAATAATTAACGGTGTAATCTCTGTGTAGTACGGCTTGTTACCTGCGATAAACACGATACTCCCGTATTCGCCGAGACATCTGCCGAATGCCAGTCCGAAGCCCGTACATAAGGACGGTAAAACTTCCGGGAAAATGACTTTCCAAAAGATTCTTGTGCGGCTTGCACCAAGCACGCTTGCCGCTTCCTCGTAAGACGGGTCTAACTTTTCAAGCACCGGCTGAATAGAACGCACCACAAATGGGATTCCCACGAAAATCAGTGCAAAGGTGATACCCAGTCTGGTATAGGCAATCTGTATGCCAAACTTTGCAAAAAAGCTGCCAATCCAGCCGCTGTCGGTTGTTAAATATGTAAGAGAAATACCCGCAACCGCCGTCGGTAATGCAAAGGGCAGTTCAATCATTCCGTCTAAAATGCGTTTGCCGGGAAATTCATATCTGACAAGCACCCATGCCAGTATCAGTCCCATAATGGCATTGATTGCCGATGCCGCAAATGCGGTGATGAAGCTGACATAAAAGCTTGATAATACCCTGCCCCTTGTTATTGTTGCAATGATTTCCGGGAAACTCATCTGCGCCGTATAGATTACCAGTGTTGCCAATGGAATCAGCACGATAACACTCACCATTGTAAGCGTAACACCCATTGAAATTCCAAAACCCGGAATCACTCTTTTATTTTTCTTTTTCATGACTCCTCCACTCTCAAACACATTTGCTTACTTTTCATAAATCTCATCAAAAATACCGCCGTTGGCAAAATGCTTTGCCGAAACACTGTCCCAGCCGCCAAAATCATGTACCGTCTTTAACTTCATATTCAAATCAAATACATCGCTGTATTCCTGCAAAATTTCTTCATTGACCGGGCGGAAATAATTGTCCGCCGCAATACGCTGTGCATCATCGGAATACATATACGATAAATACTCCTCCGCAACGGCTCTTGTCCCGCGCTCATCAACAACCGAATCGACAACCGCAACGGACGGCTGTGCCAGAATACTGATACCCGGTGTAATGATTTCATAATCGTCCGGGCAGTCTAACATGGAAAGATATGCTTCATTTTCCCAAGCAATCAGTACATCGCCCTGATTATTTTCCACAAATGAAGTTGTTGCGCCTCTCGCACCGGAATCCAGCACCAGTACATTCTGATACAGCTTTTTGATGAACTCTTTCATCTGATTTTCATCGCCGTTGTAACGTTCCTGCGCATAACCCCATGCTGCAAGGTAATTCCACCTTGCACCGCCTGAGGTCTTTGGGTTCGGTGTAATCACACCCACACCGTCTTTTACCAGATCGTCCCAGTCGTGAATGTTTTTCGGATTGCCCTTTCTTACAAGGAAGACAATCGTTGAAGTGTACGGTGCGCTGTCATCATCATATTCATCAACCCAGCCGTCTTCTATCAATCCGGCTTTTTCGATTGCGTCAATGTCATATTCCAATGCCAGTGTCACAACATCAGCTTCCAGACCGTTAGAAACTTCCAGTGCCTGCTTTCCTGAACCGCCGTGGGACTGTATCACCTCAACGTCCTGTCCGGTCTGTTCTTTCCAATGCTGTGCAAATATCTCATTATAACTTTCAAATAATTCTCTTGTAGGGTCATAAGAAACGTTGATCATCCGTACACTGTTTTTATTGCTTCCACAGCCGGTCAGACACCCTGTCAGTAATACGGCAATCAGCCCAAGGCTTAATAATTTCTTTTTCACAAGCTTACCTCCATTTCTCATTTCCTACATTTCATATTAGTCTAGTAGGTTTTATATGATAGTAAAACAGAATGAGGGTTTTGTCAAGAAGTATTTTCATGAAATGGGAGATTTTTCAAGAGCTTTTATAATCAGCGTAAGTTCTTTTCGTTTTCTTTTTCCTAGATGTTGTATTACAATCCCGATAATGTGCGCATTACTAAATCTACATCTTTATTCTCCAGTTCCTGAATAATGTGTAAATAGGTCTTTTGCGTTGTTGTCATACTGGCATGTCCCAGTCTTCTTGCAACACTGGCAATCGACACGCCCGCAAACAGCAGTAATGATGCATGGGTGTGGCGCAGTCCATGTATGGATATTTCAGAAATTCCGCATGCCCTACAATGCCTTGCAAGCACATCATTTACAGTAGAATTATACACCTTTGTTTCTCCGGCAAAAATAGGCTTATCCTCCGGCAGTCCCTTTACCAGTTCTGAAAATTTCACAACAATCTGCCAGTCAATCTGAATTTTTCGTACAGAGGATTTGTTTTTCGTTGGAAGGAATCCGCCATTTCCTTTGTAATCCCATGTTTTACTAATGGAAAGGGTCTGTCTTGCAAAATCAAAATCTGCCGGTGTAATGGCAAGCGCCTCAGAAAATCGCATCCCCGTCTTTGCGACTAACAAAATAAACCAATCCCAGTTTACTTTTTCTTTAATGTCAAGATGGGCTATCAAAGTATGCAGCTCAAACTGGTTCAGGTATTTGATTTTCTTTGCTCCCGGTGTCTTTCCTTTAATAATTGCCTTTCTGGTCGGATCCCGCTCAATCATTCCCTCATCAACCGCATCCAAAACCGCCCCTTTTAACTGATGATGAAAATCCAGTGTGGTCTGCCTTTCATGTTCTTTTGCATAATCGTTTAAAATCTGCTGGTAGACGGTTCTGGTAAGTTCTGAAACCTTTAACTGCGGCGCGAGTTTTTCAACCCATTTTTGTGTCATCAAATATTTTGACATTGTGGCTTCCCTGACTGCGCCCCTCTTATATACCTCTATCCATTGTTTGTAGTACTCACAAAAAAGCATTGTCTTGTCTATATCATTTAACATAAGCAGCCTCCATTTCTTAAAAGGACTCACGCTGATAGAAACAATACTATACTATTAATGATTAAGAAGCGGTTTAACCTCTTCATCTAATGTCTTTTTAAGTTCCGCCATCAACTTCGCATAATACTTAAATTTAGGCAGTGCCTTTTCCTGCTGCTCTTTATATTGTGTATAATTAACATTTGTCTTAATGACACTTTCATTTGGAATTTCTCCGTTTTTATAATGTGTTGCCGCATACATAACATCTTCCTTTGCCGCATACCATTCCACACAAAAGTCCGTAACAACCTGTTCAATGCACTCCTGTTTCATATTTTCAACCGTATTTAAAATGGATTGTCCCTTATATTTGTTTTCATCCATCTCAATTTCATAAATTAAATCAGACATAATTGCCGCTACTTTCGGATTTTCTTTATGCAGTTCTTCAACATACTGCTTTGCTTCATCGATCTTTTTCTGACGTTCTTCCGGTGTAATTTCAACCGATTCATCTTCCGGTGTTACGATATTCTGAATCAGACTAATGATATATTCATAATCAATTTTGGTATTGCTGTATGCCATAAGTTCATAATTTTCATCGACCGGCTGTGTCCCTGACGGGTCATCTCCACTGTCTGTTTTGTCTTGTTTGAGTTCCTCCAGTACATTCAGATAATGTCCGGCGTAGTCAATATACTCCTCTTCTGTAATTCCATATCCTTTAAGCTTACTTTCCTCATATCGTGTAAATGATTTTAATTGTGCAAATAAACTGTCGAAATTCTGAAATATCCTTACAAAGTCTTTCTTCTCTTTTTTTGACAGCTTTGGGACATCTTCCGGCTTTTCAGCAGCAATACGAAGTGCCGCCAATGCCTTTTTAAATTGGGGTTCAATTTCTTCCCATTCAGACACTAATACTTCTTTACTGCTTCCGGCAGAATATAATTTAACCGCTTCATCGACGCACTCTTTAAACAGACGCGGTGCCTGAAATGTAACAATCTGTCCATAGGTCTTATGCGTATCATAAATGCGGTTTGTTCTTGAAAATGCCTGTATTAAATCATGCGGTCCCATAGGCTGCCTGTCTATATAAATTGTAGACAGACACGGAGCATCAAAGCCTGTGAGCAAACGGTCTACAACAATTACCAAATCCAACTGTTCTTTGCGGCTCTTAAATTTTGCAGCTTTTCTTGCAAGTCTTTTATTTAAGTTGGCATTATACCCCTGAATCTGTGATAATTCATATTTTGTTCCGAACATTTCGTTGTAATCTTTTAATGACTGCTGCATTTTAAGCTGATTTACCTGTGAACCTTCATCATTTTCCGACACCGAATATGTAATAGCGAATTTCGGAAAATCCGGGAGTATCTGCTTTATCTTTTCATGAATTTCAAGCGGTGTTTCACCCTTTTTTACACGTGTCAGTAAATCATAATACTTTTGTGCCTGCTGGATAGAACTCGTTGTCAGCAATGCTTCATATGTTTGTCCCTTACCATTTTGAAACCCTAATTTATGGTACGATTTATTCAAAATGATATCTAGTACCTTCAACATATGTTTTTCATTATCATAAAGGCGGCTGTCGGTTTCATCTTCCATATTTTTCGGTCCATTATGCTCTACCTGAAATCCTAATACCGCATTGTCATGAATTGCATTTTGTATTGTGTATTTATGCAGGCATTTTCCATATAACTCCTCAGTCGTACGCGGTAAATCTCCCATTTGCGGATAAGGATTTTCTGCAAAACGCGGTGTTCCCGTAAATCCAAACCACAATGAATTGCCAAAAAACCGTTCCAGTTCTCTTTTTGTTCCCGGTGTGACTGCTCTGTGGCACTCATCTGCTACAAATGCAATTTTTAAATTTTTAATTTTGCTGTAATCCGTACTATCCTCATCTAATCTTTTTGTAACAAGCCTGTGCAGTTTTTGAATAGTTGTTACTATAACCTGTCTGTCATCTGATTTTAACTTTTTCTTTAAATCATTGATATTACTTGTTTCATCAACATCAATCAAGTCATTATTGGCATATGCCTGAAATGCCATTGTTGTCTGTGTATCCAAATCTTTTCTGTCAATCAGAAAGATTGCTTTGTCAATCGCCGGAATATCCATTAATAAATTTCTGGTTGCTTTGTAAGAGGTCAATGTCTTTCCTGAACCGGTTGTATGCCATACAAATCCGGACTTTCCTGTTTTTGAAGCTTCTCTTATGGATTCGATTGCATGAATCTGATACGGACGAAGCAGAATTAACTTTTTCGCATCTTCATCTAATACGGTATATCTTACAATCATTTCATGTGCCTGCGGTATGCGCAAAACACTTTTTGCAAAATCAATGTAATCTGTTACCGGATTGTTGTCTTTGTCCAGCCAGCCGCTTATAAACTTTTCATTTAATTCCGTATCTGCTGAAAAGTATTTTGTATCCACACCATTGCTAATGACAAACATCTGCACTGCGGAAAATATTCCTGTAAATTTGCCCTCGCTGATATATTTTTTTATCTGTCTGAAACCGTCCATGTATGGATGCTGTTTATTCTTTAATTCAATATGTATCATCGGCAGTCCGTTAATCAGCAGTGTTACATCAAAACGCCTGTCCCTTGCCGGTGCATTTCTATTTTCATCTGTATTTAACGCACTATACTGATTAATAACCTCATAAACACTGCTTCCGCCTGCGATATGCTCGTGATTCATCACTACCAGATGCAGGCGCTCTGTATCCCGCTGAACATGCACCTGCACTTTTCCATTTTCACCAACAAGCCACTCCCCGGCTTTATAAAATGATGAAAACTGCAACTGGTTCTTTACCTGTTCAAATTCCGCATCTGAAAGCTTTTCTCCGTTTAACCTATCTTTATTGTTCTGCTCTAATATGTATTTAAAATTTGCCCATAAATCTTCTTCCGTCTTTAAATCTTTCCGGTATGTCCACTGTGAATCCCCATAAATTAACTGTTCTATCAGTTTTGTTTCAATCATTGATTCTAATTCTGCCATTTTTCTTCCCCTTTTTATCTGTATTTTGACCTTATGCTAAAATCGTTCCCGCTTCATACGAACATTTTATATAATCCGGATTACTACAATATAAACTTGAATTATAGTCGGAAATTTCATCACTTATAAAGGAATTGTATACTTTTCTTATGTCCTCAATCAAATTGATATCTTCTTTATGAACCGACAATATCAATCTCTGAAAAACCTTTCCAATAGATGTGACAGCAGGGACTTTATATTTGCACGATGATATATTATCAAAATTCCCCTCTTTAATATCAAACTGTTCAATCCATTCATCACATACCTGTTCAAATGAAAGACAATGATTTACGTTTGCAACCCTAAGCTGATGCATCAATTCCTCATCTGACATTCTGGCTACAACATCTCTGCTTCTATTATGTGTAGTTCTGGAAACATATTCAATCATTGTACATACAAAAAACAAATCATCTTTATTAACACTCATTACCATGCGCACTCCTTTCCCCACGAATATATTATATATCTATCATATAATTATTTAATTACAAGTCCTATATCATTATACTTTTACAAATCAATTATTTCAATTTAAATTCATTTTACTTACGCTGATGAAGAGTGATGAGGTAGTCGAGGTTGGCAAAATATCTGCCAATTTTCTCCTGCTCTGCTAAACAAACAGGTATTGGAATATTAATTGTAGAAAGATTTCCTCTACTAATTCTTTGCCTTGTACCACCCCCTAGAAAAGAATTCACTATTTTAAAATAACTAGGTGTTGAAAGATACTGAACCAAATACTTACTATTACAATCCTTAGATGTTCTAATAATCGTACAATCAACAGCAGTAATCATACGAGTGCCTAAATCAGGCATAATACAAGCCCTTCCCGCTGGATCAGGTAATCTTGAAACAAGAATATCACCTTGAAATATTTCTTTACAATGAAGTTTCTCAAATTTTTCTTCTGAAATCCACTTTTTATTATTTTCTTTATCTAAATATTGAGTTATTCCTACATTCCCTGTTTGGACTAATCTTACCCCTAAATTACTTTGGTCTTTTGCTTCAATCCAATCTCCATCTGTAAATAAATCACATAAACTTTCCAACTTACGCTTTTCCCAAGCGTTAGTAGATTTTTCTCTCCAAACTCAACTTGTATGCTACTATTTCAGCTCTTATAAACAATATGTATATTTTTAAAATTATAAAAATCGCATCGTTTTTTATTATACAAAATCTAAGTAGCGACAATTTTATATTTTTAATATCATTTTTATGTTTTTTATATTTTTCATGCTTACGCTGGTGAAAAGTGATGAGGTTATCTAAGTCATCAAAAAATGATGCTATTTTCTTTTGTTCTTCCTTTTTAGTTGTCACCAATACATCAAGTGTAATTAAATCCTCTGGATTAACAGATTGACGTTTTGTAACAGTACCTTCCTCGAATCTTAAAGCCCTTTGTTGAAAGTTATGTGATGTAACAATACGCTCAATAAATCCCGGAATTTCTTTTGTAGTAAAAGTCACATAAATTGGTGAAATCAATCCTCTCCCGTACTTATTTCTATCTATTGCACCATACTTTACATTTGCCGGATTATATACAATATCATCTAATTCTGTTACTAAATATTTCTTTGTAAATTCATCCTTTGTAAGCTGTTCCCGATTATTCGTTTTACGCTCACTAAGTGGAATTACTCCCTGACCCGATGCAAATGCTAATCGTGGATATTCATCAGATTGTTGTCTTTGTTCTATTCTTCTTTCAACCACTTCCCCCAACTTACGCTGTTCCCAAGCTTTCGCCTAAAATTTTTCCCGCACCAGCATTAACGCATAACCCAATAAATTTTGCCCTTTCCACTTTGCTTTATCCAGTCTGTCCGCATCTTTCATAGACACCCCAATGCCCCATATCCTGTCTTTTACAGCACATTCAGCTAATATACTGTCACCTGTACTCAATAACAAATTCTTTAGTTTTTCATTTTGTGAAAATTTTGCCATTAGCCCTTGATATACAACAATCTGCCGAACACCATTCCAATAATTCTCATCATACCTCGAAACTGCTCGTCCCAACCGCTTAATCTCTGCAACATCTGATGTTTGAATTATCTTTGAAGCAATTTCCATGTCATGAAATAAAACTGCCTTTTTATACATCATGTACTGTTCCATTGACGTAAAATGAATTTCATCAATATAAAACTCTGACAAATACCAATTACTCAGATAGCCGTTTTCTTCTTCTGGATTGTGAAAACAGATTATTTTCATGAAGCTGCACCAACTTTCTTTACTGCTAAATCCAGTTCCAAGTCATGAAGTCCATAATACGCTTTTTCTAAGAACTTTAATGGCACTTTGGAAATCACTTCTGCGCTCGGTACATTGTAATACCACTGATAATACGCATAAAATTCCCCCAACCAGTCCGTCTGAAATCCCTGCAATCCCTTTCCGGGTTTTGCATTATATTTATCATTTTTTAAAAAGTATTCCCACAACGTCTGTACGTCCATTGTCATAACATACGCCTGTGAATCATCAATACTCTTGCGTGTTTTACTTCTCATGTATGTTTCTATAAAATCCTCTGTATCTTTATCAGGAAATTTTTGTGCAAAAAAATCAAATAATTTGCCCTGTACTTCAACCACATCATTCAAATACACATCTGCATATGCACCCATTTTTGTCACCTCACAATAATGTACTAAATACATTCGTTACCTTATTGGCATCTGAATCTATTAACTCTTTCATTTTCTTTCTAGCTGAAATATCCCGCTGATTATACTTTATATTAAAATCGTTAAATTCCACCGAAATCAACTCATCTTCCAATTCGCGCAAATGTGTATACGCCAGTTCAGATTTTATACAATACTGAATACCTAACCCGCCTAATGAAAGCAGTTCTTCCAATATTTCGACGTCTATTTCATCTCGAACAAACGACTTTGCAATATAAAAATATGACGCATTTGCCCTCCAGCCTTTGATAACATCATATCCTGTAGTATCAACACCATATTTTTCTATAAATTTTTGTGCTAACATTCTGTATCGCTTGGAATCAGCCGCCGCACGATGTTTCATCAGTTCTGCAAGCCAGCATAATATGCTTTCTTTCTGAAAATCAAATATTTTCAATCCGTTTGTATCCAATTCGTATTTATGAACCCAGCCATTAGACTCATCCGGTCTGCATACCGACCACTCTTTTGCCAGTTCAATATCTTCTGTGAGATAAAATCCCTTTCCATAATCATGCCGTGCTTCACCTAAACCGTATTTTGGTGTCACTTCTTTATTCGGACTGCCATGATATAATATAATTTTTTCCATTTTTATCACCTCAGCCCCTATATAAACATATTTTGCAACATAAATTTCTTGATATTTTGCAATTCATCACACTTACGCTGATGAAGAGTGATGAGGTGGTCGAGGTTCTGAAAATAATTACCAATTTTCTTCTGTTCATCAAATATTGGTGTTATTGTTTCAACATTATTTATTATAACCTTAGAAAGACTTGGTACACCTGTGGATTCATCCTTTTTTTTCCAATTAACATTTTGAAAAAGACAACTTGTAAAATCCAAATCGTAGTCTTCTTTTGGTATGCAATAAAATAGCGTATCTACGGTCCAAAATGGTGCTCTTAAAATGTATGGTTTATCAATCGTACCTTTTCGTCCAATGCCAATAGCGTCCTTATCATCCGAAAGAGCTTTATCCACACTAAGCATGTATCCACCTGTTCCATATACTGGAACATTGCCTTCTTCAAGATGTTTGTAGTCCATTCCACTCCCAATCTCTATCACATCTGAGAACTTATGCTTTTCCCAAGCGTCAGTGAATCCTTCAAATCTAATTTCAGGAACTGTCTGTCCTTCCTTCGGAAACATTTTTTGTAACATGTATTTCTTTAACTTTTTAGTCTGTTCGCACTTACGCTGGTGAAAAGTGATAATGTAATCAAGATGAGAAAAATACATTCCTACCTTTTCTTGCTCTGCTGTTCTTGGAAAACTCATTTTATAATCAAGCATATCATTTAATTTCAAGACTCTATTTCTCCCTGCCCCACCTGGAGAGGATAGTTCCAAATGATGTCTAAAACGTTCATCCAAAATAAGATACTTAAAAAATTCAGGAAGCTTTCCTTCATTAAAACTATATTGCGGAAACCTATGAGAAACAAGCTTTCCCGCATCATTTTCATCTGTAATTGCTACTGCATGTTCCCAACCAAAAGTAATATTTACAATAAAATTATTAGCCGCTACTCTAAACATTTTGGCGGTTTCAAGTTCTTTTCCTTTCTCAACATAACTATGAAATGTTCCTTTTGCATGGCTTCTAATTCCAAGTCGTGTATATCCTTCTGTTGGAGTATCTACTATATCCTCATATTTTTCTACTAGCTCACCAAACTTACGCTGTTCCCAATCATCAGTGAACCCTTTAAATCGAACTTTTGGTCTTTGCATCTTCATCACCCCTCAATCATCTGAATAAATTCGTTTAACGATGCCATAATATCCGCATCTGATGAAGTAAGTTCTTTTAAGAGGGATACAAACTCTCCTTCTGTCTTTTCTATTTCTTCATCTGTCTGCTTCATTTCTGACAATAATGCCTTTAAATCAATCGCTTCTTCTTCCTCGAAATTATCAACATATCTAGGAATATTCAGGTTAAAATCATTCTTTTCAATATCTTCAAAGCTTGCAAGAAATGCTTCTTTCTCTACCGTTTCTCTCTTATGGTATAAATCAATCACTGCATCAATATGTTCATCAGTCATTGTATTCTGCTTCTTGCCCTTTTCAAACTTCTGAGAAGCGTCAATAAATAACACGTCACGTCCCTCTCTGTGCTTTTTCAACACAATAATACAGGTTGGGATTGAAGTATTGTAAAATAAATTTGCCGGTAAACCAATAACTGCATAAATATTGCCTGAACGCAATAATTTTTCTCTTATTTTTCCTTCTGCCGCACCTCTGAATAAAACACCATGCGGAAGTACGATTGCCATTGTACCATTGCTTTTCAAATGATATAAACCGTGTAATAAAAATGCGTAATCTGCTTTGGATTTTGGTGCAAGGACTCCATAGTCACTGAATCTTTCGTCCTGTAAAAACCCTGCTGCCGCACTCCACTTTGCTGAATATGGCGGATTCATCAACACCATATTAAAATCTGTTTCTTCTCCTGTCGGCCAGTCCCCGTCAAGCGTATCACCATTGCGCAAAGTCTGATTTTCCGGTGCAATTCCGTGTAAGAACATATTCATTCTTGCAAGGTTATAGGTCGATGTCATTAATTCCTGTCCATAGTACTTAATATATGCCGGTTCTATAGAATATTTTTTTGCATTTAACAAAAGAGAACCCGACCCCATACATGGGTCATAAACGGATAATCCTCTTTTATCTTCCTGCCCTGCAATCGCAATTCGGGTTAAAATTTTAGATACTGCCTGCGGCGTATAAAATTCTCCTGCTTTTTTTCCGGTTTCTGATGCAAATTGTCCAATCAGATATTCATAAGCATTTCCAAGAACATCTGAATCCGAATTTAATAAATCGGCTTTATCAATTTCCTTTATCAGACTTGCGATTGTATCACTCTGCTTTTGGTCGCCCGTTCCCAAGCGATTGGAATACAAATCAATATCCGTAAATAAGTCTGCAAATAAATAATCACTCTGTTCAATATTATTAAATGCCTTTTGCAGTTGTTCACGATTAAATGAATTGTTTCTGGCGGCATCTGCAAAAGACGTATACGTCAGTTCAGGTTCTATCACATAATGACATTCTGACTGAATCTGCTCTTTCAATTCCTCTGCACTTTCATCCTGAAGAGCCTCTTTATAAGTCTGCAATGCTTCCTTTAAAGTTTGCGGCTTTTCATCATAAATTAAATCATAAACTTTTATCAAAAATGAATCCGATAAATATTTATAAAAAACAATTCCCAATAAATAATCTTTATATTCATTCGCGTCCATTTTTGAACGAAGAATGTCTGCCCCACTCCATAATACACTGATTAAATCCTTGCTGTTTTCCAATTCAGCCATTTTATATTTCCTCCAACACTTTCAGCCTGTCGCTTCATTTTATCGTTAGTCATAATTATATCATGCAGATATGAAAACCGCAACGCAAAAAGAACCACCTCTTACGAGATGGTTCTTTAGGTAAATACTATCTTTATCCGATATACCCCTTCTCGATATACCCTGCAATTTCCTTCGCAAAATATGTCAGGTAAACACAAGCGCCAGCGCGGTAAACGCCCGTTGCCATTTCGCAGACGATTTTTTCTTCGTCCACACAGCCAAGCTTTGCGCCTGCCTTTACCATGGCATATTCACCGCTGACACTGTATGCGGCAACCGGGACATTGACGGTGTCTGCAACCTCACGCACAATATCCAGATAAGTCATTGCCGGTTTTACCATGATAATGTCTGCGCCCTCGGAAACGTCTAACTGTGCTTCCTTTAATGCTTCCTTTCGGTTGTGGAAATCCATCTGGTACGACTTTCTGTCACCAAAGGACGGTGCCGAACCTGCCGCATCGCGGAACGGCGCATAAAATGAAGATGCATATTTTACGGCATACGACATAATCGGTGTATTTTCATAGCCGTGGCCGTCCAGCGCATTGCGTATTGCAAGCACTCTGCCGTCCATCATATCGGACGGTGCTACCATATCCGCACCTGCCTGTACATGGGAAACCGCCGTCTTTGCAAGCAGTTCCAGTGTGCTGTCGTTGTCCACGTCATGTCCCTTTAACAGTCCGCAGTGACCGTGCGAGGTATATTCGCACATGCAGACATCTGTAATCAGATACATTTCCGGGAAATGCGCTCTCGCCTCACGTAGTGCACGCTGTACAATACCGTCTTCCGCATAAGCGCCGCTTCCGACTTCATCTTTTACATCGGGAATCCCAAAAAACATAACACTTCTGACACCCGCTTTTTCCAAATCCTCTAACGCATAAAGCATGGTGTCGGTGGTGTAGCGGTACTGTCCTTCCATTGCCGGAATTTCTTCTTTTATTCCGCTTCCCTCGCGTACAAACATCGGATAAATCAGTGATGATGCATCCATTCGTGTTTCACGCACCATTTTTCTTAAAACGGGATTTTGTCTTAATCTTCTTGGTCTTGTAATCATTTTTTCCTTCTTTCCGCCGTATCAGACTTCAACTTCTACTATTTTATTTAAAATTTTTGTAAATTGCACAAATTCATCGGCATCACAGTTCTTTTTCGCCTGACAGACAAACTTATGTACCAGACTGTAAGCACTCTCCTGCCCCAGTGTCTCCTGCGCCCTTTCTGACAGTGCCGCAATCGCCGGAAGCGCCTCACCGAATGCCATATTTTTAACAAACTGTTCTTCATATTTTGACAGAATCGCCTTTGCCTTTGGCAGTGCCTCTAACTTTGCCGCATTATTCTGTCTTGCAAGCTCCTGCATATCCTCCATGGAATAGCAGACGGTTTCCGGCACCTGTGACATTTCCGGCTCAATGTCCGCCGGCACGGCAAGGTCAAAAAACACCCTCTTTTTCACCGGTGGATTCTGCGCCAAAAAATGTTCTTTCATCACCGTGTAATGCGGGCTTGCCGTTGCACTGATGACAATGTCCATATCCGGCATATATTCATACCGCTTCTCATACGGAATAACCGTATACCGCATATCCTGCCCGTGTAACGGGTACGGCAGTTCGTGTCTTGCCGTGATAAAAATATTTAATCCCTGAAAATCCAGCGCATCTTTTAAAACAATACTGCCGATTTTGCCGGAAGCACCGATAATCATAACATTTTTCACCGGTAAATCCTGCTGACATTCCATAGCTGTTTTCAGTGCCAGCCCCGCGGTCGATATGGAAGACTTTGACAGGATTGTATCGGTCTTCATGCTTTTTGCCGCCGTAATCGCCGACTGGAACAGACAATGGAAAGTCGTTTTTGTATAACCGCTCTCCATTGCAAGAAAATAAGCATTTCTTACCTGTCCTAAAATCTGGTCTTCTCCAAGCACCGCCGAGTCCAGTCCTGCCGCCACGCAGAACAGGTGATGTATGGCATTTTTATCCGAGAATCTGCGGAATGCGTCCAACGCCGCCATATGCGTTTCGCTGTTTTTTTCAATGCCCGCCGCCGCTAAAAGAACATGCTGCATTCTGATAAAATTCTGATTTTCCGGTATTCCGCTGCAATAAAGCTCCGTGCGGTTGCAGGTTGAAATCAGCACTGCTTCCTCGATTCCTGTATTCTCCTGCTGTCCGTCAGGCTCTGTCAGCTGTTTTAAAATATCTTTTGTCTGTTCGCTATCAAATACGAATCTGCCGCGGAGCGATGCACGCGCCGTTTTGTGGCTGATACTCAATAACTGTATACTCATCTTTATGGTCTTTCTGAAATAATCCTGCACGTCTGCTTAATATCTTCCTGCGTATGTGCCGCAGATACAAACATCGCCTCAAACTGTGCCGGTGCCGTGTAAATGCCGTGGTCAAGCATATATCCGAAATACTCCGCATACGCGCTGGTGTCTGATGCCGTTGCCGTATCATAATCCACAACCGGCGTATCGGTATGAAACGCACACAACAGCGAACCAATCTGATTGACCTGCAACGGTCTTTTCTTTTCCCCCGCCCAGTTTCTTAATGCCTGTGCAATCTGCTTTGCGCTCTCATCAATCTGTGTGTAATACTCCGGGTGTGCCTTTAAAATGCGCAGCGTTTCAATTCCGGCAGTCGTGGCAATCGGATTGCCCGATAAAGTTCCTGCCTGATAAACCGGTCCCTGCGGTGAAACCTTATCCATAATCTCCGCTTTTCCGCCGTATGCGGCAAGCGGCATGCCGCCGCCAATAATCTTGCCGAGTGTCGTCATATCCGGCTCAATGCCAAACAGCGCCTGCGCGCCGCCGTAGCCCAGACGAAAGCCCGTGATAACCTCATCAAAAATCAGCACACTGCCATATTCCTTTGTAATATCTCTTAAAAATTGTAAAAATCCTTTTTTCGGCGGAACAACACCCATGTTTGCCGCAACCGGCTCTACGATAATTGCCGCAACCTGTCCCTTATATTCTTCCATTAACGCTCTGACGGAATCTTCATCATTGTAGAGCGCAACCAGTGTGTTTTTTGTATACGAAGCCGGAACACCACTGCTGTCCGGTACGGAAGTCGTCAGTGCCGCCGAACCGGCTTTTACCAAAAGTCCGTCCGAATGTCCGTGGTAATTGCCTTTAAATTTAATAATATAATCCCTGCCGGTATAGCCCCTTGCCGTGCGGATTGCACTCATTGTTGCTTCCGTGCCGGAATTAACAAGACGCACCTTTTTAATAGAAGGCATTGCTTCACAAATCAGCTCTGCCAGTTCATATTCCTTGCGGGTCGGCGCACCAAACGTCAGACCGTCCGCGCAGGCTTTCTGCACCGCTTCAATCACCTGTGGGTGGGCGTGTCCCAAAATGCCCGGTCCCCATGAACATACATAATCAATATAGGTGTTGCCGTCTTCGTCCGTAATATGGCTTCCCTTTGCATTTTTTATAAACAGCGGTGTCCGTCCGACTGCGCCAAAGGCACGCACGGGGCTGTTGACACCACCGGGAATTTTCTCCTGTGAAGCTTTAAATAACTGTTCTGACTGTTGTGTATTCATCTTTTTTCCTTTCTGAAAATCCGCCTGACTTCTATTCTGCACTATATTTTCACAGATGTGTCCGTTTTCAATTTGATCCGACATTTGCATTTTTACAACGTTTACAACGGTTTCTCAACCTGTGTACCGTCATTCATTGCCTGCCTGTATAATATCCTGCAACACCGCCTGCGCAATACCCTCGCTGTCCGCCTTTTTTGCCACTGCCGTCACCGAAAGCCCTGCTTTTTCACACGCTTTTGCCGTCTGCGGTCCGATTACCACGATTTTCGGCAGCTTTAAACCGTCCGTGACTTCTTTAAAGGCTTCTGCCGCCGTGCCGCTTGCAATGACAACATAATCCATATCCGGGCAAATGCGTCTGCACTCCTCTATTCTGCGCATATCCTGCCGTGTTTCATACAGACAGATACTATCCGTTTCACACTCTTTTTCTTTTAATTGTTCTGAAAGTACAGGACTGCTCTGTCTGCCCTGCACCAGCAGCACCTTATCTTTTCTGTTAAGCGTATCCGCCCAGATACTGCCGAGCGTTTCCGCGTTAGCCCGCTGTGGCACAACATCCGCGATATAACCGTAGTTTTCCAGCACCTCTGCCGTTGCCGCTCCGACTACGGCAAATTTTACGCCGCCAAGCTTTCTTCTGTCAACATGAACTTCCGATAATGCGGCAAAAAACTGATGCACGCCCATGGCACTCGCAAATACAATCCATGAATAATCCGAAACCGTACTTAATTTTTCCTGTGTCCGTTCCGCCCTGCAAGGATACGTTTCTATCAGGCTGATGTCCACCGTTTCCGCACCGAGCTGTTTTAATGTGTCCTCCTGCTTTGCAATCAGACTGCGTGTTCCCGTCAGTAAAATCCTTTTGCCGGAAAGCGGCTTTTGTTTTGTAAACATCAGTTCTTCCGACAATGCCGCCACCTCACCGATAACAATGATTGCCGGTGTCTTTATTTTTTCTTTGTGCACCTTTGCGGCAATATTTTCAAGAGTTCCGGTCACGCTTTGCTGTCTTGCCGAAAGTCCGTTGGAAATGACTGCCGCCGGAGTTTTTACATCTTTTCCGTATTGGATAAGCTTCTGCGTAATTTCATCAATCCGTCCAAGTCCCATTAAAAAGACGAGCGTTCCTTCTTCCTTTGCCAGTACGGCATAATCGATGGCCTGCTTTTTTTCTTTCCCTTCATGTCCCGTGATAATATGCACCGATGCCGCACAGCCCCTGTGCGTTACCGGAATCCCTGCTGCGGCGGGTACACTGTAGGACGAAGAAATACCTGACACGATTTCAAACGGAATTCCTTCCTTTTTTAATGCCAGCGCTTCTTCACCGCCCCTGCCAAAGATAAACGGGTCGCCGCCCTTTAACCGCACAACATAGCCTCCCTTTTTTGCTTCACCCACAATCAGACGGTTAATCTCCTCCTGCTCCATAAAATGTGCATTTGCACGTTTGCCGACATACAGCAGCTTCGCTTCTGTCTTTGCCTCATTTAATATAGAATGGGAAATTAAATTATCATAAATAATCACATCGGCTCTGCGCACACACTCCAGCGCCCGCAGGCTCATCAAATCCTTTGCACCGGGACCTGCGCCCACTAAAGATACCGTCTGCACCTTTAATGATGCCGCCACATTTTCCGCCAGTGCAACGGCATCGGCTGGCTGTGTGCCGTCTGTCTTTTTATCCACTCTTTGAAGATTTTTTCCGTCCTTTGCATACATGCCCGAAATCCAAAATCCGTCCTCTGACTTTTCACAGCATACGCCGCAGGGTGCATTACAGCTTCCGTCCAGCGCTGTTAAAAAGGCGCGCTCTGCCATAAGGACTGCCCTCGCATTTTCATCATTTAAACAGTCCATGACTTCTTTTAAGTTGTCCTTGCAGATTTCCACGGCTAAAATGCCCTGTCCTGCTGCCGGTAAAAAGTCTTCCTTTGAAAAATATTCGTAAAACAAGCCGTCTTCCTGCTCTAAATGCAGGCGCTTTAAGCCCGCCGCCGCCAGAATAATGCCGTCATACTGTCCGTCTTTTAACTTTTGCAGTCTGGTCGGCACATTGCCCCTGAGCATGCGGATTTCCACAAATGGATTCATTGCTTTTATCTGTAATTCCCTGCGCAGGCTGCTTGTTCCGATTACACTGCCCGCCGGAAGGTCTTTAGCGGAAATCCCTGTCCGTGTCACCAGCACATCGCGGCAGTCTTCCCGCGCAAGCACCGCCCCGATACACAGACCGTCTGCAAGCTGCATCGGCACATCTTTGGCGCTGTGTACGGCAATATCAATCGTTTTGTCCAAAAGCTGCTGCTCGATTTCCTGTGTAAAAACACCTTTTCCACCAAACGAAGCCAGCGGCTGATGTAAAATAACATCGCCCTTTGTAATAATAGGAACGATTTCTATTTTTTCTTTTGGAAAATGTTCCTGTATTTTTTGTTTTACCAGCTCCGTCTGAATCATTGCGAGCTTACTTGTACGCGTTCCGATTCTAATCATGTTCCCTCCCGCTGTGTCTGTTTATTATCGTATCCAGTTCCTCCGCTGTCAGCGGACGTTCCTTTATACACCCTGCTTCAAAAATTTCAGTAAAACAGCTTTTGCGCTCCGCTTCGGTTTCAAACCGGCGCTGTACGCGCTCCCGCACCGCGCCAAGCTGTGCATTTAACGCACCGTAATACGGCGGTATTTCCTTTTCAACCGTTCTGCGGATTTTCTGTGTCAGAACCGGACTGTTACCACCGCTGCTGATGCCCACGACAACCTCGTCCTGCTTTATCAAGGACGGAAAGTAAAAACTGCACAATTCTTTATCGTCAACCGTATTAATCAGGATGTTTTTTTCTTTACACAGTTCTGCGATTTTGCGGTTTAACGCCCTGTCATCGGTTGCGGCAATGACAAACTGACAGCCCTCTAAATCTGCTTCTTCAAACGTACCGTATGCCAGCGTAAGCTGTGTCTGTCCTTTCGTTGTATTTTTAAGCGAAGTCAATTTCTCACAGTATGTCAGTGCTTTTATGTAAATAAGTGCGCCAAACGGCAGCAGTGCCGCCGCCTTCCGGTATGCAACCTCACCGCCGCCCATAATGAAACATTTTTTATCCTGCAAATCCACAAAAAAGGGGAAATATGCCATTGTGCCTTTTATCCTTTCCGTTTTTATCCTTTATTAAAAAAAGCTGCCGGACTAAGCCCTTTTACTTAGTGCGGCAACTTTTAAATTTATTCCATGAAAAGTGGTGTTGAATAATATCTGTCACCGCTGTCCGGCAGCAGTGCAACAATCGTCTTACCCTTATTTTCAGGACGCTTTGCAAGCTGAATTGCCGCATATAATGCCGCTCCTGAAGAAATACCGACTAATACGCCTTCTTTTTTGGCAAGAAGCTTTGCCATATCAAATGCAACATCATTGTCAATCGGCATGACTTCGTCATAAATCTCCGTATTTAAAACCTCCGGCACGAAACCTGCACCGATTCCCTGTAATTTGTGTGCCCCTGCGCTTCCGCCTGAAAGCACCGGTGAACCTGCCGGTTCGACTGCAACCACCTGAACTTCCGGTTTTACGGATTTTAAATATTCGCCGACACCTGTTAATGTACCGCCTGTACCGACACCGGCAACAAAGATGTCAACTGCGCCGTCTGTATCTTTGTAAATTTCAGGACCGGTTGTCTTTCTGTGCATTACCGCATTTGCCGGATTGACGAACTGTCCCGGAATAAAGCTGTCCGGAATTTCTTTTGCCAGCTCATCTGCTTTTTCAATCGCACCCTTCATGCCGCGTGCGCCCTCTGTCAGCACAATTTCTGCACCGTATGCCTTTAAGATGTTGCGGCGCTCAATACTCATTGTTTCCGGCATGGTCAGAATAATGCGATAACCCTTGACTGCCGCAATCGCCGCCAATCCGATTCCGGTATTGCCGGAAGTCGGTTCAATAATTACAGAACCTTTCTTTAAAATGCCTTTTTCCTCAGCATCTTCAATCATTGCCTTTGCAATTCTGTCTTTTACACTGCCTGCCGGGTTTAAATATTCCAGCTTTACAAGCAGGGTGGCAGGAAGATTTAATTCCTTTTCGATATTTTCAACTTCTACCAACGGTGTGTTGCCAATCAGTCCTAAAGTTCCCTTATAAATATTTGCCATAACATCCTCCATTCCGCAGGCATACCAATGCCGGAGGAATCGCGAACTGAATTGATTCAGTTCTGCGATAAGGGCTGATTTATGATGCCTGCCTCATAAATCAGCCGTATGAAAAATAATTGCACCAGCATTATTTTTCATACTTGTCTCCAATTCCGCAACAACATATCATTCTTAATTCATTTAGCCCTATTATATCGCCTTAATTCCTACTAGTCAACTAGAAATTAAGGGAATTACTGTTTTTTATCTTCCAACGTGTCCTCAAACACCAGCAGATACACCGCCGCCCCGTAGTCTAAGCGGCTTCTTTTTTCATAGTCAAACGCTGTCCATATCCGCCGATTCTGGAAAGTATTCTGATTCTGTGTTTCACTTATCTGCACTTTCGGATTGCTCTGTGCCGTCTGTTTTTTCAAATTCCGTTCCGGTAAATCCACCGAAATTCCCGCTTTTTGAAGTGTCCTCTCCGAAATCAGCTCAAAATGTGCGGTCTTTGGCATTGCGTATACCACCGCCATTTCACGGATAACGTTTTTGTACGGCTGTAAATCAGGTGCAAACGGCGGTCTTGTTTTTAAATTTTCGCGTTCATACAAATCAAAAATCAACAGTTCCGTAAAAAGTTCCAGCTGAGCTTCCATCTGCATATCTTTCGTTTTTTCACATCCCGATTCTGCCTGTGTGCCTGAAAAATCCGCACTGTCCGGTGCTTTCTGTACCTGCATAATCCGCAGTTTTGCCGCATCGTAAAAATGCTGATACCTTGTCATGCGCGAATGTTTTACCGCAAACAGCCCGTTCTTTTCATAATAATCCGCAAGATATGCAAACATCGCATACGGTGTATCAAAAAACTCCCGCAGATATGTCAGACTTTGCACATACTGGCGGCTATTATAGTACAGCTCCACCATTTCCTCCACCGCTTTTAACGTCAGGACATCGGCATATGAAATCCACTTTGTATACAGCACCTCATACGGCGCCGTATCGGTGTATACAATGCCATATTCTTTGGCATTTTGATACATTTTCGAGCCTTTTAACACTTTTAAAAAGCCAAGCTGTAACTGGTCCGGCTGCATATTGTATACATCATTAAACGACTGCTCAAACCGCTCCAGATTTTCATACGGCAGTCCCGCAATCAAATCCAGATGCTGATGCACATTTCCCGCGCTGTGTACCGATGCCACAACCTTTTTTAATTTTTCCAGATTCATTGTGCGGTCGATTGCCTCAATCGTCTGCAGATTGGTGGACTGCACACCGATTTCAAGCTGCACCAGTCCTCCCCGCATGGCTGCAATTTCCGCCAGTTCCGCTTCATTGAGCAGATCCGCCGCAACTTCAAAGTGAAAATTTGTCACACCATTGTCATGCGTGCGCAGAAAATGAAGCAGTGCCAGTGTTCTTTCATGATTGCAGTTAAACGTTCTGTCTACGAATTTGACCTGCGGCACTTTGGCATCCAGAAAAATCTGCAATTCCGCAAAAACAAGCGGCAGGCTTCTGAAACGCACCGAGCGCGACACGGATGACAAACAATAACTGCACCCAAACGGACATCCACGGCTGCTCTCGTAATAGATAATTTTGTGTTCAAAGACACGCATATCCTGATATACAAAAGGCAGTTCGTCCATATTCATCAGTTCGCGGTACGGCGTTGTCACAATTTCTCCCGTCTGACTGCGAAAACAAATCTGCCGTACTTTTAGCAATTCTTTCTCGCAGTTTTCATCAAAATTTTCATAACAGGCGGCAAGTTCGCAAAATGTCTGCTCTCCCTCACCTATCATCACGCCTTTAATCTGCGGATGATTTTTAAGAACTTCCTTTGCATCGTAGCTCACTTCCGGTCCGCCGAGCCATATGTCCGTATCCGGCAGAATTTTTTTTAATTCGCAAATCATGCGGTGAATCATTTCAATATTCCAGATATAACATGAAAATGCAAGCACATCGGGCTGTTTTTTATAAATGTCTTTTATGATTTCTTCCTGTAGCTGGTTAATGGTATATTCTGCCAGTTCAACCGTGTCCTTCCTGTCGGAATGGGCATCGTGATACGCTTTCAGGCTGTACACGGCAAGATTGGAATGAATGTATTTTGAATTAACCGCCGTTAATAATATTTTCATCTTATAAAATCCTCAGACTTCAAATTCTGTATTTACTGCGCTTCTGTCACAATATCGCCGAGCTGATAGCGGATTACCTTGCTGACCTCTTTTAACGGCAGTTCGACCTGATAGCCGATTTTTCCGGCACTAAACATAATTGTATCATACTCTGCTGCCTCTTTTTGAAAAGTCGTCTTGAAAAATTTCTTCATGCCGATTGGCGAACAGCCGCCGTGGATGTAGCCTGTCAGCCCCAACAGTTCTTTGGATTTTACCATGTCAATCGACTTTTCCCCGACTGCCTTTGCCGCCTTTTTCAAATCCAGTTCCTTTTCCACCGGAATAACAAAAACATAGTGATTCCCGGATTTTGCAACTGTAACAAGAGTCTTAAACACTCTTTTCGGGTCTTGTCCAAGCACCGCCGCAACTTCCGTTCCGCTGACTGCATCGGTTGTTACATAGCTGTGCGGCTGATAGGCAATTTTTTTCTGTTCCAGTATCCGCATGACATTCGTTTTTTCTTCCATTTCGATTTTCCTTTCTTATTTATTTCATTTATACAAGTCTTGTCGTCCACTTCGTACAGTCCCAGACCTCGCTTGCAAGTCCTTCATAAAATTCCGGCTCATGGCAGACCATCAGGATACTGCCCTTGTATTCCTTTAATGCGCGCTTTAATTCATCTTTGGCATCGACATCTAAATGATTGGTCGGTTCGTCCAGCACTAAAATGTTGCTTTCACGATTAATCAGCTTACACAGGCGCACCTTTGCCTGCTCGCCACCGCTTAATACACGCACCTTGCTCTCAATATGCTTCGTGGTCAGTCCGCATTTTGCAAGGGCGGAACGCACCTCGTACTGGGTGTATGCCGGAAACTCCTGCCAGATTTCTTCCAGACAGGTCGTATCCACACCCGCCATTTCCTGCTCAAAATAGCCGATTTCCAGATAGTCACCCTGTTCCACTTCGCCTGAAATCGGCGGAATCAGTCCTAAGATGCTCTTTAAGAGCGTGGTCTTTCCGATACCGTTTGCACCGGTCAGCACAATTTTACTGCCCCGCTCCATTTCTAAATCCAGTGGCTTTGAAAGAGGTTCATCATAGCCGATAACAAGCTGTTTGGTTGTAAAAATGTACCGCCCCGGTGTTCTTGCTTCTTTAAAATGAAATTCCGGCTTTGGTTTTTCGGAAGCCAGCTCAATCATATCCATTTTATCAAGCTTTTTCTGGCGGGACATCGCCATATTTCTTGTGGCAACACGCGCCTTGTTTCTTGCAACAAAATCCTTTAACTGTGCAATTTCCTTCTGCTGTCTGTTGTAAGCTGCCTCTAACTGGGCTTTTTTCACCTCGTAAACCTCCATAAATTTGTCGTAGTCGCCGACATAGCGGTTTAACTGCTGATTATCCATGTGATAAATGAGGTTGACCACGCTGTTTAAAAACGGAATGTCATGCGAAATCAGAATAAACGCATTTTCGTATTCCTGAAGGTAACGCTTGAGCCACGCAATATGCTCTGCATCTAAGTAATTGGTCGGTTCGTCCAACAGTAAAATATCCGGCTTTTCAAGCAAAAGCTTTCCGAGTAAGACTTTTGTACGCTGTCCGCCGCTTAATTCACAGACATCGCGGTCCAGCCCCAGATCGAGCAGTCCCAACGCTCTTGCAACTTCCTCTACCTTTGCATCAATCATATAAAAATCGTGCATTGTCAGCATATCCTGAATCACACCGAGTTCTTCCATGTACTGTTCCATTTGTGCTTCGTCCGCATCGCCCATTTTGGCACAGATTTCATTCATGCGTTCTTCCTGCTGATATAAAAAGTCAAATGCCGAAGCCAGCACCGAGCCGATTGTCATCCCTTTTTCCAGTACGGCATGCTGGTCTAAATAGCCGACACGCACATTTTTTGCCCACTCTATTTTTCCTTCATCAGGCATCAGCGACCCTGTGATAATATTCATAAATGTGGATTTTCCCTCGCCGTTTGCACCGACAAGTCCGATATGCTCTCCCTTTAACAGGCGGAAAGATACATCTGTAAAAATCGCTCTGTCACCAAATCCGTGTGATAAATGCTCCACATTTAAAATACTCATAAAACCTCCATTGTCTGTTGTTATTGTGTAAATAAAAAGGCCTGCCACAATCTCTGCGGCAAGCCTGTTTTGTTATCCTTTATTACAGTTCTTTATAATCATCTGCCCGAAATCTTTTATAGTATACCACAAGTCTGTCTTTTTGCACGCGAATCTTTTTTAACTGGATTCCGCCTGCTAAAAATTCCTGCGGCATATTATTAATGAAATACTTTTGAAGCATTTTTCGCAGCTGTATATTTCTAGAACGCTGTGCTGCCGCCAGAATAAAAATGAAAAAGAACAGCACGCCTTTTCCCACCAGCGGTGTATCAAACCAAAAACGGATAAAAAGCGTATCCCAGATAAAATATATCACGCCGCAGAGTACGACAGCATAAATTACCGCCGTAATATACGACCTTATCCATTCCCTGAGGGTCAATGCCTTTAATTTATAAAAAAAACTGTGATAATTCTTTGATTCTTCCGGGGTAATCGGTAACTCATAAACTTCCATAAATATCCCTGCCTTTCCGTTTACCTTCATTATAGTACAGTATACCACAACCGGATTGGTAAATCTATGAATATTATGCTAAATAATTATGAAAAGTGCGTGTACTTCCCACAGATTATTGTACAAAAATGAATCTGCCGATGGATTAGTCATCACTTAAGACTTCTTCTACATGCCGGATTGACACATCTAAAAAATTGGATATTTCATAAACCGGCACCCCATTGTCATATAAAATAAAAATCAATTCTTCTGTCGATGTGCCTTTTTTACGTTCTGCCTCGATAAAATAGCGTACTTTTTCTTCGTCCATACAAAAATCCCCATTTCCAAGTATTTTTCACCTTAAACATTTACAAAGCACTACAAGCCGCCATAAACACAGTCATTATTCTATTCTGTTATTCACGATTTCATTACTTTCATTATAAAAAATCTTCCATAAACTTTCCATAGGACAAAAGGCTCAAAATATTTCGAATCAATTTATTCTTCGTTTACAAAAATACACGGTTAATTTATAATTTGGACTTTTTTTAGACACATTTGTCCCGTATTATAATAATCGTTGAAAGGCAATAAGCTTTTTTCATACACTTTTTCATATTTTCATACAGATGAAGAAGTCTATCAATATAACAGCTTTCCCGCTATTATATCTTCTTCATTTGTAAAAAACTTTCCCCTATAATAGCGGCGGGCCTCCCAAGCCCGCCGCACTTTTTATTATTTAAAGCTCATTGGCTGCATGATATCCTGTTCTGATTGCTGATGCAATATCTGCCGTTTTTTCACCACTGCAGTCTCCCACATATGTAAACGGTACGGTAAGCTTTGTATCGTCAAATATATTCTTTTTAGACCCCAGTGCATTTACAATTGTATCAGCTTTAAGTTCTACCGGCGCTTCATCCGGTGTATGAACGGCTTCAATCACATTATTTTTTATGGATACAACCTTTGTCTGGATATACTGCGCCACTTCATGTTTTTCAAAATCTTTTACTATCAGCGGCATCACGGTTGAGGATTCGCCTGCTGCAATTTTATCCATCATTTCCACAATGCTGACCTTTACTCCCTTCTGTGCCAGATATTCCGCGGTTTCCGTTCCGACCAGTCCGCCACCGAGAACTACACAGCTGCCCTGAACTTCTTTTCCAGCCAATACTTCCCACGCAGAAACGACATTACTGTTTTCAACCGGCATCGGCAATGCCATATTATGTGCGCCGACTGCAAGAATTACGGCATCATATTGATTAAGTTCTTCCGCCTCTGCTTCTGTATTCAGTTTTATATTTACATTCAGCTGTGGCAGAATTTTTTCATAATATGTAACCGCTCTTAAAATTTCACTCTTGCGCGGCGGTACTGCTGCAAGATGAATCTGACCGCCGATTTTATCGGATTTTTCATAAACGGTAACATGATGTCCACGTTTGGCAGCAACTCTGGCTGCTTCCAGTCCTGCAATACCGGCTCCGACGACTGCAATATTTTTTATCTTTTCTGCCGGTTTTATAAATACTGTGCCTTCGTTACCATTTTCGGCATTTAACACACACGAAATATATCTGCGTCCCTGAATGGCATCCACACAGCCTTTATTACAATTCAGACATTCACGGATACATTCTCCTGATGCTGCTTTATTTGCAATATCCGGATCTGCAAGCATGGAGCGTCCATATGCAACAATATCGGCATCCTGATCTTCAAGAATCTTTTCGCCTGCTTCCAGACTGATAACCCGTCCGACTGTTGCAACCGGAACCGATACTGCCTTTTTCACGGCTCTGGCTGCCGGCAGTGTCCAGTTGTAATCAACATCACCCATTGGCGGAATGGTATCCCCCATATTACCGGTATGGTTTGCCTGTGCCACCTGAATCATATCAACACCGGCTTCTTCAAGCAGTTTTGCAAAAGCCACTCCTTCTTCGGCTTCAAGTCCGCCCTTGCCCCGCAGTGAACCGTCTGCATTTTTTGTAATAATCGGCAATTTATATTCAATCATCAAATCCGGAGCAGCCTCTTTAATCGCTTTTACAACTTCCAGTGCATACCGGGTGCGGTTCTCAAAGCTGCCTCCATATTCATCTGTTCTGTGGTTTAAAACTTTTGAACACAGCGAGCCGACCAGACGGTCACCATGGACTTCAATTGCATCAATTCCCGCACTTTCAGCTCTTTTAGCACATGCTGCAATGCCTGTTTTGATTTCCTCTAGCTGTGCAGCCGTTGCTTCACTGACAAAATGCTGCATATCATGATGCAGTTTGGCATATGCATCTTTAGTAATCTGCTCTGCAAGCTGTGTCTGTTTTGCGGCTTCCTGTTCATCGCCTTCTTCCCGGGCTTTTGCCGCAGCCTGTCTTGCCATGCCTGCCTGCATAATCATTTTCCCGACACCCGGCACGTCATATTCCGGGTGAAAAATCTGCAATGCCACTTTACAATCATACTGATGCAGCGTATCTGCCAGTTTTTTGTATACAGGAATCTGGCTGTCATCATAAAGTTTCGGTGTCGGCGATGCCGTTCTGACCGGTGCCACATCACCGATTACTATGTAACCGGTTCCGCCCTTTGCAAGGCGCTCGTAAAAATTCAGGCTTCTTTCTCCGATTGAACCGTCCCTTTCCTCATATCCTGTCGTCAATGGCGGAAACATAATTCTGTTTTTTAATGTAAGACGACCTGCCTTTACAGGTTCTAATAATTTCTTGAGCATAAGCGTGTCCTCCCGTTTTATAATGTCTTTGCAAGCTGATAAGCTGCACCAATGGCATCCTTTAAATTGCCGACTTTATCACAGTCCCCAATATAATTTACCCGTTCATTTTCCATTTTAAGCGGCGTATAACCTACTGCAAATACCAGCGTATCCGCATCATCAATATGATGTTCCACACCCTCTTTGACATAAGTGATTGTATTTTCATCTACTTTTGTAACCTGGCTGTTTAATTCAATCTTTACGCCTTTGCGCATTAAACGCTGTGTAAGCTGGCTCTTTGCCGCACCGCCTTCCCCTGTCATCAGCGACGGTGTCATTTCAAGAATGGTTACATCACGGTTTGCCGGGAATAAATCATTAATCAGCGGTGCCAGATAATCTGCCGTTTCACAGCCGACAGAGCCGCCGCCCAATATAACTATTTTTCTTCCCGGGAACGTTCTTCCGGCTAAAATATCGTCTGCCGTCATTGTCTGCTTAAACTGTTTAAAGCTTTCAATTTCCTTTGGTTTTGCACCGATTGAACAGACAACCTCATAATCCTTGAATTCCGTTTCAAGCATTTCCGGTGTTACTTCACAATTCATCCGTACCTCAATGCCTTCATTCTGCAGCCGCCGTGCCATAAATTTGATAACCTTGCACAATTCCTGTTTACTGATCGGCACTGCAGCAATCCGGAGCAGTCCGCCCAGTTCGTTAGATTTTTCACAAAGTACAACTTCATGTCCGCGTTTCTTTGCCACGTATGCTGCCTCCATGCCTGCCGGACCGCCGCCGATAACCAGCACTTTTTTCTTTTCCGTTGCTTTTTCAATCGCGTTGGTTTCTACAGATGGATTTACCGTACATGAAATCGGTTTACCAAACATAATGCCGTTCAGACATCTTCCGCAGCCGATACACGGACGAATGTCTTCTGCTTTTCCAGCGTAAGCCTTATTGGCAAATTCACTGTCACACAAATTCGGACGTCCGATCATACAGATGTCCGTCTTTCCGTTCGCAATCAGTTCTTCCGCAATCCACGGTTCATTAATCCGCGCAACCGTGGCAACCGGAATATGAACATGCTTTTTGATTTCTTCGCTGGAATGAGCGTGCGGTGCCGGTGCCGTACCCGGTGCCGGCATGGAACTGCCGCGTTTAATGGTATTGCCGCCTGATACATGAATGAAATCAACCCCGGCTTTTTCTAACTGTTTTGACACATAAATCATATCATTTAACGTTAGTCCGCCATCGCTGTACTCATCTCCTGAAATACGTACATCAATAATAAAATCTTCTCCGCACATTTTCCGTACTTCTTCAATAACCTCCAGCGTAAGCCGTAATCTTCCGTTAATATCCCCACCATACTCATCTGTCCGCTTATTGTAAAGAGGTGTCAAAAAACCGCCCAGTAATCCGTGTGCATGTGCGCACTGTATTTCAACACCGTCACCGCCTGCCTGCTGGAAACGATGCGCCGCTTCACCGAACTGTCTGACGATTACGTGAAGTTCTTCTACCGTTGCGGCTCTTGGTGCCGCTTTTGCATAATACGGTCCGACATTTGACGGTGCAATCAGCTGCGGCGTACCCGGCAGCGGAAATGCCATATATGCCGGATGAAACAGCTGTGACAAAATCTTTGTATCGTATTGATGCACGGCATCCACCAGTTTTTTCCATCCCGGAATATAAGAATCATCATAAATGGACATATCCCCCGGCAGATATGTATATGTCGGTTCGACTGTCGTGACCTCTGTTACAATCAGACCAACTCCGCCTTTGGCACGATTCGAGTAATGCTCTATCAAAGCATCCGTAACATATCCTTTATCTGCCAGATTCGTTGAAAGCGGCGGCATAAAAATTCGATTTTTAACTGTCTGCTTTCCGATTCGGATTGGTTCAAATAAATGTGAAAATTGATTCATACGTTTTTCCTCCGTTCCCAATTTGAATAAATTGTTTAATTGTATTTTATATATTAAATCTTTTTTTGCATATTTTCAACAATTTTCAACAATTTTTATAAAGTATTTTTATAAAACAAAAATAAAAAAAGAACGTCTATACAATATCCTGTTCTTATGCGGACACTGTATAAACGTTCTTTTGTTTTTATTACTTTAAATACCGGCTGGAGAGTTTCAGACGTGTCATCGCTCTTGCCATTGAAGCCTGGGAATGATAATATTCCTGAATACTCTGCTTCTGGCGCATCTGCTCTTTGGCACGCTCTAACGCTTCCTCTGCCCTGATTTTATCAATATCTTCCGGACGTTCTGCCGAATCGACCAGTACGGTGACACGGTTATTGATGACCTGGGCAAATCCCTTGCCGACAACGGCATGATGTGTTTCACCGTCTTCGGTACGGAACTTTAAATCGCCCATTTCAATTGCAATAACGATGTTTTCATGGTGAGCCAGAAAAACTTTTTCACCGTCTAATGTCGGAATATTGACCATTTCTGCCTTGCCGGAGAAGAAAACCTTATCACTGGCAATGACTTTTAAAAAAAATGTATTCATTCCACGAACCTCCATTTACAAGACATTAAGCCTGTTCAGCCTTCGCCTTTTCAATGACTTCGTCAATGGTTCCTACATTAAAAAATGCATTTTCCGGATATTCATCCATTTCACCGTCAACAATCATCTTAAATCCTCTGATTGTTTCCTTTAACGGTACATATTTACCCTTGACACCGGTAAAGTTTTCGGCTACGAAGAACGGCTGTGAAAGGAACTTCTGAACCTTTCTTGCCCTGTAAACTGTCAGCTTATCTTCATCTGAAAGTTCTTCCATACCGAGGATTGCAATGATATCCTGTAATTCCTTGTACTTCTGTAAGATTTCCTGCACACGTCTTGCAGTCTGATAGTGTTCTTCACCGACTACGTCCGCTTCAAGAATTCTTGATGAAGATTCAAGCGGGTCAACTGCCGGGTAGATACCCTGTTCTACAATCTTACGTGAAAGAACGGTTGTAGCATCCAGATGGGCAAACGTTGTTGCCGGGGCCGGATCGGTTAAGTCATCGGCAGGCACATAGACAGCCTGTACAGATGTAACAGAACCGTTCTTTGTAGAAGCGATACGCTCCTGCAATTCACCGACATCGGTAGCCAGTGTCGGCTGATAACCTACGGCTGAAGGCATACGTCCAAGCAGGGCGGAAACTTCTGAACCAGCCTGTACAAAACGGAAAATGTTATCAATAAATAACAATACGTTCTGGTGCTTTTCATCACGGAAATATTCAGCCATGGTAAGACCGGTTTCCGCAACTCTCATTCTTGCTCCAGGCGGCTCATTCATCTGTCCGAACACCAGTGCGGTCTTTTCAAGTACACCCGATTCTTTCATTTCAGACCATAAATCGTTACCTTCTCTTGAACGTTCACCAACACCGGTGAAAATGGAATATCCGCCATGCTCTGTTGCAATATTACGGATTAATTCCTGAATCAGTACGGTTTTACCGACACCGGCACCACCGAACAGACCGATTTTACCACCCTTTGCGTAAGGTGCTAATAAATCAATAACCTTGATACCGGTTTCAAGCACCTCGACAACCGGACTCTGGTCTTCAAATGTAGGCGGGTCTCTGTGAATGACCCAGTGATTTTCATTTTCAAGGCTTTCTCCGCCATCGATGGTTTCACCGACTACGTTGAACAGTCTTCCTAATGTCTTGTCGCCGACAGGCACTTTAATACCGGAGCCTGTAGCCACAACCTCCATATCCCTGCATAAACCTTCACTGGAGGAAAGCATGATACAACGCACGGTATTATTACCGATGTGCTGGGCAACCTCCATAATACACTTTTTACCATTATTATCTACTTCGAGTGCATCTTTGATATACGGGAGGTCGTTATTTTCAAATTCTACGTCCACGACAGGTCCCATGACCTGTACAATTTTACCTTTATTCATTGTATGAACTTCTCCTCTCCTAACGCTTTTTCTTTCTCTTCTGCGCCTTTGCACCGCTGACAACCTCTGTAATTTCCTGCGTAATCGCTGCCTGTCTTACCCGGTTGTACTGGATGGACAGGTCATTTAACATTGCACTGGCACTGTCTGTTGCAGACTGCATCGCAAGCATTCTCAAATTATGCTCACTTGCATAAGACTCAACCAGCGCACCATATACAAAGCCCTGAATATAAATCGGAATAATATTTTCCATCAGTGCTTCTGCTGACGGTACCATTGCGAGCTGTTCCATCTGTACACCAACCGGAACATTCTTGTTGAAATGTTCTTTTTCAAGCGGCAGCAGATGTCTTGTTTCTGTTTCCGTCTGTACACCGTTTAACATTTTAGTGTAAATGATAACAACTTCATCCAGTTCTTTATTCAGATATTCTTCCAGAATCTTTTCTGTAATATTACGCGCTCTGCTGACAGAAGGATTTTGCGCAGTGTAGTGAAACTGATGTGCAATTTCAAGTCCTTTTTTCTCAAAATAATGCCGTCCCATTTCACCGACTACAAACAGCTTGGCATGGCTGTTGCTTTTCAGACATTCTTCCACATCTTTAAAAATATTGTGGTTGTATGAACCTGCAAGACCTTTATCCGCCGTTACAACAATGTAGCCGACTTTCCGGTCTTCCGGCTTAATTTCCGGACGCTGGTTAAAAAACTCGCTTTTCATATCCGGAACATGTCTTAAAATTCGTCCGATTGCCATCTGCATAGAGTAAAAGTACGGCTCTGTTTCATCCAGACTTGCCTTTGCCTTTTTCAGCTTGGAGGAGGATATCATATACATAGCATTGGTAATTTTCATTGTATCCTGGATACTTTTCATCCGATCCAGAATTTCCCTTGCATTCGCCATGTCCTCACCTCTCCTTATGATGCTTTGTAGCTTGCCTTAAATGCATTTGCCGCATCAAGAATCTGCTGTGTCAGTTCATCTGTCAGAACCTTATCGCGTTCAATTGTTTCCATAATTGCGGTCTGTCTGGTATTAAAATGCTCTAACAAATCCATCTGGAACTGCTTAATCTTACTCTTTTCAATATCCATCATGACTTTATGGGTCGCACAGCATAAGGATACAACCTGTTCTGACTGGCTGAGCGGTCTGTACAACGGCTGCTTTAACATTTCCATCAGGGAATTACCATACTGTAACTGCTCCTTTGTTGCCGCATCAAGGTCTGAGCTGAACTGTGTGAACACTTCCATTTCCCTAAACTGCGCCAAGTCAATACGGATACTTCCGGAAGCCTTTTTCATTGCCTTTGTCTGTGCCGCACCACCTACACGTGATACGGAAAGACCGACATTGACCGCCGGACGCATACCTGAGAAGAACAAGTTGCTCTCAAGGAAAATCTGTCCGTCTGTAATTGAAATAACATTCGTCGGAATGTATGCAGATACATCGCCTGCCTGTGTTTCAATAATCGGAAGTGCCGTAATCGAACCGCCGCCGAGTGCATCGCTTAAACGGCTGGAACGCTCGAGCAGTCTTGAATGTAAATAGAATACATCACCCGGATAAGCTTCACGTCCCGGAGAACGCTCAAGTAACAGGGATAATGCTCTGTATGCAACCGCATGCTTTGATAAATCATCATAAACAATCAGTACATCCTTGCCCTTGTGCATAAAGTATTCTGCAAGCGCCGTACCGGAATACGGTGCAATATACTGTAACGGAGCCGGGTCACTGGCTGTTGCGGAAAGTACGATAGAATAATCCATCGCATCATATTTCTTTAATGTATTTACAATCTTTGCAACGGTAGAAGCCTTCTGACCGATTGCAACATAGATACAGATAACGTCCTTGCCCTTCTGATTTAAAATGGTATCAATGGCAATGGCTGTCTTACCGGTCTGTCTGTCACCGATAATTAACTCTCTTTGTCCGCGTCCGATTGGAAACATAGAGTCAATGGCAAGAATACCGGTTTCCATTGGCTCGCTGACAGACTTTCTGTCTACGATACCCGGGGCATCTTGTTCGATTGGACGGTACTCTGTGCTTTCAATTTCACCCTGTCCGTCAATCGGTGCACCTAACGCATCAATGATTCTTCCGACAAATGCATCACCTACCGGAATACCGGCTTTCTTTCCGGTTCTTACAACACGTGTGCCTTCACGGATACCGGTATCTTTACCAAAAAGAATACATCCGATTTCGGTTCTCTTGATATCCTGAACCATACCCTTTACGCCGTTGTCAAATACCACGATTTCACCGTACATGGCATGTTCAATGCCGTAAACGGTTGCGATACCGTCACCGACCCATATTACAGTTCCTGTTTCTTTATCTGTCGCTTCACTATCGAAATTTTCGATTTCACTCTTTAAAATCGAGATAATTTCCTCTGAACTAATGGAACTCAAAATATCACCTCTTTACTAATTTCTGTTTCATTCTTGTTAATTTTCCTGCTACGCTTTCATCAATCCGGATGCCGCCTGCTTCAATCACAAAACCTGCGAGCAGTTCCGGTTCATGGATATATTCAAAAACCACTTTATTTTTATGAAAACGCTTTGACAGATAAGCTGTCAATCCCTCAACCTGCTTTTCCTGTGGTTTTTCCACATAGAACAGCTTTGCACGCAGAACATTTTCCTGTTCGTCTGCATAATCGCGGTATGCCTGGAAAATTTCATCAATGAGTGAAACACTCTGATTTCTGCACAGTACCTTGAAAAATGCGCGCATGCTTTCTGGAAAGAGTCTGTCAATTACCACATACTTTTCATGCAGTGTCACAACCGGACTTGCAAGGCTTTCATAAAGCGCATCTGCTGCTTCAAACAATTCCTTACTGTACCGGATATCTTCCTTTGAAACGCCCAATTGATATAAAACAATTGCATAATTAATTGATATCTGTGTCATGGGCATCACCTGCTTTATTTAAAAATTCGTCATACAGTTTCGCATTGTCAAGACTGCCTGCCTGCTCACCAATGACTTTCGCCGCTGTATCAATTGCAAGACCAGCAATCTGTGATTCCAGCCCGCGCAATGTTTTTTCACGCTGCGACACTACCGTCTTCTCTGCATTTTCTATAATCTTACCAGCCTGACTGTTTGCATCGGATACAATCCGGTCATATTCGGTTTTTGCTGTTGTCTTAGCTTCCTGAATAATGTTATCAGCATCGGCATTTGCCGTTTTTAAGGTATCCTCATACTGACTTTTTAATTCATTTGCATTTTTTTCAGCAGCTGCCGCGTTTGCAAACTGTTCTTCTATCATGGCTTTTCTCTTTTCCATAACGGCTACAACCGGACCGAAAAGGAATTTCTTCATTAAAAGATATAAAACCAGCAGATTGATGATTGTAAAAACAAGATTGATATCTACTCTTAACATCTTGTATAACCTCACCTTTCCTTTAGTTTATGTATTACTTTAACAGGATAATAATCAAAAGACCGATTACGAAACCATATACGGCTGTTGCTTCGGCAAGAGCGGCACCAATTAACAAAGTACTTCTGATTTTCTTATCTGCTTCCGGCTGTCTTGCAATCGCATCTACTGCCTTACCTGTTGCATGACCGATACCAAGACCTGCACCGATACCTGTAATAACTGCTACACCTGCTCCAATTGCTAATAATGCTGACATAATTTTAATCTCCTTTTTTCTTCATTCATTTTTAAATTTTTCAATTTTTAAGCTTCTTCCACAGCTTCTTCAATATACATGCCCGTTAAGAAAACAAATACATAGGCCTGTATTAAACCGTCAAAAATATCAAAGTAGCAGCTGAATACCACCGGCACAAAAAGCGGCACTACTATTTTTAACAGTTCCATAATAACAAATGCTCCTAGCACATTACCGAAAAGTCGCATACATAAAGACAACGGTTTGATGAATAATTCCATCACATTGATGGGAGCAATAATCGGGGACGGCTCTACAAAGCTCTTTACCCAGCCTTTCACACCCTTTGCATGAATTCCTGAATACTCAACAAGAATAATGCTCATAACTGCCAGTGCTGCGGTAACGTTTAATGCTTTCGTAGGCGGTTTGAAACCAAACAACCCGATTAAATTGGCAATTCCGATATAGATTGCCACTGTGGAAAGATAGGGAATGTATCTGCGACCCTTCTCTCCCACAATCTCTTCAAAGAAATTGTAAAGTCCTGAAACGGCTGTTTCCAACATCAGCTGTTTCTTTCCGGGATTTTCCACTTTTAAGTTTCTGACTAAGCACAGGCATAAAACAACCAGTACAGCCATGATAATCCATGTGACTACCACTGCTTCGGAAACACCAATCCCGCCAAATACCGGAATGGTAAAGACTGTTTCGCAGTTCAATTCCTCTAAAAGACTGTTCACTAAATCGTCCGTAATATCACTTCCTTTCCAGCACCCTTTTATAATAGGTAGGTTTGCTTTATTTTTCTATAAATCATTATATTCCCTATTGTCAATTTTTCAATTTAAAAAGATGTTTTTTTTGTGTTCGGAAAAATAGGATAAAAAATCCATAAAGCATTTGCCGTTTCTTTCCTTTTTTGTATAATTTTTAACATACATTTTATGCATCAAAGTGAAATTTTTGTGTTTTGATTTTGATACATTGCTTTTTTTGTGCAAAATGCACAAAAACGTCACATTTTGAAAATTTCCCAAAAAGATTGTTTTTGTGCATCCTGTATATTATATGTGTATTGTGCAATACATTTTTTATATGTTATGTTGTTTTACGCTCAGTTTAGATTTTGTTAATAAATTTTATAATTGTAATATTTTTTCCAGCAGATATACTCTGTTAAACGGAAATGAGAAGTAATATCCGTCCACAAAATCCGCAGTCTGTGCCATAACTTCCCTTGCGATTTCAATGCCGACAGCTTCTCCTTCTTCCTTTGTAGCATTTTCCGGATACCGTGCAATAATCTGCTCATCGACTTCAATACCGGTCATTTCATTTTTCATAAAGACGGCATTTCTTCTGCTGACAAACGGCATAACGCCGCATAAAATCCGCGCTCCGGTTTCTTCTTTAATCTGTCTTAAAAGGTTTACGCCTTTTTCGGTAAATACCGGCTGGGTGAAAAAGAAGTCCGCACCCATTTCCATTTTTTTACGGATACGGTCAATTTCAACGTTTAAGTTGCGGCGGTTCTGGTTAATCGCACCACCGAACACCACTGGGGAATCCGCAAACTGTTCGGTATTCATATCATGAATGATATTCATTAATCCAATTGAATTAAAATTAAATACAGCTTTTACGGTTTGTCTGGCTACCGCCGGAACTGGATCGCCCGTTACCACGAGAAAATTATTGATACCATTGATATGTGCGCCTAAAAGCTGGGAGCGCATGGCTATGGCATTTTTATCGCGGCAGCATAAATGCGGCATGACACACATACCCGTTTCTTTAGATACCTTTTCCGCCATCAGAATCGAGTCCACACGCGTTCTTCCAGAAGGCGAATCCGGGAAGGTCAGCACATCAACATCGCTCTTTCTTAACGCGTGTGCGGCTTCCATCAGCTTTTTATCGTCACTGCCAAGCGGCGGTGCAAGCTCGACGGCAATGAGTTTCTTTCCCGTTCTCTCTTTCTTCCTATAAAAAGCGTTGTTCTGTACCGGCTTTTCATTTTCGCAGATTTTCTGTTCTGCCCTGCGTGCCGTTTTCGTCATACCGGCTGTTTTGGCACTCAGTCGGCGGATATGCTCCGGTGTCGTACCACAGCAGCCGCCAGCAATATCTGCACGTACCTGCATAATATCGCAGACACGTTCTGCAAAATAACTGCCGTTATCAGCAGAGAATACCATACGGTTGCTGATATTGTGGGGATAACCGGCATTGGGCAGTGCCGTGATATATTTATCTGTCCGGAATTTTATATTCTGGAATAAGGTCGCCATATGCCCCGGTCCGATACCACAGTTTAAGCCATAAGCATCTGCAGGGCTTTTCTGCGCTTCTTCAAACAGGCGGTGCATACTCAGCCCTGCACTGCTGTAGCCATACTGGCTGACTGCAAACTGTACAATCACAAAAAGCGGTGTTTCTTCCTTTATATAACGGATTACCGGAAGAATCGTTTCCAGCTCTGAAAAGGTTTCAAATACAACGGCATCCACTCCACTCTCCACAAATAATTTTGCTAAGAAAAGATAGTGTTTTTCGGCGGCTTCCGTATCAAATGCAGCTTCTGCCGGTACCGGTCCGATATCACCCGCCACATATGCCTTTCCGTCTGCGGCTTCTTTTGCAAGACGGCATGCACTTTTTACATTTTCTGCAAGAAGTCCCTGCCCACAGTTTAATAAGTCTGGATGTACCGCAAAGGTATTGGTACGGATCAGCTTTGCTCCGGCAGATACGTATTCCTCATGGATTTCCCGTACCCGTTCCGGCGCAGACAGATTAGCAAGCTCCGGCAGCTCTTTGGTATTATATTTTTCTGCATAGTACGTGCCAAACGCACCATCACAGATTAAATAATTTTCTTTTAAATATTCTGAAATTGGTTTCATTTCTTTCTCCGTTCCTCTGTATTTTACTGCATTTTTATGCACAATTATATTTATCATACCATACCTGCCGGTATTTGTGAACTACACAACTACAGTCCTTGATTCTGTATTTTCTGCCGCTTTCATGTGCGGCTTGCATATATGTCTGCCGGATGCTATCATAAAGGCATTGCAAATGACAATAAAAATGGAGTGCGAAACGATGAGTATTTATTTAAAACCGATTCTGACAGCCTGCTATGTCTTCCCGGTACTGGCAGCCCTGTTTACCCTGCCTTATATTATCCGGCAGTACCATAAGTACGGTTCAATCCTGGTACTGCGTACCGGGATTGTATACACATTTATTTTTTATATGATGACTTCTTATTTTATGACGATTCTGCCGCTTCCGGCAATTGACTCGGTTACTCCGGAAAGTGCCACGATGCTTTTGACACCGTTTGATGCCGTGCGGCGATGGCTGGACGGGTGTTCTTTTGTCCTTACTGACTTCTCAACCTATAAGGATACATTTACGAACCCCGACTTTTTACAGATTGTCTTTAATATCCTGTTACTGCTGCCGTTTGGCGTATATCTGCGGTATTACTTTAACCGCAGATGGTATCAGGTTTTACTGCTTTCTTTTTTATACAGCCTGTTTTTTGAATGTACACAGTTAAGCGGTCTTTACGGCATTTATCCCTATCCGTACCGCTTCTTTGAAGTAGACGACTTAATCTGCAATACCTTAGGCGGCATGATTGGCTTCTGGATAACACCCGCACTTTTGTTTTTCCTGCCAAGCCGCAAAAGGCTTGACGAAACGGCGTACAGACGCGGCAGTGAGGTTTCGTCCTTCCGCCGCCTGTTTGGTCTGCTTGCCGATTACGCAATCATTTTAGGCGTATATTTTTGTGTGTGGAAATTTACTGATGTTTTACAGTATTTTTCCCATTCCATACAGCTGTTTTTAATTCCGCTTTTTGCGTTCTGCTACTTTACGGTCTGTGCCATTTTATTTCACGGAACAACCTTTGGTAAATTTTTAGTCAGTATCCGTCTTGAACGCACCGGAAAGAAAAACACGAAAAAGCACGCTGCGGCACATGTACCGGTTTTACTGCTGTTACTGCGGGAAGGAATTTTACATCTTCTGCTGATTCCGTCCCCGTACTACATTTTGCTGATGTATTCCGCACTGTCCGCCGGACCTTCCAAAAGAACAGAAATGCTTTTAGTGTGTGGTGCTTCATCGCTGATTGCATTCGTCATCTTTTTTATTTTTAATTTTTGTTACTGCTTTATCGGCAAAAACCGGGATTTATTTTACGACAGACTGTGCCGGATTCACGTTACCAGCTCCACGTCCGGTACAACACAAACGTCCCAAAGCAGCTTATAAAAAACTAACTGCCCCGGGACGAAAAATCATCTGCAATGCAGATATCCTATTGTCCATATCGGATAAAGCAAAAACCGGAAGGGCTTTCTGCCCTACACTTATATATACGAGAGAAGTGCCTTTCCGGTTTCTATTTTTTAATTTTTATGTACGGTTTTTCCTTCTTTTATCGTTTCAAGTACCACAATGTCTTTAATACATTTTTTATCGGCCTTGAGCGGATTGGCATCTAAAATCACCATATCTGCCATTTTTCCTGCTTCTAATGTGCCTTTTTGATCTTCCTCCTTATACGCATAAGCAGCATTGATTGTCACTGCCTGTAAGGCTTCATAGACATTAATGCACTGTTCCTGACCGATTGGCTGTCCTTTTCTTGTCACACGATTGACAGCACACCACACTGAATGAAGCATATCCGGCTTTGTAACCGGTGTATCCTGATGAAAGTTATAAATCAGACCACGCTCTAAGGCGGATTTTACCGGGCTGATTCTTGCCCCGCGCACCGCGCCTAAGTTCTTTAAATGAATATCGCCCCAGTAATACGTATGTCCTATAAATATAGAAGGAATCATTTTTAGCTGCGCCATGCGGTCAAGCTGGTCATCCCTTACGGTCTGGCAGTGTATCATGACCGGACGGTAATCGCCGTCTGCCGTACCCGTTTCTTTTAGTGCCGCCTGATAACTCTGTATAAACTGTTCCGATGCCGCATCGCCGTTACAGTGTGCAAGAATCTGGTACCCGCCGCGGACTGCATCCTTTGCCGCTTTTGTAACATAGGCATCGTCATGGGTCGGATAACCACAGTAGTTTTCCTCCCCTTCATACGGTTTACTAAGCCATGCAGATTTGCCCTGTGGCGAACCGTCTAAAATCACTTTAACACCGCCGATTTTAACACGGTTTTTATATTTTCCGTTGTAATCCGCATATTCTTTGACCGTCTTTTCATAATCTTCCTTTAAAATGTATGCCACAACGTCCAGTTCCAAACCGCCCGATGCTGCAAATGCCGTCAACCCCTGCATGGTCTGTGCCATTGCCGCACCTTCTTGAACGGTTGTAATACCATATTTTAAATAAAGCTGCTGGGCTTCTTTCATCTGCTCTGCCATATCCATTTTCATGCGCGGCATGGCTGCGGCAAGCACCTGCATCAGTGCAGGCGTTTCCTCTACATAGCCGTCCGGCTCTCCGCTTTTATCCCTGCCGAATCTTCCGCCCTCCGGGTCTTTGGTTTCTGTCGTAATTCCCGCAAGCTTTAACAGCGCCGAATTGGCAGCTCCCATATGACCGGAGGCGTGGGAAATGTAGATTGGCACGGTTTTGGATACTTCGTCCAAAACCGTCTTATCCGGGTGTTTCTGCTCCGCAAGAAAATTATGGTCGTAACCGGTTGCAAAAATCATGCCGTTTTCGTCAATCTGATTTTTTTCCAGATAGTTTTTCAATGCCGTGACAATATCCTCAAAGTTTTCCGTATCCGACAAATCACACATCTTTATGCTCTGTGCCGTCTGTACAAAGTGACTGTGTGCATCAATAAAGGCAGGCATAAGCGTATGACCCTTTAAATCCCGTTCCTGTGCCTCTTTTCCATAAAGCGCCCGCGCCTGTTTTAATGTACCGGTATACAGAATTTTTTTATCTTCCGTGACAAGTGCTTCACAGGAATCCTTTGCCCCCGTCATCATAATAATATCACCGTCATAATAAATCGTTTTCATGCCTGCCTCCTTTACACACTCTGATTTTTTACATTAATCATCTTTACTCTGTGAAGAAATTGTATAAGACTCCTCAACCGGCAGGACAAAGATTCGTCCATCGCCGGAGTTGCCGGATTCGCCGGTCTGTGCCGTATCCATGATAATATCAATAATTTCATTTTTATCGTCATCATCACATACAATCATCAGCATATTTTTAGACATTTCATCATAAACAAGTTCGCCTACCTGAATTCCATGCTGTTTACCGCGTCCTGCAACACTCCACTTGGTCGATGCACCGTATCCGGCATCGGCAAGCGCTTTATTAACTTCATAAACCTTTTCTGGTCTTACAATCGCATATATCATCTTCATATCATTTTCCTCCAGTTCCCTGTAAACTTTAATTCCAACTGTTATGAATCATCGATTCAACAGCCGCCGTATCGGTTACATCTACCGTATCATGCAGATACCCGCGTAAGAACGGAATCTCTTCGCCACTTTCCGCACCATCTGAAATTCTGCCTTTTGCTACGGTAAAGGTCGGCTTTCTTAATACACCAAACACCTTTAACAAAATGATATAAATAAATATTGTCAGGAACATACCGCCGCACGCTATCGGAAGCGAAATCATTTTAAGCCCCGCAAATGTGATAAACAGCATGGTTGGTGTTGAAAAAATCATTGCCATATTCATCATACCCAGTTCCGCACCGGTTGATGTCTGTAACTTCGGGTCAACCATACGGAGCAGTGATACACCGCTTGGTGTTGTACCGGTGCTTGTACCGAATACACCCAGCACCCGCTCGAAATCGTGGTCACTGCCAAGACGTTCTCCAAAGAACAGGCAGATAAAAAACGTAACAATACCGCTTGCAACACTGGCAAGTAAAATCGGAACAATCCAGTTTCCGATGATGCCTACCTGAATTGCCATAAAAGCACATACAACCAAATAATCAGAAAGAAATCCTGTAATTCTGCTCTGGAATGCATTGTTAATCAGATATTCAATGTTTAACTTTCTCATCACAGCTTTTACAATATAGGCTGCAAACATGCCCCACATAAACAGCATGGCACTAAACGTTGAACCAAGCGCCGGAATGAAGTTTACCAGCTTCGCAAGAACAAGTGCAAGCAGGTAGCAGACACCCATAATGGCAAAATGGGCAGCCGCTGTTTCAATATTGGCACTGTGGAAAGTCGATTTACCAAGTGGCTCTCTTTGTTCCTCCGGTACAAAATATCCCCGTTCAACAGCTTCATTAATCTTACTTTTATTTCTTGCAAGCCCTTTCTTTAATCCGTATCTTGCAAACGGTACTCCGATTAAAAATGCAGAGAGGAAACCAAAGATTGCATAAGTTAATGCTACCATTTCTGCCTTGTCAAATCCATAGGTATATTCAAAAAGTCTGCCGTAGGTAGATGCCTGTCCCGGTCCCTGACAGAATGCAAACGGAACTAAAATGCCATACATCGAATCCATATGAAATGCTTTTCCTGTAATGGATACGATTAAAATACCGACAAGCGGCTGGAGTGCATACAAAATACACCAAATGAGTGCCATACCGATTGCACCTCGTACCGGACCGCTGCTTTTCTTCTTTTTGCCGTCTTCTGTTTTTTTATTCTTTTTCTTTTTACTGCCTGTCAGTCCGATAGAAATAAAGGACATCACAAAAAATACATCTACAATATTACTGAAATCCGTTACACTTACACCGCCGACCGGATATTTTGACAATACCAGATTCATCAGGATAAATCCTAAGATACCGCCGATAACACTGACCGGCATCAGCATATGCTGAAAGAATTTCACTTTTGCGCGGATTGCCATGCCGATACACAGCATCACGCTTGCCAGTCCAAACGCAACAACAACACTATACATAGGTGTCACCTCTTTTCTATTGCACTGTCCTTATGCCAGTTTATGATACATTTCGCTTAACATTTCATCGGTAATTTCAACCGGATTGTTATAAAGGTTTGGATGTCTGCTGATTCGTACCAGCTCTGAAATCTGTTCCTCTGTTAAATGCAAATCCTTTAAATCATTGCGCAGTCCCATCTTCGCCTTTAATTCATGGATGGCATCTGCCATTTCCTCTGTATCCTTAAATCCCAATTTTCTTGCAAATTCATCAATTCTTGCACCGTCTGCACCCTTTGCATTGATTCTTGCAAAGTAATCCAGTGTCATGCCGCAGGCTTCTCCGTGCGGAATGTGGTGGATATTCGTCAGCGGAAATGAGCAGGCATGGGAAGAGGTTGTCTTTGGCAGGGTAAATGCAAGTCCTGCAATTAATGAGGCTTCACACATTTTCTCTCTTGCTTCCTCGTCTGCCGGGTCTAAATATGCCTTATACAGATACTGAAATACCAGTTCTGCCGCATGAAGGGCACACGCATCACAGATTGGCTGGTGTCCCTTGCTCCAAAAGCCCTCTAATGCATGGGATAACACATCAATTCCTGTTCCTGCCGTAACCTTCGGCGGCATGGTGTATGTTAATTCCGGGTCGATAATCGCATAGCTTGGGAAAAATCCGTCCGATACAATCGGGGATTTCTTTCCATTTGCGTGATCTGTCAGTACAGATACGCATGTTACTTCACTGCCCGTTCCTGCTGTTGTCGGCACTGCAATTAACGGCAGATGTTCCTGTGGCATGGCAACACCTGTTCCATGGTATTTTCTAATAGAATCGTCCGTTAATGCAATACTTGCTGCTGCCTTTGCACAGTCCATGGAACTGCCGCCGCCAAGTGCTACAACAAAACCGATTTCCTTTTCACGGATAATTGCCGCACAGGCATCAACCTCTGTAACATCCGGGTTTGGGGATAAATCCCCGAAGGAAGCGATAATCGCTCCTTCGCTTTCCTTTACAATGCGCTCTGCCAGACCGTTTGTAAAGAAGAATGGGTCTGCAACCAGTAAGCCGTTTTTAATTCCCATTTCCTTTGCTAAATCTTTTACTTCGGACACTCTGCCCTTGCCGAACCGGATTTTAACCGGCTGTAAATAATCCCAATTCATATTAACCTCGATTCCGCCGTATAATTTACGGCTTTTTATTAATCACAAAACTTTTCATCTGCCATTGTTAATACTTCATCCAGAATTGGAAGGTATTCTTCTAATTCTTCCTTTGTAATAATCAGCGGTGGGCATACTTCGATGAAATTCTCACGTCCGAAGGTTGCAAATCCTCTTTTCTTTAACTCTGCGAAAATCCAAGGCATTGCTGTTCCCGGAACACCATACTCCTGTAACGGTTCTCTTGTTTCCTTATTCTTAACCATTTCGAGCGCGCCGAATAATCCGATACATCTTGCTTCACCGACACACTTATGCTTTTCTACCATCTTCTGCATAAACGGTGCAACGATTTCATGCATTTCGGCTACATGCTGTTCAATGTTGTGTTCCTTGTAATAAGTCAGTGCTGCAACACCGGCGGCACAGGCAAGTGTATGTCCTGAATAAGTAAGACCACACTGTAATACATTTTCTTCAAAATAATCTGCAACCTTTTTATTTACAATAACGCCGCCGAGCTGTACATAGCCGCAGGTAACACCTTTTGCAAATGTAATCATATCCGGTACGAAATCGAAATTCTGCCATGCAAACCACTTACCGGTTCTAAAGAAGCCTGCCATAACCTCATCGCAAATCATTAAAATGCCATACTTGTCACAAAGCTTTCTGACACCTTCCATATAACCCTTTGGTGGTAAAATTACACCATTTGCACCAACAATGGATTCCATCAGGATTGCAGCTACGTTCTGTGGACCTTCATATCTTAACTGCAAATCCAGATCTGCAAGCGCTTTCTTTGTAACGGCTTCATCATCAACACCGTATGTATAACCGTCTCTGTACATCTGCGGATTCATGAATTTTACAAATCCGTTTGCACCGCCGATTTCTGCGGCAAATCTTCTCCAGTCACCGGAAGCATTGGAAGCACCGAGTGTTGCGCCATGATAGCTTCTATAGCATGAGAATACTTTTGTTCTTCCTGTTACCATACGTGCCATTTTAATTGCATTTTCATTTGATTCGGCACCGCCGTTTGTAAAGAATACTCTCTTAAAATGATCTGCTCCGGCAGCTTCAACTAACATCTTTGCAAGCTTGCTCTTTGGCTCTGAAGCATACGCCGGTGCCATAAAGCACATCTTATCTGCCTGTTCCTTAATTGCTTCAACAATTTCCGGAAGTTCATGTCCAAGATTTGAGCAGACTAAAAGGGAAGCCATATCTGCATATTTCTTTCCATCATAATCCCAGAAATAAATTCCCTTTGCCTTTTCAACCGGTAATGCATCTACACCGGATTTTGACCATGACTGCATTACATAATCCTTGTGCATCTGTGCTACTTCTTTTCCTGTTAAATTTCCCATTTGTTTGTCCTCCTGAAAAAATAATTTCTGTTATGCAGAAAAAAACAACAAGGCGCCAGATTCTCCATTTGGAGTTTCTGACGCCTTTGTCATTTCTGTTATCTAACTGATGATTTTATTTTACATTTTTTACCGCCAAATACAATAGTTTAAAGCCTAAACCTTTTTGTGCCTTAGCACAAAGTCCGGATTTACTTTATTTATTTTGAAAACTTCCTTAATTTAGCGACCAACAGCCCCAGTGCCAGTTCATTGCGGACTGAAAACTTTGTAATATCCACATTTAAAAGGGCTTCGATTTTCTTGATTTTGTAATTGACTGTGTTCCGATGCACAAACAGCTCCTCTGCCGTATCCTGTACACTACCGTTGTGCTTCATATAACAGTCCAGTACTTCCACCAGATTACTGTTATTTAACGCATCATATTCATCCAGCGGCCGGATAGTATCCTGATAATATTCTTCAAAGCAGTCTGTATTTTCTATATTAAACAGCAGGCGGTTCACACCCATGGATGCATACGTTCTTGTCGTATCTTCCTCGTTTTCCATTTTTGACAAATCCACAATTTTTCTTGCAATCTGATAGCTTTTTGACAGACGGCGGAAACCCGCTGTGGTATTTCCAACACCAACAAATATAGATTCCGTGTTTTTCAATAACGGTACAATCTGTTCTTTGACAGTCTCTGCAAATTCAGCTGCTTTTTCTTCCTTCATGTCACTAAATACCATTAAAATTCTGTCATTTTCCGTAAATACAACAACATCATGTTTTTCCTGCTCCATCACGCGCGCCGCTTTCTGTGCAAAACGCTCCAGACGGTCTTTTAAAATCGGCGCATAAAATATTTCTTCCTTTTCATTTTCAAGCCGGTCGCAGATGTCCATCATCACAACCACGTAATTCCACTCAGCGAAGTAGCCTTTCTGCATGAGTGCCGATACGTATAGTTCTTCCTGCTTCGGCGTAAATATAGCATAACGGAATGCTGCCGACAACTGCATTGCGCGCTGCTGGGACTGCGTAATTGTAAAACAGATCATCCGCATCATATCTGCCATATGCACACTCCACGGCACTTCAAAAACCGGAAAATCGTGTGCATTGCCAAAATCAATAACCTCCTGCGGAATTTCAGCCACATAAGGTCCGATGTTTACTACCATTGCACTGGCATGATTTTTATAGACCCGAT